>Ga0172375_10007112_pt1 | contig 15434 bp, 16 predicted proteins | sample LakKiv1m_FD_114537 | JGI IMG/M metagenome (GOLD analysis project Ga0172375, IMG submission 114537) | Freshwater microbial communities from Kabuno Bay, South-Kivu, Congo - kab_092012_11.1m | ecosystem: Environmental > Aquatic > Freshwater > Lake | place: Democratic Republic of the Congo... | reverse complement strand
GTCTTGTGACACGTTGGGAAAGAAACGACAAAATGTATCAAGCTTTTCTCCATATCGCTTGTGCTTTAATCACTTGCAACAACTTATGAAACCGCTTCTAGTTAACGTTTCCGTTGCTAAGTTCGAGGGTCTTGATGCGAGTCTTAATCGTTGATACCTATTATTCCGCGTTTTTTGAAAGTTTTTACCTGCGCAATCCCGAAATCGCCCGTCTAAATTATTCCGTCCACTTAGCGCGTTTGATGAAAGAGCGTTTTTCAACCTCGGATTCCTATTCTTTTTATTTTAAGCAGTTGGGATGGGAAGCAGAGGATGTAATTGTGAATGACGGCTGTCTGCAGGCGAAATGGGCTCAGGAAAACGGAATTTTCACATTTCGAATCCCGCAATTTTTCTCCAACGCATGCAATGTGCTTTTCGGAAAGGACTGGCGTTTTAAGGTTTTTTTGCAGCAGGCGAAAAAGATGCGGCCCGATGTTATTTTGATTCAGGAGCAGAGCATTTTGACGGATGCGATGATTCGGGAGTTAAAGACCTGCACGAGACTACTCGTGAGTCAGATTGCCTCTCCTCTTTTAAAACGCAGAGATTATAAGTCGGTTGATCTTGTGGTGACGTCATTTCCTCATTACGTTTCGCTTTTCCGGGAGAAAGGATTGAAGGTGGAATATGTCGCTTTGGCGTTTGACAAAAGGATTCTCAGCGAAATAGGTGAAACTCCAAAGAAATATCCGCTCAGCTTTGTCGGCGGAGTCTCTACGGTGCACGAACATCGCCTGAGAATGCTTGACCGGTTGAGCCAGGAATTACCGTTTGAGTGGTTCGGCTACGGTGGGAAGAGCCTTTCGGCTGCGGCACCTTTACGAAAAGCTTGGCGCGGGGAGGTCTGGGGACTGGACATGTATCGTGCGTTGGCTTCGAGCGGGAATACTGTCAATTGCCATGAACCAGCTATTCAGGGGGAATATGCCAACAACAGCCGTTTGTTTGAGGCGACCGGAGTCGGGACCTGTCTTGTCACCGACTGGAAGAAAAATATCTCTGATTTGTTTGAGCCGGACCGGGAAGTGATTGTTTACAGGGAACCCGAAGAATTGATTGAGAAGTTGCGATATTTGCTGGCCCATCCGGAAGAATCGTTCAAAATCGGAGATGCGGGCCAGAAGCGAACGCTTCACGATCATACCTATGAAATGCGGGTTTCCGAAATGGCCCGTCTGTTTGCGAAATTCCTCTAAATTGTTTCCGGCTTTTTCCGATTTGTAGCGATAGCCAGAATAGCTTCTGCAATTCCACCCGCTAACGACGCGTAAATCAGCTGATACCAATCATTGTGGTAGGTTATGATTAGCGCGAGCCGAATAACAGCTCCCCCCAAAAGTCCGTATAGGAATCCGTATCGCTTCAGCGCAAGACAGTAGTGACTGTAAATCTGTGTGATGACGACCGGAATCAGCGCGAGGCAGGAAATCCCCAGCAGGGGAATGGCGGCGTCAAAAGACGCTCCGTAGGTCAGTTTGATGATTAGGGCGGGGATCATGAAGAAGATCGAGGTAAAGACTGCGCAAAGCCCGGTTGTCATCAGAAGAGTCTTCCAGAACAGAATCCGGGGATCGGCTTTCCGGGAGGCGGCGTCCGACATATGGCTGAATGAGGTGAAGGCAAGCGGAAGAAAAACGGCGAGCAATATTTTGGAGAGTGTGGCAGCCGCGAAATAAATTCCCGCGTCAAAATCCGTAAAATAATGTTTGGCCATCAAGCCGTCTGCGCTCAAGACCAGCGCGGTGTACAGGGAAAAAAAGAAAGTCGGAATGCCGTAGCGGTAAATTTCGGTTCGATCCACAATCCCTTTTTCCTTGTAAAAAATCAGATCTTTTAGATACCAGCATCCCAGCGCGAGGCTGACGATGAATCCGGTAATGTAAGCGATCAGCACTCCCGGAACGGTCAATCCGATGCCGAGCAGAAGCAATCCGGTCAGGATTCGAGCGACCGGATCCGCCATGAAAGCTGCTGCAAAAGGTTTGAAGCGTAGCAGTCCCTGAAGAGAAAAAAGAGCCACGGTCTGAAAAAGGCCCATATAGGCCAGGAAGAGTCCTCCGAGTACGGGCCAGACGGTTTTGAGATTTAAAAAACGGGCGAATGCCGGGCTTGCGAGGCATAGCAGAATCAGTGCTGGAGTTCCGTAGATAAGAAGTTTCCGGAATGACCGGGTAATAACGGTTGCCGCGGTGCCTGGCTTGTTCAGGGCCTGATAGTGAGAAATGTAACGGATCACCGTGAGGGCAATCGGCCGATGGGGGAAAGTAAACGCGGAATAAAGAGAAAGTGCGGCCCCGAGAATGGCAATTCCCTCGGCTCCCAATTTTGGGGCAATTAGCAAGGGATTGAAAAGGTAACTAACGATCCCTGCGATGAGAGAAGCGGCGACGACCAGTAAACTGCTCCAGGCCAGAGTCAACGGAGACGTCCTTTTCGGGGAAGCCGGTTAAAGGGATTCATGCCTTGTAGAGAGATTGAATCGTTTTGCAAACGAAATCAATTTCCGGATCGGTGAGTGCGAGTCCGCTCGGGAGGTAGCAGCCGTTTTCCGCGGCGAAGACTGTATTGGGAAATACGGAGGTGTCGGGATACGCGCGTGTAATGGCCGGCTGAAGATGCGGAGGATAAAAGAAATCCCGGGTATCGATGCCTCGTTCGGCGAGCGCGGAGCGGAATTTGTTTTTGTCCATGCCAAATGTTTCAGAAGCGATTAGAATTCCGTACATCCAGAAGACGTTCCGGGTATTGGGCCGGGTGACGGGAGTCCGGATGCCGGGAATCTTCAGAAGTTTTTTTGTGTAACGCGTCGCGATTTGAATTTTTCGTTTTATATACCGCCCGATATTTTCCAGCTCTCCCAGTCCGATGGCCGCCTGAATATTCGTCATTCGGTAATTGTAGCCGAGATCGTTATGGATGAATCTCTTCTGCGGGGAATGACAGAGATCCCGCAGAGCTCTCAGACGGTCCGCGAGCCGGCCGTCATTGGTGAGAATCATTCCTCCCTCTCCCGTTGTGACGATTTTATTGGCGTAAAAACTGAAGCAGGAAAGGTCGCTCATCGTACCGCATTTCCGTCCTTTGTACAAAGCGCCGTGTGCTTCCGCTGCGTCTTCAACGACCGCGAGCCGGTGTTTTTTTGCGATTTCGCGTATGGTGTCCATTTCACAGGGGTGTCCGAAAATGTGAACGGCCATGAGAGCTTTTGTTTCTGGAGTGATTTTTTTTTCGATTGCCCGTGGGTCCATGTTGAGCGTTTCTAATTCACAGTCGACAAAAACGGGTTTCGCTCCGGTGTACATGACGGCAAAAATACTTGCGATCATGGTGAAAGCGGGGACAATGACTTCATCTCCGGATTTCAGGCCTAGGGCGCGCAGGGCACAATGAAGGGCTGCTGTACCGCTTGAGACCGCAATGCCGTGCTGCATTCCTAAGTAACCCGCGAAGGCTTTTTCAAATTCTTTCACGTAAGGGCCTGCGGACGAGAGCCAGCCGGTTTTGAGGCAGTTTTGGACATACCGCTTGGCCTCTTTGGATATGACCGGAGCGTTGACGGGGACGAATTTACTCTTTGAATTTTTTGGCATATTGGTCACCGGGATAGGGGCCCTGCTTGACTTCGATGAGTCGTACGTCTTCGAGCACTTCGAACGAATGTCCGCCGGTTATGGCGAACAGAAAGTCCCCCCCTCTCATTTCGGTTTCATGAATGACGTCCCAATCGTGGTTGTAGATCTTGACTTTGAGGCGTCCTTTTTCCACGTAAAGGAATTCTTGCGTGGTGTTGACGTTGTAGTGCATGTCCTTGTGAATATGCGGGCGGAAGGTATACCCCGCTTTTCGCTCGATGAGTCCCAGTTGGAGAGGATAGTCGGAAGGCGTCAGAAAATGAACGCCTTCTCCGGGGGACATTTCTTTGCGGAAAATCATCGCATAGAGGGTTCCGGGGCGTTCTATTTTTTCAACGGATATCATGAGGTCCCGCCTTTCTTCTCAGACAAAGCGTCTTTTCTTTACCGGGCAATGAGTTCGCGTATTGTTTTCAGCATGCGTTGGGCGACGGAATCCCAATTGTAGACATCGATAATTTTCCGTCGAGCCGCTGGCGAAAATTTATTCCGTAGTTTGTCATCGCGAAGCAGCGCGAGAAGATATTTTTTTAAAGATTTCGTATCGCCGGCTTTATACAGGAATCCACTGATATTATGTTCGACTTCTTCTTTTGTAAAGTCGGTTCTTACGGCGGGAGTTCCGCAAGCCATGCATTCGAGGACAAAAAGGCTCGCGGCACTGGCTCCCGATCCGATCCCGGTGTAAAGCGCGACGTCGGCAACGGAATAATAACAGGGAAGTTCGTGATGATCGACATAGCCGACGAGTTCGATATGGTTCTTGAGATGCCGGTCCTTGATATATTTCCGGAGTCTGGCCGTTTCGGCCCGGTTGACGAATGACTGCGTGATCAGAAGTTTCACTTCCGGCATTTCGTTTTTGAGCTCTTCGACGATTCGCACCGCGTCCCAGGTTTTCTTAAGCGGCGTGAAATCGGTGCTGTGGACGATCACCTTTCGCCCCGCGTAACGGTCTCGAAGTTTTTTGAAAAAAGGATTCCCGCCCTGAGGCGAGAAAAGATTTGAATCTACGCCGAGAAAACTGTATTTGGAATCTCTTCCGTAGATTTTTTTCACCTCCCAGCCGGTTCCGTGATTGATGGTCATGACCTGCGTGGCTTTTTGAACGCCTTGAATGTCCCATGGGCCGTACAGGGACGAGAGTGTCCGGAGAAGAAATCTCAAAAGGAAGGGATGTCCGGAAATCATATCGGGATCATGGAAGAACGCGAAGGGTTCCAGGATATAAGCAAGATGTTTTTCCACTCCGGCTTGAACGGCGGCGAAATTCATGGGAAACATGGAGGAGACAAAACAGGAGAAATTTCCTTTGATCTTCGAAATCTTCCGTACGTTTCTCCGGAAGAAAAATGGGAAGAACGTCCAGTAGAAAGGACTGGTCGACGATAAGGTGTTGATGTTTTTTACTTCAACACCGGCGTCCTTGAACATGCGGCGAAATCTTGCGCAGCTTTGTTCGACGAAAATTGTGATGGGAATCTCCGGATGGATGCGTTTTGCAACTTCAAAGATAAATTTTGTCCCTCCGGACCATTGAAGGAAATGGCTGTGCAGCCAAGCTATTTTGGCCGGATGCTGAGCGGAGATTCGACTTATCGTGTTCATAGAAAGGTCTATATATAGCGGAATAACCCGGATTCGGCAATATTTTTCTATGATTTCCTATCTATTTCGCTGACGATAAGGTATAATTCATGCATCTTATTTGGAACTTCCCAGTAGAGCGCCGACATTGAGTCCAGATCTCCAATAGAAGGCGCCTGGAGTACCGTGAATCCATAAAATCAAGATCGGCGCGGTATTCGATTGCTATCCGATAAGCTGAAAGGGTATAAAAGGTTAAAACAGACTTTATGAAAAAAGCAGAGGGGGTTTTATGTCCCGACCGAAAGGATTCGGCGCATCCGTTTAAAAGGCTTCAACTGTATCTGGTTAAGCCGTCGAAATACGATGATGACGGCTATGTGATTCGCCACTGGAAAGGGGTTCTCCCCAGCAATACTCTGGCTTGTTTGTATGGGTTAAGTGAAGATGTCAGAAGACGCGGTGTTTTGGGGCATCAACTTGAGTGGAGGATTGAAGCGCTGGATGACACTGTTCAAAGGGTGAATATCCGGAAAATTCTCCGCCAAAGCCGGCAGAAACACACCAAAACGATTGTCTGTCTTGTCGGAGTTCAATCCAATCAGTTCGCAAGAGCGGCGGATCTTGCCCTGGCTTTCAGACAGGGAGGGGTAGACGTTCTATTCGGCGGATTTCATGTGAGCGGAATTTTGGCTACTTTACCCGAGCTTTCTCCTGAGGTTGCGGCGTTACGTGATGCGGGGGTTACCATCATTGCCGGAGAGGCGGAAGGTCGGTGGGAGGCCATTTTGCAGGACGCAATGAACGGGATGTTGCAGCCTGTCTACGACTTTTTGAAGACTCCTCCGGATTTTTCACGTTCTCCGATGCCCATATTGCCCAAGAATTTGGTGAATCGTTATGCGGTTCAGCATTTTACGACTCTGGATTGCGGGCGGGGATGCCCTTTTAAATGCAATTTTTGCACGGTGATCAACGTGCAGGGCCGGAAGATGAGATTCCGTGAAGTCGACGGAGTGATCGATTCGATCCGGGAAAATTATTACAAGCACAAAATCGCGAACTACTTTTTTACCGATGACAATCTTGCCCGGAACAAGAATTGGAACGAACTTTTTGAACGATTGATCCGCCTCCGGAAAGAAGAAGGAATCCAACTGAGTTTTATGATGCAGGTGGATACCCAGTCCCACCGGATTCCGGATTTTATCAGAAAGGCGGGTGAGGCAGGATGTTCTCAGGCCTTTATTGGGATGGAAAGCATCAACGAGGAAAATCTGAAAGCCGCCGGAAAATCTCAAAACCATATCGAAGAGTATAAACAGCTGATTGATCAATATCATGCCGCCGGGATTGCGACGCATTTGGCGTATATCATCGGGTTTCCCTTTGATAGTGTCGAATCCGTCCGGAAGGATATTGAAAGCCTTAAAAAGCTGGGCGCCGCTCAGGCTTCGTTTTTCATGCTGACGCCGCTTCCGGGATCCGCGGACTACAAGTATTTCATATCGAATAACGTGATGGTGGATGCGGATCTCAACAACTTCGATTCGTTTCATGAGACGTTCCGGCATTCCCGCATGAAGCCACGGGAATGGACTCAGGCGTATGAAGAGGCCTGGAAAAATTTCTACGGAATAGAAAACATGAAGCAGACGTTAAGAAATGCTCCCCCCGCCAAATATTGGGGCGTTCTGCAGAATTTTATCTGGTATAAAAACGCGATTCAGGTCGAAGGGGGCCATCCCATGCTGCATGGCTTCTTCAGACTGAAGGGGCGCACGGATCGAAGGGCCGGGTATCCGATTGAAAGCCGCTGGGTTTATTTCAAACGGCGGTTTCGGGATGTGACCCGGACACTGTCCGGATGGGTCAAGTTGGCGTTAGAGATGGAGGAAGTCTGGCTCGCGACGCGTCGGCGCAGCCTTCTGGAAGAACGGGTTATTTCCGAATTGGCCCAGCTGCAGAAGAGAATGATGGAGTGGAGAAGCCTCCGGCTCTCTGAGCTTCAAGGCATTTACAAAAAAGCGGCAGCCTCTCTTGTGGAATCTTCAAACATGGTCAAGGCCGCTTCTGGGATTTCCGTTCCGTCGCGGTTTCAGCTTTGGCTTAAAAAATGGGACATCTTTTCGGATTCTTTGACGTTTTCGCGGCAGCCGATGAAACGCTTTTGGAACGATGTCGTCAATCACTTGAGGCAGGGAAAGATTTACGAAATACGTTTTCACAAGCTCTTCTTTACGGGAGCCCGTGAAGTCGTTCTTTTGATCCAATTTGTTTTTTCCTTTGTCACCCAGCCGGGGACTTCCCCGCTGAAAAATTAAGAAAGTGAATGTCAGAAACCAGCCGTTTTTTTCCGGGAATTTCAGCCGCCGCTAAATTTCTTGGTTTTCGCCTGATTCAAACCCGAAAAGGCTCTGCTGCCTACGAATTCCGTCCCGGTCCGGGACATCGAAACACCGCGGGAAGTCTTCACGGTGGAATTCTCTGCGCTCTGGCGGATGAGGCGATGGGGCGGGCATTCAAAACGTTTCTCCCTGCCGGATGCCTCGGGGTAACCGTTGAGTGCAAGATTAATTTTCTTTCTCCCGTGTTTGACGGAGATTGCCTTCGCGCTTTGGCTAAAGTTCTTTCGCGGGGAAAAAGTCTGTTCTATGTCGAATGCTCGATTCGAAACGCCTTGGGGAAACTTGTCGCGAAAGCGGCCGGAACTTTCAGGATTGTCTCGGGCACTTTCAGTGAAAGCGATGGAAAATCAAAACCAGACGCGGCGGTCCGCCGCGTCAAAAAGGGACTTCGATGAAACAGCCGGATAAAGACAATATGGTTTGGATTGACATGGAAATGACGGGTTTGGATCCCGAGAAGGACGGTATTTTGGAGATGGCGACGATTGTCACGGACAGCCAGCTCAATATTATTGCCGAAGGACCGAACCTTGTGATCCATCAGCCTGAAAAAACGCTCCGAGCGATGGATGATTGGAACCGAAAGCATCACGGGAAATCGGGGTTACTGAAAGCCGTCCGGAAATCCAAAATTACTTTGAGAAAAGCCGAGCAGCTTAGTCTGGATTTTATTAAAAAATACTGCGTTCCCCAGGAATCGCCGCTCTGCGGGAACAGCGTTCACCAGGACCGCCGTTTTCTCATCCGGTATATGCCGAAAATGGATGCTTACCTCCATTACCGGCATGTGGACGTTAGCACGGTGAAAACGCTGATCCGCCGCTGGTATCCGAAAGGGAAGTCCGCTCCGCACAAGAAAGATTCTCATCGCGCCCTGAATGATATCCGGGAATCTATTGAGGAATTACGTTTCTACCGTAAACATTATTTCCGTCCGGTCCGGCGATCGTTTAAGTTTTTTCTCAAGCCATGACGAAAGAAGATCTCGGGAAACATAGCTGGATTGAAGCGGCTGTCTCAAGCAGTGATCCGGGCGTTGGGGCAAAAAAGACGGTGCGGAATTTCTTTGCCCGGGCGGGGATTTATCCTTCTCGGATTGTCAGCACGAGTACTCCTGAGACATTCCGAATGTGTGTTTATACCCGTTCTTTCGATGAATCGCGCAAGCTCAAAAAGGCTTTTGGGGTTTTCAAAAACGGGCCCCTGCCTTTTGGCTTTCATCAACGAATTTTGAAACGCGGGGACTGGCTGGATAAGTGGAAAAACAGCTACCGGTCCGGGCCGCTGGGAAAAATGTTTTTTTTGATTCCTTTGCGGAAGAGGGGAAAAAAGCCGCCCGCGAAAAGAATGCCCGTCTATTTGGATCCCCGGAGTGCCTTTGGGACCGGAACGCACGAGACGACGAAACTGATGATTCGTTTGATGGAAACACTGAAAGGCCGGTTTGGAAATTTTTTTGATATCGGAACGGGGACTGGGATTTTATCTGTCGTCGCGTTTCATCTCGGGGCGGGGGAAATCTGGGGAATTGACCGTGAAAGAAATTCGGTCCGGACGGCCCGATTCAATCTTGAACGGAATCGCTGCCTCGGCACGAAATTTTTCGCGAAAGATATCGGGAAATTCCGTCGGGAAAAGCAGTTTGATTTAGTCGGTGCCAATTTGCTTTCGGAAACTCTGATGAAGAATAAAGGGAAAATTTTATCGTTTGTCCACCCGGGAAGATTTCTTGCCCTTTCCGGAATAGCTCTGGGGCATCTTGAAGTTTTCCGGAAGGCGTTTCAAGACGAATCGTTGAAATGCCTGAAGGTGATCCGGGGAAGGAAATGGGGCGCTGTTTTATACCAGAAAAGGCTTGAGGCATGAAAAAAGCGGAGTTTTGGATCCGGCGGCTGAAACTTTCGAAACATCCCGAAGGAGGGTATTACCGGGAGGTTTACCGCTCAAGAAATTTTCTTAAGAAGTCATCCCTCCCCGAAGGATTTACGGGAAGGCGGTCCATGTCGACCGGCATCTATTTTTTGCTCAACGAAAATCAGTTCTCCGCTTTTCACCGTATTCGATCCGACGAGGTCTGGCATTTTTACGCGGGAAGTCCGCTTTGCCTGTACCGGATTAGTCCGAAAGGAAAATTGTCGATTGTCCACCTGGGGACTGATTTCCAAAGCGGGGATGTTTTTCAGGCCGTTGTCAAGGCAGGGGATTGGTTTGCCGCGGAAGTCAGCGTGTCTCCGGGATTTTCTTTGGTGGGCTGCACCACTGCGCCGGGTTTCGATTTTCGTGATTTTGAACTTGCGGAAAAAGAGAAGCTATCTGCCCGTTATCCGCGCTGGCGCTCTCTCATTGAAAGATTAAGCCGATAGAGCTTGAAACTTCCTTTCGAGTGCAGGATTGACAAGATGAATTAAACGGCGATAGTATAGAAGCTCGTTTTGCCGAAGAATGCGGTATGCTGGAGGATAAAAATGGCAAAGAAAATTTTATTGATCGATGATGATCCCGTTTTGACGACGATGTACGAGTCGAGGCTTGCCTCCTATGGCTATCAAGTGGTTGTTGCCGGCAATGGGAAAGAAGGAATCGAGAAGGTAAAAAGCGAAAAACCTGATTTAATCATTTCGGACGTCCTGATGCCGCAGATGAGCGGCTATCAGTTTCTGCAGGCGTTAAAGAGTCCCGAGGTTGGCAATGCCCCGCCGATTATTATCATTTCGGGGAAACCGAGCATGAAGGATTTTTTCCCGAGCTGGGAAATCCATTCTTTTTTGCTGAAACCTTTTGAAGCCGGTGAATTGCTGGCGGCCATTGAAGATGCCGTTGGACCTGCTCCGCTGCAGCCGAAAGCTTCGCAACCTGAAGTGGATGCCCGGAAAGCCGCCGGAAAGCGGGTCCTGATTGCCGGGATGGAAGACTTTCTAATCGGGAAAATCAAGTCTTTCCTGGAGTCCAAGGGGATGTTGGTGACGGTTGCCAATGAGGAAAACAAGGCGGCAGAAGTCGCTTTAAAGGAAAAGCCCGAATTTATTTTGATTCAGTTTTGGGAAGAACAGGACAAATTTGATGTTCTGAAGATTTTCGAAAAACTGAACGGAAAACCTGAGATGAAGGGAGTTTCCTTCGCCTGCTTGAGCTCTGCGCGCAATAGCCTGGAGGCTTCCAAGTCTGTAAAAAAAATGCCTCTGATTGTTCATGAGGGAAGCAGGGATTTGGTCAAGGGTGTTCAGGATTTCATATTTTCATGACCGGCGAAATAGTTCCGATTTTTTTCAGAAAAATTTAAAATTTTATCTTTGACGAGTTCAGATCACACGGCGGAAAAAAGAAAGGATGAAACGATGAGCTCAATAAGCCTAAGAAGATTTTTTCTATCCGGAGTGCTGGTTTTATTTTTACTGTCCGAGACCGGGCTTCTCAGCGCCATGACTGTTTCGAATGACAGTGCTTCCAAGGTTGCGGTGGGGGTTCTCTTGCCGGTGAGTGGGCAAAATCGTCCTGTTTTTTTTAAAATTCTGGATCCCCGCAATTCATTCCAGTTCACCCCGGGGGAGAAAGGGCCTTTTATCGTATCGGTTGCCAATTTGGACACAAAAGCAACAACGAGAATTGAAGGCATTAAGAAGGAGGACCGGGTATCTTTTGACGGCAAGGAATTGAAAAAGAAATAAATCCCCGCCTGTTTGGCAGATGCTAGAAGACAGACAACTTGATGTATTTTCTGGGCTGTTTTCTGAAATCCTGGAGGAGATCACTGATTTCGTTTGCGAGCTCCGTCACTTTTTGATACAGTTTCTGATCGTAAAAAAGCCGGCCGATTGTGCCGCGTTGCTCATTTACCGAATCCAGTAGAGTTTCCGCCTCTTTCATCATGGCGGAGGACTGGCGGAGCGTTTTATCGAAATCCGTAGTGTCTTCACCGACCAAAAATTCTTCTGTCCCAAGAAGCGGCGCATCCTTGCTTCCCATGGAAATGTCCACAAAACGGTCTCCGAGCATGCCCTGTGTCCGAATGGCGGGAACAGAATCTTTTTTAATGCGGTGCCGGATCGCTTCGCGGATCTGGATCGTGACTTCGATTTGATTGGCTTCGGGAGTTTTGCTGAACGCAATGGCGGTCACTTTTCCGATTGCCATGCCCCCCATGGCTACCGGAGAGCCCGTTTTTAAACCGTTGACGTCGAGGAAAAGCGCTTTCAGGGTAGTTGTTTTTTGGAAAAGCAACCCTTTGCTCCCGCCCGCAAACACAATTCCGAGAATCAAAATGGAGATTCCAGTAAAAGTCATGATCCCGACGCGAAAGTCGCTCAAAATCTTTTCTCTGTCCGAAATGTGCATGGAAAACTTCCTTTCTATGAAAGGGAACCGGTGCTTGCGGGATCCAGAAATGCCAAAATCCGCCTATCGTTCTGCTTCCGGAGTGCTTCGGGATCTCCTTCGAAAATGAATTTTCCCTCATGGAGCATTACGATGGAATCGGCAAGCCGCATAGCGCTTCCCACATCATGGGTGACAATCAAAATCGTTTTTCCCCAGTTTTTTTTCAGTTTGAGAATCAATTGTTCGATGTTAAAAAGATTAATGGGATCCAGGCCCGTGGTCGGTTCGTCAAAAAGGAAGATTTCGGGATCCGGGGCAAGCGCCCGCGCGATGGCGACCCGTTTTTTCATGCCGCCTGAAAGTTCGGCGGGGCGGAGTCCCACGGCATGGTGGAGTCCGACGAATTTGAGAACTTCGTGAATCCGGTCTCGGATCGCATCAAAGCGGGCAAGGCCCAGTTCTCTCAGCCTGTAGCTTACGTTTTCCCCCACGGTCATCGAATCAAACAGGGCCGATTGCTGGAAGACCATCGCCATTTTAAGCCTGATCCGGACCAGAGCGCGCTCGGAGAGTTTTGAAATCTCATCGCCGGCGACATAAAGTTCTCCGCTTTTGGGTTTAATAAGTCCGAGAATGGCTTTGAGAATAGTGCTCTTTCCCACTCCGCTCGGGCCCAGAATGACTTTGGTTTCTCCCTTGGCGACGTTCAGATTGACATTCCGGACGACTTCGTCTCCGCCATAACTTAAGCTTAGGTGTTTCAGCCGGATGATCGGAGTGGTTTCGTCGAGTAGTTTGGTCATAGGATCCTTACCACCACGTGACGATGTATATTTTGGTCAGAAGAAAATCCAGAGCGAGAATGGTAATTGCGGAAATGACCACTGCGCGGGTGGTCGCTTCGCCGACGCCTGCCGACCCGAATCCTGTTTTCATGCCGGAATAACAAGCAACCACTCCGATGACAAAACCGAACGTTAGCGCTTTGATTGTCCCTCCCCAAATGAATGCAGGGGTCAATACTTCAAAAAATGAATCCCAGTAAAACCGGGCGCTGATCTGAACGACCTGGCAGGCGACGAGCAGTCCGCCGAGAAACGCGAAAGCATCGCAGATGATGGTCAGCACTGGCATCATCAGGGTGCAGGCCACGAGCCTAGGCTCTACGAGTTTTTTTACCGGATCGCTTCCTTCGGCGCGCAAAGCGTCGATCTGCTCTCCGACCGCCATGGACGCTAGCTCGGCGGCGATGGCTGAGCCGGAACGCGCGGCAACCATCATGGATGAGAGAACGGGCCCGAGTTCCCGGATGACGGTGGTCCCGAGCGGGCGGCCGATATAGCAGGTTGCTCCGAAATTGCGGAGTTCCACGATGCTCTGAAGCGCGGAGACTAGTCCCATGAACAGACCGGTCAGTGTGACGATAGGAAGAGATCCGAATCCGATACTGTCCATGTGGCGCCGGGTAATCGTTCTTTTGTAAGGAGGGGAGAAAGCCGAGACGACCGCGGTTTTGGTGAAAATAGCGATGGCTCCGACTTCACTAAAAAAAGACAAAACGGATTCGCTTGTCTTCCGGAACAGATAGGAAACGATTTTTTTCATTTTTAATGGCTTCGCGTTTGCTCCAATCGAATCTCTCCCTAATATATCGTTCATTTACGGAGAGTCATTAATGATAATTTAGAGTTGTCCTGTTGGGAGATTGGAGAGACAATAGGTGCGCATTCGGGGAGACCTCCGTAAAATTAAAAAGAAGCTTGGGAATGGATTCGATGAAACAAAAGGGTGTTCGAAAAAATCCACATCTTTATGAGTTGAATGCTCAGGTTTTTTTGCGAAGGCTTTCGCTGAAATTTAACCGGAAGCTTACCCTTCGAACCGTTCCGGATGAAATCTGGGCGGATTTCAAAAAGCACGGATTTGATTTGATCTGGATGATGGGAGTATGGCAGAGAAGTCCGCTTGCGAAAAAAACCGCGTTGAATATTCCTTCGCTCAGGGAAAGTTACGACAAAGTTCTTCCGGGATGGACGAAGCAGGATGTCGGAGGGTCTCCTTATGCGGTTTATTCCTACCGTCTTGCCCCCGAACTGGGGGAATCCGGTGAATTGCCAGCCCTTCGCGAAAAACTGAACCGCTTTGGCTTGAAGCTGATCCTGGATTTTGTGCCGAATCATTTGGCGATGGATCATTCCTGGACGATGACCCATCCCGAGCGGTTTGTTCGCGCGGAACGAAAAAAGCAAGAGGCTTATCCGGGATGGTTTTTTAAAAGTCGGAAAGGAATGTATCTCGCGCATGGGAGAGATCCTTATTTTCCTCCATGGACGGATACGGTTCAGGTGAATTTCTTTTCACCCGGTTTGCGAAGAGCGTTGGCGGCGGAACTTGTCCGTGTTTCGGAGATGGCCGACGGAGTGCGCTGTGATATGGCGATGCTCGGACTTAACGAAGTATTCAAACGGGTGTGGGGGCCTTTTGTGGAGAGTTTTACACAGCCGGAGGAAGAATTCTGGCCCGGCGCGATTCGGGCTGTGAAAAAGAAAAGCCCGGAATTTTTATTTTTAGCCGAAGCGTATTGGGGGCTTGAAGCGAGGCTTCAGGAAATGGGGTTTGATTTTGCTTACGATAAAATTCTGTATGATCGTTTGCTTGAATCTCCTCCTGCCGCGATCCTGGATTATTTAAGAACGTCTGCTCCCAAGCTCCGGAATTCCGCTCATTTCATAGAGAATCACGATGAGCGGAGGGCCGTTCATGCTTACGGGAGGGAGCGTTCTTTAGCCGCCGCCGCGATCATCGGGACTTTGCCCGGCATGCGTTTTTTCCATGACGGTCAGCTTGAGGGAAAGACAATTCAGTTTCCCATCCAATTGGTTCGCGAACCGAATGAAGTGCGTGACGAGAGAGTTGCCAATTTTTACAGCGCTCTTTTAGAGCTTACGGACAAAGAGGTTTTTCACAAAGGCCAGTGGGAAATTGCCGAAGTCGGCCCGGCTTTTCCCGGGGATATGAGTTTTGAAAATGTTCTATGCTGGTGCTGGTCTTACGGGAAACAAATCTGTGCGATTGCGATTAACTATTCGGCAGGGACGGCGCGAGGGTTGATCGGCGGAAAGCTTTTTGATTTTTCCCCCTGGCAGGTTTATTTCTGCACGCGGAAGTGCGAGAGTTAACTGGCAAATAGCCAGTTTTCTAATCCTTGCAAAGGGCGGCCATTTTGAATAGGATGTGCAGCGAATTTTTTGATTTTGTATAGATGGAAAATGCGCCCGCCCTTATGGCTTCGCCATAAGGACTGGCGCACAAGACATTGACAAAAGAAAAACTGGGTCTTCTAGATTTTTAGTGGGTCTTTAGGACCCGATTTAGCGTTTTAACCGAAGTTCATGAAATAAGTTAGCCATAGCAATTGTTCTTTGAAATCTTGACACGTTTAGATACGACC
>Ga0172375_10007109_pt1 | contig 15436 bp, 13 predicted proteins | sample LakKiv1m_FD_114537 | JGI IMG/M metagenome (GOLD analysis project Ga0172375, IMG submission 114537) | Freshwater microbial communities from Kabuno Bay, South-Kivu, Congo - kab_092012_11.1m | ecosystem: Environmental > Aquatic > Freshwater > Lake | place: Democratic Republic of the Congo... | reverse complement strand
TCGAGGAGGTCACCGACCTGTCTCTGGAGGCTTCACGGTTGCGCCACAAGAGAGTGTGACCTCTCGCATACCGTCCGGAAGGTGACAACTCGCGATCCAGGTCAGTGAGTCAGGGATGCGCCCTCAGAACAGCAGGCCGGCGGGCACCTTGTCCATGAGCAGCGCATTGATCAGGCTCACGCCGTTGAATAGTACGTGCATGACGATGGGGACGACGATGGAGCCCGTGTAGATGTAGGCGTAGGAGAACGCCAACGCGATGACGAACAAGGGGACCAGCGCCGGAACGTGGAAGTGCAGCAGCGCGAAGATGGCCGATACGAGGCAGACGGCCCACCCCGTGCTCATGTAGCGGGCGAACAGCGGCAGGGCGATGCCCCGAAACAGGAGTTCTTCAACGAAGGGGCCCAGCGTGACGGCTACGACGCCCATGTAGACCTTGAGCCAGAGCGGATAGCCCGCCTGGGTGAAGATGCTGATCACCTCCTGCGTGTCGTTGGGACGGATGGGATAGTTGACGTCGCTCAAGAACGCGGCGTAGACGAGCGCGGACAGGAATACGATGGGCATGACACCCACGTAGAAGGCCACGGCATAGGCGACGTGGCGGCGGATGTCGTGGAGACTCAGCCCAAAGGCGTGCCGCCACGCCAGCTTCAGCTTGTGCAGCACGAGGACAATGAGGCACAGGGCTGCCCCGTGAAAGAAGATCGTATCGAGGACGAGGGCCGCACTCACCAGATTCTCGTGAAGCATCCAGCGGCTGTTGTTCAGTACGTTGGTACCCACCAGCAGCAGGCCACGAAGCAGGAGAAGGACCAGCACCATCGGCATGACCTCTTTCGCGGTCCACGGGCTCAACTTGAGGGGCAGGACCGTGGTGTGATGTTTCCGGTGTCGCGATCCGAACTGGAAGACCAGCGCCAGATCCACGGCCAGGCCGACGACGACGATGCCGATCAGGAGGTAGAGGGCGGAGAGCGGCACGCCATAGGTGTCAGCCGAGAGGATATGTTTCAGCATGGGCTCGTTTCCGGCTTAGTGCTTCGGCTCGACCATTTCCTTAATCACGTAGATCGGCTTGCTCTGCGATTCGTGATAGGTCCGGATCTGAACCTCGGCCAGCAGCCCCATGCTGATGAATTGGAGACAGAACAGGATCAGCGCAAATGGGGTGATGATCCAGGCGGGCCGCTTGAACGTCTCCACCAGGCCGGCGAGCGATTCTATATGGGCGAAGTTATAGCCGATGTGCGCGAAGAGCATGGTCATCAGGAGCAGCACGCCCGGGACACCGAAGAACATGCCGACCTTGCCGAATATCTGGATGGGGTGCGTGCTGTAGCGCAGCAGGAACTTCACCGTCAGGAGATCCAGCACCACGCGCAGGGTTCGCGAAATCCCGTACTTGGACTTGCCGAACCGGCGTGGGTTGTGGCTCACCACGACCTCGTCGAGCTCGCCGCCGACCCAACTGGCGATGGCGGGAATGAACCGGTGCATTTCTCCGTAGAGATTGATATGACTGATCACCTCGCGGCGGTAGGCCTTCAACGTGCAGCCATAGTCGTGGAGGGCCACTCCCGTGATCTTGCTGATGAGCGCGTTGGCGAGCATGGAAGGCAGCCGCCGACTCAGGAAGGGGTCTTTTCGCTCTTTGCGCCATCCGCTCACCACGTCAGCGCCCCGATCCATGCGCTCGAGCAACTTGCCGATGTCGGCGGGATCGTTCTGGAGGTCGGCATCGAGCGTCACAATGATCTTGCCCTTGGATTCCCGGAAGCCGGCGCTCATGGCGGCCGTCTGCCCGAAATTGCGGCGGAACCGGATGAGGCGGAAGTTCGGGTACTTGCCGGCCGCCTTGCGCAGTTCTTCCCAGGTTCCATCGCGACTCCCGTCGTCAATCAGGACGACTTCATACGAACGGCCGAGCTTGGAGACGGCGGCGTGGAGGCGATCGGCCAGGAGGGGAACCGTTTCAACCTCGTTGTAGATCGGTACCACTATCGATAGATCCGTCATGGTGTCCCTGTTCGCTCCGCAAAAGGATTGCGGCCAAAGTTTTGCCAAGGCTATACTAAGGTCTTTCGGATTTCCAGATAAAAGGAAGCATGTTGGGACCCCAATGAAGCGAATGAATGAGACTTGGCTTCAGGAGGTGTCAGGTTTCGGGTGTCAGGGCCGGACTCCTGATATGCTCACCTGTGGGGTTTCCTGAAACCTGAAATCTGAAACCCGAAACCTGGTGTCTCAAGGAGGAGTTTCGAGTCGGTATGCCACGTGAGAACGTCAAACTAAGGAAACTGCGAAGCCTGATCCGGAAGACCGGCGGGATGGCCATTGCCTTCTCCGGTGGACTGGATAGCACGCTGCTGGCCGCCGTGGCCGTGCGCGAGCTGGGCGACCGGGCGCTGGCCATGACGGCGCTCTCGCCGACGTACCCGGTATCGGAGCAGGAGGAGGCCAAACGCCTGGCCGCCCGGCTCGGGATCCGGCACGTGGTGGTGAGATCCAATGAGCTCAAGATCCCGGGCTTTGCCGGGAATCCCGTCAATCGCTGCTACTACTGCAAACGGGAATTGTTCAAGATTCTCAAAGGCCTCGCGCGGAAGCACGGCCTCCGGGTGATCGCCGACGGGACGAACGCGGATGACCTCGGCGACTACCGGCCGGGCCGCAAGGCGGCCGGGGAGTGGGGGGTGGTCAGCCCGCTGCTTGATGCCGGCCTGGGGAAGGCGGACATACGGAGGCTCTCCAGGGAACTGGGCCTGCCGACGGCGGACAAGCCGTCCTTTGCCTGTCTGGCTTCACGGTTCCCTTACGGATCGCGAATTACCGCAGCCAAACTGCGCGCCGTGGATCGGATGGAACAGGCCATTCGTCGGCTCGGGATTCGTCAACTCCGCGTGCGCCACCACGGCGACGTGGCCCGGATCGAAGTGGACCCGGCCGACATCGCGCGATTGAGTCAGCCTCGTGTTCGTGCGGCTCTCGTCAAGGCCGGCCGCGCGGCCGGGTTCACCCACGTGGCGCTCGACCTGCGCGGCTATCGCACCGGCAGCATGAACGAGGGACTGACGTAGGGCTACGGCGCATCAGCGGCGCTGGGATTGTAGTCCTTGAAGATCTTGTTGTGCGAGGCGGCGCTTCGCTTGCCTTTGGACTCCCAGAATTTCAGGAAGTCCTTCTGGAACTTGTCCAGGTTTATGCCTTGGAAGGCAGCATCCGTGGCCTTGTCGGCATCCTTGGTCTCCCACAAGGCGTCGACGTACTTGTCAAGAATCCCGGCGTAGGGGGCGGTCTTCTCGAGCGGGGCCGCTTTCCTCAGGTAGTAGACCAGGCCCCATGCCAGCGCATAGTTTTGTCCCAAGGCGGTCTTGTCCTTGGTGTAAAACCCTTCGTAGGTAAGATGGAGGAATTCGCCAAAGTCAATCGGGCCGGCCGCCAGGCGTTCTTCGAGGCTCCTGGCGCGAAGCGGATTCTCTTCCACCTCCAGCTTGCGATTGCCGATGGTGGCGGTCATGAAGAAGGTGGCGTAGCCTTCGTTGAACCAGGGTGACGATTGCAGCTGGTCCATGGCGTAGAAGATGTACTGGTGGAACGCCTCGTGAAACACGGTCTGAATCATCATGGCCCGCTGCTGCTTGTTGTTCCCAAAGTCCACCGGCCGAATCACCAGTTCCTTCTTGTCCGCCATCCAGATGCCGTCCGACCACGACATGGAGGCGGGAATGTAGTTCTCGTACTCTTTCGAGTCGGCAAAGATCCGGATCACGCTGATGGTCTTGACCTCCGCCTTGGCCGGCATGAACTGCTCGAAAGCCGACCGCAGGCACTCGATGTCCTCCTGCAGTTCCTTGACCATGGGGCGGTGCTTGGCCTTCAGGTTGGACAGGATGATGTAGTTTGCCGTTTCGACATACCACCAGTCTGCCATGTTCTTGATGCTGGCGGCCACCTGGTCGCGGCTGGCCATGTACTCGGGCGACCGGGCCGTCTTCTTCGATGTCAGCCCGGTCTGGAAGCTCTTGGCCGGTCCTTCGGCGGGTGTTGCCGGCGCCTTGGACGTCGTGATCTTCGGCAGGAAATCCGTCTGGATCGCGGCGATCGCCGCCTCGAGGTTGATGCCGGGGTTGATGTCGAACAGGGCCACGAACCACGTGGTGGCGGCTTTGTTCTGCCCGGTCGCCGCGCGATTCAGCCGGAACGCATAGACGAGCCGCTGCGGCTGACCGTCAATCGAGAAGGCCAGCAGGTCCTGCAGAGTGGCAGGGCGCTTGCCCGCTTCCTGCGGTTTAGCCGATTCCGCGCCGGCGAAGTCCGCCACCCACGTCGACAGGGTCTCGGGCGTCCATGCCGTCGGCGCGGCCTGGAGACCGGCCACTGTCTTGTCGTATTCCGCCTTGGGCGTGTGCGGCATAGGAAAGCCCTTGGGCAGGGGCAGGGTGACGGTGGCCAAGGTGAGGGTGTTGCTGTGCTCGTCCATCCATCGGCCCGCCTGCTGACCTTGGAGCCACAGGTCGCGCGGCGCATACATGTCGACCTTGCCGGACGTGGCGCCGTCCGAGAACTCGTAGGTGAACACGGACGGCGGCGCCAGGGGCGCTTCGTGCGTGTCGGGCATGATGTTGATCCGCAGCCCGACGCGCGGGAGGTCGATCGTCTTCAGAAGTTTGAAGCTCGGTCGCCGGCTGGCCGCCGGGGCGAACGAAGGAAGAAGGAGGAGCAGGGCGAGGGCGGACAACGCGGTCCGGCACCGGAAAAGACGCGGGAGAGAGAAGACCGCTTCTCTCTCCCGGCGTCGGTTGATCATAACGGGCTCCGCGGAGCTACTCGCCGAACGCTTCGTCGAACACGCGGTCGGACTTCGGGAAGTCCAGTTTCTTGACGAACTGGCAGGCTTCCTTGGCCCCGAATTCGCGGTCCATCATGGCGTCTTCCCATTCCACGGAGAGCGGGCCGTTGTAGTTGATGGCGTTGAACGTGCGGACGATCTCCTCGAAGTTGACGCCGCCCCGGCCCAGGCTGCGGAAATCCCAGCCGCGTCCCGGCGTGCCGAAGTTGAGGTGCGAGGCCAGGATGCCGGTCTCGCCGTCGAGCGTCACGGCCGCGTCCTTCATGTGGACGTGATAGATGCGATCCGGAAAGGCCTTGATGAACTTGACGGGGTCCACGCCCTGCCAGTGCAGGTGGCTGGGGTCGAAGTTAAACCCGAATGTCTTGCGGTTCTTCAGCGCCTTCAGCGCGCGCCGCGCGGTGACGGTGTCGAAGGCGATTTCCGTGGGATGGACTTCCAGCGCAAACTTGACGCCGCACTTGTCGAAGACGTCCAGAATCGGGTTCCAGAGATCGGCGAAGCGCTGGAATCCCGCTTCGACCATCTGGTCGCTGACCGGGGGGAAGCTGTAGATCATGTGCCAGATCGGCGAGCCGGTGAAGCCGTTGACGACCTTGACGCCCATGTTCTTGGCGGCGAGGGCGCTGTCTTTCATGGCCTGGATGGCCCACTTGCGCTTCTTCTCGGCATTGCCGGCGCAGTCCTTGGGCGCGAACATGTCGGAGCGGGCATCGTCGTTCGGGTCGCAGACCAGCTGGCCGGCGAGGTGGTTGCTGATGGCGAATAGCTTGAGGCCGTGCTTGGCCAGGAGGGCAGGGCGGCTCTGGGCGTACTTGACGTCCTTGGCGGCCTTGGCCACGTCCACGTGGTCGCCCCAGCAGGCGAGCTCGAGTCCGTCATAGCCCCAGCTCTTCGCCATGCCGGCGAACTTTTCGAGAGGAATATCCGCGAACTGCCCCGTGAATAGTGTTACCGGTCTGCTCATGATGACTCTCCTCTTTGGTTTGAACCTGTTCTTCGACCGTCTCGAAGTTTGCAGGCGGATAGATATTACGAACGGCCGTTGAAAGCAAACATTATGTAGTAGCGGTTCGGCGTTTTTTGATGTGCATTCGCGGTGAGTTTGTAGCAATCTTTCAGCCGCCGAAGCCACCGAGAGGAGAAACATGACGGAATTGACGACTAACGAGTACCGGGACCAGCGGTTGGCGAACATGAAGCAGCTGGCGGAAATGGGCTACAAACCGTTCGGCCGTGCTTTCGCGCGGACGGGGCGGTTGGCCGAGATTCGTGCGGGCTACGAAGAGAACAAGCGCGTGACCGCCGCCGGGCGGTTGATCACGATCCGCTTGATGGGAAAGAGCACCTTTGCGCACCTGGCGGACGGCACCGACAAGTTCCAAGTCTATGCGTCCCAGAAAGACATGGGCGACGAGGGATTCAAGGCGTTCAAGCTGCTGGATATCGGGGACCACATCGGCGTCGAAGGCGTGCTGCTGACGACCCGCACGGGCGAGAAGACGATCAAGATCGAGAAATGGACCATGCTGTCCAAGGCGATTCTGCCGCTGCCGGAGAAATGGCATGGGCTGAAGGATGTCGAGGCGCGCTATCGCCAGCGATACCTGGACCTGATCGCCAATCCCGAGGTGCGCGAGCTCTTCAACAAGCGCACCCAGGCGCTCCGCGAGATCCGCAACTACCTGTTCGGCCGCGGGTTCCTCGAAGTGGAAACGCCCATGATGCAGGCGCTCGCCGGCGGGGCGGCGGCCAAGCCGTTCATGACGCATTACAGCGCGCTAGGCACGGACATGTTCCTCCGCATCGCGCCCGAGCTGTACCTCAAGCGCCTGCTCGTGGGCGGGTTCGACAAGGTGTTCGAGCTGAACCGCAATTTCCGCAACGAGGGACTTTCCCGCACCCATGTGCCGGAGTTCACCATGCTGGAGATCTATGAAGCCTACTCCGATGTGCGGGGCATGCAGGAGCTGATCCAGGGGCTGATCATTCATGTGGCCCAGACCGTGTTCGGCACGCTCAAGGTGGGGCAGGGCGAGCGCGCCATCGATCTCACGCCGCCGTGGCGCGAGGCCACGTATCATGAGCTGGTCAAGGAGAAGATGGGCGCCGACTGGTTCGAGCTGCCGCTGGCCGACGCGAAGAAGAAGGCCGAGGCCGCCGGGTTGACGCTCGATCCGGCCTGGGACCGCCTGATGGTGACGCACGAGGTCTACGAGAAGTTGATCGAGCACACGTTGATCAATCCGACCTTCGTGAAGCGGCTGCCGGCCCCGCTCGTGCCGCTGGCCAAGACCTGCGATGACGATCCGACGCTGGTGGACGTGTTCGAGCTGGTGATCGGCGGATCGGAAGTGGCGCCCGCGTACAGCGAAATGAACGATCCGCTCGAGCAGCGGAGCCGGCTCATGGCGCAGGCGGGACAAGATCAGATGAAAATCGACGAGGAATTCCTGACGGCGCTGGAGCACGGCATGCCGCCGGCGGGCGGCATGGGCGTGGGCATCGACCGGCTGATGATCATTCTGTCGGGTTCCGAGGGAATCCGGGATGTCATCCTGTTCCCTCAGCTCCGGCCGAAACAATAGAGGTCAGAGATCAGAGGTCAGAGATCAGAGGTCAGAGGTCAGAGGTCAGAGGTCAGAGGTCAGAGATCAGAGGTCAGAGATCAGAGGTCAGAGGTCAGAGATCAGAGGTCAGAGGTCAGAGATCAGAGGTCAGAGATCAGAGATCAGAATAGGAATCGTGGACATTACGGCGGCTCCGGCAACGGACAAATGACAACGGACAAGGGACAACCTGAACCATGATGCCGTTTCCTCTATTCCTGGCGGTGAAGTATCTGAAGCCGAAACGAAGCTTCATTTCGGTGGTCACGCTCATTTCTATCCTCGGGGTCCTGATCGGCGTCGCCATCCTCATGATCGTCAGCTCGGTCATGACGGGATTCGACAACATGTGGAAGGACCGGATCCTCAGCTTCAAGCCGCACCTGACCGTCGTGAGCCGATACGGGAGCATCAAGGACGAAGAGCGGCTATGCCAGCAGATCGACAGGATTCCCGGCGTCACCGGCGTGGCCGCCACGGTGGAAACGCGGACACTCATTCAGTACGAGGGCCGGATGCTGGCGCCGATCGTGGTCGGGGTCAGCCCCGATCGCGCCGGGAAGGTCAGCAAGATTCCGAACAGCATCGTTCGCGGACAGTTCGACCTGGACGGCGACAAGGCCGTCCTGGGGGTGGATCTCGCCGCCCAGCTTCGCGTGGGGGTGGGGAGCAGGATCCTGGTTCACTCGCCCATGAGCGTCATGTCCAAGGACGAAGTGTATCTGCCCGAGGAACTGACCGTGACGGGCATCTTCAACATGGGGATGTGGGAGTATGACTCCGGTTTTGTCCTGACCTCGCTGGATGTGGCGCGGGAACTCATGGGCATGGAAGGCGGCGCCGCTTCCCTCTATGTCATGACGGATGATCCCTATCGCTTCGAGGAATACGCCGCCCGCCTGCAGCGCGAGATCGGCCCCGAGTACGAGGTGAGAACCTGGAAGGAAGTGGACAGCCTGATGTTCGATGCGCTGACCACGGAAAAGACGATGATGTTCATCCTCCTCATCTTCATCAGCATTGTCGCCATCTTCTGCGTCACCAACACCCTGATCGTGATCACGGTGGAGAAGACCAACGAGATCGGGTTGCTGAAGGCCATCGGGGTGCCGTCGTGGAAGATCATGCTGGCGTTCATGTTGCACGGGCTCACGCAGTGCGTGGTGGGGATTGCCGGCGGGTTCGGGGTGGGGTACCTGATTCTCAGGAATCTCAAGACGATTGTCGGCTGGCTCCTCTCTATCCACATCGACGTGTTTCCCAAGCAGATTTACGCGTTCAGCGAAATCCCCTGGCAGATAACGCCGAGCGAGCTGAGGCTGATCGCCGGGGTCGTGCTCGTGTTCTGTATGCTGGCCAGCCTGTTGCCGGCCTGGCGCGCGGCGCGGATGGATCCGGTTGACGCGCTTCGGAATGAGTAGGAGAGAAGAGAATGTCCAATATCGAATGCTCAATAACAAAGTCTCAAGGAAGAGTTTTCCGCAGTTGGAATTTGGCTATTGAGCATTCGATATTGGCAATTGTCTGAGAAACGGTCGGAGAAACGATGGCTACGTTAATTCAGGCTTCGGGCATTCACAAGACCTACACGGTCCGCAGGTCCTCCGTGCACGTGTTGCGCGGCGCGTCGCTGGACGTTCAGGCCGGCGAGACGGTGGCCATCATCGGCAAGAGCGGCGCCGGCAAGAGCACCCTGATGCACATCCTGGGCGGCCTGGACCGGCCCGATGAGGGGCGCGTCGCCATCGAAGGCCGCGATTTCTACGGTCTCTCGTCGTCGGTTCGCTCCAAGATCCGGGCCTCGGAGATCGGGTTCGTCTTTCAGTCGTACCACCTGCTTCCCGAGATGGACGTGGTCGAGAACGTCATGATCCCGGCCATGGCGCTGGGCACGGCGTTCCGGTCCCTGGCGGGACTCCGCTCCCGCGCGATGGAACTGCTCACGTCCGTGGGCCTGGCGGATCGGGCCGACCACACGCCGCTGGAACTGTCGGGCGGCGAACAGCAGCGCGTGGCCCTGGCGCGGGCGCTGATGAACGATCCCAAGCTTGTCCTGGCCGACGAGCCCACCGGCAACCTCGACAACGCCACCGGCGGCCAGGTACTCGACATGCTGTTTGCTCTTACCAAGAAGCGCGGCCACACCCTGGTGCTGGTGACGCATAACGACGCCAACGCCAAGTCCTGCGACCGGGTCCTGATTCTGAAAGAGGGGCTGTTGGTGTCGGCATAGTGAAAGGAGGGGGCTCGTGACGAGAGTAGCGTTGATCGTCCTGACCGTCTTGTGTGCCACCATCGCCAGATCGGCAGAGCCCGCCCGTCCGCCGACCCCGGCCGCCACTGGAATGGTGACCCGCGCCTTTGATATCATGCCGACGCTGGTCGAAAAGATATCGGCAGTAGGCGACGAGACGAACCGCGTCCATGCCTCAGTCGAATCGGCCGAAGCAAAGCATTCAGGTATGAAGGATTTCTTTGCCGAGTTCGGGATGAAATGGCCGGAAGGATCGTGGATCAAGCATTCTCCGGCTCTGGGCAGGATCATTGTACACAACACCCCTGAGAACATGGCAATATTTGAAGCGATCATCTGTCCGCTGGATGGAGGGCTGACTCCAACACTGATCGATATCGAAATCCAGTTTGTTGAGTTCGCTTTGTCCGATATCGAGACGCTGGCGAAACAAGGGCCCATAGACGCCGATTCGCTCAAGCAGCTGAGGCGGGCCGGCAAAGGCAAGTTGCTCTATGCGCCTAAAGTTGTCACTGAGTCTGGTTGTGAAGCCACCGTCAAAGACGTAAAGGAGTATATCTACCCGACTGAGTTCACTTGCTGTGGGGGCGGCGGTTCGAACTCCAGTAGTGTCGCGGCCTCAACGCCGCCCGTTGTCGAGCCGGGCTCTCTCGAGACGCGCGAGGTGGGGACCATCCTTCAGGTTCTTCCTGAAGTGTCGTGTGATGGTTCCTCCATTAATCTCACACTCACGCCCCATGTTGTCTACGAACCGACGTGGCGGAATTACGGCGCGACGGACTCAACGGGCTCCAATACGCAACAAGCGGTTAACATGCCAATGCCGTTCTTCTTCACGCAGACGCTCGACCAGAGCCTATCGATGTTCAACGGGGCGACCATTCTCGCGGGAGGAGGCCTGCCGGGCAGAGACAAGGATAGAGTTGTCTATGTGTTCGTATCGGTGCAGCAGGTGGATTTGGAGGGCAAACCGTTGCGCCGATGGGAACCTACTATTACTGAAGAGGGAGGGAAGCCATGAGGAGAGTTCGTGTTATTGCGTTGATGGCTTTGTTCGTTATGACGCCGTTCATACTGCGCCCGGGGGTTGCTGATGAGAAGGGCGGGACGGAACTTTCTCGGCGCACGTTCGAAGTGATGCCAACCTTCGCGGAGAAAGTGAGTGAGGCAATGGAGGAAATGGGCAAGCCTTCGGGAAAGCGCGACTTAAAGGAATTCTTTGGCGAGATGGGGGTGTCGTGGCCCGAGGGCTCTTCTGCTCGATTCATCCCTTCGATCGGTCGGTTAGACGTCGTCAATACACCGGACAACCTGTTAAAGTGCGAGGAGATACTCAATTGGGCAAGCGTCATTCCCTGTCAGATCGAAATTACTGCCCAATTTGTTGAATACGACTTGGCCGACGTTGATGTGCTGAGCAAAGAGGGGCGAGTCGAGCAGGACGCGTTGAAATCGCTTTGGCAGAAGGGGAAGGCCCGGTTGCTCTACACCCCCACAGTCGTCACGCAATCGGGCGCCGAGGGCACGGCCAAAGGGGTTCGTGAAATCATCTATCCCACGGAGTTCACCGTAACGCCTCTGACCTCGGAGACAAACGGCACGACGATCATATATGGAACGATTACAGAACCGGGGAGTTTTGAAACACGCGATGTCGGTGCTTCGCTTCAAGTCCTTGCGGAAGTCAACTCGGATGGTAGCTGGATCAATCTCACGATGACTCCGATAGTGGTGTACGAACCGGAATGGAAGGACTATAGCGAGAAGTCCGCCGGGTCGAAGGGCAAGGGAGACTCGACCAAGATTGAGGTGCCATTCTTCCATTCACAGACGGTAACGACGAGTATCTCTGTCAAGGACGGGGCGACCGTGTTGATGGGCGGCGGAATGCCATCCAAAGATCCGACCAAAGTCGTCTACACGTTCGTCACGGCGCGCCGCATCGGGCTGGACGGCAAACCGCTCAAGACCCCTGTAGCGTCGCCGGCGAAGTGATTCGGCGTCACATCGTGGCCGGATCGTAGTCCACGGGCCAGAACGGATCGCGGAACTCATACACGGGTTTGGGCGTCTCGACCGGGATGACGACCGGAGGCGGTTCGGCCACCGGCTTGGCCTTCTCCACGATCTCCTGGACCACGACGTCTACTCCCGCGTCGCTGATGCCCACGACCTTCAGCTTGGTGACCGCTTGATCCGTCTCGACTTCGATGACGGCCCCGTCCACCACGAGCCCGATTCCTTCCAGAATTGCGAAATAGACCCCTTGGGAGTCTTTTCCCAAGCCTGTTACGGCAGGCTGCGCCTGCGCCGCGGCCTGCAAGATGACGAGAACCAGCGTCACAACGGCCACAAATCCCATCCGTCTGCTGTTCATGCTCCCTCCTTGTTTGTTCATGAGGGCCAAAGAGCATCAACGGTGCCAGCAGATGGGGAGGCGTTGCGACAAGAGCCGGAGGGGGATTGCAGAACACCGGAGATCGATGTAGGATGGCCCTATGAATCTGGATCGTATCCTGAGGGTAGGGAAGAAGGCATGACGATTTCGGCGCTGAAGAGACGGGAAGAGACGAAGCGTGAGCGTTGCTGGAATCCGCGGCGCAGATGGGCGGCCATCCAGGCAATGATCACGTGGTCTGAGTCGCTGCCCGGGGTGCATCGCAACACCCGTGCCAGTTGTCTGCGGAAACAGGCCATGATGCTGCGTTCGATGAAGCGAAAAGAATCTCGCTCTACTTCCTGAACAGCAGATTCATCAGATCGCCATTGCTCATGGCGCCGAGACTGCCCTGCTTGCAGGCGATCTCGTCGAAGGTCTGGACGGCGTCCGGCGCCAGCCCCGCCTTGCGGACCGACAAGGGCACGGGCAGGCGGGTATGCTTCCCGATCGCCACCGGAACCGGGTGATCCGGCAGTACGGCGGCGTTGACATTCCTGCCCACGGCGCCGAGCACGCGACCGATGACGCGCTTGTCGAAGTTCTCGATCGCGCGGATCTTGTTCTGCAGATCCTTCTCGTGCGATACCTCGTCGATCGCCTCCAAGTGCAGGTAGACGAAATCGTGAGACTTCAAGGCCTCGATGGCGGCATCCGCCTTGCCTTCGTAGTTGGTGTCGATGTAGCCGGTGGCGCCCGGCACTTGAACGACATCCATGCCGAGGCAGCGGCCGAGTCCGACGATGACATCCACGGCGGAGATCACGGCCCCGCTGATGCCGTACTTCTCTTTCAACGTCTTCAGCGAGCCGCTCTTGCCGCCGCTCCACGGCCACACGCCGTTGGCCAGCGGCTTGCCTTCCGCGGCGCGCTTCCTGTTCGTGGGACAGTTCTCGAGGACGCCCGGCGCTTCCTTCATGAGCTTCCGGAGGAAGAACGACGTTGCCTCGGCATCCGGCTCCAGGGCCGACGGCATGTGGTCCGCCATGTCTTCCCCGTGATTGTCGTCCGGTTTCTCGGCCTTGACCCGGTGCGAGAAATCGGGCCCGGACAGAACCAGGATGGTCCGGTAGCTCACGCCGGGATAGAAGTGAACGGTCGCGCTGCCGAAATTCGCATTCAGCGCCTGGATGAGTTCATCCGCGCTGGGCTGATCGAGGTGCCCGCCGGAATAGTCCCGGAGCAGGCCATCCTTGACGGTCACGAGATTCAGCCGAAAGGCCTTGTCGTCGGGGCCCAGCTTGATATTGCGGCCGGCCGCCTCCAGGGGGCCCCGACCGCAGTACTCGGTCGCGAGATCGCAGCCGAGCACGGACATGTTGGCCACTTCGCTGCTGGTGGGGAAGCCCGGCGGCAGGGTCAGGAGCGTGCCGCTGCATCCTTCGCGGGCAATGGAGTCCATGGCCGGGGTGCTGGCGTACTGGAGCGGGGTCTTCCCGCCCAGTTCCGGCACCGGCTCATCGGCCATTCCGTCGCCGAGAAATATGATGGTCTTGTTCGCAGACATGACGGGCGGAGTGTGCCAGAGGCCGGCGGAGGGTGTCAACGCCGGCGTGGCAAGCCGAACGAGCCGAGCCAGACAGGTTGCGCATTTCGTCGCAAGTCTTTCGCGTGATCTTGCCTTCCCGGCGGCGTCCTCGGGGCCGGCGCATACGGGAGTATAGCGCCGGCCCCTCCTCCTTGCCGGACGCCCCGATGCGCTTCGCGATCGGGACTTAAGGCAAGCTGACGCGAAATACTTGCTGTTCCGAAATGTGCAACCGGGTCGCCACCCTCGTCGGCAAGCCGAACGAGGGATACTGGAGGAAGCGAAGCGAGGTGTTCAATGTCCTCATGTTCTGCAAATCAGAAAGTTCGGGAAAACGCGGACGCGGCGTGCTAGGGTTCCACGATGCGAGCCATGTTCCGAAATGTACTCCTCGCGGTGCTCGTGCCGTTGGCGGCGGGGGCGCGGGAAACGAACACGCCGCCCGTGATCCTCGATTACTTTTACGGCACCGCGTGCCCGGGCTGCCGCCACATTCAAAGCCACATTCTTCCGGAATTCAAGGAACGCTACGAAGGACTGTATGTTCTCAATCGCTACGACACCGACGTCCGGACGAACGCCATCCGGCTGATGGTCTATCAGAAGAAACTCGGCATCGTGACCAACGAGCCGGTCTGCATCGTGGTGGACTACCGGTACGTGTTGAACGGCACGGTCGCGGTTCAACTGGATCTGGCCAAGCAGGTCGACAAGTGCCTTGCGGCCCGGCAGGAGCCGGGCTGGAAATTGCCCGACCCCATCCGGGTCGATCCCGACGAGCGTTACATTCTCGATGACCGTCTCAGGAGCTTCACGCCATCGGCCGTGGCCGTGGCGGGGCTCATCGACGGCATCAATCCCTGTGCGATCTCGACGCTAGTCTTCTTCATGAGTCTACTGGCGGTGGCCCGCGTGCGCGGGTGGGGACTCCTGGCCATGGGCCTGTCGTTCTGCCTGGCGTCGTTTGTCACCTACCTGGCGATCGGGTTCGGCCTGCTGCGTGTCTTGTACGTCTTCGAGGGGTTCCCGGTCGTCCGCGCGGTTGTCGATGTCCTGATGATCGTCGTGCTGCTGTTTCTCGGCTTCCTGTCGTTTCGGGATGCATTCCGCTACCGGAAGAGTGGCGATCCCGATGACGTCACGCTGCAGTTGCCGGATACGCTCAAGGGGAAGATTCACGACATTATCAGAGCCGAGGTCAGAAGGCGGCGTGGACTCCTGCTCATTGGCGGATTCGTCGTGGGAGCGTTGGTTACGGGGATTGAGAGTATCTGTACAGGCCAGGTGTATGTTCCAACACTGGTGCTTGTCATCAAATCGGGCAAGTGCGCATCGACAGCCTGGCCCTACCTGCTGCTCTATAACGTGATGTTCATCGTGCCGCGGGTGGCGGTGTTCGTCGTGACCTGGTTTGGCTTGCGGACCGAAGCGCTGCTGGGATGGAGCAAGCGAAATGTGGTCCCCAGCAAGGTGCTGCTGGGGCTCTTCTTCGTCGCCATGGCCGTGCTGCTGGTCGTTCTGCGGTGAGACAGGAAGAAACTTGAAACTGGAGACTCGGAAAACAAAGGAACCCATGCTCAAGTGCAGTGTCTATGCGATGTCGGCGCCTTCGCTTCAACGCGACGATGATGCCGTGGTGGACGGCGACACCGGTGTGTTGCCGGTGCAGTACCGGTTCGACGACCACGATGCGATTATGCTCGTGAACCTGACGCAGGACCCGCGCTCGGTGGAGCTGCGGCTGAAAGGCGAT
>Ga0172375_10007107_pt1 | contig 15442 bp, 11 predicted proteins | sample LakKiv1m_FD_114537 | JGI IMG/M metagenome (GOLD analysis project Ga0172375, IMG submission 114537) | Freshwater microbial communities from Kabuno Bay, South-Kivu, Congo - kab_092012_11.1m | ecosystem: Environmental > Aquatic > Freshwater > Lake | place: Democratic Republic of the Congo... | reverse complement strand
GAAGTGGAAGCCGCACGCGCGGGCTTCGAGAAATACCTGACGATCATGGAAACCAGAAGCACGGTTGTGGAACGGCCCGGCGCCGTCATGCCCGGGACCATAACCGGCGCCATTGAATTCCGCGATGTTAGATTTTCCTACAACGAAAATGCGCCTGCGCTTCAGGGTATATCTTTTACCGTTCCCGCGAATCAAACAATAGCCCTGGTAGGCCGCAGCGGCTCAGGCAAGAGCACCATTGCCAACCTGCTCATGAGATTCTACGATCCGGATTCCGGCAATATCCTGCTGGATCGAGTTCCGATAACAGACCTGCCCATTCGCGATTACCGGGCCCAGTTCGGGATTGTTCTTCAGGATCCGTATCTTTTCGACGATACCATTGAGATGAACCTCCGCTGTATCAAGCCGGCGGCAACCTCGGAAGAAATGCATCATGCACTGGAGCAGGCGCGAGCCCTTGAATTCGTTGACAGATTCCCGGAAGGCATGAATCACAGGGTCGGCGAAAGCGGGGGCCATCTTTCCGGCGGCCAGAGGCAGCGAATAGCTCTGGCAAGGTGCTTCCTGTTGAAACCGAAATTCCTGATCCTGGATGAAGCCACATCTGCGCTGGATACGGAATCAGAAGCGCTTGTACACGCCGCACTGTCGCAACTGACCATGAACCGCACTTCGTTCATAATCGCCCACCGGCTCAGCACAATTCGGAATGCAAACCGGTTGCTGGTTCTGGATAACGGCCGCGTGGCCGAGGACGGCACATTCGAAGAACTGCTTAAACTTAACGGAATATTCTTCAAACTGTACCAGATTGCCACTTCCACAAGCGCCAAGCGGATAAAGCTCGAAGAAGCCGGATTTGCGTAGAAGTTCCAGCCAAGAATCCGCCGCACAACTTAATTTGCAATCAAAATAAAAAAAGCAGCAGAATGACATCTGCTGCTTTTTCCTGTCTCCAAAAGGCAGGTTTACTTCTTTGGCTGAACGGACATGCCTTTTTCTATCGCATCCCCGCCTTTTGACGCCTCACAAATGGCAATCTTTTCCTTGACCGTTTTAGCGACTATTACGCCGACTTCTTCAACCGTACTATCCAGAACTTCACCCGTATCAGGATCCCGTATCTCTTCCATCTTGCCGACTGTAAATGCCTGGCCCTCGGCAACGCCCTCGCGTTCGCCGCGGTTGATGATTATCTTGCCGTCTTTTGCAGACACAACAGACCCTTCCCATGGAATGTCCTCAAGCTGCTTCACCAGGAAATCAACCGCCTGGGCAACCGCATCCTCTGCCGCTTTCCCGACATTGTCGTTCTTGAAGCCGCTTAAATCGCCGGTAAGCCCGCCAAGGGCTGAACCTGAATATCCCACTCCCACTTTACGACGTCCGGCCTTGCCTACAACTTTTGTGGACCCTTTGACCTGACCCGTTGTGGAATCCACAAGATATACCGTAGCGTTCATCTCCGCAGTGTCCTTGCCGCCGCCAATGCGGATTCCCTTGAAATTCAACCCGCCGGATCCGCCCGTTGTTGTGGACTGCACATGCGTGATTTCTCCCTTTACCAGCAATTGGGCTGGAGTCATCTGCCCTTTTTTCGGCGCCTTGGCACCGCCGGCCATGCGACCGCTTGCTGCGAGATCCTGCTCGGCCATAGCCTCTGAACGCATATCTTTTTCGCCAAGCACGATAAACTTGCCTGAAGCCTGCAAGGCGTCGGTCATAACCGCGCCCCAGGCATGACCTAGATCCCACTGACCGGACCAACCCGCCCGGTTTTCAAATTTAGTAACTGTAATGGAATAACGTAAATTACCTTTTGTTTCAGACTTTTCCGCGCTGAACGCAATACCCGTTGCCGCCAAAATTGCCACAACCCCAATCGCTATTTTCGTCATGTTATTCTCCCTGTTTTTCTGGCAAATCAGTTATTTGGCATAAAGAAGGTCGCACTGTAAAATCTGGAAGCCGACGAGTCAATTGCAAATATCCTTGCGCCCGATGTCGGGTGTACGCATTGAACTATGCTTTTCACTCCATGGCACATGAAATGCTTTCACCCACCCGTAACAAGGCTCTTTCATGCAAATATCAAACGTCATTACAAACACTGCAGCCGATATTGGAGGCCAGGGCGCCAGTCCGATTGTATGTAACTATCCTCCAATAGTTTACATTGAACCGACCAATGCGTGTAACTGCAATTGCCGGATATGTCCGAGGGGGAATATGACCCGGAAAGTCGGCATGATGGATATGCCGCTTTTCAGACGGATTGTCGATGAATCGGCCTTGTGGGGCAGCGAATTGCGACTGTTCAATTTCGGCGAACCGCTTCTTCATCCCGGCTTCACAGATATGATTCGGTATGCAGGGAGCAAACGCCTGCAGGTGAATTTCCAGACCAACGGATTGCTGCTGGACCGGCAACGCACAACCGAATTGCTCGATGCCGGTGTCGGGTACATCGGCGTGTCGGTGAATGGACTCACCGCTGCAGAATATGCCGGAATACGGCCGGGCCATGACCTTGAAACCGTGAAACAAAACGTCCGCGGCATGTACGAACTCGCGCGCGAGAAATCCGCCGCTCTGTATATCCACATCAACGCGCAGATCACCGCGGAGGAACGTAACCTCCGCAGCAACGATATCCGCGCGTTTATCGCATACTGGGAAGGCATTCCGGACAGTCTGTCGGTTTCAGGAATCAGCATGTACGACCGCATTGACGTATTTTCACAGGGCAGGATGTCGAGGGTGGACCAGCAGGGGCTCGCCCGCCGGAATCTGGACCAGGTGAAATGCAATGAACCGTTTGACCGTATCGTGATCAAGTGGGATGGCCGTGTTACGCCATGTTGCGCGGATTACGACGCGCGTCTGGTGGTTGGCCGCGCCGGGGACGATTCGCTGCATGATATATGGCACGGACCTGCGTTGAACCGGCTTCGCGAAATTGTGGCCGGCCGAAGATTCCAGGAATGCGACCTCTGCGCATCATGCCCAAAGATGTACTCAACCGATTTTACACTGCTTTTCAAGAAACCGTCGAAAGGAGCCGTCGCCCGTGAAGGCGCGCAAGTGTAAGCGTAACGATTATATCATGCTGGGCATGGGCGGACACGCCAGGGTATTGCTTGAAGCCCTGGCCGCCGCGGGCATGCCGCTTCCGCACGCAGCTTTGGATTCCGACAGGTCATTGTGGAAGAAGACAGTCGGCGGGGTAACTGTGGCCGGAGGGGACGATCTGCTTACGGACATGGCAAGGAAGGGCGGAATACGCGGATTCGTGGTAGGAGCCGGAGGTGTCGGCGACAACCGACTTCGCAAACGCCTTTTTGAAGCCGCAATTGAAGCAGGTCTCACTCCTGTAAGCGTGATTCATCCGGCCGCGTGCGTTTCTCCGTCGGCCAGCCTGGCTCCCGGTGTGCAGGTTCTTGCGGGTTCGGTCATATCGGCCGGGGCCACACTGGCTGCAAATTCCCTGGTCAATTCCCGGGCTGTGGCGGAACACGATTGCAGCATAGGATGCCATTCGCATCTGGCGCCTGCTTCTTGCCTGTGCGGAAACGTCACGCTTGCGACAGGGGCGCATGTCGGAGCGGGCGCAACGGTCATACAGGGAATCCATATTGGCGCATGGGCCGTCATAGGAGCAGGCGCAACCGTCATACGCGACGTGCCGGCGCATACGGTTGTGGTCGGAATCCCGGCCATGCCGATCAGAAACAGACTTTTTAAAAACTCCCGGAACATGCCGGGAAGAACCAGGACAGCATGAACGTGCGCATTATTCCAAGGATGGACATCAAGGGCCCTAACCTTGTTAAAGGCATCAATCTCGAGGGATTGCGAGTCCTGGGCAAACCGGAGTATTTCGCAACGGTGTATTACGAAAAAGGCGCGGACGAACTGCTCTACATGGACGCGGTGGCAAGCCTGTATGGCCGCAACAGCCTGCTTCATATCGTCGAGAAGACGGCCGCGGACATTTTCATACCGCTGACAGTCGGCGGCGGGCTGCGAACCATAGACGACATACGCGCCGCGCTCAGGGCCGGAGCCGACAAGGTGGCGATCAACACCGCGGCCGTGCATAATCCGAACCTTATCCGCGAGGCATCGTTGAAATTCGGCTCGTCCACGATCGTGGTGTCCATTGATGCGGTCCAGCGGTCGGCGGACAGTTATGAGGTTTGCACCGATTACGGCCGGGAGTGCACCGGTCTGGACGCCGTCGAATGGGCGTGCAGGGCCTGCGAGCTCGGGGCGGGTGAAATACTGCTGACGGCAGTGCGGCGCGAGGGTACGGGCACGGGATACGATTTGACGCTCACGCGCAGGATTGCGGAAGCGCTGCCGATTCCGGTGATCGCCTGCGGCGGCGCCGGCAGGACCGAGGATGTGATTAGGGTTATACGCGAGGGCAAGGCCGATGCCGTGTGCGCGGCCTCGATTTTCCATTACCACGAAGCTTCGGCCGTGGCCTGCGGCAAGGCGGATTTCTCGGACGAAGGCAACGTAACCTTTCTGAAAACCGGCAAAGTCCCTTCCGGAATCAAACCGGTTGACCTCCGCGATTTGAAACGAACACTGGAAGCGGGTGACATTGCCTGCAGGATGTGCGCATGAGCGAAAACGGACAGGAGAGTCGAACGGCAGTTTCGGCGGCGATAGTTGATTACGGACTGGGCAACCTGTTCAGCGTCAGTCGGGCATGCGGGCATGCCGGCATGTCGCCCGTAATCACCTCGTCCGCGGACGACATTCTCGCCGCCGACATCGTATTCCTGCCCGGGGTTGGCGCGTTTGGCGACGCTATGGATGCGTTACGGCGGGCCGATCTGGTAAAGCCCCTGCTCGATTACGCGCAATCCGGCAAGCCTCTTGTAGGGATATGCCTGGGATTACAGTTGCTGATGTCCGAGAGCCGGGAATTCGGCGTACATGATGGACTTGGACTTATCGAGGGACCGGTCGTTCGGTTTGACAATCCGCGCGAAGGCGACCGCGCGTTGAAAGTACCGCAGGTGGGCTGGAACAGGATATCCCCTCCCGCCGGCGGGCCCGACTGGAGCGGCACCCTGCTTGATACCACCGGGAACGGGGAATACATGTACTTTGTGCATTCGTATCATGCGTGCCCGGCGTCGCCGTCCACAATCCTTGCGATATCCCGGTATGGCGACAGGGAATTCTGTTCGGCCGTGCGCAGCGACAATGTGTACGCATTCCAGTTCCACCCGGAAAAGAGCGGACCTGCCGGGCTGGAAATATACCGCAGCGCCGCGAAGCTGGCTGCCGGTTTGATCGAGCAGTCGTCAAAACGCAATATAACCATCGAATCCTGTCAACAGCTCTCCGCAGATTGACACAAAGCGCATGACCCTCAACTGATCAGCCGCCGGCCGGAAAACGCGCGGAACATTTTCGAACATCAAGAAACACATCCATGCCCGTGAGTTTGATTGCCAGTTTAATTTGACTGCTACCAGAGTATGGTTTAACATTATTACAGTAAAGTGCTTGAGGTGTATTATCAGGCATTTACTTGCTGTCTGGGATCGACAGTGCTCACTACGGGGACAAGGAAGGGAGGGTAGCATGAGCGCTTATGAGTTTAATTGTCCACACTGTTTTGAACCGCTGGAGATCGATTCTTCGCAAAGAGGAAATATAGTCGTATGTCCCATATGCTCCGGTCCGATCGATCTCCCCCCCCCATGAGCGGAAACATGTTGAACAGCCGGCCGAAACAGAGCATGCAGAATGCCTGTGCTGCCGACGACGACCGCCGGAAACCAGAGGGCAGCGATCAAGCCGTAGCCACCCGGGCATCGAAATGATATTGGAGGCGCTTGAAAATCCTTACCATCACATATTGCGAACGAGTTCTGCGGCAAACTCGCTGCATTTGACTTCCCTGGCATCCGAGCGCAGACGGGCAAGGTCATAGGTTACCACACCGGCCTTGATAGTTTTCACCAGGCCGTTCATCACCAGATCCGCAGCCTCACGCCAGCCCATATACCGCAGCATCATTTCGCCGGACAGAATAAGGGACGACGGATTAACCTTGTCCAAACCTGCGTACTTCGGCGCCGTGCCGTGGGTGGCCTCGAAAATTGCCGCTCCGGTGACGTAATTGATATTAGCTCCCGGCGCCATGCCAATGCCGCCAACGCAAGCAGCCAGCGCGTCCGAAATATAATCGCCATTGAGGTTCGGGGTGGCTATTACCGAGTAATCTCCCGGCCGCGTGAGTATCTGCTGCAGGAACGCATCGACTATCGCATTCTTAACGAGCACCTTGCCGGCAGGCGCCTTCCAGTCGCAATCTTCCGCCACAACAGCAACATCCTTGAACTCGGTCCGTACCAGTTCGTAGCCCCAAGCCTTGAACGCACCCTCCGTGAATTTCATGATATTGCCCTTGTGCACAATGGTGACACTGGGCAGCTTATTCTCAACCGCATACTGAACGGCGGCCCTTATCAGGCGGACGGAGCCTTCACGCGAAATCGACTTGACTCCTATGCCGGAAGTTTCGGGAAAACGGATTTTCTTTACACCCATTTCCTTTTGCAGGAAATCCAAGACCTTACGTACCGCCGGTGTTCCGGCTTCCCATTCAATGCCGGCATATATATCCTCGGAATTCTCGCGAAACACAACCATATCGGTCAATTCCGGATGTTTCACCGGAGTCGAGACACCCTCAAACCACCTGACGGGCCTCAAGCATACATAGAGATCGAGTTCCTGGCGCAGCGCAACATTAAGCGACCGAATTCCTCCCCCGACGGGAGTCGTCAGCGGGCCCTTGATACCGACCAGGTATTCGCGAAAAGCCTGCAAGGTTTCGTCCGGCAGCCAGACTTCCCTTCCATATACGGCGTTTGCCTTCTCTCCGGCGTAGACTTCCATCCACGCAATTTCCCGTTTGCCGCCATAAGCCTTACGCACCGCCTCGTTCCACACGGTCAATGAAGCCCTTGTGATATCGCCACCTGTGCCATCGCCTTCAACAAACGGAACCACCGGCCTGTCCGGAACACGCAGTGCACCGCCTTCCATCGTTATTTTCGATCCAGATGCCGGTATTTTAATTTTATCGTATTTCATTGTTTCCTTTCGAGCGAAAAAAACAGGGAACCGCACATGAAGCAGGCTGTCAAGCGCGAGACTTGCGCCGCGGCCGGGACTTGGACGCGGATTTTGATTTAACAGCGGATGTCTTGGCGGATATGGCCTTGCTGTGAACCCGGGCTCCGGATCCCGGAAGCCCGCATTCGGCTCTTATCTTCGCGATTTTCTCGCGGGAAAACCTGACAGCTTTCATTCCCGCCTTGACAGCGCTGGCAACGCATTCTGCCGTATCGTCAATGAAGAAACAGTCGGAGGGCAATACTTTGATCCTTGCACACACAGTCATGAATATTTCCCTGTCCGGCTTTACGCAGCCGAGCTCAAAGGAAAAGAAATTGCCGTTCGCCTCCCTGAGCAGCCATGGAAATTTCTCCTCTATTGCCTCAAGATTGAACTTGGCCAGGTTGCTCAACAGAAAAACACGGTTGCCCGAACGCTTCAAATCCCTGAACAGCCTTACCCCGTCCTCGTTCACCGCAAAAATATCCTTCCATGTTTTAACGAGATCACGATATGTGCAGGACGGAGCTACGGGCTTGATGTATTCCTCAAAATAAACGACCGGGGGCATTCTGCCGCTTTCGACCTCGCGCAGGCTGTGATGATTCCTAAGCGCCAGCAGGCGATCCATCTGGTCCTCTTTCCCGCCCGTCACGCGCATCGCCAGCTCGTAAAGATCGTAATCCAGAAGAACACCGCCGATATCGAATATGTAAGCTTTATACGACATATGAGGCAAATTGATTACCACACCGTCCCCGAAAAAGAAAGTAACAAATGAACATTTTCGCTTGCAGATCATGCGCAGACTGGTATATTTCAGCCCTTTTAAACAGTGTTCCATCGGCGCCGCATTGTGCGGCCGCCGGATTGAGAACCAGAAGCGAGTGTTCTCCCGCCTCCGGGAGAGCCAAAGCGGATTGCCCGGCAACGGGCTAATGCAAGGAGGTAGTTATGGAAAAGGCAGCACCTGCCAGTACTGATGTGTCCATGGATGTTTCTATCCGCGACCTGCTTGACGCGGGTCTTCATTTCGGTCATCAAACCAAGCGTTGGAATCCCAAGATGAAGCGCTATATTTTCGGCAAGCGCAACGGGATCCACATCATAGACCTGTCAAAGAGTCTTGCGCTACTGAATATCGCCCGGAAATTCGCAAGCGACATAGTCGGCAACGGCCAGAAGATCTTGATGGTCGGCACAAAGAAACAGGCGCAAAAAACGATCGAAGAGGCCGCTGTTCGGACTGGACAGTACTATGTAACCAACCGCTGGCTGGGCGGAACACTCACCAACATCGCGACCCTGCGCAAGAGCGTCAAACGCATGCGCGATATCGAGAAGATGGATACGGACGGATCTTTCGACAAGATGTCAAAGAAAGAAGTTTCCTGGTTGAAGACAGAACTGACAAAGCTGCGCAAGAACCTGTCCGGCACCGCTGAAATGGCTCATTTGCCGGGTGCGGTTTTTGTTTCAGACGTAGCGAGCGAAGCAATAGCAGTGGCTGAAGCGAACCGCCTTCAGATTCCGGTAATTGCCATTGTTGACACTAATTGCGATCCAGATCCCATCAATTACCCGATTCCCGGCAACGACGATTCGATCAGGGCCACCAAGGTTGTTGTCGATGCGCTGGCCGCAGCAATCGAGCAGGCAAACCGGGAATACGCCGTAAGAGCGGTGGAAATCAACCGCCGGAAACAGGCTGAAGCCGTGGCCGCAGCCGCAGCAAGGGAAAAAGCCGCAGCTTCCGCGCCATCCGGCATCAAGACGGATGAAACATCTGGAGCCGGCGCCGACAAGAAGCGGACGCGCGCTCCGCGAAGAAAGACCGACGGTGCGGCATCCTTTCGGCCGGCCGGAGCCAGAAGTCCCAGGAAGCGTACGAGCGACAAGCCGGCTGCCAGTAAAAAAGCCGAATCTCCTGCCGGCGGAGTCGAAACTCCTCCAGCAGCCCCCGCGGCCCAGCCGGAATCAGCCCCGCAAAGCAACTAATTAGAGGGAGATAAAACATGAGCGAAATAACCGCTGAATTGGTTCGCGAACTCAGGGAAGCCACAAATCTTGGAATGATGGAATGCAAGAAAGCGCTCACGGAAGCGGGCGGCGACAAGGAAAAGGCCATTCGCCTTCTCCGCGAAAAGGGAATGGCGTTCGCCCAGAAGAGAGCCGATCGCGCAGCCAATCAGGGCATAATCGCCTCAGTGGTGCGCGGGGAAAAAGTCGCTTCACTCGTGGAATTGAATTGCGAGACGGATTTCGTTGCCAAGAACGCCTCGTTCCGCGATTTCGCAGCCAAGCTCGCCGCGGATGCATGCGACACCGATGCTAATCTGGCGGATACCAAGAAGGCCGACCTGGTTGCAAAAATCCAATCAACAGGCGAAAACCTGGTGATCCGCAGGAACATGCGATTCGTACTGTCGGGCACAGGCGTTGTCTCATCATATATTCATCTCGGTGGCAAAATAGGAGTTCTTGTCGAAGCCGTCTGCTTGAAGCCGGAATCTACAGCCAACCCGGTGTTTGTTGAAGCGGTGCGTGATGTCACAATGCAGATAGCGGCCGCAAACCCCGGTTATCTGGACCACACACAGATTCCGCAGGATGTACTGGCTTCAGAGCGTGAGATATACGCAAAACAGATCCAAGGCAAGCCGGCGAACATCGTTGACAAGATCGTGGACGGCAAAATCAAGAAATTCTACTCGGACGTGTGCCTGGTGGATCAGCCGTTCGTTAAGGAACCCAAGGTTTCCATAAGCCAGATGCTTGCCGCAAAAGGCAAGGAAATTGGCGATACGATCACGATAAAGCGGTTTATTCGCTACCAAATCGGCCAAACAGCGTAAATATCACTGTCACCGATTTTCTTTGTGCGGCACGATTGCTGCATGAAAATATTTCATGTATTCAGCGCCGCCAAGTCTTACCGCTGTACTGATACGGGTTTCAGCACTGGCCTCATCGCCGGCCAGCTTGCTCATTACTGCAAGACCCAACCAGGTTTCCGGGTCATTGCTATCGATGGACAGCGCGATTTCAAGCAATTTCCCGCCTTCCTCCGTGCGATTCCGGCGCATCAGGATATTGGCGAGGTTCACGAAAGGTTTCGCATATCCCGGCGCAGGATTACTTGTTGCCTCTATATAAAAACGCATTGCTGCGTCGTCATCACCCGTCTTCTCCGCGCAAACTCCGAGCCCGTTCAAGGCGCGCGGATTTCCCGGATCAAGTTCAAGCGTTTTCTCGTAACAACTGCGTGCCCGCACATAATCCCGTTTCTGAACAAAACAGTTGCCCATGTACAGGTTGTTCCCCGGAAATGAAGCGTCCCCTGCCGCCGACAATTCAAAAGACGAAAGCGCCTTGTCACATTCACCCGCTTCGTAATAACGCTTTCCCGCCAGCCAGTGCTCCTGCGTAAAATTATACGACCGCAGCCCATGCCAGTCCGGAAAGACCAGAATACCAAGCGCAATCCCGGCGGCTGACATTGCCGGAATAAGATGTCGCCTGGCTGAAACAGCCGATATTATGCGATCCACTCCGGCGCCCGCGGCGGGGATAAGAGTCACAACGATCGGCAGCCTTAACCGGTCGCACACGAAGAACATAATCACGGTGCCTGCAAATACTGCGCAATAGAGCGCCATCAGGATCCATGGCAGGGCTTTGCCGCGTTCATAACCGAAGATCATGCCGACAATTCCGAGAACAGCGACCATCCCGAAAGTCATCGGCAGAAAGCGCAACAGGCTGGAATACCGCTTCTGGAAATAATAACTTTTGCCGTTCCTGATTTCGTAATCGTTCCAGAACAACGCGGTTTTACGCACCACCAGTTTGAACCATGCGCCAGGATTTGCCGCGATGTAACTCCAAGCCGCCCGATACATGATGTCTGACGCATCGGCAACGGCTGCGGACCGGGCAGCCGGATTAGAGGAAGCCTCTCCTGCAGGAGCAACAATATTGGCGGATGCCACTTCTACTCCGTCCCGGTATTTCACCGTCGCGCCATAGGTCATCCTGGTCGGAGGCGGCATGCCGTCCGCCTCCGGATTGTTGCCGAGATAGAAATTGCTCCCGCCCTGGGACGACACGACCACCAGCCTGCCTGACAGCGCATAATTTCTGGCGCCCATAGCGCCCAGGATCAACGCAACCGGTATCGCTACGGCCGCTGCCCAGGCAAAGCGCTTGCCGACACCAATACCTCGGCCGGCAAAATAAGCCCATATCACGGCGACAGGAACGAACGGCAGGATGTTCGGACGTGTAATGACAGACATTCCGAGGAAGAAACCGCCTGCCAGGATCGGCAAACCCATACCCCTGACCGCTCCGTAAACAAACATCGCAATCGCGCCTGCAGCCAGGAAAATGAACAAGGTTTCCGCCAGTATTTCACCCTCGTAATAAATCAGCGGGCCGTATAAGGCGGCTATTATACCGGCTGCAATTCCGGCTCTTCGCCCAAAAACCTCGCGACCGGCGATATACATGAAAACGCAGGCGATGGCACCCAGCAGGTGCTGGAATAATTCAACCAGGAAGAAACGGTTGTCTGGTCCGGCAGTATAAATCACCCCGAGTGTCCAGGGATACAATGGAGCCCGGAACATCGCCTCACTCCCGAGCCCCCTGCCCTCCGCGACATCCATTCCCCTCGCGTCAAGGTATTGGGAATCGAGAACCGGCCACGCATAGAATGGCGAAGACGCGTTCTGGATGAGGTAAAGGAACCTCAACCCAAGCGCGACAAAGAAAATGCACGCTCCAATTTTGCCGTATTCTCTCAGGCCAGATTACTCCACCGCCGGCGGCTGCGCCTGTTGCGGCGCATCCGGCGTATCCAAGCCATCGGCATCCTCGGGTTCGACAGTGGTAGCGGCCACAAGCTTGTCGCCTGCATCAAGCGAAATCAACCGCACACCCTGCGTCGCACGGCTGATCACTCGAATATCCTCCACCGCCATCCGGATGGTTTTTCCCTGCGCGGTAATAAGCATGAGCGCATCCGTCTTCAGCACTGCACGCGCACCGACAACATCGCCGTTTCGTGCGCTGCAGCGAATGCTGATTACGCCACTCCCGCCCCTCTTCTGCAGCCGGTACTCATCGAAATCCGTGCGCTTTCCGTAGCCGTTCTCCGTGCAAACAAGGAACGTGGCCGCAGGATTGACTGTCGAAAGGCCTTCGACCTTGTCGTCCTCGTGCAGGGTAATGCCGCGCACACCACGGGTCGCCCTGCCCTGATCCCTGAGTTCCTGTTCATTAAAGCGGATACTCATGCCCTTGCGCGTGGCAAGAATCAACTCATCGGACCCGTTTGTGAGATTAACGCCTATAAGGGAATCGCCGGGGTCAATTTCTATACCGATCACCCCGTCCCGGCGAGGATTACTGTACTCGCTGAGATTGGTTTTCTTTACCACGCCCTTTTCAGTGGCCATGACAAGATGCTGGCTCTCTGAAAACTCGCGAACCCTTATCATCGCGGCAACCCGCTCATCGCTGCGTATATTGAGCAAATTCACGATCGCCTTGCCGCGGGCGGTTCTGCCGGCCTCGGGTATTTCGTATACCTTTTCCCAGTACACCCTTCCGGTGGCGGTAAAGAACAATATGTAATCGTGTGTATTTGCCACAAACAGATGCTCGACGTAATCTTCTTCCTTTGTCGCCATCCCTGATACGCCCTTGCCACCCCGCTTCTGGGCCTTGTACGTGTCCATCGGCACGCGCTTGATGTAACCCGAATGACTGATCGTGATTATGCAACCACGGTCCGCAACCAGATCCTCGACATTGATCTCACCATCTTCCGGAGCGATATCGGTCCTGCGCCGATCACCGTACTTTGCCCTGATCTCCACCAGTTCGTCCTTGATAAGCCCGTAAATCTTGTGCTCGTTTGCGAGGAGATCCTGCAAATAGGAAATGTACTTGATCAGATCGAGATACTCGTTTTCCAGCTTCTCGCGTTCCAGCCCGGTCAACTGGTACAAACGCATGTCCAGTATTGCGTCAGTCTGTATAGCGGTAAACTTGAACCGCTTCATCAGGTTGATCTTGGCTTCCTCGCGATTCTTCGCCTCGCGTATTGTCTTCACGACAGCGTCGAGATTGTCAAGCGCAAGCTTCAATCCTTCCAGTATATGGGCTCGGGCTTCCGCTTTTTTCAATTCAAACTCCGACCGGCGGGTAATCACCTCGAACCTGTGATCGAGAAAACAGCGGATAAGATCCTTCAGGTTCATAACCTTGGGCTTGCCCTTGTCTATCGCGAGGAGTATCGCGCCGAACGTGGTTTCAAGCTGGGTATGTTTGTAGATATTATTGAGCACAACCTTCGGAATGACGCCTTTTTTCAACTCGATTACTATCCTGATGCCTTCCTTGTTGGATTCGTCGCGCAGGTCTGAAATACCTTCCAGCGTTTTCTCCTGAACAAGACGGGCAATGTCCTTGACCAGATTGGTCTTGTTTACGACATACGGAATTTCGCTGATGACGATGATTTCCCTGCCCTGCTTGCCTTCCTCTATCCGGGCGCGGCCGCGCAGTTTTAACTGCCCCCTTCCGGTCGTGTACATGCTTCGGATCGGCGCAAATCCGCAGATGATGCCTCCGGTGGGAAAATCAGGCCCCTTGATGAACTGCATCAACTCCTCGACCTCGGCGCCGGGCTTGCCTATCACGTGCACTATCGCATCGACCAGCTCGCATAGATTGTGCGGCGGGATATTAGTCGCCATGCCGACCGCAATGCCGGATGAGCCATTCAACAGCAGGTTGGGCACTTTTGCCGGAAGCACCAGCGGTTCCTCGAATTTCTCGTCGTAATTCAGCCCGAAATTGACGGTCTCCTTGTCGATATCCGACAACATCTCCTCGGCCAGGTTTTCCATGCGCACTTCCGTATAACGCATTGCAGCCGGAGGATCGCCGTCTATCGAACCGAAGTTCCCCTGCCCGTCCACAAGCACATACCTGAGCGAAAAGTCCTGAGCCATGCGGACAAGCGTGTCATAAACCGCCGTATCGCCATGCGGATGGTACTTTCCGATGACATCGCCCACCACGCGAGCGGATTTCATATATGGCCGGTTGTGTACGTTATTCAACTCGCGCATCGCGAAAAGCACCCTGCGATGAACCGGCTTGAGCCCGTCACGTGCATCGGGCAGCGCGCGACCGATGATTACGCTCATCGAGTAATCGATATAGGAGCTCCTCATCTCCTCTTCAATATTGATCGGCTCGATCCGCTCCTGCGGCTGGTCAGGTTGTTTTTCTTCTTCCATTTCAATCCAAGTCCTTTCCTCTTCCGTCAAACATCCAGATTCCGCACATTGAGGGCATTTTCCTCGATAAACAACCTGCGAGGCTCAACTTCGTCGCCCATCAGGATCGTGAAAATCTCATCTGCCCTGGCCGCATCCTCAAGCACAACCTTGAGCAGCTTGCGGCTTTCCCTGGACATAGTCGTATTGTAAAGCTGGTCCGGATTCATTTCCCCAAGACCTTTGAACCGCTGGATGACAATCCCCTTCTTTCCCATGTCCTTCACCTTGTTCAGCAGCTCTTCAAGAGAATGGATTGGAACGCCGGCAGCCTCGCCATCCTTGATATATCCCAGCGGTTTTTCGCTGCGCCGGTACTGATCCACTGAAAAACCTTTTTTCTCCAGACTTGCCGCCAGCCTTGCCAGGGATGTCGCCGCAAATATTTCCGTCCGCTTGAACGCCTGCTTATGCTCGCCACCGCCATTTTCCTCACCGAAAATATCAAGCTGTTTGCCGGTTCTTTCCTCGACAGATTCCCGGAGATGCTTGATCTCTTCGTCCGAATACACGAAATACTGCCGGGGATCGCCGTTGATAGTTACAAGATATTTCGGAAACTGCCCCGTGCCTGGATTTCTCTTCTCAAGGTATTCCATGAACTGGATTCCCTTGCGGGCGAGACTGCCGGCTATCTGCTCCATGCGAGTCAGGATATCAAGAATCTCGTTCAGTTTCCGTCCTTTCAAATATTCTTCCTGCCCGTCAACAACAAATGAAAGGTTCTCCGTGCCCATTTCCAGGAGTTTTTTCGTGAGCATTTCTTCCGACTCAACGTACTCCTCGCGCTTTTTCTGCGTCAGCTTGTACAGAGGCGGCTGCGCCAGAAACACATACCCATGCTCGATCAGCGCCTTCATCTGCCGGTAAAAAAAGGTCAGCAGCAGAGTCCTGATGTGGGCACCGTCCACATCGGCATCAGTCATAATGAT
>Ga0172375_10007106_pt1 | contig 15443 bp, 16 predicted proteins | sample LakKiv1m_FD_114537 | JGI IMG/M metagenome (GOLD analysis project Ga0172375, IMG submission 114537) | Freshwater microbial communities from Kabuno Bay, South-Kivu, Congo - kab_092012_11.1m | ecosystem: Environmental > Aquatic > Freshwater > Lake | place: Democratic Republic of the Congo... | reverse complement strand
CCGACCAGCGATGAAATTTGCGTAATAATGTCAACGCAATACTTCTTCTCCTGGATCATCCGCTGTACCCCGCGAACCTGTCCTTCGATCTTCTTTAAATAAATTAACTGTTCATTATGAGTAGTGGCTTTATTCATAGATTATCCTCTTTTCCAAATGAAGTATACCATACCCCCCTACCCTATGTCAAGAGAAATTAAAAAAAGGGGACGTTTCCCCTTCACTGAATATTTTCAGAAAAAGGGAAACGCCCCCTTGTTTTTAATTAACCGAAAAACTTATCCCCTTTAGCCCAATTCTCGCCGCTTACTTCATCGATCACCAAATAAAGGCTCTCTTTAGGTTTTCCGGCGACTTTCAACAAGGTATCAGAAAATTCTTTGGCAATCTTTTCTTTCTGCTCTTTGTTAAGCTTACCTACCAATTTAAGATTAATATATGGCACTTCTCCTCCTATTTAGATATAAGAAACACCCCAACCTGGGCAAATAGATTAGGCAGAAACAAAATCTTACGGCTCTCATCAATACAAACAATCCGTTCAATATTAATCTTCTTTGCTCGGCAATACTGCTTAAAATCAAGGATGCTTAAAAAATGCAAGTTCGGAGTTTCATACCACTGATAGGGAAGCGCTTCGGTAACCGGAGCCTTACCTTGAAAAAACATCTGTAATCTTGATTTATAATGCGCGAAATTAGGAATACCGACAATCACCTTTTTACCCACGCGCAGAGCATCCGTAAGCACCTTATCCACATGCAGGATCTGCTGTAAACTTTGGTTAAGTATGACATAGTCAAAAGACTTGTCATTAAATTCCGTCAAACCGCTGTCCACATCCCCATGGAAAACGTTTAAACCTTTGGCCACGCACTTATAAATTGCCTGGTCATCAATTTCAATGCCTTGAACACGGGCTTGCTTAGACTTGATTAAAAGATACAAAAGATCCCCGTTACCGCAGCCTAAATCTAAAACCGTAGACTGCGGTTTAATCAATTCCAAGATTATGGCATGATCCAATTGAATGTCTTTACGCGCCATATTCACCGGTCACCTCATAAGCATAAAATACTTTTTTAAGAAAGTGTTTAATTAAATGCGATTCCTCCTGGACTTCCAAAAGAAAAGCATCATGTCCATAAGTTGAATCGATCTCACAATAAGTAGTCTCCACTCCCGCAAGTTTACAGGCTTTGACAATCTCTTTAGACTGATAAGCCGGATACAGCCAATCGGACTTAAAAGAAATAACCAGAACCTTCACCGGTGTATCCTGTAAAAATTCCTGCAGCGGCCGGCCTCCGGAAGCATCAAAGTTATCCATTGCTTTGGTAATATAAAGATAGGAATTTGCGTCAAACCGTTTCACAAAATTATCTCCGCGGTAACGCAGATATCCTTCTACTTCAAAATCCGCGGTAAATTTAAAAGGCTGGCCGCTTTCTTTTTTTTGCCGGCCGAATTTCTCGGCCATCGATTTATCGCTCATATACGTAATATGGCCGATCATTCTGGCTACCGCTAAACCTTTTACGGGAGCTGGGCCATCATAATAGTTACCGGATTTCCAATGCGCGTCACCCATAATCGATTGCCGGCCGACTTCATTAAAAGCAATCTGCTGCGGAGAATGCTTAATCGTAGTGGCGATCGGCACAACACTGGCTAAATTATGCGGGTAATTAACCAACCAAGATAGAACCTGCTGTCCGCCCATTGACCCGCCAACTACCGATAATAATTTTTCAATTCCCAAATGATCAATCAAGCGTTTCTGAGCATTGACGATATCATTAATCGTGATCAAAGGAAAATCTAAAGCATAAGGTTTAGCTGTTTTAGGATTAATACTTGCCGGGCCGGTTGAGCCTTTACATCCGCCCAGAACATTAGAACAAATAATAAAATATCTCTCCGTGTCAAAAGCCTTGCCCGGTCCGATAAATTCATCCCACCAGCCGGGATTATTCTGGCCTTCATGCACTCCGGCCGCATGCGCGTCACCGGAAAGAGCATGCACAATAAGAATCGCGTTAGTTTTCTCCGGATTTAAGAGGCCATAAGTCTCATACGCTAAGGTTACCGGCCCGAGCTTCTCTGCGCTTTCCAGTTTAAGCGACTCAAAAGTAAACTCCTGCGTTTTAACCAGGCCCACGGAATTATTTTTTATTATTTTATTTTCTTTATTCACACCTTTACCTCTTGAAATAACCAGGTCGTTAAATACCTTTCACCGGTATCGGGTAAAATAACCACAATGACCTTCCCTTTATTTTCCTTACGTTTAGCAACTTCTAAAGCCGCCCATAAAGCTGCGCCGCTTGAAATTCCAACCAGAATACCATCTGATTTTGCCAAAGCGCGCGCAGTGGCTCCGGCAGCATCATTGCTAACACGGATAACTTCATCTACGATACTACGGTTAAGAACTTGTGGAATAAATCCTGCGCCAATACCTTGGATCTTATGCGGGCCGGCAGCTCCGCCGGAAAGAACGGCAGAAGCCTCAGGCTCAACCGCAATCGCCTTAAAACTTGGTTTTTTCTTCTTGATTACTTCCGCCACACCGGTAATTGTTCCGCCTGTACCAACCCCGGAAACCAAAATATCAACCTTGCCATCCGTATCATTCCAAATCTCCTCGGCCGTGGTTTTACGATGAATCTCCGGATTAGCCGGATTAGTAAACTGTTGTAAAATAATCGCATTAGGAATTTCCTTAACTAGTTCCTCAGCCTTTTTTATTGCCCCTTTCATCCCCTCTACGCCGGGAGTTAAAACCAACTCCGCCCCAAAGATTGCCAAAAGCTGCCTTCTTTCTATACTCATCGTATCCGGCATCGTTAAAATTAATTTATACCCTTTCGCCGCAGCCACAAATGCTAAAGCCACGCCGGTATTACCACTGGTTGGTTCAATGATCGTGGTATTTTTCTTTAGCGCGCCTCTTTTTTCGGCATCCTCGATCATCGCTACACCGATACGATCTTTAACGCTTGATAAAGGATTAAACGACTCTAGTTTTACTAATAGTGTAACCGGTAAACCTTCTGCAATACGGTTTAGTTTAACCAAAGGGGTGTTACCAACCGTCTTAGTAATATCAGAAAATATCTTTCCCATGGCCTTCCTCCTAGTTCTTAATGTAGCGGAGGTTTGAGCCTCCGCTACTACAATAGATTTAAGCCTTTGCTAAAGCCTGTTCTATGTCCGAAATAATATCGTCAATGTGTTCAATCCCGATTGACAAACGGATAAAATCCGGAGTTACTCCGGTAGATAACTGTTCTTCGCTAGATAACTGCTGATGCGTTGTCGTTGCCGGATGGATCGCTAAGCTCTTAGCATCTCCCACATTCGCCAAATGCGAAATTAACTCCAGAGAATTAATAAACTTCTTTCCTGCTTCCAGTCCGCCTTTAATTCCAAAACCTAAAATTGCTCCAGCGCCTTTAGAAAGATATTTTTTCACCCTGATTTTTTCAGGGCTATCTTCCAATCCCGGATAATTCACCCAGCTAACCTTAGAATGCTTCTTCAAAAATTTAGCCACCGCCAAAGCATTTTCTGAATGCCGCGGCAGCCTTAAATGCAAAGTTTCTAACCCCTGCAAAAACAAGAATGAATTAAACGGAGATAGCGCCGGGCCTAAATCGCGCAGTAAACAAACCCGCGCTTTAATGATATAGGCGATATTACCCATTGGCTTAAGCGCTTCCACAAAATTGATTCCATGGTAACTGGGATCCGGCTGGGCAATTAATGGGAACTTGCCATTCGTCCAATCAAACTTACCTGAGTCCACGATAATCCCGCCTAAACTTGTCCCGTGTCCGCCGATAAACTTTGTCGCCGAATAAACCACAATATCCACACCGTAGTCAATCGGGCGCAATAAATACGGAGATACGGTGTTATCCAATATAAAAGGTATGCCGTTTTTATGACAGAGCTTAGAGATGCCTTCCAAATCCGCAACATCCAGCTTTGGATTTCCGATTGACTCGGCATAAACAGCTTTAGTTTTAGGAGAGATTGCTTTCTGGATACCTTCCAAATCATTTGATTTAACAAACTTGACCTTAACCCCTAAACGCGGAAAGGTATAATGAAAAAGGTTATAAGTGCCACCATAAAGATTATCCGCAGAGATGATTTCGTCGCCTGCTTGCGCAATATTTAAAAGCGCCAAAGTAATCGCGGATTGTCCGCTGGATACGGCTAACGCCCCTACTCCCCCGTCTAATAACGCCATCCTCTTTTCAAATACATCCGAGGTCGGGTTCATTAAACGAGTATAAATATTGCCGAACTCTTTTAACCCAAAAAGATTAGCCGCATGCTCAGTGCTTTTAAACTGATAGGATGTAGTCTGATAAATCGGTACAGCCCGTGAGCCAGTGGTGGGATCTGCCTCTTGCCCGCCATGTAAAGCCAAAGTTTCAATTTTTAGTTTTGCATCAATCTTACTCATCTTATTCCTCCAGGTTATTGCTGCTCATTATACTCCTAAATCGCAAATTAATCACGGATTTTCCGCCCCTACTCCTTGTAAAAATTTTTCTTTTCCTATCTCATCAATAAGCATCGGCAGTCTTTGTTTAGGCTTGGCATTGGCATTAAAGAATTCCACCACCCTCTTAATCACCAGCAACGCCTCATCCTCGCTAAAAATCTTATTTAATTTAAAACCCGCGTGCGGTGTTCTTCCTCCGCAGCCACCCAAATAAACCGCATAACCAATACGTCTTTCTTTAGATGATAAATCTACCGCGCCACATATTCCGATCTCTGACTGCTGCGCCCGCGTGCAGGAATTCGGACAGCCGGAGATACTAATCTTAAACTTACCCGGCAGGTCTAAACCGCATTTCAAACCCAGTTCATTTTCAATCCGGTCGGAGAAAACAAAGGTGTTAATCAAACCCTGCCGGCACCAGTTATTTCCGGGGCAAACCGTAGTCGCCCTAAGGTGCGCTCCGGATACGCCGTTATTCACTCCCGCGGCCTTAAGCTGCGCTTCTACTTCAGGAATATCGTCGAATTTAATAAAAGGAATCTCGATACCCTGGCGGACGGTCAGATGCACAAAACCGCGGCCAAACTCTTGAGCGATCTGGCCTATTTTATCCAACTGAGCTTTATTATGTATACCCGAAGACATCCGCGTCCTAAGCAAAAAAAATCCCTCTTGTTTTTGCCGGAGAAACCCGCGTTTTTTCAAAGCTTCGTAATCAATATTTTCAGGCATCATTTTAACACTCCATGCTTAGCGGTCTTCAAAGGCCGCGTGTGTATACCGCATTCTCCACCGCATTTACTAGTGCCAATCCAGCGGCCGGCTCTTTCATTATCATCATTTGTAATATGTGTGCAGGGGGCGCATCCCAAAGAGCGGTATCCTTGCCCATAAAGTTGATTCACCGGAACCTGATAAAGCGCTAAATATTGCCAGACCTCGCGTTCTTTCCAGATCAGAATCGGATTAAGCTTTATTAACCCCTTATCCCTTTCTTCCACTTCTTTAAAATCCGTGCGCGTGCGGCCCTCAGTGCAGCGTAAACCGGTGACCCAGCATTTAACCTGCATCTCTTCGATCGCGCGCTTAACCGGTTCGACTTTTAATATGTCACAGCACAAATCAGGCTTAGTTTCATAAAGCCGATCCTCAATCGGTTCATCATTCTGATATACCTTTAGTTCCGGATACCGCGCCACCTCATGATTCATAAATTTAATGGTTTCCGGCGGCTTAAATCTCGTCGTTACAATAAACCCGCGGATTTTAGGATTAACTTTTTTAGCCAAATCCCACACCGCAACCGAATCCTTACCTAAACTATTAGCAACCACCAATGAATCCCCGTAACGCTGATAGGCCTCTTTAATTAATTGTTTTGAACGCTCCACCTTTTCCTTAAAATTCAATTTCTCAACTAGCTCTTTTAAATCATCTTTGTTATCCAAAATACTCATTTCTACTTCCTCCTTTTAGTTATTGATTAAATACCGAAATATTGTTCCGTGGAAAAATACCTTTCGCCAGTGTCCGGAAAAATCGTTACCACTCTTTTACCAACACCTAATCTTTTTCCGATGATCACCGCAGCGCTTGCCGCCGCACCGCTGGAAATACCGACAAATAATCCCTCCTCTTTCGCCAGCCGGCTGGACATCCCAAACGCATCCTGATCCGAGACACAAATTACTTCATCAATCACTTCCCGATTAAGAATCTCCGGAATAAATCCGGCGCCAATTCCTTGAATCTTGTGCGCTGCTGGTTTTCTACCGGAAAGCACTGCGCTGGTTTGGGGCTCAACCGCAATGATTTTAATTTGCGGATTAGCCTCCTTCAAAACTTCTCCTACTCCGGTAATTGTTCCTCCGGTTCCCACCCCCGCAACAAAAGCATCAATATTTTTGCCGGCCACCTTTAAAATCTCCTGCGCCGTAGCCTGACGATGCGCCTGGGAATTCGCCGTATTCTTAAATTGATGCAAAATATAGCTACCGGCAATACTCTTATTTAATTCTTCGGCTTTTTTTATCGCTCCCTGCATTCCGGCTTTCCCCGGAGTTAAAACCACTTCTGCTCCATATGACTTTAAGATATAAATTCTTTCTAAGCTCATTGACTCTGGCATGGTAAGTATACAGCGATATCCCCTTACCGCCGAAATCATCGCCAAACCAATCCCGGTATTTCCGGAAGTCGGTTCAATAATCGTTGCGCCTGGTTTTAACCGCCCATTTATTTCCGCATCATGGATCATCGCTAAACAAACCCTGTCCTTAACACTGCCTCCGGGATTAAAATACTCAATCTTGGCAATAATTTGGGCACAATCCGCTCCCACGACCTTATTCAGTTTAACCAAAGGAGTTGTTCCAATCAATTCGCTAATATCATTAGCAATTCTATCTGTAACCGGCATACTTTATCCTTTCCATATCCAGACCAACAAATATGAGATAGCCGTTGAAATAACCGGCGTAATCATCCAGACCAGCAATGTTCTTCTGGTAACCGACGACTCTGCGGTTGATTGATGCCCATTTTTTAAACAACTTATTGCAAATATGGCGAAAATATTCAACTGCACCAAAGATTGCGGAATTCCCAAAACTGAAGCAAAAATAAGCAGTGTCGCGGTAACCAGGGAAACCAGACTGCTGGATACCAACCCCAAAGGCACAATATCTTTTCCCGCGGTCTCAATCGTACCCTTGCCCATAAACCATGCCCCCGCCCCAAAAACCGGTGAAAATAAAATCAATCCGAGGCTTATCCCGACTATTCCTGCCCCAAATAAAGGGCCCACCACATTACCGACATTGTTAGCGCCAATGGCAAAAGCCACATAGCAGCTTACTAAAAACGCAAACCAACGTAATTTTTTTTCATTCCTAAAAACTTTCTGATACAAGTAAAGGTTCCCCGCACGCGGCGGATAAATTACTTTATATAAAAAAATCGTAATCACAAAAGCCAATAGCGGCAGAACTATCCACATCAACAGGATTTTGGAGAAAAGCACCTTTAATGATAATGCCTTAAAAAAAATCCCGGCTCCGACTATCGCTCCGACCGTCACCTGGCTGGTCGATTGAGGAATCTTTAATAAATTTGCGATTGCTAAGCTAAACGCCGCGGAAAAAATAATAATCAAAGCCACCGGTAAACTGATAAATTCCTTTGCTAAGAGTTTACCACCTAAGGTAACGACGACATTTCTGCCAAGCAGTATTGCTCCCAGTATCACAAAACCCGTAAAAAATATAACCGCCCTTTTACGCGTAATGAGCTTGGCCCCATAAAGAGAGGCAAATGCCGGCGCGATTCCGCTGGCCCCCATATTTAATGCGAAAAACACACTGATTATAAACAATGCTAAATTTAACATAAGTTGTTACTTTCCTTACTAAATCGAATAGGTGAGCACCCTTGAGGAGGCGCTAATCTGCTGCCTTAAATCCTCAAAAGTAACCTGATCAATAATATCTGAAGTTGCCCGGGCAACCTTCTGCCAGATTCCCTTAAAAACACACCGGTTTAAATCCAGGCAGTTAGAGTACCCCTTTTCCACGCAGGCAATCGGCTCAATTGGCCCATCCATAAACCTGACCACTTGGCCCACGGTAATACCAGACGGATGTTTAGACAATTGATAACCTCCGACATTACCGCGTTTACTTTCTACAAAACCACCTTTTTTTAAATCCAAAAGCACTTGTTCTAAAAACTTAACCGGCGCGTCAATACGTTTAGCAATATCATTAATTGTCGATAACCCCTGCTCATAATGCAAAGCCAAATCTAGAAGCGCTTTTAACGCGTAATCACCTTTATAAGTAATTCTCATTTTACCCCCTCTTCTATACTATCTCTATAAACATAGTAGAGTATAACTTAAAAATAATAATTGTCAAGAGAAATTTTATTAATTATTTAACTCGGCTAATTTCTCGCGCACTTCCTGGAATTTAACCGAGTCGACACTTCGATAGATCTCCTGCGCTTTACGCCAACATTCTCTGGCCATGTTTTTCTTTCCCTTCTTCTGATACAGCAAACCTAGATTATAATTCGCGTTAGCTAAATCCGGCAAACTATTAATTTCATCGGCCAGCCGGATTGACTGATCAAAACACTCCCGGGCTTTTAGCGGATCATCCATCTCCAGATAAAGCTCGCCAATCATATTATAATCACAGGTTAAATTAACCTTGTTATTTTGTTTCTGGTCCACCGTTAACCCTTTAGCATAATAATCTAAGGCTTTATGATACTCCTTTTGGAAAAGATAAATTTCCCCCAAATTAAAAAAACAATCGCTTAATTCATTTTCCAGCTTAAGCGACTGGAAGATCATAAGGCTTTTTTCGTAAAACTCTTTGGCGGCGGGATAATCATCTTTATTGGCAAAAACCAGCCCAATATCAAAATAATCGCTGGCCAGGTTCTTACGGTATTCGTAATTTTTGCTCCGGCTTATATTAATCGCCACGCTTTTAGTCAATAACTGCATCGCCGCTTCAAAATTCATTTTATCAATATTCCAAACCGCGAGTTTTCTCAAGGCTATTGCCTCGTTTAATTTATCTTTTAATTCCATGCTTAAAGCCAGCGCCTTATGGTAAAACTCCTCAGCCTTATTCAGTTGGCCGTCAAGATGGTAAAACCACCCTAATTTAATATAAGCCTGGCTCAGGTGAGCCTTATGATTTAGCTTCTCGCTTTTAAGCACATAATCAAAATAATATTTTAAAGCCTTATCTTTTTCGCCGATACGTTGATACGCATTAGCCATAATCGGATAAACCGCCAGATAATCCTGATCCCTGTCAATTACCTGCTGGCCCAAAGTTATCGCCGCCTGATTGTGGCCCTGGCGGTACTGGGATGCGGCATTAAGGAATAAATATAACTTAGTAGGATTAATCTTCGGAAGCCAAAAAACCAAAAAAATACTCAAGCCCATAAAAATAAGCGCTAAGCTTAGCTTTAAGATAACCTTTTTATAAATTAAATTTATTTTACGCCGAGGATCCTGATGGCGCGGAGATTTAAAAAAAACAAATCCCGGATCCCCATAAAGCAGATAATTCACCCAGTGCAAACCAGCCAATCCATACTCCTTAACCAGCTTTAACCGAGATAATCGTACCGACTCCCCCACGCTTGAGCCAGAGATAAGTTTACTGTAAAACTCCTGCGCAAATATCAGGCTGGCGTTATCCTCGATTTTGCGAATAGAGCCGATATAGTGCCTGACCCCGGCGAATAAAAAAGCGCTGGCCATGCCATAATTAGCCTGCTGGTATTCTGAAGCGATTAAAACAGGATTCATTTGCGCGGAATGACAGGAGTTCGAAAAGACTAAAGCCGGTAAACTGCAACTTTGCCCCATCTTGAGTATATCCGTTATTTTAAAAACACCGTCACTTAAGACCCAACCGCTATCTTTAACATTTGTTTTATCAAACTCGCAGTGGCCGGCATAATGCAGGATATCATAATCACAGATATTTTTCTTTACATAATGCCGGTCAATATTCGTTGATTTAAAATTAACCTGAATTTTTTTAATTTTATGGCTAAACTGGTTTTTGATATTTAAGCCTTCCAGATACGCGGATTTTAAATCGCCGCTGGGATTGGCTAAAATTAGCATCTTTAAACTCTCCGTTAAATCACGGTATTGAACTGCCAAAGAATCGCCTTTACTGCGCACCAGCCTTCCCAAGCTGAATTTTAAACCCAGGAAATCCTCACCATCATAAATTAGCTCCCAAGGGAATTGAATCAACTCCTCATCCAAAGAAAGAGTGAGCGCGCAAGGCAGGATACTTTTAAGTTTTACCTTAATGGAACGGCTAAGCAGATGGTCCCAAAATAATTGGCCGATTTTTTGCAGACTCTTTAATTGCTGAAGTTTGGATACTTGATCCTTAGCCGGGCGGTTTAAAACCTCAACCATCTCCAGACTTAAATGCCTTAATTCGCCAAAAGAAACCCCCACCTGTCGATAATGCCGTAAAGTGGGGGCAGTTTGTCCCTGATCAAATAGGCCCATCTTAAGCGCATCATCCTGCTTAAAAACTTCTAAGATTAGGGCTTCCGTATGAGGCATAAAATTATGCGCTTACTTTTAAATCAATCACCGCTTCCCTTTGATCCTCTCGGTATATCTCCACCGCATAGCTGCCAGGTAAAATATTTTCAAAGAAACTACTGCCCGCCGGATCAGTTATAATTGACTCTAACTCAATTCCGTCTCTGACCAGAGTAACCCGTAAATCTTTGCTAATCTTCTGGCTTTTTTTGTCTTTAACCGTAATCGTCAAATTAAAACTCTTAATCGATTTACTCTGGATCTTCGCCATAACCCTGACTTGCTGTAAATCTTTTAAAATACTTATCTCATCCTTAAATTCACTGATCTTTCTACTGCGTAATACCGGAGCAGGAACCAGCTCTTGGCCAAAGAGCACATCTCCGGTAGTCTGAATAATCTCTAAAGCTTTTTCTTTAAGCTTAATGAATATTTCTAGTAAATCACCTGAATTATCCTGATTAACTAACATTTTAATCTTCTCCAGCAGCGCCGCAGGAACCTCTAAACTTAAATGTGGCTGTATTTTAAGCTGAGTACTTAAATATTCAGCGCACAAATCACAGCTCAGCGCATGTTTTTGCATCAGCTTTTTCTCCGGCTCAGAGAGCTTATCCTCAAGAAAACAGGCTAAGCTCTCCGCATCCGGATGAACCTCTGCGCTAAATCGGTTAGTTTTCTTCCATTCCCGATAAATAATCCTCGCCAGCTGCTCAAAATAGTCAGGCATACTTCTCCTTCTAATACAATAGACGTATTAATTGAAAAAATCTAACTAAAAAAATCCTTTCTGTTTAAAGCAATCCTGTAATTTCTGCAAGATCCTGCTTTTACGCATATCCACCGCCCCGCGTTTAATCTTTAAATACTCCTTTATCTCATCCGGAGTCAGCTCCTGATTCAGGAATAATTCCAAAAAATACTGCTCATCAGTCTCCAGCAAACTAATGCACTCCTGAAGAGTTTTGCGCCTGTCCTGATGGTTAAGAAATTCAATTGCCCCTGCCGAAAGGTCCTTAAGCATGTCCTTGAGAATAAAACCATCCTTATCCTCGGCGTCTAAAGATGTAAGCGGCTTAAGTTTGCGTAAATAATCAATCGTAAAGTTAATCGTTACCTGCCTGAGCCAACTCGCCAAAGAACAACCATTTTTCCCCTGATAAGTAGATAGTTTTCGATAATGATTATCAATTAAGGCCTGAAATATTTCTTGAAAAATATCCTCCACCTGTTGAGTGGAAACACTACGGCCTTTAACCTTCAGAACGCTATAAATATAATTATAAATTAGGGGAGAATAACGAAAGATGAATTCAGACCAGGATTGTTTGTTCCCTTTGAGGCAGCCTTGGACAAATATTAAATCATCCATGGCTATAATTATAGCACTAAAAATTCTTAACAAAAGTAAAAAAAGACCCCATTTCCCGCTTAGCTGCGAAACAGTTTCCAAGCTAAAGGGAAATGGGGTATTTGAAACTTTTAGAGATTACTTAAACAGCGTATTTTTAATAATAAATGATGCGAATACAATCGAAACCATGGACATCAGCTTAATTAGAATATTTAAGCTCGGGCCCGAAGTATCCTTAAATGGGTCTCCCACCGTATCACCAACCACTGTAGCTTTGTGGGCAGGCGATCCTTTGCCGCCATGATGCCCTTCTTCGACAAATTTCTTGGCATTATCCCAGGCGCCTCCAGAGTTAGCCATCATTACCGCTAAAACAAAACCGGTAACTGTTGCGCCCATAAGCAAGCCAGCAACCGCATCAATACCAATCAATAAACCTACAGCGATCGGAGCAACGATTGCCAAGAGAGACGGCGCAATCATTTCTTTCTGCGCCGCGGCAGTGGCAATAGTTACGCAACGCGCATAATCCGGCTTAGCTGTCCCTTCCATGATACCGATTATTTCCTTAAATTGCCGGCGAACTTCCACGACAATTTTACCGGCGGCCCGGCCAACTGCCCGCATGGTTAAAGAACAGAATAAAAATGGCAGCATACCACCGAGGAATAGGCCGACTAATACCGTAGGATTCATCATGCTGGTATTTATATCTTTACCGAAAAGTATAACCTGGTCTTTATAGGCAGCAATCAAAGCCAACGCGGTTAAGGCGGCTGAACCAATCGCAAAACCTTTACCCGTGGCAGCAGTAGTATTACCCAGGGCATCCAAAGCATCAGTTCTTTTTCTTACTTCCGAAGGTAATTTCGACATCTCGGCATTACCGCCAGCATTATCCGCCACCGGCCCATAGGCATCCGTAGCCAAAGTAATACCTAAAGTAGAAAGCATCCCTACCGCTGAAATAGCAATACCATAAAGCCCGGTATTAAAATTTGCTGCTCCGCCAGACATAAAAAAACTAACCATAATCGCGACACAGACAATAATTACCGGAATCGCCGTCGACATCATACCTACAGCAATACCACCGATAATTACCGTCGCCGGTCCGGTTAAAGATGCGTCCGCAATCGAGCGCGTAGGTTTAAAACCGCTGGAAGTATAATACTCGGTTACTAAACCAATTAAAACACCTGCAATCAAACCTGCCAACACTGACCAGTAAACTCCTAGATGCTCAACCCCTAATGAATATCTCACTAAAAAGTATGAAATTACTGCCACGATTAACGAGCTGGTAAATACACCTTTTCTTAAAGCCGCCAGTAATACTTTTTGACTAGCCTGCTCACCGCTTTTTACAAAAAAAGTTCCAATAATCGAAGCAATCACGCCTACCGCAGCCATTACCATTGGCACGGTTACCCCGGCAACCCCTAAGCCGGCCGCAACCCCTAAAGCCGAAGTAGCCACGATTGAACCAACATATGATTCATAAAGATCCGCGCCCATACCCGCCACGTCACCGACATTATCACCGACATTATCTGCAATCACCGCCGGATTACGTGGATCATCTTCAGGAATACCTGCTTCGACTTTACCGACTAAATCCGCGCCAACATCCGCGGCTTTCGTGAAAATACCGCCGCCGACCCTGGCAAAAAGCGCCATTGAGCTGGCGCCCATACCAAAACAAAGCATGGTCGAAGTAATCGCCGCAATCTTATCCGTTCCGAGAGGAATCGCATGGCAAGAATAATACCAATTTAGAAAATAATACCAGATACTTAAATCTAATAGCCCTAAACCAACTACAGTAAGGCCCATAACTGCCCCGCTGGAAAAAGCCACGCGTAAACCGGAATTTAAGCTCTTGGATGCTGCTTGAGCGGTCCGATTGGAAGATTGCGTAGCAATCGACATACCGATAAAACCGGATAAACCGGAAAAAATACCTCCGGTTAAAAAAGCAAAAGGCACGAATATAACTAAATAATTCTTCAAGGCCATTGCCAAGAGAATAAAAAATACCACGATAAAAAACATAGAAATGCCCAAATACTGCCTTTTTAAATAAGCCCGCGCTCCCACCCGCACAGCCTGAGCAATCTCCTTCATTTTATCCGATCCTTCATCCATCCTTAAAATACTTAGGGCCAGATAAAATGCAAAACCTAAAGCCAGAATCGAACCAACCGGTGCCAATAACAACAGATCAAAACCCATCTTTACTACGCTCCTTTCAGATATATATTAATTACTGCATTATCTTGCAATTTTTAAAAATTAGAAAGTATCTTAACACAACTACACTCGATGTCAATAGAAATAGGGGAGGAGTCCCTTTTCGGCTAATTTTTCAGAAAATGGGAAACCTCCCCGATCTGCCTTCTTTATCTTTCCCCTCGACTACTTCTCCCTCAACATCAATAACTTTACCGCGGCGATGGCTACCTGACTGGCCGTTAGCAGCCACGCCACCGCTGCCCTGGCGAAGCTGTGCGCTAATTTTCCGGGCAAAAGCATGTATTTTAATAACGAATAAAAGAACCAGTACCGCCTCAACCCCCAGCCACAAACGGGTTGAGCCAAAAATGAGTTTACCAAAGATAAGGTTAAACATGATCAGCATCGGCAATAAACATCCTGATTGGCCGGTGAATACAAAACCCGAAGATGGCATTAAAATTTCTCCCAATGTAAAAGCTCTTTGGAACTTCTTTTTTCCATAATTTTAAACGCCCCTTCATCTTGAGGATATCCCAAGGCAATCAGGCTGATCAATTTCATGCCGCTTGATGCATTTAACAGTGTATTTACCTGCTCAGAGTAAGGCTTTTTATCTCCGGCTATCCAGCAAGAACCAATACCTAAAGCTGTTGCGGCTAAAAGAATATTGCAGGTAGCCGCGCAGCCGTCTTCCAGGTAATATTTTGTATCCACGCAAAAAACCGCAATGCCGGCAGCTGCCTGAGCCATAAGTTTGGCATTTTCACCTAATTCCGACAAGTCTTTTAGTTTATGCTTATCCGTAACAACTACAAACTCCCAAGGCTGTACATTTCTGGCAGTCGGAGCAAACCTGGCCGCATCAATTAGCTTTTCTAAATCCGCCCGTGATATCTGTTTATCGCGAAATAACCGGATACTGCGCCGAAATTTTAAAAGTTCAAGATTTTCCATTTAAGAAATTTTACTGCGCACTTCCTGAGGGATTGCTTGCGGCTTTAAATGCTTATCGACACAAACAAGGATAGTTTTGGCTTGAACAATCAGCTGTTTATTTTGATTGTAGATTTCATGCAGGAATTCAATGCGTACCCCGGTAATTGTTCCTATTTGTGTCTGAATCTCCAGCTCATCCCCGTAGACAGCCGGAAATTTATAATCCACCTCTTGACGCGCGACCACAAACAAGGTTCCCGCATCCGCCAGCTGTTTAATCGATGCGCCTT
>Ga0172375_10007101_pt1 | contig 15450 bp, 11 predicted proteins | sample LakKiv1m_FD_114537 | JGI IMG/M metagenome (GOLD analysis project Ga0172375, IMG submission 114537) | Freshwater microbial communities from Kabuno Bay, South-Kivu, Congo - kab_092012_11.1m | ecosystem: Environmental > Aquatic > Freshwater > Lake | place: Democratic Republic of the Congo... | reverse complement strand
CGAAAAGATAAGCTAGAAGTTTTTTGCAAAGTTGCGATTGAAGAAGCATGCAAAAAACATAACATCGATGTTATTATCTTGAAGGTCGTTGTTAATCATGCCCGCATGATTGTTGATTGTCCTAGAACAATATCTGATGCTCAATTGTTGCAAATAATAAAAGGTTTGTCCGCTTACCTTTTGTTTAGGATTTGTCCGAATTTGAGAAAGCGATATCCAAATGGACATTTCTGGAATGCAGGATATTTTTGCTGTTCGGTTGGGGCAGAGTTTGAGCAAGTCTTTTCTTACATAGAAAATCAATCGTTACACCATGCCTAAACACAACAGGACGCCTCGGGCTTTAGCCCGAGGAGGATGTCACGCATCAGAGCCTGTTTTAATATTCATAGGCTTGCCTGTGCTTTGTGCAAAGGGTTAATAAAGTTTGGGTTTTTGAAGATATAGTCAAGCAATAAGCAGGATTGTTAAGAGGATTATAGTTATGATAGTTGCAAATATTTCCATCTTTGACCATATTTCGAGCGAACCTTTAAACTTTATTTTCAATGGATAAAGATAATATTTAATATCTTTGTCAAACCAGTCCATTATTAGATGCAAGAAATATGCTGATGAGAAATAGATTAGAGATAGTTGGTTTTTATTTATTATAAAGAATAATAATGATATAATGATTAGCCCCAATAGAGAGTGGATTAATGGCGTTTTATATCTTATTTTGTATCTTTCCTCATTTTTTATGCTGTCTAATAGACTTTTGAAATTATTTTTGTATAGCTTGTGCTTTATAATAATATAAAGATGGTCTATGTCAGGGATTATTGAGCCCAGGATGAAAGGAAGATAATTATTTGTTAGTTTTCCTAATATAATTCCGAGAATTAAATGAATGAGTATCATTTTATTCCAAGCCGAGATGTTTGAGGACTTCTTTTTTTGTGAAAAGCGTTAAATTATTGTATCCTTGCCCGGTGCCGAGAAAATAAATTGGCTTGTTTGTTGCAGAAGAGACTGAGAGAATTGTTCCTGCTTTTTCGTCTATGTCTGCTTTGCTTAGAATTATTCCATCTATGCCCGCTGTTTCTGCAAACATTCTTGCTTGTTCAGTTGCATCGTTTCCTGTTATAGATTCTCCAACGAAGATTTTTAAGTTTGGCTGAGAGACGCGGACTATTTTTTCCATTTCTTTCATCAGATTTGCTTTTGTGTACATTCTTCCCGCAGTATCTATTAAAACAACTTTGATGTTGTGCTGTTTTGCGTATTTTTTTGCTTCAAAGGCAACAGAGGCAGGGTCAGAGCCATAGCTGGATTTTATTATCGGCACATTGATTGCTTTGGCGTGGGTTTCTAACTGCTCTATTGAAGCAGCCCTGAATGTGTCTGCTGCTGCAAGAACAGAGGAGATATGATTTTTTTGCAGTAAATGAGCTATTTTTGCTATGGAAGTTGTTTTTCCAGAGCCGTTGATGCCGAAGAAGAGAATTACATAAGGCTCTTTGCTGTTTTTTTCATGTTCTTTTATTTGTTCTATGAAATTTGGGGGCTCCATTAAGACAGAGAGAATGGATTCTTTCAGGCTGTTGATGATGGTTTCTTTTATTTTATCTTTTTTGATTTCTTTGTCAACAAGGCTTAATTTTAGATAGGCTTTTATTTTATCTACTGCCTGCAAGGCAGTATTGTTTTCTAATAATGTCAATTCCAAATCCTGAAATGCATCGTCAAAATCTTTTTCTTTCAATCTTGATGTTGATAGTTTTTTTGCAAGTTTGGAGAAAAAGGATTCTTCTTTTTCGATTATCTCATGTTCATCTGGTTCGGTTTTGGATTTATCTAATTCCTGCTTTTTCTTTTTTTTGCCGAATTGCCACCAGTGTTTTTTTCCTGTTTCTTTTTGCTCCAATTCCTCATTTTCTTCATCTAGCTTTGCTTCTTCTTTTTCCTCTTTTTTTATTTCTTGTATAGCTTCATCAATTTTCGTGTCTATTGCAGTTGTGTCTAATCCTTCTTGTTTTATGTCTTGCATTAATTTTTCTGTTGTTTTTCTTTCTTCGATTATCTTTTCTTTTGAGGGTTTTATTCTTTTTGATTTTAATAATTTTGATTGCTTAGTTTTAGATTTTATTTTGGAGGTTTTGATGGTTTTTAGTTTGGCTCCTGCTGGTTTTTTTGGCTTATCCTTGTCTGTGGAAATCCAGGATGCAAATTTTTTCTTTAATGTGTCAAACATATTATACCGAGAAGAAATGGGTTTATAGGGTTTTTGGATTTGCATGAGGTATTGATTATATAACAAAAAGAAGTAAATGACTATATCGAGCAGGACGTATTATGTGATAATTGAGTTTTTGATTAACTTTGCTCAGGATTTTATGGAATAGATAAATACTTTGTCATAAGGGATAAACCATCTGCATGTTTGCTCTATGGATGCTTTTTCCATTATTTTTCTGAATAAGCGAATTGAGTTGCCATGGGCAGAAATGGCAACATTGCATTTGTTTTTTCTCATTAGCTTGAAAAGATATTTCATAAATGGTTTTACTCTTTTTTCCACCATTGAAAAAGATTCTCCTTTTTGAGGGGGATTGTTCCATCCTCTATGAATTATGTCGTATTCTTCTTTCCCAAACTTCTTTATAAATTCATTGTGTGTTTTGCCGTTTAAAATGCCGTAATTTCTTTCAATCATTCTATTGTCAACAATTATTTTTTTGCATTCTGGATGGTATTTTAGGACTTCTTTTAGTGTTTGCTTTGAGCGCTTTAATTTTGTCTCGAATGCAATCTGGAATTTCTTGCTTTTCAATTTTTCTGCGATTGTTTTTGCCTGACTTATTCCTTTTTTTGTCAGTGGGGGATTGAGCCAGCCGGTAAATTTTTTATCCCTGTTGAATGTGCTTTGTCCATGCCTGAATAAGTAGATGTATAATTTCTTTTTTTTGTTTTTCATTTTTATTTAAATAATTATCAAATAGAATATATAAGCTTGCCGATTATATTTAATAAGTTGCCCGTTCTACTGTTTTTTGAGGAGTTTGTTTTCCAAATTCTTCTAATAGATGTAATAACTTTGACCAGGAATTATTTCTAGCAGGTTGAATTTCACTTAACTTATAACTAAAGTGTTTTGAATATCTCATTCCCGCAACAGATGCTAATCCTATGGGGATTGTTGTTCTTTTTGCCATATATTGATTATTTTTATTTGCTTTATTAAGATTATTATACTGAAATAGTTGCTACTTATAAGAGTATAAGCATTTTTATAAACTCTTCTTTGGATGAATTTTAGTGATAAGCTATAATGATGTTTATGAAATATTAAGAAAAGAAAAGTATTCCGAGGCATTACAATTGTTGCCTAAGGATTTTATAAATGATTTTTCAGGCTATGTCAATGACAAGATAGCAGAATCAAGCAAGGAAGATGATTTGTTTCATGAAAATGTTCTGAAATCAAAGAAACAATTAGAAAATTCTATTTCTATGTTTAAAGAGCTTATGAGATTGAGGAAGAAGAAACTGCTGAATTTGGTTTTTGTCGGCACAGAGACGGGAATAATGAAGAGGGATTACGAAAATATGCTAAATCATGAGAGAGATATTTTTGACAAGCTTGTCAGGGCATTTGAAGAGGGAGACAAGGAGATTGCGGGGGTTTTAAATGGGAGGCGGGCTAAGGCGGAAGATAAAAATAGGATGATAATGTTTAATTCTGATGTTGCGCAGTTTGTTGATGCAAACGGAAAGTTTTTAGGGCCGTTTGCTTCTGGAGAGTTGGTTAATTTAGACACTCAAGTGGCTTCCTTGTTTGTGCAGTCTGGAAAGGCGAGTTATGTTGATGAATAACTACTTTCCTCTTGGAGAAAATAACCATAAATTAACTCTTGAGATTTTATGAGCTAGCAGATTTAATCTTTTGTCTTTAAGTTCCCTTTCTGCCCATTTTAACTTTTTCAATTTTGACAGCCAAAGTTGTTTATCAAAACTTTTGCTTGCTTTATTCAATCTTTGATCTAAATATCCTTTTGGCTTTTGAGATGGTTCTAAAACTACGATTAAACTATCTGGCTTCGAGACTTTTAGCATTTCGTTAAGAGCTTTCTTAAAATCTTTTATGAAATGCCATGAAAATGAATAGAGAACAATATCAAATTTTTGATTTAGAGGTATTTTTTCTCCTTTGCCTACTTTGAATAGTGCATTTTTTATATTGTTCCTCTTTGCTATTTCTATCGCTTTTTTATCGGGATCAATCCCATAATATTTTTTGAGGGAATTGCTTAATAGAGATGCAAATCTTCCGTTCCCGCAGCCAACATCTAATAAAGTTGATTCTGATAAATATTTGTATTTTTTGATATTCTTTAAAATAAAATTTCTTAGTCGTATATTATTTTTGGTTAAGTTTGCCGGAAACAATAGGGTTTTCATTTTGGTGAAAAGCCTCTAGAGGGGATTGAACCCTCGACCTACGGTTCGTTTGGATTATTTTTATAAACAATCGTACAAAACCGCCGCTCTACCACTGAGCTATAGAGGCTTATATAGGAATATGATAAATGGAAATGGTTAAAAAGCTTTTGTTTCTTGGAATTATAGGTTTAAGTTGTGGCCTCATCGTCTATCGGTTAGGATATATCCTTGACGTGGATAGGGGCCCGGTTCAACTCCGGGTGGGGCCATTTGCCTTATTTTTAATTAGATAGTTAAATATATATAATGCAAAATATATGTTAAAATTGAAAGGTTGATAATATGAAAAACAATTATCTTATTATATGGATTTTATTAATTGGGACCATAACTGCTACAGGTATAATTGGGTTTGTTTCTGCATCATCGGGGCAGGAGGCTTTTATGAATGTAAGTGCAAATTTATATGGTTCGCTGCCGCCCATAATAAGAATACAGGTTCCTGATTTTATAGATTTGGGGGATGTTCCGTATATGGGCAATAGCACAAGAATTAAAGTGGATATTAATAATACTGGAGATGTGAATGTCAGCATAACCCCAGTATTAGTAAATTTAAACAATGAGATATTCTCAAATCTTTATTTCATGAGGAGAGTCAGTGATGGTTATACACGAATTGGAGAATGGACTTTTAATGTTTCTTCTTCAGATTCAGAATATTTTTATATGAGGCTTGATTTAACTGAAAATGGCGGGGTTGTTAAGGGAGATATGTTCAATCAGCAGGCAGAGATTAAATTTATTGCAACACAATTGCAAGTTTAATGGGAATACGATTAGGATTTTATTCTTTATTTTATCGATTGTTTTGTCAAGCGGGATGGTTTTATCATACGAATTTGGCGTTTCCCCAGGGATAATAGAGCTGGAGATAGGGACGGGAATGGAAAAATGTGCAGATTTTATTATTTATGCAGACAACCAGATTTTTTCAATAGAGGACAAGTGGGCAGTGACAAAGGGAAATGATATAAGAAAATATAATTTAAATTCATCAGACGTTAATATAACTGCCAGGTATAATTCGGATGTATTTGTTGAGGATGAAAAAAGAATGAAAGCTTGTTTTAGTGCAGAGAAAAGAGGGATGTATTATGGAGTTTTGATTGTTGAACCATATGAAAAAAATGCGGAGATAGGAATATGGGTTAATCTTGATGTTGGAGATGCTCCAAAGGGGATAGATGTCAATAAAAAGAGCAGTATTCTGACAGAAAATGCCATCGAAGATGCTAACGAGAGCGTTATTGATTACAGCGAGGAGAAGGATTACTCAAAGATAATATTTATTGAGCTTGATTTTATGTTTTTGCTTGGCTTAATTTTGTGCTTCATGCTTATGAAACTGAATAAGATTAAAGGAGAAGCTAATAGCTATTAACTAAATATACTTAGTAAGTTAGTTAGTAAGTTATTTAATAAGAAGGTTTTTATAGCTGGTTTTCTTAGAAAATATGGCTAAAAACAGCTGAAAGAGGTTGAAACGGGAAAAGAGGTGAAAAGATGAAAAGAGCATTTAAGAAATCCTCGGCAAAGCGAGGTTCACCGGAGGTGAAAAGATGAAGAAATATTTATTGATAATTGAAGATTTGGATTCTTGGGAAAAGTTTAAGCAGAGTATAAATAAAGATATAAACACGGAAATAATGCAACTTATAAAGGAAAAAGTGAAGAATTTCAAAAAAGGAGGCAAGACATGAACTTAAATGGGGAATTTAATAAGAGGGCGCAGATGACTATATTTGTCATAATAGCAATAGTTGTTGTTGCGGGGATATTGGCTTTTGTTTTGATAAAAAGCAATATTAGCGGGGGGATTTCAAAAAATCTTGAACCAGTTTACAGCTATTATGATTCATGCATAACTGAGAAAGCAAGAGAGGCGATAGATATTGCCGGGAGCCAGGGAGGATATGTCACTCCTCCAGATTATGCTTCTGGCAGTGAATATGCTCCGAGCTCAAGTCAGTTAAATTTTCTTGGATTTCCGGTTCCTTATTGGTATTATGTTTCCGGAAATGGATTGATTAAAGAGCAGGTGCCTTCTAAGACTGAGATAGAGAAGCAAATCGCGGAATATATAGCTGACAAAATAAGCGAGTGCAGTTATGATTCTTTTTATTCCCAGGGATATTCGATTGAATTTTCTGAACCGCAAATAACAGTAAAAATAAATGATGGATTTATTTCTGTTGCCGATAAATCAAATCTGAAAGTTTCTAAGGGAGAAGAAACGGCAAGCGTGACTAATCATAATGTAGAAGTTACGAGCAGTTTTGGCGCTTTATACAGCGATGCTGTCAGAATTTATAATCTGGAAAAGAGCGATGCATTTTTGGAGGAATATGGAGTTGACATTTTGAGATTATATGCTCCTGTTGACGGCGTTGAGGCGCAATGCAGTGCGAAAATGTGGAAGACGCAGGATGTCATAACTAATCTTATGGATGGGTTAGAGGCAAATATAGCCGCGATAAAATTCAAAGGCAGTGAGGAGGGGGCGGACAAATATTTTGTAATTAATCAAAAGATTAGCAGTGAGGTTAATTTAATGTATTCAAGATATTGGCCGACAAAGGCAGCTATTTATGGGGATAATGTAAATGAAGCAGTAATGGTTGCGGAGCCGATTGGGAATCAGGAGGGAATGGGGGTTATGGGGTTCTGTTATATCCCATATCATTTTGTTTATGATTTAATGTATCCTGTTTTAATTCAGCTGTCCAAGAATGATGAAGTATTTCAGTTCCCAATTGTTGCAGTAATTGAAAAGAATTTGCCGAGAGAGGCAGAATTTGGGAATTCTGATTCTCTATTTGACAATAATACTGGAGATGTTGATTTGTGCGGCTATAACACACAGCCAGTTCAGATAAATGTCTATAATGTTGGACTGAATAAAATTAATGCCAATTTGAGCTATCAGTGCCTGAATCAGAACTGCCTGATTGGAGAGGCGAGAGGCGGAACATTTATGGGAGATATTCCTGCATGTGTTAATGGATATATCGATGTTAAGGCAAACGGGTATTCAGAGAAGAAACAGATTTTCTCCTCGAATTCAGAAACAGCAGCAGATATAATTTTGGACAGAGAGTATGATGTAAGAATTAATGTCTCGCTTGAGGGAGCTCCTCTGAAAGGAAGCGCGCTGGTTGTATTCGGAAATAATGACAGCGGAAAAACAATAAGCACAATGGTTCCGGATGGAGACAAAATAAAATTAAGCGAAGGCACATACTGGATTAAGGTTTATGCATATGGAAATTCAAGCATAACCATTCCGGAGGCAACAAAGAGAGAATGCATGCAGGTTTCAACAGGGGGGATAGGCGCATTGTTCGGGGCAACAGAAGAAAAATGCATTGATGTGACCATTCCGGCTGCAAAAATCGAAAATGGATTAGTCGGGGGAGGGAGTACTGGAACATATCTTTTGGCGGGTGATTTGCAAAAAGGAGAAATAAAATTAATTGCCCAGAAATTGCCCGCTCCTGCAACATTGGAGCAGCTGCAGTACAATTTTGAGCTTTTTGACAATCTAAATTTGGACATTGATTTCAGATGATAAATATAAAAAGTTGGACAAAAGAGAGAATTAGAAAGAAAGATGTTATCAGGATGGGGATAGATAGATTAATAGCACCGTCTTTTAAGTTTATATTGATTTTAATTGGATTTATAATAATTATTTCTGCATGTGTTAGTGCAGAATACACTTATACAAATTCATTTTCAGGGTTTGGCACGGGATATTCGAGCGCAAGCTATCAATATCAGCCGAGCTTCCAGACATATTATGGAAGTTCAATGTCAGCGTATTGGCCGATATTGACTGATAGCCAGACCTGCAATGGAAGGCAGGATATTATTTTGCAGACCGCGCCAGGAGGATGCCAGCCGATGGTTGTGACAAGTGATTTGATTGCAGATCAGAATGTTCCGGTGTTCTGCCAGATAGATGCTATGCAGTTAAATCCCCTGATTGATATAAAAGCAATAAGAAATATTCAGTTTACAGGGAACTATCCGAAGGAGGTGGCAAATGTTGGATTCCATCCTGCAAGAGCGGCGTTAAATACAAGAGATAGATTAATGGGAAATCCGGTGATAAATAATATAGGATATGCTGTTGTTGTTTTGAAGAGAACACCTAATGAATCTGCTCTTCCTGATTCTGTAACTGTAAAATTAACGGGGAAAATAGAATATGACGCGGGGAATGCATATGGAATTGGAACAAATGTGTTTTATTTGTCTCCTACAAATGAGCAGGACTGGGCGCTGCAGAGGGATAAAAACAGTTTTTGGAATGGAAAATATTATGTAAGAGTTGAGGATGCAGATACGGATTTTGCCTTGATTAGCCTGTATGACGGGGTGAATAAAATTGCAACAAGAAAAGTAAAACTTGGGCAGAGTTCTGAGCCGATATTTCTTCCGGGAATATTCTGCCAGTTTGGGTTAGTTTTGACTTATAATAAGTATGACTCGGCAGATACTAAGGCAAGAATAGAAATAAGCGATGATAAGGGAACTGATGTGATTGATGTTTACAAAGGAACTCCATTCCTGAATGGAAAGTGTAGTGTGAGAGAAATATATGTAAATTCAAACGGACAGACTGGAAGTGTAAGGGTTGTTTGCGGGAGCGACAGTTTTATTTTGCAGAGAAGCTCTGTAATAAATGTTGAAGGGCTGCAGGATGGGAAAGTATCGCATAGCTACAGCGACAAGGATGAAATATGCGGGGTTGATTTTGCCGACGGCAGCGGATATCAGATAAAAAGAGCATATGATTCTTCCAAAAAAGTCAGCCTGATTGGAGACTGGACTGCCCCGGAGGGAGTTAAGGGAACTGATGCATCTAAATTGGATTCTGCAAAATCTGCGAGTATAAGAAATAATTTAATTAAGGCGTGCGAGTTAAAAGATGACGGCCTTTCTCCTGAAGATGCTGAAACTGCTTTGAAAGATGCCACATTAAGCTATCAGAGTGTTGCTGACAATTATCCGAATGAGGCAGTTACATCTGGAACAGGAAGTGGAACATACGGATTGAAGGCACTGCAGGCGACTTTGGAATTGATAAAAATGATTAAAGAAAAGGGATACAGCAGGGTTGAGACCGAGGGAATTGTTCTTAACAAAATTATTCAATTATACCCTGAAATTGCTTATTCCTACAAGTCGCAATTGGATGATGCATTCAGTGTTGATTCTTTAACTTCAATGAAAACAATATTGATAGACAATAAATTCAGAACAATAAGGCTTGTTTCTGTTGAAACGCCACAAGAACAAGAAAAAGCAACTATAAAAGCGAGCCTTGGAGGGAGGTTAATAAGCAATTGGAGAATAAATGATAGTCAGAGTGTTTCTGGATGGAGCAATGTTGCAATAAATCTAACTTCTTTCAGCGCGAGGAGTGCAGTATTCACGACTAATTGTCCAACAGAAGGGGTTTCAAGTTATAATTCAAACAGGGCGAGAAGCGAGCAGGCAAATAAACCAACTTCAAAGCACACAATTACAGTTAATTTTGGAGAGAGCATGATGGTTTGCGGGCAGACATTGACATATCTGGACAATGATTTGAAGAAAGTCGCACAGATAACAATTGCTCCGAATGCATACGGACCTGAAACAGAAACTAATTTTACCATTAAAATAGGAATTGAGAAAAGAGCGATAAGCTTGAGCCCTGATGAAGCAAAAGAAAAAATAAAATCGTTGAATGAGAGCATAAAGAAATGGGAATCTATCTCTGCTAATTTGGTTAAGTTGGAAACAACATTGAAGGGAGCGTGCTTTGCAACTGCTGCGGCTCTTACTGTAAAGAATTTCTTCTCAAGCATGAGCGGGACGGGGGCTGCGAGGCAGGAAGTCATGTCGGGAGACAAAGGATGGAACAAGAGATGCGAGGAGGCAGTCAAAACAGGAAAGTTGGATACAAAAGGAAATGGAGAGGCTTCGTCTTTTGTCGCAAAACAATATTCGTCCATAACGCAGTGCATATTTGATAATTCAAAGAATATTGAGGCAGAGGTAAATGCTGTTGCTAATGGGTATAAGGGTGCTAATGATGGCGTTAAAGAAATTGACAGGATAGCATCAGCAGGAAACAATGGGGTTGTAAATCAAGATATGGCAAGAGATGAATTACTTAAAAAAATAAATAGTGAGTGCCCGACTGTCAAAGATACAAAGTATTCTGACATAGATTCATATAGAATTAAGAGAGATGCTTCAACGGAAACTAAAACAGCGACTTCGACTGGAGAGTATTATTATCCTTATACATATTCTGAATTGGTTGATTATTACAAGAATTGCAAGGTTTATAACAGCGGTTACAGCACTTTAACGGCGACAGAGGCGATGAAGTCAACTTATGACCGGGCAAAGCAGAATGCCAAAGACTATGAGACATATACCAAGACTGTTGCATCCGGGGATTTGATGAAATATGCAATTGGAAGTTCTGACAGTAATAGTGTTAAGAGCGGAACAATGATGGAAGTCAAGGATGGAAAGATTAAAGGGGCTTCTGCGCGATGTGGAGACACTACTGGGGCAGATTGCTTGGCAGGGTTTGATAGTGCCTTTTTGCTTCGCGGACAAAAAGTAATCCAAAAAGATACTAATGGGCGAGAGCAAACTCTTTATAAAGATGTTTTAGTTGTTGGAAATAATGCGGGCACTAGTGAAGCATTTAATCCTAAGAAAGCCTATGTTTATGAATGGCATAGTGATTGGGTTTCTCCGGTAGATCTTATCCCTCTTGAAGAATTTAGTCCCAGGGTATATTCTGTTGGAGGAGTTACGACATTTTATGGGCAAAATGGAATATCACAATTGAAATCAATGGGTGAAGGTTTGTTTGGAAATGTAATCAGGCAGGCAGACAGGAAAGTATTGTATTTTGCTTCTGGTTCGGACAAGGATTTGCCATCACAAGTACCGTTTGATGTTTCTAATGGGTGGTATGCAAAGATTGAGCCGGCTTCTCTGACTTTGGGAAGCACGACTGTTGCTGCTTATGACAGCTCGGGGATGCCTAAGAGATGGAAGATATGCAATGTTGGAGATGATGGGATGATAAGCATTAATGATCAGTGCCAGGAAGTTATACAGGGAAGCTCAACTTCCGCAACTATTCTTGGACTGGATGAGAAGACATCAAAGGATTTGGTGCTGAAGTCGCAGAGGGCGATATTGGATGCTGGTTCGCAGAAAGGAAGCGCAAGAAAAACAGTAAATATACTCGGGCAGCAGATGGATGTTGACTATACAGATCCTGCTTCAAATGTTCAGTGCTCTAATTTCATGTCTCCTGCTGACTGCAAGTTATTATATAATGTATGCGACCCTGTTATTTGCCCCCCTTCAAGATGCGATTTTGGAGGAACTTACAGAGTTTCAAATGTTCAGCAGACCGGAATAGTCGGGGGAGTGCTGTTGTGCGCTCCAAATGTGAAAGAGGGAATTTATCTCCCTGTTTGCGTGTCTGGAATAAGAAATGGAATAGATGCGTTTGTTAGTTTGCTTAAGCAGCACAGAGATTGCTTAGAGAAGAATGTTCAGGATGGCAGTTTAGTGGGAGTTTGCGATGAGCTTACATCGATTTATATGTGCGAGTTCTTCTGGAGGCAGGCAGCACCTCTGATGAATATGCTTTTGCCTAAGGCGATAGAAATGATGTATTCTGGAAGCACCGGAGCAACAAAAGGCGGGGGAGAATATTTGTTTGTCCAGAAGGCATGGGACAATGCAAAAGCTGGAATGGATTACTTTACAAATTATTATGCTGAAAATACAATGAAGGCATTCCAAATTAGAAGTATAGAGGAGGCTGGAACAGAAATATGCAAAGGATTTATCTCTTTGAGTGTGCCCACTTCATTCAAAGCATTGTTAGAGCCCGATAGTCCGCCGCAATTTACAGCGAGATTTGATGAAACAACATATTCGACAGTAACAGTTCCGGCAACTTCAAAGTATAAAGTGTTTTATTTCATAAATGCAGGAAAAGATTCAGGAGTTTATTATTCTGTTTATCTTAAGAATCCTCCCGAATCAGGGTATTATTATTCGACGCAGCAGATAATGGTTGCCTCTGGATTTATTGGCAAGGGGCAGTCTGCTTCGGAAACTAAGGACTTTACAGCACCGCAGGGATATAAGGAGCTTTGTGTGAGAGTGAATGATCAGGAGCAATGCGGGTTCAAGCAGGTGTCAACTGATTTTGCTGTTAATTATCTTAGGGATAAATATGCTGAAGAAGAATTGACAAAGACAGACATAAAGACGGCTGCCGGATGCACTTCGGGAACGGCTAGCTTGCTGGCTTTGACTGCCAATCTTAACTTGCAGTCTGCTGCAGAAGAGGCAGCGATGGCAAATATTGCGCAGAGAGGAATAACAAGAATATGCGCGACGCAAAATCCGGGAGGGACGACTAATCCGACAAAATATGTTGATGTAGGATATTGCGGAGATACCAACACAAGATGCTGGCTTGACAAGAACAGCATAAGCAATGCAATAACTGATTCAAATCTTGGAGTGAAGAATGAAACACTTTCGCAGTTAGAGCAGTTGACGATACAGCAGTTAATGGCGAAGGACAGCAGCATTTTAAGCAGCGACGCCGCTGTTGAAAAATTGAAAGAAATTGAAAACAAAGTAGATACATTTTGTGGTAGTGTCAGTGTGAAAGGGCTGACAAATGGAGGGGCATTAAGGAAGCAGGCAGATTCATTGATAATGGAGATAAATAGTTTATCTTCCAAATTAGTTTATAATAATCATAAGGCCTGGCTGGCTTATGAGCTTGGAAGAGTGAAGGATGCAAAGTTTAGGACTTATTTCTATACAGCAAATGGAATAACAGCGAAAGTTAATGCTGTTGGAAAGACAGGGTGTGAGAAGTATGCGGATATAGAAGGTGCTGATGTAGTATCTTATGAAGGAGAAGATGCAGAAGATGGAGATTATGCCACAACTATCGGCACTAACAAATATAGTTATAATATTAATAGCGAGAAGTTGTATTGGTTAAATGGTAAAGGGGAATGGGAGCCTGTTGGAAAAGGGACGGATAATTATAATTTGTTAAGTCCATTGGAGAAAGAGTGGAAGGACTGCTTGGCTACAAAGATGAAAGCAGATGCGAATGCTGATTATGATGCCTGGGATGAGGAATGGAATGGGGAAGCAGCCATCACTTATGACGCTCTTAAGCCCGCAGTTAGTACTGATAGCGATAGTGTTCAACATATAAGTATTACTCCAATCAGTGGAAGCACGAGTTATTCATCTATTGAATTATTCTACATAGAATCAGATGGCGCTATACATCCTTCAGATGATAGCAAGTACGGCTCTGTAACTGCTGAATATGGGCAGATTGGCAAGATATCTAATGGAGTAATGCAATTTGACAGTCCTCAAAGTGTTCAAAATTATATTGCTAACATGTTAAGCCCAAATAAGGTTAGTGATTCTACTATGAGTACATTTTATAATAAGTTAGAGACTGAGCCAGTTAATTCTTTGAATAGGCTGAGTATTAGTGGGCAAACTTCTAATAGTAAGGCATCTGGCTATTCTCTTCCCACAGGGGATTTTAGTCAGTATAATGATTTCTTCGGGGCTACTTACAAAATACCCCTTCTTTATAATGGTAAGGAAACTGGGCTGCTTCTTTACCTTCCAGATAATACTATAAAATTAAAATCTTCGTGGTATAGTACTAATCCTCTTGTTGGGAGCATTAGTAATTCTGGAAAAATAACTATAGTCAATAGATATGGTGCGATTTCTAATAATATTTATGATGATTTAAACGGCGCTATTCTTGACACAAATACGAGGCAGATTACATTAAGTTCTAAATAAAATAATTTCATCTTGGAGATGCAGGAAATGCATAATTATCTTATTCTATCTTCAATTTCTTGAGACAGGCGGAGATTTCAGCATCGATATCTGAAAGGTTTAAATTCTTATAACCGAGGGTAATTCTTTTTAGAAGCTCTGAAGAGACTTTGCTTTTTAGTTTCGATTTTATATATTCTATATCGTTTATGTTAAGAGGCTTATCTATAGGATTAATTTTATTTCTGTAATTTATTGAGATGTTAAGGCTGGTAAGAGATTCTTTTTTATATCTGTCTTTATGCATGTCAAATGATTTTTCCAAGATTGAGTGAATTATTGAATTTGAGAGGTTTCCTATTAGGTTATCTATTAACTTAGACTTGTTTGTCATTTTTCTATCTTATTATTTATTTTTCATAACTGAGAAAATCTTGTTTTGAGTTTCTTTGTATAATTTTTTAAATGTTGACATGAAATGTGTTTTATCCAGCATATTATTTACTATGGCATCTATATTTTTTAGCTGGAAAATAGATATTATTTCATTATCTATATTACTTTTTGTTATTTTTTTATTTTCAAGGAAAAGCTTAATGGCTATAAGATTTCTGATTAAATAATATTTGTCTTTTCCTGAGAGGGCGTCAAAACTATGGATAAGCGGCTCGCTCTTTAAAAGATGAATGTCCAAAAGTTTTGGGATTATTTTTATTTTTATATTAAATATTAATCTTCTTTTTGATATGCATTTTGAGAGCATTAGCCGATATAGAGGATCATTTGATAAGCCTTCTTTTAGTTCTTCGTTTGACATTAACAATATATGTGTTTTTATGCCTATTTTTGATTCAATGATTTTTTCTAAATGTTTTTCATTTGCTTTTTTGGATGTTATGAGCAGGATGTCAATATCATTAAAATTAAAGCCATTTTCCAAGAATGAGCCCGTTATGATTAGATTATCATTATTAATTTCATTGTCGTTTATATTAGATATTTCTTTGATTTTCTTAATTTTTATTGGTTCTATTTCTTTTGTGTTGTAGAAAAAAAAATTGTTGGATTCTGCTTTTGCTT
>Ga0172375_10007099_pt1 | contig 15453 bp, 17 predicted proteins | sample LakKiv1m_FD_114537 | JGI IMG/M metagenome (GOLD analysis project Ga0172375, IMG submission 114537) | Freshwater microbial communities from Kabuno Bay, South-Kivu, Congo - kab_092012_11.1m | ecosystem: Environmental > Aquatic > Freshwater > Lake | place: Democratic Republic of the Congo... | reverse complement strand
TTTAGCCAGCATTTAAGCGTGGTTATAGGAGGGTTGGCAATAGTTTTAGGCATAGCCACATGGGGGTATAAGGTTATTGAAACAGTCGGTTCTGAAATAACCCAGCTTTTGCCTATTATGGCTTTCTCGGCGCAGTTGGCCAGCGCTATTAACGTTCATATCTATACTGTCGCAGGCATGCCCGTTTCCACAAGCCATTCTATCGTCGGTGCCATCTTCGGGGTAGGTCTTGTAAAGGGTATGCGGGTAATAAACCTTCGTATTCTGAAAGAAATAGTTTTTTGCTGGCTGGCTACGCCGTTTGTTTCCGGAATTATAAGTTTTATTATTTTAAAGGGAATTAAAATTTTTGTAAAAATGTAACCACTGAATCGCAGAGAAAATAATGAAACACTGAGATTTTCGAAGTGTGCTCAATAATTTTCAGTGTCTCAGTGGTTGCAAAAAGGGGGTTATGATGAAAGAGATGAGGAATATTTTGGGCTGGTTGGGAATGGCTGAAGAACAATCCATATTGCAGGACGCGCAGAAGCACGTAGAGGTAACCTATAAAACCGTTAATTATTTTGCCGACGCCATAAAGGCTTTCCTCTCCCAGGATTTAAAAGCCAAGGCCGCTGCGATTGAAAATGTGGGAAAGAGCGAGCACGAGGCTGACATCTTAAGGTCTAAAATGGTCAGAGAATTATCTGAAGGCGTATTCTTGCCTCCTGACAGGGAGGACCTCATGCATTTTGTAAAAACCCTGGATAAGATTGCCGATTGGACTAATGGCGCTGCCAGGCTGCTCGGCTTTATCGAGCAAAAAATGCCGGAGAATATCTCAAGGAATATCTCCTCAGCCACAGAGATAATATTTAAATCGATAACAATGCTTAGAGAAGCAATCCATTCCCTTACTAAAAACGACATGAAAAAAGCGTTGAGCTGCTGCGAGGAAGTAGATAAGTTTGAACATGAGGCTGATGATCAGAAAAAGGTATTGATAGGGGAGATTATACATGCGAAACTTGAGCCGATAAGTCTTTTATTGTGCTATCAGCTCGCTGAATACTTAGAGGGAGTAACGGATAAAATAGAAGACGCGGCTGATTTTGTCAAAGTGGTTGCCATCAAATCAAAATAATCCGAATATAATATCAACGCTGAAAGACACGCGCTTTATTAAGGGAGGTTAAGATGTCCGGTATAGTTGAACTCAAAGCAAATGAATTAAACACGCAGGAGTTTATTGAGCAAAAGGCGTCCGAAATTTCTTCTGCAGTCGGTAAAGGAGCCGCAATTAACGCCTTGTCAGGCGGAGTGGATTCTTCAGCGGTTACAATGCTTGGCCATAAGGCTTTGGGCAATAGGCTCAAAACATTTTTTATAAACAATGGATTGATGAGGGAAGGCGAACCCGAACAGATTGTAGCGTTATTCAAAAAAATGGGCGTAAATGTCCAGATAGTGGATGCGCAAAAGAAGTTTTTCAGCGCCCTAAAAGGCGTAAGCGACCCTGAAGAGAAAAGAGAAGCCATTACCCAGACTTTCTATAAGGATGTTTTTGGCAAATTAGTGAAGGAGAGCGGCGCGAAATACCTTCTGCAGGGGACGATTTTGACTGACGTGGATGAAACTGTCGCAGGGATTAAACGCCAGCATAATGTATTTGAGCAATTGGGCATAGATCCTCAGGAAACATTCGGCTATAAGATTATCGAACCATTAGTGCAGTTGCGCAAAGACGGCGTAAGAAAAGTGGCCGCGGCGTTGGGATTGCCGGAAACGCTATTTAAACGCATGCCGTTCCCGGGGCCTGCTTTGGCAGCAAGAGTGATAGGAGAAGTAACTCCGGAAAAAATAGATATAGCCAGAAAAGCTACGAGTATTGTAGAGGAGCAGCTCTCCTCAAGCGGAGCTTTCCAATATATGGCCATACTCCATCAGGATAGAGTCACCGGAATGCGCGACGGCAAGAGAGATTTCGGGTTACAGATAGAAATAAGATGTTGGGACAGCTTAGACGCAAGAAGGGCGACTCCTACGAGGCTGCCGTGGGATACATTAGATAAATTATCCGCCCAGATTATAGATGAGGTCCCCGGAGTGGTAAGCGTAACTTATAATATTGCCTCAAAACCCCCTTCGACAATGGAAGCTATATAATTTAATTGGGATTGTCTGTCAGCATCAAATCAAAAAACAAAAAGATAAAGCCGCCGAATTTTGTAGCAGTTTTTTATTTGAGAGAATAAGAAACATGAAGATAAATGTTTTGATTGTATCGAGGTTTCTTGCCAAAGACAATATGGTTAAATATGTAGGAATATTTTTTTTAACTATTTTGTCTTTATTTATTTTTGGTTATACTTATGGGACAGATACAAATCTGGACCAGGTTATTCCTTTTGCGCACAAGATATCCAACCCCGATCTTTACATCCAGGATCCTTACGTAGCGACCCTTCTTTCTTTTCCTAGTTTTTATCCTGACCTTATTGCGCAACTCAGCAAGTTCTTCCCGTTGCCGTTCATTCATATCTTTCTTTATATTCTGGTAAAGTATATGGTGCTTTTGGTGGGATTCAATCTCGCCCAGCATATTTTTTCAAGGAAGGAGACGAGTTGGCTTGCTTGTTTTCTGCTGGCAGCTTCTCCGCTGGTTAATAAATATACTCTACTGGGCGAGGATCCTCTGATAAAGCCGATATTTTACCAGACGACGCTGGTAGGGCCATTTGCATTATTGGCGTTGTTGCTTTTTATGAAGAAGAGGTATGTTGCAAGCTTCTCCATAGCGGCTTTGATTTATTATTTTAACGGCCTTATCGCAAATTTTGTATTGGTTATGTTTGCGTTCGCCAGCGTGCGGCAGATTAAGCCTGTTTTGCGAGGCTGGATTGCGTTTATTCTTATGTGGCTTCCTTGGTTTATTTGGTACTTAGGCATTACCAAATCGGGGCATAGTTTCAGTCCTTCTTTTCTCGTAGATTTAAGGACATGGTATCCGGGGCACTACTTTCCGTCAGAGTGGGATTTGCCAAAGTGGGAGAATGCGGTTATTTTCTTGGTTTTCTTTTCTATGTTTTTCTATCACGGCCTTAAATACGCCCGGTCGGCAAAGCAGATAGAAATTTTTATATCAGCCATAGCAATGATGTGGCTTGTTGCATTTATCTCAGGAGAGTTAATCTATATTCCCCGCGTTGTGCTCTTGCAATTTTTTAGGACCGACGTATTTCTTATCGTCTTTGGATTGATTTTCGCAGCGGAGTATATCAGGAAGATGCTGGAAACGAGGTCTCTGCATTATACGGCGTTAAGCGGTTTAATCCTTATTATTCTAATTGAGGTTAAGGAGCCGCGCTTTGCGCTGCCGGTATTGATAGTATATACGCTTTCGCTGTTGCCTTACAGGTTCATATATAAGGCGTGTATAGCGGGATTTCTGGTTTTATGTTTTACTCTGATGTTTAAATACTCCTTTTTTATGGAGAAGATAATACTAGTTATGTTGTTGCTAGGGATACTTTTGATAGTTGGGTCAGAGGATAAGCCCATAGCCTCAATGCGTATTAGGGTTGTGCATATTGCTATTGTTTCCTTGATAATAGTTTCCTATATTCCCGCAGTTATGTATCGTATCGAAACTAAGGATTTTGCGCGCAAGACGCAGGCTCGGCAGGACTGGGAAAAGTTACAGCGTTGGGTTAAGGATAATACTCCTGCGGAAAGTATATTCATAGTGCCGCCCTATAGGGACGGCTTTAGGGTATTTTCACAGCGTTCTCCGGTTGTGGAATGGGTTGATGGTTCGGCAATTCACTGGGCGCCAGGTTCTGAGAAGGAATGGCTCAGGCGTTTGCGCGATCTGGGTTACAAAGAATACAGCGCTATAACCTGTTTGCGTTTTGCCGAGGCCGAATCTACTGTTTCTACTGAATATGGAAAGAAAAAAGTTATTCCTCATCCGCGTGCCATGTATGCAGCGTATATATATAGTAGCATGAATGAGGCAAGGTTGACTGAGTTAGCCAGAAAATACGGCGCAGGGTATGTGGTAAGAGAAGATGATGCGCTGAAGGCATTCCCTCTGGTCTATCGAAACAGGACTTTTTTGCTCTACCGCATAACGGATTAGTTTAGAGAGGAATTTTCTGATATAAAATCTTTTGTTCAAGACAGCAATCGTTTTCAAATCTGGGTTTAAAGGCGGTCAGTTAATTAAATGAAGGAACAGCCAAAATTTTCAGATATCGTAGATTATTCTATAGTTATACCGATTTTTAACGAAAGGGATAATATTGCGCCGTTGTATTGCGGCTTAAAGAAAGAAATAGAAACGGTTGGGAAGAAATTTGAAATTATTTTTATCGATGATGGTTCCAGGGATGATTCAATTGCAATATTACAGAGAGAAACTGTTAAGGGTTATTGCGTAAGGATAGTGCCTCTCAAACGACATCTTGGTAAGTCTCTTGCTTTGCAATCCGGTTTCGATCTTGCGCGCGGTCGCTATGTGATTACTTTGGATGGAGATTGCCAGTACAACCCCGCAGATATAAGGTTATTTCTAGAAAAGATGGAGAATGGTGGTTTTGATGTTGTGTGTGGCGCAAATACCGCTGCGACCCTTTCTTAAAAATAATTTCTTCCAAGTTGGCTAATTATTTACGCAGGCTCGTATTTGCAGAATCAATACATGACGTAGGGTGTTCTTTCCGGATTTATTCTCGGGAGTCTTTAAAAGGAATTTGTCTCAAGAGAGAACAGCATAGATTCATTACAGCAATCCTGAAGAAAAAAGGTTTTATAATCGGCGAAGTCGTTGTAAACCATTATCCCCGCCTTAGAGGCAAGAGTAAATATGGAATCCTGAAGAGATTTGTGAGCAGTATTCCCGATTTTTTAGAGCTTGTTTTAAGTAGAAGTTAATACCGATGAACACAACGAGTAATTACGCCAAATATCACAGCAGAAATATCTTTGTGCAAATCGGCGTCAGAAGATTTCTTATGAATGTTATCAGGGCGCTTAAGGGCATGCAATTTAATAGCGTGATTGACGTGGGTTGCGGGGAGGGGTTTGTGAGTTCATCACTAAGGAAAGTATATAAAAATAAGTTCTTCTTAAGCGGGATAGACAAAAATTATGAAGCTCTGCGGACCGCAAGTTCTATAGAAGTATTTGACAATTTGGCGCAGGCAGATATATATCAATTGCCTTTTCAGGATGCGTCTTTTGATTTGGTAGTATGTACTGAAGTGCTGGAACACCTTTTAAATGTAGAGAGCGCGCTGCGGGAATTGAATAGAATCAGCAGGAAATACTGCCTTTTAAGCGTTCCCATAGAGAATTATTTAAGGTTTTGCCGTATTCTTGGCTTGAAAAACATAGTGCGTTTAGGCAGACACCCGGAACATCTTCAGTCTTTTGATAAAAGCTCTTTTTGTAACATTGTTAGTCGCTATTTCGATATCCAGAGAATACGCGTTTCTTTCCCTTGGATTATTATTCTTGGTTCAAAATGAAGAATAAAATTATATTAGGGTTGATTTTAATTTCTGCTTTTTTGTTGCGTATATACAAGTTAGGCCAGATACCCTTTTGGGAAGACGAGCTTTGGACTTTATATCGCAGTAGCTTGTCTATGATAGGTACTTTGAAGACGCTTGTTTCTCTGCCTGTTCATCCGCCTTTATATTATTTATTAATGAATTCTTGGGTTAATTTATTCGGCGCCAATGAATTTACCTTGCGTTTTCCCAGCATCATTTTTTCTCTATTATCGGTATTTTTTATATTTAAATTAGGAGAGTCTCTTTATAACAGTCGCGTTGGTTTATACGCAGCGTTACTATTAGCTGTTTCTCCTTTTAATATTTATTATAGCCAAGAAGCAAAAGGCTATATTATGAGTTGGACTCTTTGCCTTATTTCTTTTTGGTTATTTTACAGGCTGATGAAGAAGTTTCGTGCAGCAGATCTCACAGCATATATACTGGTTACCATAGTCTCCTGGTATACCTCATATATAGGAGTTGTATACAGCCTTATTCAGTTTATCTGTTTTTTTATGTTTCAAAAACCGCTTTCAGTTAAAGAGTGGATTGGGGTATACATTTTGATAATAGGATGGTATTTGTTTTGGCTTCAGATTTTTTTGAGACATCCGACTTTTGACTGTATACAGTGGATAGGAACCACAGATAATTACTTTGTTCGAGCAGGTGTACATATCGACCAGATGCTTCATTCACCCGTATCTGTTAGCAAGCGTATCCTGCCGTTAAGTTTAATTACCTTTGTTTCATTAATGTTATTACCAATAGCAGGGTTCAAGAAAGATTCCCGCGCCAAATTTGTTATAGATATTAAAAGAGAAGATATCATGCTTTTTGCTTGGTTTCTCTTCCCATTTGTGTTTTATTTCCTAATTGACAAATTTTGGTTTCATATTTTTATTAAAATTCGATATATTGGTTTTGTACATATCCCTTTATTGCTTTTGTTAGGCAAGGGGATAGATAAATTAAGGACTAGATGGCGGATTTTTATAGTTGTATTCCTTGTTTGTTATACATTTTTATTCAGCCTATATCCATATTATGCCAAAGCAAGTAAAAAAAATGATCAAAGGTGGGCAGATGCCTTTAATACGATAGAAAAAATAAATCCACCTAAAAGCCTTGTTGTTGTACCTATAGATATTTCTTGTCTAAAGTATTATAAAAGTAATCTTAGTTTAATAAAAGCAAGCGATAATAAAACTTATATTTATGAAGGCAGAGATTTACAATCTATTTTTGTATTATCGAGAGATGGGAAAAAGATATTTTCTGTTTTTTTGCCAGAATATTTTCTCTATACAGAATGGTGGGAGGGCATATTAAATGTAAGGTGGTATAAGTTGAATGCAGCGGATAAATTGGATTAAGTTGCATTTATGCGGTATAGTTTATGCTAGTTAGTAACGATTATAATAAGGGAATATTATGGGTAGAAATGTGAACAAATGCATTAATTGCCAGGAATACAGGAATTGCAGGGATTCTTTTTCATCGTGGTTTTTCTTTATTATAGGGATTGTCGCGACCATTGCTGTGCGCGTAGTAACGGTTTTAATTCCTATCAGCCCTGTTTATGCAAAGGTTGCCTGGTATATCGGCGTAATAGGTTTTTTTCTTTTCTTTATCTATAAATTTAAGGTAAGCAACGCACGCGCAAAAGCTATCCATCAGAGGGCGTTAGTTGAAAAGATTAACAGAAAAGAAGCGTTGTCTCACGATGATTATGCGCTTATTGGCTCTATCCTTTGCGCTCTGGACTCCAATAAAGAGAGGATAAACTATTTCTTCATTTTTGCCTTATCCGCCATAGCGCTTATATTGGCTATCTATATCGATTTCTTAAAATAACAATATATATCGGTTGTTGGACCATAACACCAGATAGGTGTGTTTCAGAAAATGAGAGAATCTGCGCAAAAGAATTTATTAAACTCCATACTTTTATTTTTATTCATCCTCTTGGTATGTTCCCTATCGCTGCACCAAATTGTAGATAACGATGTTTTCTTCCATGTTAAAGTAGGGCAGTATATTCTTGAAAATCAATCCATACCGGCGCAGGATGTTTTTTCGCATACCATTAATGGCAGACCTTGGTTGAATAACCAGTGGTTTGCCGAGATAATATTTTATCTCATCTACAGTTTTTTAAACCTGAACGGCCTTATTTTATTTAAGACGATTATACTATGTTCGGTGTTTTTGATAATGTTCTCCACATTTTTCAAACGCAACGAATATAGCTGGCTGTATTTTTTTATAGCGGCATTAAGCGTTATAATTTCCAGCGGAAGATTCATTGAGCGGCCGGAAAACCTGACGTTATTATTTACGGCAATATACCTATATATCTTCATTAAGGGGAGGCGATTCTTACCCGTTATACCTATTATCCAGTTGTTTTGGGTAAATATCCACGGCGGGTTCGTAATCGGTTTATTCTTAACCGCTTTTTTTGTGACAGGAGAAATAATAGAAACAAAAATCCCTTATTTCTCAAAATTGCGTCCTAAAGGCAACTCCTTAAAATTAGGCAATTTATTTATGTTATTACTGGCTGTTTTCTTTGTTTGTTTTGCAAATCCATATGGCTATAAATTGGCAGCGTATCCGTTAAGTTTTATGGGCAATAAATTCTTGCAGAAAAATGTTTTGGAATGGCTTAGCCCGTTTTTGTATATACATATGAATAGAGAAGATATCATATTATCTTTTATATTATTGTTTATCTTGTGCGTCTTGAGTTTTATTTTAAATATAAAGAAAATGCGCCCTTTTTTATTATTGTGTTTTATGGCATTTTTATATTTAGGGCTGTTGGCGCGCCGCAACCTGACGCTGTTTGCCATTTTCTCTAGTATTTTCTTTGGATTAAATATTACTTCTATAATAGACAGGTCTTTAACCTTAAAAAGGATATTGTCCAAGGCAAGAACAACAATGAGTATCTGCCTTATTTTAATATTGGGCGCGTTGATTTTTTCCATAGCCACTAACAGGTATTATAATTGGCTGGGAGTGCCGCAGGATTTTGGATTGGGCGTATCCAGGACGCTTGAGCCGGTGCTTGCTTCAAATTTCATAAAAGAGAACGACATCAAGGGCAATTTATTCAACGACTACGACTTTGGGGCATACTTTATATATAGCCTATACCCGAGCCAGCGGGGTTTTATCGACGGCAGGATAGATACATACGGCGAGGATTTCTACAAAAATGACTATATGGCATTTTTAAGCGGCGATATAAATACGGTTAAAAAGCTCAGTGATAAATACAAGATAGATATATTCGTGTTGAAGATGGGCAAAGAACAGCCGCTTATGTCCAATCTTTTAAAAGACAGCAAGGGCTTCAAGCTCGTCTATTTTGATGAGGCATCGGTAATTATCGCAAGAGATACAGAGCAGAATGAGGAATTGATTAGCAAATACGCGATAGATATTGATAGAGTTAATGATATAGAAAAGCGTTCCCTTATGCTTGGCGAGCAAAAAATCGGCTCATATGGCTTTGATTATCTATCTGCGCTTTTGGCTAGGTTTACAGAAGGCCGCCGTTTTCCTATGAAGGAATACAATCTGGGAAATTTTTATATGGACTTAGGCGCTTTTGAGCTTGCAAGGCGCGAATTCGAAGAAGGGATAAGGCTTTCCCCGCATTATAAAATTATGAGATATTGCCTGGGGAACTTATATTTTAGAAATGGAAAATTAGATGAGGCAATAGATGCTTATAGCGAAGCGCTGAAATACGACAAGAAGGATTTTAAAGTTTTTAAGGTGTTAGGCGATATCTACCTGCGCAAGAATGATTTTATAAAAGCCCGGGATGAATACGAAAAATCCATAAAGATAAATCCTCTTTATGATGTTGGCGTCTATAAAATATTATCCGATATATATAAATTTTATCTTAATGATGCCGGAAAGGCAGATGAGTATAACGCCAGATATCTGCAACTAAAACATTCAGAGGATTAGAGGAGGCAATAATGAAGCAGTGGTATGAATCTTTATTTGAAAATTACGCGCGCAAATATGATAAGGAGTGTTTTGTTCAAGGAACTGTTGGCGAATGCGATTTTATTGAACAGGAGATAAACCACGATAAGTCCTTAAAGATTATAGATATCGGTTGCGGCACCGGCCGCCATTCTATTGAATTGGCCAAAAGAGGCTATAAGATTACCGGTATTGATTTATCCGAGTCGCAGCTTAAAAGGGCGAAGGAAAAAGCAGAAGAACATGGAGTGAAAATAGACTTTCAAAAACATGACGCGAGAAATCTTCCTTTCAAAAGCGAGTTTGATCTGGCAATAATGCTCTGTGAAGGCGGGTTTTCTCTTATGGAAACAGATGAGATGAATTTTGAGATCCTAAAAGAAGCGACAAAAGCGCTTAAGAGTAAGGGTAAGTTCATTTTCACCACATTAAACGGGTTGTTTCCGTTGTTTCATTCGGTCAATGAATTCTATGAGTCGGCGCAGAAAGAAGGCCAGTCTCAGTGTAAGGAGTGTTCCTTTGATCTCATAACTTTCCGCGACCATAACACTGTTGTATTTGAAGACGATGCAGGCAATAAAAAAGAATTGAAATGTAACGAACGTTATTACGTGCCCAGCGAGATAACCTGGCTTTTAAAAACGCTCTGGTATAAAAAAATAGAGATTTTCGGGGGATATTCCAGAAAAGATAAATTAACTCCGGAAAATTTCGAAATGCTCGTTGTGGCGGAAAAGTAATCAGCCCCCACTCATTTGCTTATTTCGTTCGCAAATCAAAGCGTGGAGACACCCATGTACAGGTTTCCAAAAGACAAGGAGTTTCAGAAATGAAAGTTTTTTTGAAAACCTATGGCTGGCCGATGGTTGCGCTATAGGGGGACTATGGAGAAGGTAGCGGAAGCAATGATTAAGCTATAAATTGGTAATTTCCCTTGTTGATTTTAGTGCTTGACAAGGGAATTTTTTAGCTATATTATTAGCATATGCCAATAACTAAGGAGCACTAATGCCAAGGCCATTTAAATGTAGAAGAGTACGTTGCAGACCCAATTCGGAATATTTTAAGCCACAAGGTATTCCTGTGACGATGTTGGAAGAAGTCGACCTAACTCTTGATGAGTTAGAAGCCGTGCGTCTAGCTGATCTCGAAGGGTTATACCAGGAAGATGCAGCGGTAAAAATGAATGTTTCTAGGCAGACATTTGGCAATATCGTAACTTCAGCGCATAAGAAAATAGCAGATGCGTTGTTGAATGGTAAGGCATTGCATATTAAAGGAGGTGTAGTACAAATGATGGAGAGACGTTTTGTTTGTTATGATTGTAAGCATGAATGGACCTCACCGCATGGCGCAGGAAGACCTGGCGAATGTCCTCAGTGTAAGAGTGTTAACATTCATAGGGCACCTCAAGATAGAGGTTGGGCAAGAGGTAGAGGTTTTGCCGGAGGCAAAGGCTTTGCCGGCGCTTGCAGAAGAGGACAATGAATCCAGACATAGAGCATTTACGTAAACGACTAGCCCAATTCAAAAAGTATGGTTACGATATACTGAAAAAACGGGATTTTGCTTTCAGAAAAGCCAACTTTGAAAAAGGCAGGAGCATACTTGAGATAGGCACAGGACGGGGTTATATGGCTTTAACCTTAGCTCAAAAAGGTTTTAAAGTCACTACTATTGATAGCGACCGTAAGATTCAACGATCTGCAAAAGCGATTCTGAAGCATTTTCGCGTGTCAGATTTGGTTCGCTTTAAAATTATGGATGCCGAATATTTGGATTTCAAGGATAATTCTTTTGATTACGTCATTGCAGTTAACTTTATCCATCATGCCAAAAACCCTCTCCGATGCCTTATGGAAATGGCACGGGTAGCAAAAGAAAAGATTGTGATTATGGATGTGAACAAGCGAGGCGCTCAAGTTTTAGAGAAAGTTCACGCTCAAGAGGGACACCATCATGAGCGTTCTAAGATAGGATTTCCCGAAGTCCAACGGTTCTTCCGCAAGAAAAACTTAAAAACAAAAAGATACAGAAGTAAATGCCAAACCAGTATCGTGGTGAAGAAAGGATAATGATATGAGAATATGTATTCCTACAGAAACAAGCGATGGATTGAAAGCAGAAGTCTACGGGCATTTCGGCAGCGCACCGTATTTTACCATCTATGATACTGACAAAAATACCGTTGAAGTCGTAGATAATGCGAATATGCACCACGCCCATGGTACATGCCATCCTATGCAAGCGCTTGGCTCAAAACGCATCGATGCCGTACTATGTGCTGGCATGGGCGCGCGGGCCGTGCAAGGCCTCAATGCTTCAGGAATAAAAACATATCGAGTAAGTCAAGGGTTGGTAAGCCAGGTGATTAAACGGGTTGAGCAAGGTTCTTTAGAGGAAATTACTCCGGAGAACGCTTGCAGCCAACACAGTTGCCATTAATATGCTAATATGCAGATAAAAGTAATTGCAGTAGGTTCGACAAAATGGCAGCGTTTTATTCGCAGATGGGGCGTTTCTTTCTTGATCGGTGATGATGTGTTATTTGATACTTTCGGCGATCCGGGCGTACTGCTGCGTAATTTGCGGAAGTTCAATTTCGATACTGCTAAAATTAGGAATATCGTATTATCGCACGATGACTGGGATCATATATCGGGGTTATGGCATTTAATCCAAAACCGAAACGATATCACAGTCTATATTTGTCCCAATTTTAAGCAGGAAATTAAAGAAAGAATTGCTTCCTCCGGAGTAAAGATTATTGAAGCGAAAGAGGCAACTCAGATCAAAGAAAATATTTACTCTACAGGACAGCTTTACGGAGAGTCTAAAGGGGAAAAGTGTTACGAGCAGTCGTTAGCGATAAAAACAACACAGGGTCTCGCAGTAATTTGCGGATGCGCTCATCCGGGAATAGTAGATATTGTTCGGAATGTAAATGAAGCTTATCGCGAAAACGCCTATATGCTTATCGGCGGTTTTCATTTAAAAGACAATACTAAAGAAACAAATAAGCGTATTGTAAATGAACTGAAAGAATGCGGAGTCCGTAAGGTAGCACCGGTGCATTGCACTGGCAAACAAGCTTTGAAGATCATGCGTAGAGTTTTTGGGGATGGATTTACAGAAATCAAGGAAGGAGGTATCCTGGAATTATGAAGATAGGGGTTATTATTTCGAGTAACGACGCTGAAACATGCTGGAACGCAATCCGCTATGCTAATTTCGCGCTTGGGCAGAAGGACGAAGTAAAAATTTTCTTTATGGGCAAGGGAGTTGAATACCAGAAAGTCAGCACCGAGAAATTTAATACTGTTGAACAGGCAGAAAAATTCATGCAGTCCGGCGGCAAAATTTATGCCTGCGGAACCTGCATCAAAAGCAGAGAGCAGGAAGGTTCCGAAATGTGCCCGATCAGCACGATGAAGGATATGTACGAAATCATTAAAGAAAGCGATAAGGTTATTACCTTTTAGGAAATGTAAAACAACATGATAAACACAATAGAAGTCAGTGAATTGACAAAAAAGTTTGGAGAAATTCCCGTCGTTGACCACATTAGTTTTGCTGTTAAAGAAGGCGAAGTCTTCGGATTCCTTGGTCCTAACGGGGCAGGCAAAACTACAACGATAAGGATGCTTACAGGGCTTGCGCAACCTTCAAGTGGGAAAGCATCTATTTTAAATTACGATATTCAATCAGAAATTACTCAAATTAAAAAGTGTATCGGCGTTGTTCCCGAGGCTTCTAACCTCTACGATGAATTATCCGGACTCGATAATCTCATATTTATGGCTCGGCTTTTTGGCGTGGCTCGGGATGAGAGGGGCAATCGGGCAGAAGAACTTTTGAAAACCTTTGGCCTTTTTGATCGGAAAAATGATCTTTTCAGAAAATATTCCCGTGGTATGAAACGGGCTTTAACTATAGCAGCAGCTTTGGTTCATAAACCCAGTGTGTTATTTCTTGACGAGCCTACTGTTGGTTTGGATGTAGTTGCGGCTCGCTCTTTACGCAATTTAATAAAAAATCTGCATGCCCAGGGTACAACTATTTTTCTTACGACTCATTATTTAGAAGAGGCGGATTTATTGTGTGAACGTGTTGCAATTATTGTTAAAGGAAAAATCGTAAAAATTGATAACCCAAAAGTTCTAAAGGATTCTTCTGGTGAGGGTAATCTTGAAGATGCTTTTATTAAGATTACAGGGTTAAGCCCTAATGTAATGGTTATGGAAAAAGGCGGTGGTTATAATGTGGCGCGATAACTTGCGGGCAATTTATTATATTGCCTTGAAAGATATGAAGACGTATTATCTTAAACCACCCGGAGTCAGCTGGGGCGTTGTTTTTCCTATTACGTGGATTTTGGCTTTTTATCTAAGGGCACCGGGTGATTTTCGTGAGCTGGTGCCGGGGCTGATCGCTATGACGATATTGTTCAGTACTACTGCTGCTGAAGCTGTGGTGATTAATTTTGAGATGCGTCTCGGCTCCTTAGAAAGATTACTTTTGGCCCCCGTAACTGTATCAGCAGTACTTTTGGGCAAGATATTAGGGGGAGCGATTTTCGGGCTTATGATGACTGGCATAGTGACGGTTGGTTCTATTGTTGTTCTGGGAGTCCATCCGCATATATTGTACCTATCTATCATTATTCTTATTTCTTGTTTTACCTTTGCAACACTAGGCGCTCTTTTATGCGTTTTCGTAAAAGAAGTATTTGAAGCCCAGACACTGCTCAATTTGCCACGGTTTATCATGGTATTTCTTTGCGGCGTCATTTATCCTGCCTCCAAAATGCCGGTATGGTTACAGTATATTTCTTCATTAATGCCTTTGACATATACAGTTGAGGGATTAAGAGGCAGTTTTGCCTTTAGTCCTGCTCACATTATTTTTAAGGATGGAATAATACTTTCAGCCTTTTTATCGTTATTTGTTTTTATGGCAATCAATCGTCTTAAAAAGAAATTCGAGTAATAAATCAGGATAATGATTTTACAGAATAAATATGTCTAAAAAAGTTTTCTTGAAAAATTTTGGCTGAACGCTGGCACTCAATTTACAAGCCGATTGCACAATTTCTGGCAGGGCTAAATGGTTACGATATCTGATTGAGAGAAGAGGAGTTACGAATTTTGAACTTACGGTTACCGAATGTAAGTGAAAGGATGAGGCAGAATGAAGCAATGGTACGAAGCATTATTTGAGAATTATGCCCACAAATATGATAAGGAATGTTTTGTTCAAGGAACAGCCGGCGAATGCGATTTTATCGAGCGGGAAATCAGCAGGGACAAATCCCTAAAGATCATCGACATCGGATGCGGTACCGGACGTCATTCGATCGAATTGACAAATAGGGGATATAAGGTGTCCGGAGTTGACCTTTCTGAGTCACAGCTTGCGAGGGCGAGGGAGAAGGCCAAAGAGGCGGGTCTGACCATCGACTTTCAAACACAGGATGCCCGCGATCTTCCGTTTGATGGTGAATTTGATGTGGCGATCATGCTTTGCGAGGGCGGGTTCTCTCTAATGGAAACGGACGAGATGAACTTTGATATCCTCAAGAACGCCACAAAAGCGCTTAAAAGTAAGGGCAAGTTCATTTTCACCGCATTAAACGGATTGTTTCCGTTGTTTCATTCGGTCAATGAATTCTATGAGTCGGCGCAGAAAGAAGGTCAGTCCCAGTGCAAGGAGTGTTCCTTTGATCTCATGACTTTCCGCGACCATAACACTGTTGTATTTGAAGACGACGCAGGCAATAAAAAAGAATTGAAATGTAACGAACGTTATTACGTGCCCAGCGAGATAACCTGGCTTTTAAAAACGCTCGGGTTCAAAAAGATCGATATTTTCGGCTCGAAGCTCGGGGCATACTCGA
>Ga0172375_10007096_pt1 | contig 15459 bp, 16 predicted proteins | sample LakKiv1m_FD_114537 | JGI IMG/M metagenome (GOLD analysis project Ga0172375, IMG submission 114537) | Freshwater microbial communities from Kabuno Bay, South-Kivu, Congo - kab_092012_11.1m | ecosystem: Environmental > Aquatic > Freshwater > Lake | place: Democratic Republic of the Congo... | reverse complement strand
TCGGCCCCACCGCGGAAGACAATGCTCATCGAAACGATGCTGCTGCCAGGAATAGGGAAAAGCATGACTTCCATTCCGCTTTCGAGGGTATAGGACGAGAGGACGCCCGGTGAAGTCGCCGGAGCCGCCGCGGTCGAGTCGACGGGCGTCGAAGTCTGCGTCGGCGCGCTCGGAGTCGTTGTCGTCGTTTGGGCGAAAAGGGAATCCGCAAATACGGGGAAAATCGCTAAAACCAAGGAGGCGATAGCGATGAGCAGGCGCAAGGACGCGCGCCGCGACCCCGATGGAAGGGGATGATCGCGTTGCGCTTTCGGCGCTCCGATATCCGGACTGTGCCTTGGTGTCATCGTTCAATACTAGAAAATATGCCTGGCGCTGTCAACCTTTCACTAGTGTTACGAAGATTGTGGGAAACCATCCACGGAAGTTGCATTTAGTAAACGTGGAATGTACTATTGCCAAATGACGAAAAATGATAAAGCGGCCGCCGTCGCAATAGCCGCCTCGCGGCGGGAAGTGGGAGCATCGGGCAGAAGGGCTTTGTCGCTCATGACCTCGTATGGAATCGGGAAATTCCTGGCCGAATTCCTCACGGGGGCATTCGCTTCCCTCGTTTTCAAGTATTACGAGACGGAAATCGGACTCCCCGCGGGTCTCGTCGCCCTGGCGATCGTCCTCTACTCGATATGGAACGCGGTGAATGATCCACTCTTGGGCTTCCTTACGTCCCGTCCGACGCGTCTGGCTCCCCGGCTGGGAAGACGCTTCCCTTGGATCGTCATTGGGTCCTTGACCTGCGTATTCGCTTTTCTCCTCGTGTTCGCGCCACCGAAGAATGCTTCGAATGCGGCCGTATTTCTTTGGCTCTTGGCTTCCATCTGTCTTTATGACGCCCTCTATTCCATCTGGGAAGTGAATTACCAGTCCGTATTCCCCGACAAGTTCAGGGATGAATCGGCCAGAGCCAGGGCAGCCGGAATCGCGACCCTGGTGGGTGTCTTTGGCGTCGCGGGCGGCGCCGTTCTCCCCACTTTTTTCGTGCGCTATGGACAGCCTGAAACCTATCTCAAGAATGCGCTTGTATTCGCGATCATCGGCGTTGTCGCGGCTATTTTCCTTTTCCCCGGCGTGAGGGAAACGCCAGAGATGATCGGACGGTACATGGCGCAGGAAGCCGGGCGCAAGGAGAAGACATCGCTCTCGTCACAGCTGAGGGAAGCCTTCTCCAGCCGCAATTTCCTCGCCTTCATCATCCTCTACTTCTTTTACCAATCGGCGACGATTTCCATGACGGCATCGATCCATTATGTCGGGGACTACCTGCTCGGCGGCAGGGGCACGACTCTCATTTTCGCTGGCATGCTCCTCGGGGCCATGGCGGGCATCCCGCTGTGGCTGGCGATAAGAAAACGCATAGCGTCCAACCAGCGCCTGCTCGCGCTCTCGGCCGCCGGACTCGCCGTCTTCTGCATGCCGCTTATGGTCGTTACGAGCTATTACGGATTCGTCGGCGCCATGTTCGCCTGGGGGCTTGCTTTCGGCGGCTTTTGGATGCTCATGACGCCAGCCATGGCCGACGTCATCGATGAAATCGTGGTGAAGACAGGAAGACGCGACGATGGAGCCTACATCGGTTTCAGGTCATTCGCCGGAAGGCTCGCCTACGCCATCCAGGCACTGTCCTTCTGGATCGTGCACAGCCTCACCGATTTCGCGCGGAGCCCGCGCGCCCCAAAGGCGCAATTAGGGATACGGCTGCATACAGCGCTCATCCCGGCTGTCTTGCTGGTCATTGGCGTGGTGATCTTTTTGAGGTTGAACACGCTCGATGCGAATAAAGCGTCTGCAAATCAGGAAGCGATGAAGAAGCTCGGGTTATGATGACCGATTATCGGTGTGCGCCGTTCCTGCTCTCGCCATCGTTCAGCAATTGGCGCGGAGCGGCATAGCTTGGCGGCAGATCTCCGAGAATATAGCTTTTAGCCCTGTCGAGCAGCATCGAAAGCTCTTCTTTCGTATAGGCTACGCCTTCCTTTTTCGGATCGACCAGCAGTTTCCAATGATCGACGCCCAGCGCGGCGCTCAGCTTGAAAAGAGTCTCCGACGAAGGCCAACTCCGCCCAGTTTCCATGTTGGCGATAAATCCCGAGGAAAGTCCAGTCAGCTCAGCGAGTTCTTCCTGCGATAGCCGCATGACCGCCCGACGTATTTTCAGGTTCGTGGCCAAGCATTCCCGGATATAGTCCATTATGACTACCATATCCGAAGCTGGGAATTTAGCCATTTATCTATGCAGAGAAATTTGCCTTCTATAAGAAGGCGGGCGATAGAAAACAGCGTATTTCATTGACCTTGGGCCGTGCGGGGAATAGTATTGTTCCATGTTCGCAAGCACCGTCTACAAAAATCGCCGCGAGAAGCTCGCGGCCTCCCTTCGCGCCCGCGGCGTGGAGGGACAGGTGTTCCTTGTCGCTCACCCCGAAAGTCCCATAAACTATCCCGATAACTGTTACCCCTTCAGGCAGGACTCGAACTGGCTGTACTTTGTAGGCCTGAACGAGCCGAACATGGCCGCCTTCATCGATGTGGCCGACGGAAGCGCGGTGCTCTTCGGTGAGGAATGCTCCATCGACGAGATGATTTGGACGGGGCCGAAGCCTCGTCTTGCCGATCTGGCGGCGCTGGCCGGCATCGATCGCAGTATGCCACTGTCGCGGGTCAGGCAATTCCTGAAAAGCCCCGCTCGTCAGACGATTCTTTTTCCCCCTTTCTGCAGGGAAGAAGCGGCGCGACGAGCCTCGGGGCTTCTCGATGTCCCGCTGGAGAAAATCAGGGATACTCCAAGCGGGGAGCTGATAGCCGCCATCATTTCCCTCAGGGAAATCAAGGATGACGGGGAAGTGGCTGAACTCGAGAAAGCCGTCGCCATCAGCGTCCAGATGCACGGGACCCTGCTCGCGGAACTTCGCCCTGGCTGGTCGGAATCGGAAGCGGCCGCCCTCGTTCAGCATGTCGCGATGAAAAGCGGCTGCGCCCTGAGTTTCGCGACGATAGCGACGGTGAACGGCGAGGTCCTGCACAATCATGACAGGGCCTCGATATGCCGCGATGGGGACATGTTCCTCCTCGACGCCGGCGCCGAAATGCCCTCGGGGTACGCAGGGGACCTCACGACGAGCTTCCCTGTCGGCAGGAAATTCCCTGCCCGGAGAGCCGAGCTCTATACGCTTCTTCTCGACGTTTTCGCCCAAGCGGTGAGGAGCCTTGGACCTGAAGTCCCTTTCCTCGACGTACACAGAGCCGCGAGCCTCACCTTGGCGCAGGGGCTCATCGATCTCGGCATACTTCGCGGCAACGCTGAGGAAGCGGTCGCCGCGGGCGCGCACGCCCTTTTCTTCCCCCACGGGTTGGGCCATATGATAGGGCTCGATGTGCATGACATGGAGGGATTGGGCGAAGACAAGGTAGGCTATTCCAATACCACAAGGAGCCCCCAATTTGGGCTGCGGTCCTTGAGGCTCGCCAAAAGACTCGTTCCGGGCATGGTGCATTCGGTCGAGCCAGGCATTTACTTCATCCCTGGACTGATCGACAAATGGCAATCCGAAGGCATCAACAAGGCATACATCGATTACGGCGAACTCGCAAAATGGAGGGATTGTGGGGGCATGCGTATCGAGGAAGACTGGCTCGTGGGCGAGAAGGGCTCCCGGCGAATCGGTCCTGCCCTGGACAAGAGTCTCGAGGCGATAGAAAACGCCAGGAGCGGAATATGAAAACAGTGTTTGCCGCTTCATTCCAGGACGACGCGATTGTCGTCCTGAGCCTGCTCCAATCGGGAGGGATCGACGCCGTGATGATGTCCGACAATATGCTCAACATCAATCCCCTCTTCTCCATCGACATAAAGGGTGTCAGCGTCGTGGTGCCGGACGATCAGGAAGAGGACGCGCTCGCTCTCGTTGAAGATTATCGCCGCCGCACGGCGGACCCCCTTCCTTGAACTTTTCCTGATATTCCATTATTCTTATGTACATAATGAAACGTTATGCATTTAAAACAGTAGTGGCAGTATTGTTGATGTCAGCCATCTGCATCGCCGGGATCACGGCGATACGGCTTTCCCAGCGGGACACTCAATTCAAAGCCACGCGGATAGGGCTCAAAATGCTGCTTCAAATCCAAGCCTCGGCCCTCAACGATGGCTACTTTTCCTGGACGGAGCTCCAGAATCTGGTAAGAAAACACGACTTGCCGGGCGCGCGGGCGCAGCTTCAAGAAATCTACGACCTCTATCCCTTCATCGAGGAAATCGATATCCAACCGGGCGATCCGCCCCAATCCGCGTATGAAATCACGGGTTCGAATTCTTCGCTCCGCATGAGGTTCGGGCTGAAGGATGATTTCGGCGGCCCTCCGCTGCCTGGGTGGGAAGCGGTCGCCACGATAAACGCGCAGCGTCTTCTCGACGCACTGCAGTCGGAAAGCAAATTGGTCATCGATCCAATCAAGGGCCACGAGCTGGCTTACTCGATCATGGCAGCGTACAAGGAGCCTCTTCTCAACTGGCTGGATTATCTTCTCATCCTTTCCGTGACAATAGCCATTGGATACGCGATATCGGCCTGGCTCTGGCGCAGGAATATCTATTTTTACGAAACCAAGGGACTGGAATCCATCATCTTTCTCTTTGAACAGACTGAACACGTTTCAGCCAACCATTCGCGACGCGTGGCGGCGCTCACCATGTTCCTGGGCGAAAAGATGGGCTACAAGGGAAGGAAACTCCGAAATCTCTATACGGCGGCCCTTCTCCACGATATCGGAAAGATAAGCGTTCCCTCCTCACTCCTCCTGAAAGATGGCCCCTTGACGAAACAGGAACAGCAGGCGGTGGCCGCCCACCCCATCATTTCGGCGCGCATACTCAAGAATTTCAAGGAATTGTCCCACCTGAGTTCCATTGTCCTCTATCATCACGAGAGAATGGACGGTTCAGGCTATCCCGAGGGATTGTCAGGCAAGGAAATTCCCGAGGAATCGAGAATCATTGCCGTCGTGGATGTCTTTGAAGCCTTGGTCGGCGATCGGCCTTACAGGAATCCGGTCGAGCCGGCGGAAGCGTTTTCCATGATGAGATCAATGCCGCTCGATCAATTGATCATCGAGCTTCTTTTAAGCAGCTATGCCGAGTTCAGGAAATTCCAGGCCCCCAGGTGGGTGATCGCTTACCATCACAATCTGGAAAAAATCTGAGTGTTTTTCCTCCCGTCCTTGTTCCTGTAAGGATTTCTATAATTTTTCATGAAGGTCTTGTAGGCCGCGCATGAAGCGTAATACGTATCGGGCCCCTTGAAGGTCGAAAACTCATCGCAGCGGAAAAGCTCCAGAAGGTCGGTGAATCGGCTATCGAGGACAATATCGCTCACCTGCGATAGGGGGATTCTGGGCAGGGCCGCCGGCAGCATGTGCCACCGGATCATGAATACGGCATCTTGAATGACTTTTTCTTCGAAGCCGAGCGAGCGGAGGAAGCGCGCGGCCACTTTGGCCCCGATTTCGGCGTGCTTGTCGAACCGACGTCCTTCGCTCGATTCGGAGAGGGGCTTACCCACATCATGAAGGAGCAAGGCAAGGGAAAGGGTCAGGTCGAGGGATTTTCTGTGGCCTAGGGCTTCCATCGTATGGGACCAGCCGCCGCCTTCGGGATGGCAATCCTTGGCGTGATCGACGAGGAGAAGGGCATCCAGGTGCGGCCAAAAGGCTCTTACGAAGCCGCTTTGCCTGAGGAGCTCCAGGGCCTGAGCCGACTTGGGCGACTGAAGGATGAGGGAGAGCAGATCCCTTTGCCAAAGCGCCGATGGCTTGTCGGGGAGGGGTAGGGTGGGGATGGTCATTCCTTCATCGGGTTGAAGGCGTGACAGCATGGCCGCGGTTTCAAAAAGAACGTTTTCCCCCTCGTGGCGGTCGGTGGCCATACGTCGCCGTTTCAGGACAGGGTATATGCCCTGCGGGTCGAAGTAATGCCCATTTATGGGGTTCCGGCGGAAATCGGTCGCCGCGAGCGCGCCAATATCCGGCTTATCGATGTTATCGACGCAGAGGAACCGCGCTTCGAGCCCCGCGGCATCCGCGCCGAGACTGGCGTCCGCGTAGGGCAGGGAGGGATAGCTCAGCGTCTCGAAAATTCGCGCAAGCTCGATGATGCCCGTCTCGACGAGGAAAAAAGCGATCGGCTTCTTCATCGAGAAACCACAATATGAGTCTATCGCGGTGATTCCATATTCCCTGAAAGGCACGCGCGCTTCCGCGAGGCTTGCGGCTATATTCGTCATCGGTGGAAAGATAGCGGTTTGGGATGAAAAGGGCAACCGGCACTGGAAGCTCCCTTCCGCCTTGTGCTACATTCTCTCAAATCCCGAACTTGGAGCGGAAATGACTATGATGGAAGCCGCCGGCGCCGACGCCGGGAAATTCGACGCTGTACTCTTCGATATGGACGGGGTCCTCGTGGATTCTGAAGAGTTGATAGCGCGAGCGGCGATGATGATGTTCAAGGAAAGGTATTCGATCGATGTTCCCCGCGACGCGTTTTATCCCTATGTCGGCGCCGGGGAGGACCGATACATAGGCGGACCGGCGGCGGAACGCGGGTTGGCTGTCGATCTGCGCGCCGCCAAGGCCAGGACCTACGAATTTTACGATGAGTTGGCGACCGAGTTCTTGAAGATCCTGCCCGGCGCAGCGGAGTATCTCCATTCCTGCAGGGAAATGGGCCTGAAAATCGCCTTAGCCTCCGCAGCCGACCTTGCGAAAGTTTTGATCAACCTGCGCATCCTCGGCATAAAAAAGGATTTTTTCGATGCCGTCGTGACAGGTTCGGATATCGAGAGGAAGAAACCCTTTCCCGATATCTACCTTCTCGCGGCGTCCCAGGTGGGCGTCGAAAGCGGCCGATCCCTCGTCGTCGAGGACGCGGTGAACGGCATAATGGCGGGGGTAGCCGCGGGAGCGCGGTGCCTGGGGCTTACGACGAGTTTTTCGGAAGAGGAACTCAGGAAAGCGGGAGCCAGTTGGTGTTCGCCCAATCTCGACGCGGCCCCCTTGCCCTACCAGCTGGACTAAAATGCTTTTCGCCGCGCTCGGCGCAAAATCGAATCGTCGGAATCCCCTCATGTACCTTTTTTCGTAAATTCCTCGAGTTTCGCGTAAAAATCGCCTTTTGGGTCCACGGCGAATCGAACTTCCTGGCCTTCCCCATTTTTCTCGAATGCGATGATGATCGCGAGAAAGGGTGTCCCGAAGAGGAAGTCGAGGAATTTTCGCGGCGGGTTCGATATTTTCGTTATCGAGGCAAAAGGTATGAAGATGTCTTCCTCGCTGCCGAGGGACACCGAAGGCGCTGAAGCCTTGAAAAGCGAAGCGAACCAGTTTTCGCCCGGCGTCTTTCGAAAGCGGATTCCTGTCGGGGATAGAACCAGCAAGCCCCAGTCGCCCCGGTCTTTTGGCGCGGCAAAGTATTGGCCCATTGTCCTCGCGATCACCTTTTCGCCTGTTTGCTTTTCGAATTTTTCCCAGAAAGCCTCTACCGTCTCATCCATCGCGGTACCTCTGCGTCGACTATAGCATGGTGGCGATAGAAACGCATCATGGCATTTCGCTCCGATTGCCAAGATCCCGCGGCGATGCTACTGTCGCCACAATGAAAAGAAGCTACTCTTTTGCCGCCGGCATCGGATACGCGACGATATTCGGCTTTTCCTTTCTCGTCACCAAGGACGCGCTCAAGGTCCTCGATCCGATGGAGCTTATATTCGTGAGGTTTGCCCTGGCCGCTGTCATAATGTCCGTTCTCGTGGCCTCTGGACTCATGAAAATCGATTACAGGGGCAAGCGGCCCGCTTTTCTCCTCCTCACCTGTCTTTTCCAGCCTGTACTCTATTTCATATTCGAAACCTATGGTGTCAGGGAATCGGCGACCAGCACGGCTGGCATCATACTCGGCGCCCTGCCCGCCCTTGTCGCCATCCTGGGCGTCATTACGCTTGGCGAAAAGACAACGCCGCTGCAAACCTTCGGCCTCGCGCTCTCGATTCTTGGCGTATCGATTGTCGTGCTCACCGGCCCGGCATCGGCGGGAAGCGGCGAGGGAACTCTGCGGGGGGCGCTTTTCCTTATAGGTTCGATGCTGAGCGCCGGATTTTTTAACGTTTTATCCCGAAAGGCGTCGCGCCAATTCAGTGACTTCGAACGTACCTTCGCGATGATGTGGACAGGGGCAATAGGATTCGGACTCATCGTGCTTGGCCGCAACGTCTTGGGCTTTTCCTCGGCGATGGGCGCGCTGCCGGGAAGAGCCTTGGGAGGAGCGCTCGCCTCTCTTCCCGAGAGGGCGGCTTCCGTCTGGTATTCGATCGCGTATCTCGGCGTCCTTTCCTCTGTCGTGGCCTTCTTCCTGATCAATTATACGCTCACGAGACTCAAGGCTTCGCAGAGCGCCGTTTTCACCAATCTGGTTACCGTGATAACCGTGCTCGCGGGCGTGGTGATACGCAAGGAAGCCTTCAACCTGATGCAGGCATTGGGGGCAATCATCATTATATTAGGGGTATGGACAGCCAACAGACGAAGCGAGCGGGCGGAAAAAGAGAAAAATTGACGCGGCCCGCCGACAGCGAGGGCAATGACTCGCAAGCACTTCCCGACTTCTACGATATCCATTGCCATGTCCACACCCTCTCCCATCCGTCCTTTCTCGCGATGATCCAAACCCTGCGGATGAGACGTCTCGAGGCCATCTACAGCCAGATAACCTCGTTCGAATATCTGGCGTCATCCTTCTTCCACCGAGGCGGGGAAAAGCTTCGAAACATGTTGTCGGTCATGGAAAATGAGCCTGGGGATATTTTTATGCTTATGGAGGACGATCTCGCTGGACAGTATGCCAAAACCGCCGAGGAAATCCCTCTCTTCGCGAAGGGCAGGCTGAGAGTAGGCGGCCAGGAATATGGTCGGTTGATCCTTTCGCCCCTCCTCATGGATTTCAACCAGCCAGGACCCTATAAGCCCGACACCTACTACGACAAATACCCGAGGAAGACCATCGAGGCTCAGATCGTCGATGTCCTCCTTGGCGTTCGCGAGTACCGAAGGGATCGTCCCGATGGTCTGCTCGAAATCCATCCCTTCCTCGGGATAAATCCCAGGGCGTATACTGCCGATACTCTCGCGCGTTTCCTTGATGAATGGTTTTCGGATTTTACCCGCGACAGGGAGGAAGCGAGGCGCGTTTTTGAGGCCATGGGCAGTCTCGTCATCGGTGACACGCGCCGGGAGCATTCCCCCTTTGCTGGAATAAAGCTGTACCCACCTCTGGGTTTCGACCCCTGGCCTGACGAGGGGCCTGAACGGGAAAAAGTGGAGATCCTCTATTCGTTCGCGGAGAAAAAGGGAATTCCTTTCATCACGCATTGCGACGATGGAGGTTTCCGCGTCCTTCCGCTCGAGATTTCCTGGCGCCAAACCTCGCCAGTCCGCTATCGGCCCGTTTTGGAGCGATATCCGCGTCTCATCATCGACTTCGCCCATTTGGGCGCGCAGTACAGCATGCCGATGCGCTTATCTCCCCCCACTCAGTGGAGAGATGAAATTTTTGTGCTGATGGAGGAATATCCAGGCGTTTACGGAGATTTTTCCTTCAACGGGGCCTTGCCGGGATACTACGATTCCCTCCTCGCCGCTCTTGACCATCTCCCTTTTCGCAAGAGGACGATGGTCGAAAAGCGAATCCTCTTCGGCTCGGATTTCATGGTCAATCTTCTCAAGGTGAGGTCCTATGCCGATTACTACGGGATCTTTTCCAAAAGCGCACTAGATTCCAGGCTCAAGCGGGAGTTCGTTTCCGCCAATCCGAGGAGGTTCCTCTTCGGCGAAAAAGCGGCAGAGCGCGAAGGGAATGAACATTAGTCGGCTTCCTTTGCGGCGAGAGGCGCCGAAAGGAGCCTGCGCACAATCCAACTCGCCATGATGTGTCCGGCCGTCTGTGGCACGAAGGGGCTTGAGCCTTGAACCATGCGCCTCCGGCCCGGCGCGTCGTTTTCTCCGATTGCGGCGCCCGGCTCGCCTTGGCCGCCCGATGCCAAAACCTCATCGGGGCGCACGGGCTTGACCGGCGGCTCATCTGACCAAACAACGGGGAAATCGGCCTTGAGCCCCATGTGCCTGAGCCGTGTACGAACGCTTTTGGCGAGGGGACAGCCCTCTGTTTCCCAAATACCCCCAATCCGAAGCCTTTCGGGCGCAAGCCTTCCCGCCGTTCCCATACTCGCGATGAAAGCGCAATTCCTCGCGCAGAGTTCGGCGATAAGGTTCACCTTGGCGTTCAGGGAATCGACACAGTCGGCATGGATGCCGCTTGCCCCGTCCACTATCCCATGAGCGTCCTTTCCGGAAAAGAAAATCTGCCTGGACTCTATCGCCACAGCGGGATTTATCTCTCGGGCGAGGCGTGAAAAGGCTTCCGTCTTGGGCATTCCAAGGGTGGACGCGAAGCCGAAATACAGCCGATTCAAGTTGGTGATGTCCACGACATCGAAGTCGACGACATAGAGGTGACCCACTCCCGCGCGGACAAGATCCATGGCCAAGGCGGCGCCTACGCCTCCCAAACCATAGACAGCCACCCTGGCGGCCGCCAGAACCTCGGCGCCGGAGTCCCCTATGAGGATTTTCGTCCTGTCGTTGAAATTTCCGGATGCCGGCATTTCCTATTCCTTCAGGCCGAAGGCCTTGTTGAAATTTTCTCGCAAGAGCAGGTCCGCCGCTTCGATGCGCATTCCCCGACGCGACGCGATGACTTCGGCAACGGCCGCGATATGCCATGGATTCGTCCATGGCGCGCCCCTTGGCGGCTGCCATGGGGCGTCCGTTTCAGAGAGAATCCTGTCAGCCGGAAGCCCATCGCAGGTCTCGATCGCATGCTTTGCGCCTCGCAGGATGGGCGTACCGAATGAAAAGTACGCGGGAATGCCCTTCCCCAGAAGGGCTTCCGCCTCCTGAAGCCTTCCCGGCCATCCGTGGAAAATGACAGCGGGCAGCTTCCGCATCTCCTTGCCATAGCCGAGGATGAGGTCCATGGCGCCGCGCGCGTGGACGAGGAAGGGCAGACTATGACGACCAGCGAGAGCGAGCTGGAATTCGAAGACTTGCCTTTGCCGGCCAATGTTTTCCTCATTCCTCACTCGTTCGGGCCTATCGCCGAAAAAATCGAAACCCGCTTCACCTATGAAGCCGATTTTTTTTTGTTCTGCCAGAGTGGCGAGAAAATCAGCGGTATCCCACCGCGGCGCCTGGGGATGGATGCCGAATCCCGCCATTGTTTCGGGGATTTTCGTCCTCAGTGTCTCCGAGCGCTTGAATTCCTCGATGTCGTGGGCCACGACGGCGCCCCGCCAGTCGGGCGAGGGCATCCTCAAAAAGAATTCGGGATCTCTTTTCAGAAGGTCATCGAGATGCAGATGGGCGTCGCTGTACACGGATTCATTGTCGCCAAACCCGGCCAAGCGGTCAATGGCCGAGGCACGCTCAAGGAAAATCCCCACAAAAAATGCTGAAAATCGCGTAAAAGATGTTGAAAAATAATTTGTACAGAATTATATTATGTAATACAAAGTATTCTTGAAAAGGAGAGAGCCATGGAAGCGATTCTCATGGATGTGAAGCGCGCGATGCGGTCACTCCTCGGAATGATGCACGCGGTTTCCGGTGCATGGCGGCGGCATGGTGTCGTATCGGATTCCCGGGGCGCGGGCCGCTACAGATCGTTCGGGGGACACTTCATGCGCGATGTCTATGGCAGGGAAGGCAGGGCTGACATATACTCGAGCAGGGAAATGGTCGAATTCCACAGGGCCATGTCCTTCGGCAAGGAGCCCTGGCTTTGATCGCGAGCGAGTCGCGAAAAACGAGCGGACGAGCCGGGAAGGGGGATTGCGGGAACATCGCTTTAGCGCGACAGTTCCCGCATGATCCTATCCTTACTTCCCCGAAAGGAAAGCTCATGGATGTAGAGCTTTTTGAAAAATGGAAAAGCCAGTTCCGAAAAGGATTTCTGGAACTCTGCATCCTGGAGCTCCTCGGCTCCAGCGGGCGCAGCTATGGGCTCGAGATGATGGAGAGCCTTCGAGTAGCCGGTATCGATATTTCGGAAGGGACCCTCTATCCCCTTCTCATGCGCATGACCAAGGACGGTAGCATCGTCTCCAATTGGGAAACCCCTGAAATCGGGCATCCGCGCAAGTATTACAGCATCACCGGGCCGGGTTCGGCATTGCTTTCGGGCATGCAGGAAGAATACGATCGGAGCGAGCGAGCCCGCAGACGCATTTCGGGCGGAGGGAAAGATCTATGACAAGGAAAGAATATATCGATGCGCTCTCGCGGGGTCTGGAGGGCTTCGAAGAGGACTCGCGGAGGGACATCCTCCTCGAAATCGAAGACCATATAGACGAGCTGGCGCTAAAGCATCCCGATATGAGCGAAGAGGAGATCGTCGCCGGCCTCGAAAAGCCCGAGACCTTCGCTGAATGCCTCTGCAAGGAATCGGGCGTCACCTGCCACGAAACCGGATCCGAGGAAAAAGTCCATGCGGACGATAAAAAAGAGCGCATAAAAGCCAAGACGCGCATCACCATCGACGGGGAAGATATTGGGGAGGTGATCCGGCGAGCCTTCAATGTCGCCACAATCTTCAAGGATGCCGACTTTTTGGACGCCGAGCGCGAAGAACACAGGGACCGCGGGAATCGCGAAGAGCGCAGAGCGCGCGCGGGCCGCGGGCGGGGCGATGGCGGCAAGACCCTGCGTTTCAAAGACCTGCCGATCGGAAATGTGAGAGAGATACTCTGCAGGACGAAATCGACCGACGTCAAAATCCTCCTCTCGACCTCCGGTCTCTCGGTGAAGGCCAACGGCGAAGACACCCCTTCATTCAGAATAATGAATCGCGACGACAAGACCATGGAGATCGTGGCCAATGGTGGCCCCAGGGAGCCGGAAACCCTCGAAATCGGGATACCGAGCACGGTGGACCAGCTTTCGGTCAGAACCCTTTCGGGAGATGTCCTCGTCGAAGACAGGGTCGGCGATCTTTCGATCCAAACGGCCTCCGGCGATGTCGAAGTGAGACAGTGCTCGGGCGATGTTGAGGTGACGACGGCCTCCGGCGACATCGCCCTCGCGGGCTGCACGGAAAATCTTTCCGCGGAGACGGCTTCTGGTTCCGTCGAGGTGGAGATGGACGATCAGTGCAACACGGCATCGGTTTCCACGGCGTCGGGCGACATCTCGCTGCTTTGCCCGGGGGACATCGACGCCACGGTGGGCTGGTCCACGGTCTCGGGCGAGGTCGAATGCGAAGGTACCCAGACCGGCGCGCGGAGCATCCGGTTCGGCACCGGCCTCACCCCGGTAAAACTCACCACCGTTTCGGGCGACATCGAGATCAGAAAATTATAGATAGCCCAGAGCCCTGGCTTTGGATGTCAATTCTTCCCTGAATTCCGGCTTCGCGATGGCGATGAGTTCGCGCGCCCGCTCCCGGACCGTCCGGCCGCGAAGCCGGGCGATGCCATTCTCGGTGACGACATGGTCCACCAGGCTGCGATGTAGCGTTACCGCCGAACCTTCCGGCAGCATCGGCACGATCGTCGACACGGTGCCGTTTTTGGCCGTGGAGTAACAGGCGATGATGCTCTTGCCGAGGCCGTCGAAGCCGGCGACGGCGCCCGTGGCCGTGTCGGACTGGCCGCCCGTGCCCGAATACTGGTTGGGGCCGATACTTTCGCTCGCGACCTGGCCGGTGAGATCCACGGAAATGCAGGTGTTGATCGATACCATCTTCGAATTCTGCGCGACGACCGATGGATCGTTCGTCCAGCGCCCCCGCTGGAATTCGACGGCCACGTTGTCGTCGAGCCAGTCGTAGAACTTCCGCGAACCCATCGCGAAGGTTGTGATGAATTTTCCCTTTTTGAGCGCTTTCCTGGCGTTCGTCACCACGCCCATCTCGTACAGCTCCATCATCGAATCGACGAGCATCTCGGTGTGCACGCCGAGGTCCCTCTTATCCCGCAGGGCGAGGGCCGCCGCGTTGGGGATGCCTCCGATGCCGAGCTGGATCGTGGAGCCGTCATCGACGAGCTCGGCGATGTGGGCGCCGATCGCCATATCGGTGGCGTCAGGGTTGGGGGCGGGGAGGCTCGGCACTTCTTGGTCATACTCGACGAAATAGCTGACCTGCGAGACATGGACCTGGGTATCGCCGTAGGTGCGCGGCAAGCGGGGGTTCACCTCAAGTATGACGAGCTTCGCGGCCTCCACCATGTCCTTCTCGTAGGTGATGCCGAGGGAAAGGGAAACGAAGCCGTGCTTGTCGGGGGGCGTACAGGTGCCGAAGAAGATCTCCGGCTGATGGGCGTGGATCCTGTCAGTGGCCGCGCGGTGCAGCATGTTGGGGACATAGGTGACCGTGCCCGTCCCCGCTTTGAGGGCCGCCCGCGAGCCGGGGGCGTGGAACCAGGATGCCAGCTCGAAATGCCCCTTCATCTCGGGCTTCATGTAGAAGTCATACGGCTTGAGGGTGAGAACCGAGAAGACTCGGGCGTCGGTCACCCTGTCGGCCACGATATGGAAACGGGACATGCAGCCCTGAGGCTCGGACGCGCATTGGCCGACGATGATGTCGTTGTCGCTCCCGATATGCGAGACCGCCTCGTCGATTGAAATCAGTTTGCTTTTATAGGTGTCGAGCCAATTCATGTTCAGCCCCTTTTCAGGCAAAATTTGGGCGACGCGGCGAAGCGGCCGGGCCGCGGGGAATCATAGACGTATCAGGGAGGCGCCGACGGCGAGTCCCGCTCCCGAGGCGACGAGGACCACGAGGTCGCCCTTGCTGACTTTGCCCGCGCTCATCGCCTCGTGGAGCGCCATGGGCACGCAGCCCGAGCCCGTGTAGCCGAAGCGATCCATGATGGTCGTGGTCTTTTCCATCGGTTCGCCGAGGATTTCCATCACCTGGACGATGACCGATCGATTGATCTGCGTGAAGATATAGTGGCTCACCTGGGCCTGGGCGACGCCGGCTTTTTCGAGAAGGCGCAGGACAAGGGGCGGCCAAAGCTTGACGTTCCTGTCGCCCGGCAGGCGCTGGAGCAGCTCGAGGCCGTAGGCGCCCGAATCGAGGAGTTCCCGCGTCACGGGCTTGCGCGTCCCCCCGGCGTAGACGCCGACGTAATTCCATTGGGTGCCATCGGCGCGGAAAACGCCTTCGATGTAGCGGGAATGACTGTTTTCGGCGCGCTCCAGCACCACCGCGCCCGCGCCGTCGGCGAAAATGGACCAGCCGAAAGCGTCACCGTCCCGTATGTAGGCCGGCATGTTGTACACGCCGACGACCACCGC
>Ga0172375_10007094_pt1 | contig 15462 bp, 11 predicted proteins | sample LakKiv1m_FD_114537 | JGI IMG/M metagenome (GOLD analysis project Ga0172375, IMG submission 114537) | Freshwater microbial communities from Kabuno Bay, South-Kivu, Congo - kab_092012_11.1m | ecosystem: Environmental > Aquatic > Freshwater > Lake | place: Democratic Republic of the Congo... | reverse complement strand
TTTTTCCTGACGAAGTAATCGAAATACTTTTGCAGGTCGAAGCCGGTCATCTTGATGCCCTTGTCACCGGCAATTTTCTGCCCGACGAGCGCGTCAACGCTCTCAGCCTTAAAATCAGAGATAAACTTTACGCTTAACCCTTTAGATTTCTTCTGTATCTTTTTAGCAAGGCCGTAAGTGTCAGCTTCCTGCGAAAATACCTTAATAAAGAACGACGACAATCTTGTCTTTTCACGATGCCTTTTTGAATGACAAGAAGGAATACTCAAGGGCGCATAGTCGCCCCGGCGTCTTGATGTATGAACCGTGATATAGTCTCTGGCGATGTCTTCTTGGATTTCTATATCGTCCAGATTAGTGAAGATATATCCATAATTAAGGATTTCGTCCGCATAATGGCCATAATCGGGATCAGGCATTCGCATGATACGGCCGATCGTCTGAATTGAAAAGACGATACTTTTCCAATCACGAAACAGCACCAATATATGGGCCCGTGGACAATCCCAGCCAAGAGCAAGCGCCTGCTTGAAGATCAAGACTTCTGCCTCGCTATCCGCACCCGAAATATCCTCTAAATTTTTATGGTCTCCTGAAAGATGGATTGCCAGCTTGCCGTTTTCGGTCGTTATTTTGTGTTTATCTTTTAGAATTGCTATGACCTTATCTTTAATTACGTCTTCAAGGCTGGTATGCCGATCCGGCAACTGCACGAGCACCAAAGGATTGATGTCTATTTTTTCTTTCTCGTAGGCGTCCTTGAGGGCTTTTCTTTTTTTTAGGGCGAAATCAATAACTAATTCTTCGGATTGCTTGCTAAGCTGGCTTTGAACCTTAGTGTCTTTTATGACGTTATTAAACTCGGGATTGAGGATAACGGCCTTTTTGATCATCCCCTCGGCCTTGACATCCTCAAGCTGGACAGATACGATCTCATCCGGGCTTTCCAAGACAGGCGTGGCAGACACCTCAATCGTCAGCTTCGGGCTGATGTCACGGATTAAATTCTGCGATATTTCACTGGTGGCATGATGATGGCTCTCGTCAATGATAAGGATTATTGTCCTGCCTTCTTCCCGGGTATTAGCAAGGACGTTGGATAGATTATTGCCTTGCTCATTATCCCGGATATAAATATTGCCTTCTTTATTGATACTCTCCCAGTTAAAGAAAAGAATCTCGTTTTGATCAATCCGCTTATTATCCAAGTCCTCAAAGAAAGAACAACGCAGGGCCCGGCTTGGCTCGTAATAATGATCCAATTTGTCCTTACTTTGCCCGTGCAATTGGCGCGGGGCCGTCCAGATGAATGAAAGAGGCGTTTTTACCTCTTTATCCTCGCATAACTGCTTGAGAAACTCCGCCATCATTATGGTCTTGCCTGAGCCGGTCGGGGCCTTAAATATCAGCTTCTTATTATCGGCATAAGTAAAGAGCTTCTTGGATTTGCTCAGAAGCTCGTCAATAGCATTTGTTTGGTAGTTTTTCAGTCTCATTATTTAAAAATTCTCCTGTAAACCCGCAAGATGACTTCGGGAATGGGTGACAGCTTAACCTTTTGCTTGATGTCCTTAAATTCATCCTCGAAAGAATCATCACCGAGCGAAAAGACATAGACGCTGAATTTGCCTTTTAACTTGGCAATAGCGTCCTTGAAATCCGAAATCGCCATCTGGTCAAAGATTATGCCGGTGTAGTGATTGGTGTTCTTGTAAATCTTGAAAGCCTTCTTACTCGTTATCTTCTCAAAGGTGCCTTCCTTGAGGCAGAGCATCTCCGTGGTCATCTCGGTTAATTTCTTTTTATTCCTGTCGGTAGGATCGGCGTCAACAAAGTCTGTGCGGAAATACTTCAGGTTGCCTCCAAGTCCTTCGACCTTTTCACCTTTGGAGTCCTTATAGCCTGAAATAATTTTCTTTATGCGAGGATAGCAAACGTCGGAGCAGATATTATTTTCGTTATTGGTGCAGAGAATGAATTGACGATTTCCACCATCGTCTTTGTTTAATTCTAAGACTGCATGAGCAGTAGTACCCGATCCGGCAAAGAAATCTAAAATGACAGCTTCTTTGTTGTTGCCAACTATCATCTGCAACATATCAACGACAGTATAAAGTGATTTTGGATAAGGAAACATATTTGCCTTACCCATAATTTGCGTCAGTAGTGAGCTACCATTTGTGCCAGCGTTATACCTTGCCCCTTTCCAAATACTAAAGACTGGAACAGCATTCACGCTGGTCTTTTTGATCGTCAGACTACCCCGTTCTGTGTATTCTATCTGTCCAGATTCGATTAGTTTTGTCATTGTTTCTCGGTTATACCGCCAGACACGCTCCTTATTCTCACGATCAATCGGATAAATTCTTAAATATCCTTCTTGCGTCTTCCCTGTGGGGTATTTCTTTTGATCTCGAGAGATTTTAGGCCCAACGCCAATAACTTCACGTTTTGCCTCATTAACAAGAATTGCAAAAAACTGCTTCGGCCTATTTATTCGCCAATTATTTTCTCCCTGTCCGGATCGCTTAAGAGACCAGTTTCCTTCTTCGTCTCTGATTTTTCTACCCTCTAAGCCGACATTTTTCGGAGTGCAAACATAAGCATATTCATGAACACGGGAAATAGTGTTTGATCCTGCTCCTTGTGGATGATGTTCAACGATAATTAAATCACGCTCATAGTCTGGGAACAATTTCTCAAGCAATAGCCCTAATTGATTTACTTCATAGTCATCTATAGCCACTATTAAGGCGCCACGTGATTTCAGTAATTTTCTGGCTAAGACAAGTCTTTTGCTCATCATTGAAAGCCATTTGGAGTGAGCCCACGGGTCGTCCTTCTCGACATAATCATTATTATATTTCCAGCTCCGACTCCCAGTATTAAATGGCGGATCAATATAAATTACGTCCACTGCTTTGTTATGGGTAAAATTTAACACAGACAAGGCATGGTAATTATCTCCTTCAATTAAAATATTTACCTGACTACTCTTATCTGATGATATTTCTTGATCGGGGACGTCAAGCAAAACTGGCAATTTTTCTTTGCAAAGTGTAGCGACATCTTCCGGCTTGTCATCCCAAATCAAGCCGTATGTCGTTTTCTTAAGCTGTTTAATTTCAGCGATAAGTTTTTCTTTTGACCAACTATCGTATTTGCTCATGCTTTCTTTTTGCTCTCAGTCTTGCACTTCAAAAACTTCTCAATCTGGTATTGTTGAATTTTGCTGGGTTTGGTCTTGTTGTTAAACCAGCGATTGACGGTCACAAAGGACACGCCAAGCTGTTCTGCGAGGGATGCTTGAGTAATCTTATTATCCAAGCGGTAGGAATCAAGCGCTTTAATCAAATTCATATTTAACATTTTATATCATCTTATAAATAAAGCAATATATTTCATCCATATTTTCTTTACCATGTCCCGCTGCGTCGGCGGGATGTGTCCCGCCGACGCAGAGGGACAAGTTTCGGATAGGTCAGAATATAGCATTTGTGAGGCATTTTCCAAACATATAACAATGTATCTTTATCTCATACAATAAAATAAAAGGCAGGTTTAATATAATACCTTCTATTGTGTCATTCTTCTTCGTGCATTTATATCTATTCTTTATATACCTTTTCTTTAATTCATCTGATAAATATCTAAAGCCGCGCTTACCGCTATATCCAATTGCGGTAGCGCCTCTCTCATGATAGGCTATCGCCTCTGGGATATAATACGCCTTCCATCCTTTTTTTTGCGCCCTCCAACATAAATCCAGATCTTCATAGTATATCTCAAACGTCTCGTCAAAATACCCATTACCGTCTTTTATGTAATCCAACATATTTTTTTTCATAAGCATACACGAGCCGCTTACGCCAAAAACATAGCCAGGCTTGTCATACTGGCCTTTGTCGATTTTTCCGTACCCCCTTTCAAGCGGCTTCCTGCTCCTTGCCACAAAAAGCCCTGTAGAGTCTATTGTCCTTTTGTCCGGCCTTAGAATCTTCCCGCTGACCATGCCTATCCTTTCGTCTACAAGAAAGGCAGTCATAGCGTTTTTCAGATAATCCTTATCCAGCGCGCAATCGCTGTTCAGGCAAAGGATAAAATCCCCGCCAGCCGCTTCTATGCCCTGATTATTTGCCCTGCAATAAAATAGATTCTCCTTATTCTCTATTAACCTAATCCCTTCATAACCTGACATCACCATCTTAGCGCTTCCATCCGAAGAGCCATTGTCCACCACTATGATTTCAATATCTCGATAACTCTGCATCCTGACAGCGTCCAAACAGGTCTGTAATAATACTTTCCTGTTATAATTTACAATAATCACTGATATCATAGCTATAAGTATTTTCCTGACGAGTTGCGGGTTACTAATTCCATATCAAGTTAGCGCGAAGTTCACTTCGTTCGCTTCGCTACTCCAGAAGACTGCGGAGTAGCGGAGCGAAGCTCCGCGCAAAAAAGAAAATTCTTGCTATTCTCATATTCCCTTCGGCGCGGAAAAATTCAAAGCGTCGCAAAGCCTGCATATCTCCACGCCCCGCCTGTCTCCAGCCGCTAAAAGCTTTCTGGCGTTCTTAAATAAATCTGAAAACCATATGTCTTCAAGCCTTGCCTCCTTAACGTTGCCCATAACCGCCTTCCACGCGGCATCAACACAGCATAAAGGCACTGTGCCGTCATATCCCACCACCATTTCCCTTGAAGGCCTGACACATAAAACATCAAGCGGCTTTTTTAACAAAATATCAGCGTATGGATTCTGGCCAGCCCTGTTCTGCAGGTATTCCTTTTTAAACCTGTAGTTTAATATCACCTCGCCCTTCAAATCCCCTGAATTGTTTAAAATATCCTTGACTGAAGGCAGGGGCTTAAATTCATCATTATAATTATTGAGTATAATCCTGTTTAAGCCTGCTTCAAATAAATCATTCGCCAGTTTCACGTTCAGCAGGATACCGTTAGTGTATAAATAAAAATAATTCCCCTTAAGCAGGCCCCTTGCCTTTTTTATCAAAAAAACCAGCCTGCTGTCTAAAAGCGGCTCATTATTGCAATGAAATGCCACGCTTCCAGAAAAAGAAATATCTTTCAGCTCTGTTATTATCTTCATAAATAACGCCTCTTGCATGAAATCCCCTGGCCTTTTTATCCCAACCTTAACAGACGCAGCGCAAAAAGGGCAATCATTGTTGCAATAAGAGACAGTTTCTATGTAAATTTTATCGAACAGCTTATCTTCGCCCTGGCAGGCCGCGCCCTTTTTAATAATAAGCTCTTTCATCCTCAACAGGGTGTTAAAAACAAACCTATTATGCCTGCAGTATTTTCTAATCTTGGACTTTAGTCCATATATTTCCCTATTTTTGTTTCGTATTATAAGCATGGCCATGATATAATTAAATTGGCGCGGAGCTCACTTTGTTCGCTCCGCTACTTCAGAAGATTGCGAAGTAGCGGAGCGAAGCTCCGCGCGAATAAGAAATTTCTATACTATTAAATTATGAAAAAGATATCCATATCCAGCGAAGCCAAATTGATTCTCCTGTGCTCAAGATTAAATATCCCTGATTATAACAGGTCAAAAATCAGCGGACTTTTATCAAGGCCTGTGAACTGGGATAAAATAATAGATATCTCTACCCGGCATGAAGCGCTCCCTCTTGTCTATCACAACTTAAGCAGGCTTGGCTTTCAAAATATTATACCTGAAGAGGTATTTTTAACAATGAAAAAATATTATTACGCCAACCTTTCCAAGAACCTTTTTTTTGAAAAAGAGATGCTGGATATCTTCGCCATGGCAAACCAGGACAATATAGGCGTCATACCGTTCAAGGGATTTTCATTGATACATACCGTATATAACAACCCGGGCTTGAGGCCAATGGTTGACGTAGATATACTGGTAAAAGAAAATGACCTGACTAATATAAAATCTATATTGAATAAATCAGGCTACGAGGATAACAGTGAAAAGGCGCGCTGCAATGAACAGCAGTTTGAAATAGTCTTTACAAAAAAAATTGCCTCGAATCATTATACAATTATAGAAGTCCATCATGAATTATCGCCAGCTCGGCCTCATAAGCTAAACCTTCCATATCTATGGCAAAGGGCGCGCAAAGAAACAGTAGACGGCTACGAGATACAGCACCTATCCCCAGAAGATACCTTATTATCCCTTGCCCTGCACCTTAGAAGGCACACGAGGCGCCTGACCCTTAAATTTATAATAGATATAGCCGAGCTGTTAAACAAGCACAACGTTGTCATGGATTGGCATTACATAAAAAAATCAGCCGCAGATAACCATATTATAACAACCATGCACACATCCCTCTCCCTCGCAAAAGAACTGCTTGAGGCAGAAATACCGCTTGAAACCATTAACCAGTTCCGGCCAAATACCCTGAAAGCATTTCTTATACACTTAAATATAAACAAAAATAATTTTTTTAACCAAAAAAAACGCAGCGGGGCATTTTTACGCCTGCTCCTTTTTGATAAGGCCGCGGATTTTATCCTCTACGCGAGGCGTGTCCCATTAAAACTTTCCTGACCTTGTCCCGCTGCGTCGGCGGGCCGCGGCCCGCCGACGCAGCGGGACAAAGACAATAGATAGGAAAGATGTTACAACGAAGAAATAAAAAAGAGACTTCGCGATAATGGCATCTGTCATCAGGCTTGCGCTGGACTTGTCCACATAATGGATAAAGGCGCATCTCTTCCCAGACAGGTAATCCAGCCCCAGCCTGATTTTATCAGGCAGTTTATCTATATATCTTTGAAGCGCGCTAAGCCCTCCATACCTTGAATTATAACCACCTGCAGGGCCTTTCCCTGAGCGCAAAAATGCGCATGTAACAAGCTTTTTATAATCAGGGGGCAGCTCTCTTTTCACGCCTATATTCTGAATATCATGCGCAATAACCCTGCCTCTGCCAGAAGCCATTAACCTGCTCCTTAGCTCTAAAAAAGATAACGGCGTCCCGCTTTCAGAAACGTAAAATCCAAACATGGTATCCAAAAATACCCATTTATTGATGTCCGCCGCATAGGCTTCGTTTACAGTATGGGGTATCGCGTCAAACCTTTTATTTTCCAATGCCCATAATCTTGATTCTATGCCTACGCTGGATAGATAATTGGACAGCAGGATACCTCTATGAAAGCAATTAGCTGGAGAGCCTGCTTTTATCTGATTACGCATACCTATAGAAGAACTCCATTTCAATGATGGCTTTGGCTCAGGCCGTTGGTTAGAGTTTATATCCATAATATATTTTGCCGCCCTGAGTATTTTGTTGAAATCACCGTTCTCACGGACGACAAACGGCTGAATCTCGTTTCTAAAAATAGCTGATTCGCTGCTATCTATAAAATTAAAGCTACGATATCCAGACACATCGCCTGGCTTCAAGTAAAAATCAGCCTCTCTGCCTGATTCTTTAATATCCCACACAGCTAAATGCGAAAAAGAACGGCTCCTGACTAACAAAAAACCTATAGCCCCGTCTATTAAGACTATAAAAAACACCAAGGCCATAATAATATTTTTTTTAGCCATATGTGATGCTTTCAGCGCCGAATAGCCTGCCTCACAGGAAACCTTGCCCTTAAAATATGATAAATAAAAACCAAGTTGCCTAAGAAATACCTGCGGCATAGCCTGATTGGCTGCTGATACAGCCTGTGCAGCCATTCAAGCCCGGATTTAATCATCCATTTCGGCGCGCGTTTTCTATAGCCGGATAACCACTCAAAGGCAGCCCCTACTGACCAGCACAAATTTGCGTCCAGCTCATTCAGATGCCCAGATATCCACTTTTCCTGTTTTGGGACTCCCATGCCGACTATAAGGATCTGGGGCCTCAGGTTGTTGATCTCCATGATTACGCCCTTCTCCTCTTCTCTGGTAAAAAAACCGTCTCTTGTTCCGACAATACATAAGCCTATTTTTTTCAAGCGCTCTCCGGCATCCCTGGCCACGCCCCTCTCCCCGCCCAATAAATAAATCCTTATTTTTTTATCCGCCAGCTGTTTTGAGAGCCTGTCAAAAAAATCCAATATATTTACCCTTTCAGGCAATGGGCTGCCAAGCAGTCTTGATGCCCACACAATCCCCTGTCCTCCGGCATATACCAGATCCGCAGCCTTAAGTATCTCCTTGTATTCCCTATCATCAAAAGATACGTTCAGGCAGTGGGCGTTAAAATAAGTCATGAATTTACACCCTGGCCCGTCAGCGAACTCTATCACCTTGTCAGCTATATCATCCAGTGTTAAGGCACCTATCCTTATGCCGATAAAGTCTATTTTATTCATCTAGATAGAGAAGACAGAATGCCGGCGTATGCCCAGAATAAGCAAAGCGGCCCTGTCCAGTATAATACATCATAAGTTAAAAAGGCGCCGAATATCCCGACAAAACCTGACAGAAAGCTCAACAGCAATAATCCATCCTCGCGCCTTGAGAACGATACTGCCTTTATCCATATACGCTTAAAAAGAAAAAAAATAAAAAACACAAATCCTCCAAAACCTATGAATCCTGTCTCTGTTAATAAGGTTATATATACGCAATCTGAAACCTTTTCCAATAAAGCAGTCCCGCCTGTTAAATTAGGGAGATAACTGCTGAAAAAAATCCTGTAATGGCCAAACCCTAATCCGAACAAGGGATGGTCTTTTAATATATCCCACATTGACATAAACCTATTTATCTTGCGCAGATAAATACTTGGATCAAATAAGCACTGCACGCCAAAGCGGCCAAATACCCGGCTGCTATAATAAGCTAACAGCGTGCTGACCTCTACTGTTATCACTAAAGCCAGCAGAGCTGCGGCCAATATAAAAAACGCATTTTTTCTGCCGAATATAAAAAATAGCATTGTTGACACAGCCATCAGTATCCCCAGAAGAGCGCCCCTGGAAAATGTCAATATAACACAGAGAAGTATAAGCGCGGCAGAAAAAATGGAAAATAATTTTAATAATGGGTTTTTCTCCTTAAACGCCAATGCGAGCGCAAGGGGAAAAACCGCCGCCAGGTATGTCCCCAGCGCGGCCGGATGAATCTGCGTGGACATCATCCTCACCCCTTTAAATACATCGTAAAAAATATTATTGAATATGCCTCTATATATAAAATTTTCCTGAGTAATAAATTCTATAACCCCTAATACGCAGACTAACAGGCTCGCGGCGCATATCCCCCTAAGTATCAATACCCCGTACTCTTCCCTGAATGCGAGCTTAGCGAAATAATATATAAGAGGTATGGGCAGTATAAAAGACAGGAAATGATGATACGCGACAGGCCTATCTGTAATGTTTATTAAACCGCCTGCCATAGTAAATAAAAATATCCATAAAGGCATATCCTGTTTATCGAATATTAATTCTTTAAACTTAAAATTAAATATTAACATTATCGAAAATAAAACAGTCATAACCAGGAGAAATATATACTCATAGGGCATGCTGACAAATGGGGCAAAAAAAGAAATCCATATGAACAAGAGAAGTGCGCAAATAGCATTAATAAGCTTCATAAATCACCGCTTAAAGATGAAAGCATACCTGTATAGCTCCATAATAGATACGCCGGCGCAATCCAGTATAATCCATCATAAGTTAAAAAGGCGCACAAGATGCTGATAAAACCTGCCAAAAATCCTAACAGCAGCAACCCATCATCAGGCGTTGAAAACGACCTCAGCCTTATCAGCGTCCGCTTAAAAAGAAAATAAATAAACAGCGCGAAACCGCTAAAACCTAGCAGTCCTGTCTCTGCCAATACGAGCATATAAGCGCAATCAGGCACCCTGGTTTCATGCACTATATTTGCTATATCCGGCATGTAATGCTCAAACAGAATTCTGTAATGCCCAAACCCCAGCCCGAATAAAGGATGATCTCTTAATATATCCCATAGAGGCGCGATCCTCTCTATCTTGCGCGAATAGATAATAGAGCTGGATAAACCTTGCAAACTGAAGCGGCCAAACGCTGAATAATGATAATGATACAAGATTGAGCTTATGCCTATTACTATAACAACCGCTGACAAAACCGAAACCAAAATAAAAAAGATATTTTTCCGCTTGAACAAAAAAAACGACATTGTCAGGCCAGCCATCAAAACCCCCAGAAGCGCTCCCCTGGAAAATGTCAATATAGCGCAGATAAGGATAGCTGCTGCGGTAATGATAGCGGACAGCTTTAAAAACAACCTTTTCTCTTTTAGCGCCAATACAACCGCTAATGGAAAAACAGCTGCCATGTAGGTTCCAAGCGGAGCTGGATGAACCTGCGTAGACATCATTCGTGCCCCCTTAAATATAGAGTAGCAGAAGTTATTAAAAAACCTCTCATATATAAAGCTTCTTTTGGCGGCAAACTCTATTATACCTAACACACATACTATTAAACTCACAAAACATATCCCTCTCAACATCGATACGCCGCTCTCTTCCCTGAAAGCAAGTTTTGTAAAATAATATATAAACGGTATAGGAAAAATAAAGGACCAGAATTGATGCCAAGCAGGCGCCCTATCCACAATATTTACCAGGCCGCCTGCCATAGTAAATAAAAATATCCATAAAGGGATATCGTGCCTGCTGAATAGCGATTTAAAACGCGATCCCGGGTCCAAACAGGCTAATATCAACGATAAGGCGGCTATAATAACAAGGGATTGAGCCCACCATGCGTCCTGAAGAAGAGGGGCAAATAAAGCAATCCACACAAACATGCCTATTATACTTATAACGCTTATAAGATTTATCGCTTTGCGCATTTATAGGGCTCCATTATACGCCTTCTCTTTTTCATCATCTTAATAAAAAGCTGCCATATTTCTACTGTTGCCTTTAATGTGCATACATTAACAAATAGCAGAAAAATAAAACGCGGAATGTCATATATAATAAAATAAAATATTAACCCTGGCCTGATCTCTATATTTTTTATTATTAAAAAATACCTGTTCCTGAAGGCAAAATACTGCCTGTATTTATAAGGCATGGAAGAACCGTTTCTTTCATGATAGCAGACAGCCTTTGGCGTATAGACGCACCTCCAGCCCTTCCTCCTCGCCCTTAGCGCGATGTCAAAATCCTCTATAAGATAGAAAAAATCCTTATCGAAATACTCGCCATCCATATTCACGTCATCCAGCATACGCCTTTTGTAAACAGCTGCTGCTGCGCATGGCCCTAATATCTCTGTATATCTATCATACTGGCCATTATCAATCTCTCCTGAACCCCTGTCAAAAAATCTGAAGAACCTTGATAATATAAGGCCTGTGGAATCTATAACCCTTTCTGAATTATTCTTCAGTATCTTCACTCCTATCATCCCTACATCATTATCAAGCCTATCCGCGCCTTTATTTATCTCTGATAAAAAACTGTTTTCCAGTATAACATCGGGATTCAGGGTCAGCGCATATTCCCCTCTGCTCATGCCTATACCTATATTAACAGCCCTGGAAAATCCCAGGTTCTGATCATTATTTTTTACGCTTGCCTTGCCCCTGTATTCGTCTATTATCCTGGATGTATTATCCTTGGAAGCGTTATCTATCAGGATTATCTCATAATCAGGAAAATCCTGCCTTAATAAAGACTCTACGCACTGCCTGACATGCCTTTCAGAATTATAAGCGACTATTATGATTGAGAATTTAGCCATGTATCAACAGCCCTTCATAAAACATATCCATCTCTGAAAAGATATGTTCCCAGCTGTATCCTTTTTCCGCCTCCTGCCTGGCAACGCAGCCCATGCCTTCGCGCATTGCATTGTCAGACAACAGCCCTACTGTCTTATCCGCGAATTCGCCAGGGGTATCCGCTATCTTTATCGCCTGTGATATCGAGCCACTATAGCCTTCCGCGCCTACGGAAGTAGAGACAACAGGTTTTCCCATTGACATGGCTTCTAACAGCTTGCCTCGCATGCCTCCTCCGATCCTCGCAGGCACAACAAAAACCTTTGCCCTGCTCAAGTATCCCCTTATATCCTCGACATGGCCCATAATATCTATGCCATCCATCCCTCTCAAGGATGTTAATTTTTCTTTAGAGCCAATGCCTATTATCTTCATGTTTATGCCTGGCCTTTTTTTCTTCAATAGAGGCCAGATGTATTTTGCAAAATAAACCATGGAATCTTCGTTCTGAAAGCTATCAAAATTGCCTATATATATCAAATCAAAATCTTCCTCTGTCTGCCCGCTTGGCCTAAAATATCCTGTATCCACGCCCATCGGAGAGACAAATGAGCGGCTGCGCCTGGCACAAGCCTGTTCAGAGCCGCTTATAAAAATTACCCTGTCAAATTTTTCAAACGTGTCTGACTCATACTTCAAAAGGCGCTTATGCCTGAAAAAAAGCGCTATCTTTTTTAAAATATCTTTCTCCGCATCCATCTCCTTCTTTAAACACATATAACCCAGCTGGTGCTCCACCAGGACGCTTACAACCTTCGCCTTTAATCCATCACTGTATTGAGCCATAGGAAGGTATTCGAACTGGGCTATGTCAAAATCCACCCCGTTTGTTTTTTCCTGGATCAATAAATCCATCTCGCGCGAATAATAATTTTTTATAAACCCTGGCTTGGTAAAAGAATAACTTTTTGATCTTTTTTCTTTGACGCTTACGGTATTAATCCCTGCGCAAAACTGCTTTAAAGGCCCTACGCCATTTTCTTCCCAACCCCTGACAAAAGAGATTAAATGGATATCGTATTTGGCGGATAAATATTTTATCTGCTCAAACATCCTGTTCCCTCCGCCGTGGATGCCCTTAATAGGCAGATATAAAGTCACGTATAGGATTTTAGGTTTTTTCATTTTAACACGCTGTTTAATACAATATTCAAACTGGAAGATATCTTCTTCCAGTCGTAGGCCTCTTCAGCCAGCTTTCTCGCATTTCTTCCCACATCCTCCCGTAAGCCCGGGTTGCTAAGAAGATATTTAATTTTATCCGCAAACTCGCATGGCTCGCACACTATGAAATCCTTGAGATTCATGCCAGCTATCCCTCTCGCGCCTATCTGCGTGGTTACAACAGGCAGGCTAAAAGCAAAATAATCCAGCATCTTCATGCTAATCCCTGAACCAATAGACACAGGGTTTAGCCCTATATCCGCCGCCATAAGCCAATCATATAACCCTGCATCATCAAGCGCGCCTGTCAATCTTACGTTTCCCGGCAAAGCCCTGCCTCTTAAACATTCGCCTGCTGAGCCTAAAATAACAATATCCGCCTCCTCTATCTTTGGGGCAATCTCATTCACTATAAATTTAGCGGCATCTATGTTTGGCTTATAGTTTGTCCCTATGAAAAGCAGGACAGGCCTCGTGCTCTCTATTTTCAGTTTCAACCTGACATCTTTTTTCCTTTCATAAGACGGCGATGGCCTTATGCATGCGCCATTAGGAACCACTGATATCTTTTCTCCTGATATTTTATATAATTTTACAAATAACTCTTTATCTTTTTTAGAGCTCACTATTATTTTAACAGCCTTTTTGCAGGCAGCGCTTTCTATCAGTTTTACCAGAAAACATACTATAGCCTTATACCACCTGCCTTTTAGTATATCCTGCGCCAGGGTATATTCGCAGTTATGCGCGTCATAGATAAACGCCTGCCCGTCTTTTATCCTGAAACACGGCGAAGACCAGGGATGAGAAGCTATTAATACATCAGCCTTGTGCCTGTTAATCTCCTTTTTAAAGCCTTTATCTAAAACCATGCATACATGGATAAAAATATCAAACACTTCATTTTTTAATACCTTTAAATCAAGATACCTGAACGGATAATACGCCTTTGTAACAGGCTGTATAATCTCCCTGAAATTGCTTTTGATTCTTCTATCCACATATCTCTTGCATAGCCCGCAATCCATGCCTACATATGTTATATCAAACCTGTCCCCTAAATCAGAATACAGATGCCATATCCTTTTCTGGCCTCCCCTTAAAGCAGGAAATAACGGCGCAGTATCTGATATCAATAAGTTAATAATATTCATTTTATATCATAGCATGTCACAGCTATTTCAGGGTAAGGGTCTTCATATACCAATGTCTCTCCATTGTCAAGCCGGCCAATCTGTCTTAGCCTGCCTATGGTATCTTTAAATAACATACGCCCCTCTTCAGGCCAGCCATCTATATGAAAAACCCAGTATCTCGCGCCAAACTTTCGCAGTGTATTAATTATTTCTAAAGACAATGTTTTGTCCTCAGGATAAAAAATGTATTTATTTATAACATGCGGCGTATACGAAGAATATCCTGTGACAACCGGTTTTTTGTGATACAGGCGGGAGAACAAGGCATAACCAAGCGAATTATCAGAGCTCACGCGCTGCTCCCTGTCAACAGGATAAGATTCCATTTCCAGTACCGCGCCATTGCCAGGGATATTTTTAAGAAATATATCTATCTCTCTGGGCGACCACATGTAAGACGACAGGTTTTTAAGCTCCAGCATCCTGAACCCAGCGCTCACTTCAAGAAAGGATGCCAGCATGAATATCGCCATGCAAATTTTTAATCTGCGGGATGAAGCGTGTTTTGATAAAAAGACAGCAACAGCTATGGACAGGGTAAATGAAAGCAAGAGCCCCCACCTCGCGGTCGCCTGGATACCTGAAAATCCAGGCACATGATATATTAAAAAAGCGGCTGGAGAAGCTATAACTGATTTATTTCCTGTTAAATAGTAAGGCCCGAAAGACAGAATCCCGAATAGAACTGCGGTTAAAAGAAGAAAAAAATCAAGGTGTTTCATAGCTGATAATATCCTGCGGCGTAAGGCATATATAACAACCCCTGCTACAATATAATATAAATATGTATCGAATAGTGCAAAGACCGGCGATACACCTTCGCATTTCATTGATTTAACTGCAAGCGAATATATATTTAAGGATGCGGATAAGATTGAAATGATTATCGCGCTGATTAAAATAAGCCTTGAGCGCCTGCTGTCTTTTTGCGAAATAGCAGGCTGTTTTAGTCTTTTAATAAAAATGATCAAAGCCGCTATAAGTAAGAGAATAGATATCCCGATATTTAATTCGCCTTTGGCATTGGTTTTAAGATACTCCCAAAGGGGCGTTTTTGTGATAATATTAAACGGCGCGTCAGGCCATACCCTGTAAATCAGATTGGCCCAATTTGAAGCGTATAAATAAGGCTGGTAATATCCTCTATAAAAACCAAACCTTAGCTGTGTCAAGTACATTGCGCCCAGCACCACAGCTGCTGCTATGCCTGAAATAATAAAACCGATTAATAACGCCGGCAAGGCCTTCTTAGAGCGGTTATTGAATATCAGGTTCCACAATATAAAAAGGAATAAAAACAGGCCTCCCATGACAAATAGATGCGCTGAAGACCACGCCAGATACCCGAAT
>Ga0172375_10007093_pt1 | contig 15462 bp, 14 predicted proteins | sample LakKiv1m_FD_114537 | JGI IMG/M metagenome (GOLD analysis project Ga0172375, IMG submission 114537) | Freshwater microbial communities from Kabuno Bay, South-Kivu, Congo - kab_092012_11.1m | ecosystem: Environmental > Aquatic > Freshwater > Lake | place: Democratic Republic of the Congo... | reverse complement strand
GCCCAATTCATTTTGGATGGCTTTCAGTTGCTCACGTAAAAAATATTCCCGCTGTACTTTATCTATCTCTGACCGAGCCTTGTTCTGGATCATCTGACCCAGTTCCAACACCTCGCCTTCACGTGCTAGAATAGCTACCAGCTTATGCAGTTTATCGATGGTGGAATCCATTTCCAGGATCTCTTGAGCTTCTTCCACTTCCATCCGCTGGAAATTAGATATGACATATGCAGTCTGAAGTGGATCCTCAAGGGATGAGATGGATGATGCAAGTTCAGAGGGGATCGACGGAACCAGTTCGGAGATGTGTTCAAATTGATTGCGGGCATTCCGCGCTAACGCTTCGATTTCTAAGCCCGTCTCCTGTTTTTCAGGGATGAGTTCGATATGGGCTTTAAGGAAAGGCTCTTTCTGGGTAAATTCTTTTAGTCTGAAACGAGCTAATCCCTGAATAAGTAAGCGAATAGTTCCATCGGGTGCTCTGAATAGACGGCTGATCACAGCTACAGTACCCATTGTATACAAGTCATCAGGTCCAGGAGCTTCGATTTCAGGGTCTTTGGAAGCCACCAGGCCGACTATGCGATCCTTGGATACTACGTCATCGACTAGCCGGATGGAGCGCTGCTGACCGATTGTCAGCGGTACGGTTGTCTCAGGGTAAACAACAACGCCGCGAAGAGGAAGTATGGGCATTTCTTGTGGTAAATTTGCCAGCAGATCATCTTCGGAATCGTGGTCTTCATCCTGGCCAGGATTGATGGTTGTCATGATCGGTTCGAGCAGCATCTCCTGCATATTCCGATAATCCTCGGAGATCCATTCCATGTCGTCTTCAAAGTCAAACCATTTCGATGCGGGCATTTTCACTCTTCTTTTATATTTAGATGAATGGTTTTTAACCTGGGCATGGTGATTATTAAAAAACCATCTTCGTATTCTGCCAGAACCTGATCAATTTCTACAGGGCCTGGCAGGTGAACAACTGTGCGGAAATTGCCGTAAGGAATTTCCATTTGATGATAACCGCGAGGAATCGGCAGATCTGGGCGGATACCACTCACTTCCAGACGCTGGTCCGCAAGGCTAATTATGAATTCTTCCGTATTCATACCAGCAATCTCGATTCTGACAAGGTAACTATCTTCTGTTTCGTAGAGATCCGTTGGTGGATGCCAATTATGGGGCCGGGAGGGTTGTTTGGCAATTGTTTTTGGTTCTCGAAGCTCAATAAAACTACCACCGGCTTTATCTGCTGAAAACAGAGGTTGGATGGGTTTGATGTTATTCATAGTACACACAAGAGTAGAAATGACGATAGTTTGAGATGATCATACATCTTTATTATATGAAATATATTGGAACAGAGGTAATGATTTATCCCCTAAAAAAGGCGCCCCAGGAGAGACTCGAACTCTCAACCAACAGCTTAGAAGGCTGCTGCTCTGTCCATTGAGCTACCAGGGCAGGCAAGTGAAAATTCTACCATATTCCATACTGAATTTAATATATGTTGATCCGAATTGATATGAATCTATTGATGGCACGGGCGAATACCCATAAAAACACGTCCGCCGGAAAGAAGACGCAAGATGGTATCACCAGTTTTTCCGGTGAGGGCTGCGAGCTCATTCGGCGTCATAGGGGAATTCCCCGTTGAAAGAAAAATTCGGAAAACATTATCCACGACACTGTGTGTGGCTTCCACAAATCCTTCTTGTCGAGAGCAGTGCGTCATGAGATTCTGCTGCAGACCATCCACCAGGTGGATCTCAGCGGTCACCGGATCCACAAAATCGATCAGGCTTCCTTCTTCTTCAAGAGAGAACACCTGCTGGTGTTCCGGGCAGAGATAATCATGAAGGAAAACACGCCAGTTGCTATCATGGTCTTTCCACCAGGCAAAGTCGATGTGAAAGGGAGTATTCGGTGTCGGTCGGACAACACTAAAGGCTGGTTGGTCTGGCATGATCACTCCTGAGAGGTTTCTTCATTCAAACGGAAGTATAGATCGCCAACATGCGTAAATTGTGGATCCTGTACCAGGTGTTTGAATATGACAGCCAACGGAATTCGGCGGATGACATTTACCGTGGCAAATAGTTCAATGGCGTGTAAATTTCCCTGCGGGTTAAGTTTAGTCAATTCGCGGGCTATATGCAATATCGCCTGGTCGGTTCCCTGGCGTGATTTGCTAACTTGCGACCAGGAACGATCTAAAGCATCCACATCCGGTATGGCTGTGGTCATTTGTTCATCATATTGGGTATTAATCTGCTGCTTTAAGAGTGCCAGAACAACACCACCGTCTGCTCCCACTAGGGCTGTACGCACCCATTCTTTTGCGGGGCGGCGATTATTCGCATTGACCCGTACTTTTCCATCCGCATCCGCCTGATGTATGGTAATCACGCTACCTGGAAGAAGTCCGTTATCTGTGTACCATTTTCTCAGTCCGGCGACATAATGGTGCGGGCGTACCACCCAGCCTGGTATCAGGTTCTTCGTGTCCGCATCGATAAATTCAAACTTGATACGGGGTGATTCAAATGCAATCGGGAAGAGATGGTCCGTGCGGCAATTGAGGGGTAAAGTCCCAGCACGCCAGTGGGGGTAAGTCAGCACAAGAGAAACTTCTTTTTCAAATTTCACTTCATTGTCATCAAAGCAGTCATCATCCAATTGCGTGATCGCGCGTATCATCTGTACGCTGAAACCATGGCCATCCACTTCTTCTTCGGGATAAATGAGATATGCAGGAGTTTTTCGAACGTCTTCAGGCTCCAGCTTCTCAAGAAACCATAATACTTCTCCCGCTGGGCCGACTTCATCGAAACGTGGGTCATCGTGAAGTGCCTGGTTGAGTGAGAATTCAAGTAATACCTGGTTGGCCATACCCTTCAGGTCTAACTGATCGATAAGATTGGCTGTGGTCAAGGGTCCACCACCCGCCATATCCAGGATCGCTTCTGCAAGGTTTAGATGACCGACATTGATATCCATCAGAAGTGAACGATGGAACCAGAGGGCTGCCACGGTAACCAGATCCTGATCCTGCTCCATGGCGGAAACGAGATGATCTGTTAAAGAACTGGTGAACTCTTGCAGCACTTTTACTGAATCTAGATATTCCATTCCTGGTGGCGTATCTTGTGATTGGTTTAGTTCATGCTCAATAAGGCCGCTTGCAAAAGAGCGAATGCTGCCATTCTCAAATGTAACTTCAATCACCTGAAATGGCGCCATACCAGGGTTATTCGCAGGGCGGGTTGATTTTACCTGACCACGGTCCCAATTATGACGGCTGAAGATGAGCATTTCGCCCGGGGTGTGAGTATCCTGCGGCAGGTAGAGATGACCGGCACTACTTTGGGAACTGGAAAGCGACTTCTTCTCAATAGCTACCCTTTTATCAATGGTTAGTTTGAGAAGCGTCTCAATATTCTGGGGAGTCTCAAGTTCGAAAAGGGTATTCTTGATGAAATCCAGATCTTCAGTGGAAAACTGATAGTTTTTCCAAAAATTACTATCGATGGAAATTGTGGCAGATGACATGCGCTGTCATGATCCTTCATGCGAAAGTCTATTGATGCGAATGAATTATACCTTAGGGAAGTAGGGTCGGCAAGAAAAAACACGGGTGTGGACACCCACACCCGTGTTACGGACTTGAGGACGATTATACAGTAATCTCGTCTGGAGCGCGCATGACAGCATTGGCTTTCTTGACGCTATCGGGGACATTGAAGTCCAGGTCGGCGCCGACCATCTGCTGGATGTACTTTTTAACAGCTGAATCCCAGTATTTCTTGGTGACGTAATACACGCGAGCGCCACCCAGTTCATGCTGGTATTCTGGCCAGGGGTAAGAAGGCTGAGCCATGCCCAGACCCCAGCGCATCCAACCATTGTAGCTTTCGTAGGTTGCCCACCATTCCTTGTTCTTCAAGATCTCAAAGCCATAGTAGGCCTTGGCGTAATACATGACTGCGCCAATGCGTCCGCCACGGGTGAGAGCCATAGTGTGCAATGAAATGTTGACGTCTTCATTCATCAGACGGCCATTGGCCAGGCCAACCCATAGACCATCGATCAAACCAACCAGGTGATAGGGGTCCTTGAGGCGCTGGCGATACCAGCCCAGAATCTCAGAATAGACACGGGCACCAACAATATCATAGAAGTCATGGTCCACGTCCATATACTTCTTGATGTGTTCCATCATCAGCGGGGCTTCTTCCAGTTTTGCTTCGCGGATGTAGAGGATTTGTTCTTTGCCTTCTTTGGTCTTCATTTTAACCATGGCATCCGGGAAATGCGGGATGTTCATGGGGGGTGCCTGGAGCAGGGGTTCGACTTCGCGTACGTCGATCTTCAGCTCTTCAACAGATACTTTCTCGGGGGGTTCAAGTCTCACTTTAGTTCTCCTTCATGAAAAATTGATAAATGTGTCCGGATTAGATCTTGGACAGTTTGTTCAGCCTATCTACGTGGGTTGGATCGTAGGCATCACCGAATTTGGTTTTTGGCATCGTAGCTGCTTTTTTCATAATCTCGTCGTATTCCTTATCTTCGACGAAGGCAACAGCACGGCCAATGGAGGCTTCCCCATCCACAAAGCGCCAGGGGAAGAAGCCAATCTTCACGCGACGATTCAGCAGTAAGTCAATCTGACCGCCAAAGCACTCAGCATGAATGATCGATTTGGGGAAAAGGTCAATATGCATTAATTGATATTTGGAAGGATCGTAGAATTCAGTGATGGGCTTCTTATAAAGCTTTTCAAAGACTTTTTCTGCTTCGGCACGTTGCCGCGGCATCCAGTCACGGATGATAGTATTCATCGGGTGATCGGCGGAACCGCAGTCAACTGCAATCCAGCGCAGTTTCTTGGCCTTTGCCCAGTCAGCAAATTCTTGATCTGGACCGGGATGTTTCACCATATAGCGAATCTCATCTGCGGTGGGCATATCCCAACCGAAGTGATGGTAACCAGTATGGATGACCAGAATATCGCCTTCTTTGACTTCCACTCGGTCTTCGATCATCTTGGGTGTATAGACCTGATAATCACCGACAGCATCCGAAAGGTCCACGATGGCTGCATCATGAACCAGATAATCCAGATCCAGTTCAGCCATATCTTTACCAGCAGTAAAGAAGTGAATCTCGCCATCCATGTGGGTTCCCAGATGGTTGGAGTGGGTGAGAAGCTGGCCATTTGCGCCATTCGGGGCAAGTCGCTTGAAGTACTTTACCTGAAGCGGCTCGTAAGTCGGCCAGGCGGGTGTACCGATACCCAGAGGGATGGTCAAATCAATTAGTTTCATATTTATCTCCTTGTCTATTCGATTCGAACGCTCTTTGATTAACACCACAGGGAAGGATTAGACACACTTCCATGTGGCAATGCTTACATGGCACCACTCATCACTGCCAGAACGATACCACCAGCAATAACACTGGCTACCTGTCCGGCAGCATTCGCACCCATGGCATGCATCAGCAGGAAGTTTTCGAAATCATTTTCGGAAACAAAGCGCTGTACGATACGAGCGGACATTGGGAAGGCGGAATCGCCAGCTGCACCGATTAATGGGTTGAATTTTCCACCCGAGAACAGGTTCATCAATTTTCCGAGCAGAATCCCACCAACTGCATCCATGATGAATGCAAACAGACCCATAGCAAATATTAGAAGAGTCTGCGGCTGAAGGAAGGAATGTCCTTCCATTGTTGAGCCAATGACGATACCCAGGAAGAGCGATACCAGGTTGGCCAGGGTGGATTCAGCGGCTTCACTCAAACTATCCACTACCAGTGCCTCACGCAGCAGGTTGCCAAACATCAGGGCAGCAATTAACGGTGAAGCCTGCGGGGCGATGAGGGAAACAATGATCGTCATTACGATCGGGAAGAGGATGCGCAGAGTGCGGGAAAGTTTTTTGCGTGAATATGGCATGCGGATAGTTCGCTCAGCCTTGGATGTCATCAGGCGCATGACTGGGGGCTTGATAATGGGGATGAGCGACATATAGGTGTACGCGCAGACTGTAATCGGCGCCATTAGCTCTGGAGCCAGTTTGGATGAGACGTAAATGGAAGTTGGGCCATCGATTGCACCAATGATGCCGATCGAGGCTGCCTGTTTGAGCGGGAATCCGAGCAAGATGGCGATCATTAAAGTGATGAAGATACCAAACTGCCCGGCGGCTCCGAGGATAGCCATCTTCGGGTTTTCCATCAGAGGACCGAAATCTGTCATTGCTCCGACGGAGATGAAGATAAAGATCGGGAATAACTCAGTATCAATACCCGCAGATTTCAGAATGCCAAGGAAACCACCCGCACTTGTGACACCAGTAAGTGGTAAGTTGGCCAGAATGGCACCAAAGCCGATGGGAAGTAACAAGATTGGTTCGTAGTCTTTGTTGATGGCTAACCAGATGAGGACGCCACCAATTACCATCATGACTACGTTCTGCCACTCCAGACTTGAGATTGCTTGAGCGAGAACGCGGAGGTTTGATAAATCCATATCAACCTCACTCGAACGATACGAGCATATCGTTGAATTGAACTTTTTGTCCGTCTGTCACGTGCACGGATTTGACGACTGCATCCACAGGGGATTTGATGGAATTCTTCATTTTCATGGCTTCCAACAAAAATAGCTGCTGTCCGCGAGTGATTTTATCGCCGGGTTTTACATCCACTTTCACAATTGTACCCGGCATAGGAGCGCGAACGCCATTTCCACTGACGGGTGCAACTGGTGTGGCAGCGGCTGTAGAAGTCGCCGGAACCGAGACGACCGGCGTTGCCCGGGTCATCGTAGCCCTGGCGGGGGCAACTACGCTGGATTGTGCTTCAACTTCGACCTGGTATGTAAGACCGTCCACCATGACTTCGACTGGGGAAGAGAAAGCATCGCCAACCTTGACATCATAAGTCTTTCCATTGACCGTAATTTTCATTTCATTCATTATTTACCACTCCTGATCATGCGGTTTCCTAATCTTTGCTGAGATTGATATCTTTTCGCTGACCACCATCCACTCTTGCCTGTCTCTAGCGAGCTACCGAGGTTACTCTGGGCTTTCTGGCGGATATACGAAATGGCAGTAGCGATCACAACGGGTAAATCATCACTTGTAACAGGTTCCTGGGTTACAGCTGCACCTTCGCCTTCATTACCTTCTTCAACCGCAGCTTTTTCCTCTTTGTATGGAAAAAGGATGCCAAGCAGGTAGATGACGATAGCGAACAAACCGAGGGAAGAAAATGTGATGATCAAACCGGAAACTGCTACCGATGCACCATCAAGTAAATTTTGTATCAAGATCACACCTCCTGGATTAATCGATCATCCCGATCTATAGCGGAATGCTGCCGTGTTTACGGCTTGGGGTGGTGGATTGCTTGTCTTTCAGAAGTTCCAGTGCAGCGATCAGGCGCTGACGGGTCTCGGAAGGCAGGATGACATCATCCACATGACCTGCCGCAGCGGCGGCGTACGGGTTGGAGAATTTATCGCGGTATTCCTGAATCAGGCGAGCGCGTTCTTCTTTCGCATTGGGGGCATCCTTGAGCTGCTTACGATAGAGGATATTCACGGCACCTTCAGCGCCCATGACTGCGATCTCGGCATTGGGCCAGGCGAATACGAGATCTGCGCGCAGGTACTTACTACCCATGACGATCATTGCGCCACCGTATCCTTTGCGGGTTACCACGGTTAATTTGGGCGTAGTCGCTTCAGCGTAGGCATAGAGGATCTTAGCGCCGTGGCGGATAATTCCACCGTGTTCCTGAGAAACACCAGGCAAAAAGCCAGGGGAGTCACTGAAAGTGACGATAGGCAGATTGAAAGCATCACAGAAGCGAACAAAGCGGGCAATCTTATCCGATGCGTTGATATCAATCGAACCTGCCATAAAAGCAGGATTCTGACCCACGACACCGACCGGTTGTCCATGAAGGCGGGCAAAACCGACAATGGCATTCTGAGCGAATCCGGCAGATACTTCAAAGAAGCTGCCCAGATCGAATACATGGTTGACAACATCCCGCATATCATATGATTCATTGGGATCAGCCGGGACAATCGAATCTAAAACTCTGTCAGCACGGGTTGGGTCGTCTGTGATTTCCGCCGCAGGAGCGCCTTCGGCATTGTTAGATGGGATATATGAAAGGATCTTGCGGATGGTTGCGAATGCATCCATTTCATCTTCGGCGGCGAAGTGTGCGACACCACTAATGTTGTTGTGGGTTGCAGCACCGCCCAGCAATTCTTCATCCACTTCTTCACCGGTTACGGCTTTAATGACCTGGGGACCAGTGATGTACATGTTGCCCATGTTCTTGACCATCACAATAAAATCCTGGATGGCAGGCGAATAAACTGCGCCACCAGCGCAGGGTCCCATGATGACTGAGATCTGGGGAATGACACCTGAAGCTTGTACATTGCGGTAAAACACTTCACCGTAGGCTTCCAGGCTCCAAATGCCTTCCTGAATACGGGCGCCACCACCATCATTGATGCCGATTACGGGGACACCAGCCTGCACAGCGAGATCCATCACTTTGGCAATCTTCTTGCCTGCAACCTCACCGAATGAGCCACCAATGATTGTGAAATCCTGGGCATAAACACAAACGCGGCGTCCATCGATCTTGGCAAAACCGGCTACTACACCATCACCAGGGTAGCGATCCTGATCCAGATCAAAATCGGAATGGCGGTGGAGCATAAAACCTTCCAACTCCACAAATGTGCCGGCATCTACCAGCCTGGCAATGCGTTCGTGGGCAGTCAACTTGCCTTTGGCGTGCTGAGCTTCCACACGTTTTTCACCGCCACCCTGGGCAGCTACTTTCCGTTTTTCTTTCAGTTGAGTGATAAACTCTTCACCTCTAGAATCCATAAAAAGGTCCTCCTGTGAGATTTGTGGTATTTCTAGTGTAAGCACACTTGTCAGACAAGACAAGTGATAATTTTCCACTACAAGACAAAAACTGTCATATTAAAACATGAAGAATGTGCCGAGCTGCCCCGGCACATTCTTGTTATGGAACTTAAGATACAACTCCGGCTTCTAGCATAGCCAAATAGATCTTTTCAGCTGAGAGAGGTGGGTTCAATACACGAACACCGACTGCATCATAGATCGCATTGGCTAGAACACCGATGGTAGGTGTCATTGGATGTTCACCAATGCCGCGGGCTCCCCACGGGCCGTCGTCCTGGGCTGTTTCAACAAACAGGGCGATATTTTCACGGGGTAAGTCAGCGGTAGTTGCTATGCGGTAATCTACGAAACTGGGGTTCTTCATGACACCGTTCACCAGTTTCATCTCTTCAAAGATGGCTGAGCTCATGCCTTGGATAAAACCACCTTCAATCTGTGCTTTCACGAGATCTGGGTTAATCGCTTTACCTACATCAAAGACACTGACTGCTTTAATGATCTCGATCTTTCCGGTTTCGGTGTCGATCTCGATATCGATTCCCTGGCATCCAGTGGTGTAATGCACCACGGCGCGTGCACCCTGGCCGGTATCTTTGTCCAGGTTGGTAACATAAGATGGCATGAAGGTACCGCGGCCCAGAACAGGACCACCGATCCATCCCTGATCGCCGGGGCGGGGAATACCGTAGACAACGATATTCTTCAGGGAGATGGACTCTTCAGATTTCATCGAGACAACATAGCCGTTTTTGATATCCAGATTCGCCGGGTTTTCTCCCCAGGCCTCAGCTACCATTTCCAGGATATTCTTGCGGGCATCTTCTGCAGCTCGGCGAACTGCATTTCCCATGCTCCAAGTTAGGCGGCTGGCAACGGTTTGCCACTCGTATGGGCTGTAGCGTGTATCGACGGGTCCTTCTATCTTAACCATCTCATAGGCGACACCCAGTGCCTCAGCGGCGATTTGAGCCATGACAGTAAATGTTCCCTGGCCAATTTCCTGGCCGCCAACTGATACTGTCACTGAGCCGTCTTCATTCAAGCGAACTTCTGCGCTGGAACCGGCATTCGGGGGCATAGAAGGGGCTTTCCAGACGATGCCAATACCCTTGCCACGGCGTTTGGAGGGTGAGCTGGCTTTTTCCTTGGTGCCAAAGTTCAATTCCTTGGCAACCCTGTCTATACATTCTTGCAAACCTACTGGATGCATCTTCATGCCGGTGACATTGAAATCACCGCCTTGAATGGCATTCTTCTTAAGGAACTCAACTTTATCCATGCCGATCTTTTCGGCTAGCATATCCATGACCTGAATGATCCCTGCGTGTAGTTCGGACATGCCAAATCCGCGATACGCTCCGCCAATCGGGTGATTGGTGTAAACGCACATGGCATTGGTGGTGATATTGGGGATATCGAACGGTCCAGAGCTGTTATAACCGCCAGCGCGAGTGATATTGACGCCGTATTCTGTGGATGCGCCACCATCCCACCACTGGTTATTCTCCATAGCGAGAACATTACCCTGAGCGTCACAACCGATCTTCAAATTGATGATCAATCCCTGGCGAACAAAATTTGTAAAGAATTCTTCTTCACGGGTCAGGCGGACTTTGACCGGGCGTCCACCAGATTTGGATGCGAGGGCGACCGCAACATTTTCCATCGTTACACCCGCTTTGCAGCCGAAACCACCACCGACATAACCAGCAATGACGCGGATCTTGCTTTCAGAAACTCCCAGGGCTTTTGCGAAGGAAGAGCGCTGTGAGAAGGGTGATTGAGAAGCAGCCCACACGGTTACATCGCCATCCGGCTCCACTTGAGCAACGGCGATGTGCGGTTCGATGGGAACATGCTGCACATGCGGCACACGGAATTTCTTTTCCATGATCACCGCGCATTTCTTGAATGCTTCCTCCGTGTTGCCTTTACGAATTTTAAAGTGGTTCGAAATATTCGTGCCAGGGACTGGGAAGATAAAGTTCGGGCATTCATAATTCGCCAGGTCTGGGTGGATAAGTGGAGCGTCCTTCGATGCTCCGAATTCAGCATCAAAGACGGCTGGGAGCGGCTCGATATCCACTTCGATCAGGTCAATCGCTTTTTCAGCAATCTCTTCAGAAGTGGCTGCTACAGCTGCGATTGCCTCGCCAATAAAACGAACGCGATCACGGGCGAAAACGGTTTTGTCTTTCAAATATAAACCGATAAGGTTAGGGAAATCTTCGCCAGTTACGACTACTTTAACTCCGGGCAGTGCTTTAGCTTTGGAAACATCGATCCGCTTAATGAGGCCGTGGGCAACCGTACTGCGTTTTACACGTCCGTAGAGCAGTGCATTACCGAATGGAATGTCATCGGTGTAGTGAGCCGCACCGGTGACCTTTTCCATTACATCCAGACGCTGCACGCTCTTGCCAACCGGATTCATGGTTCCTGGTTTTGTGTCAGTATTAGCCATAATCATTCTCCTGTTTGTCTAAGCGAGAGGCCTATGAACGCTCAGCTGCTGCCTGGACGGATTCGATAATGCGGGAATAACCGGTGCAGCGGCACAGATTACCAACAAGTGCTTCTACTACCTGTTCCTCAGTAGGATGAGGGTTGCGATTCAGAAGCGCACGGGCAGAGATGAGCATACCCGGGGTGCAGAAACCGCACTGGACGCCACCTTTTTCGATAATCGTTTTCTGAACGATATCGAGCTGACCATCTTTTGCCAGCCCTTCGATCGTCGTAATCTCCTGTCCGTCAACCTCTACGGCGAGAACCATGCAGCTATTAACGGGTTCACCGTTAAGCATAACTGTGCAGGCTCCGCATTCACCAGCCGCGCAGCCATTTTTTGTACCGGTAAGGGCAAGGCTTTCGCGGAGCATACGAAGCAGCGTCATATTGGATGAGACGGTTACCACCTCATCGTTTCCATTTACTTTTACAGATATTTGATGAAATCCCATAATGATCCTCCTCGGATAGGCTCAGGCAGAAAGCTTCTGCATGATTTCGGTGACAGCCCGGTGGACCAGATTGCGGACCATGAACTTACGATACTGTGCACTCCCTCGGACATCGTCTATCGGGGTGACAGCATCCATTGCGGCCTGTGCAGCGAGATTTACTGTTTCAGCGTTCAGCGCGTTGTTAGCCAGTATTTCTTCTGCCTTTGCGGGGATGAATGGTACAGGAGCAACCGAAGCGATGGCCAGGTGGAATTTGTACCCTGATTTGGTCGAAGAGTCTTTTACGCCCATTGCTGAAATTCCCACGATGGAAAGATCGCTCAGACGGTTACGGCCTAGTTTAATATAACGACCGATGTGACCTTTAGGGGGTACCGGCAGGGTGATGGAAAGAACAATATCCCCTGGTTTAAGCAGGTTCTTTCCCGGACCAGTGAAGAAACCATTCAGGGGTAAAGATTTATAACCATCCACACCGTGAATATTCAAGATGCCCTGATATGCCAGGCAGGCACCGATCGTATCACCGGCAGGAGAGGCATTGCAGATGTTTCCGATTATGGTGGCGCGAGATCGCAGCTGGTAAGAGGCTACCGATTTAGCGGCTTCCACGAGCAGGGGATAGTGGGAAGCATCCGCAAAGGTTACAACTCGATTCATGGGAATCGCGGCACCGATAGTCAAACCTTCTTTTTCATCAAACTTTAGCACGTGAGTGCCGTCGAGACCTTTTACATCCACCAGGTATTTCGGATTAAAAAAGCCATCTCTCATCCGGACAAATGTATCGGTTCCACCGGAGAATGGACGGGCTTCGGGAGCGTGCTGGGCAAGGAACTGGCTGGCTTCTTTCAAGCCGGCTGGTTTGACGTAATCGAATTCAGGTAAACCTGGATGCGCAGAAGTCATAAGGGTTCACTTCCTTTCTAGAGGAATTAGATGATGATTAATGTTATTTTCACAGCTGAAATGGATCAATAAGTATCTTACTTCTGGATGCCCTGCCTTTCCATAAAAAGCTTGAGAATAAGATATTTTACGTGTTAATTATCCACCATTTAGCCATTTCTTCAAGTTAGGATATGTCAGACATTCGATTGATAATTGTCATATTAATACCGCTATAATACTGCCATGCAGAAACACTTCTACGCCAGACTGATAGGCCCTCTGGTTGTTAATCAGTTGGTTGATAGCTGTATTTTTACCATCAGGGGGAATACATCCCGTGGAATCTTCCTTGAATCAGCTTCTGGCGATATCCTTTTTTTATCTTTTGAAGAATATGCTGGCCCGCTAACGGTGAATGTTCCTGAAGAGATTAAAAAACTAGTCTCAGATCTGGAGCCAGGCGAAGATAGGATAGATCTAGTAAATGGCGATCTGGTTTTTGAAAGGATAAAACTGCGCATAGCCGTAAATAACAGTAAAGTGTGGAAAACACCACCAATTCCTGGTAGCATCTCATTTGAATCCCTGAAAAATACGATCCATGAGTTGATGAAACTTTCATTCAGTAGTCCGTATGCCGGGTCACTTTATCAAGAAGTGGCAAGGTCACTATCCACAGATTCATATGTAAGTTCACAAGAACCGGGAATGAGCATCGGAATGCTACACCGGGCAATCCGCTCCGGAGATGCGGATGCAATGATTGCTTCAGCCGGTAAGCTGGCAGGCTTGGGACATGGTTTAACTCCTGCGGGAGATGACCTGCTAATTGGATTAATCCTCACCGCAAATCGTTATCAATCGTTAATCCCAGAATTAATACCATTTATTGAAATATGCAAGCAAATTCCCGGGTTAATTGCGCAAAAATCGACCCGACTCTCTTATGCTATTTCGCGGGCTGCCCTACAGGGATTGGCAGATGAACGAATACTAGCCGGTTTGGACAATTTGGCAGCCGGAAACAGTGGATTAGATATTCTGATGTGCATCAGCGGTTATGGAGCATCCTCGGGAATGGACACTCTTGCGGGCGCACTATTACTATTCAATAAATGAAAAATGAGCATCTTCTGGCAGTACCCTAATGCTCAGGAAATTGCTTCTCCAACCAATCCAGGGGGCTGACCTGAACACCACCTGCCCATACCTCCCAGTGCAGATGAGCGCCAGTCACCCGGCCTGTTGCACCTACCAGACCAATTACTTGCCCGGCGGTGACTATATCGCCAGCTTTTACATAGATCTGCGTTTGATGCCAGTAACCCGTGTACACTCCCCATCCATGATCAATAATCGTGGCATTTCCGCGTACTGTGACTGGCCCGGCAAAGACTACCGTACCTGCAGCCGGTGCGTAGATATTCGTGCCTTCCCCTCCACAGAAATCAACTCCGGTATGGAAGAATTCAAACGGGCCGCCATTGTAGCTACGCCTATTCCCGTAGCGTGAATTTAAACAATCCAGGTAAGAGTATGGAGATGGGCTTACCCAAGTTCCCTGCCACATTTTCTGAGGGCTGGCTGGTGCAGTCAGGGCGTTCAACCAGTCAAGCTCGGGTTGTGTAACCGCCGGGTCTATGAAGTCATCCTGAACGAGCAAGACAGGGTCCTTCCCGTAATAGCCATCCTGAATGATGATCATCTGTTCCTGGGTATACGTACCGCCATCCTGAAGAGTTAAACTGATCGATAAGGGATAGATACCTGGCTCCTGCATGGCGTGGATTCCCTGCAGACTGACCTGATTGCCGTTACCGTCAGGAAAGAAATGTAAAAAATGGTCGGTCAGAGATCCGGAAAGCAAGGCATCATCAGCTCCCCGAATGCTAATGGAGATCGTTTTCCCTTGAACCAAGGGTAACGGAGATATAGAGATTTCACCCAGCGGTAAAGCTTTTAATCCTCCGTACGTTGCTGCACCTTCTGGCAGATAAAGGATACTCCCGAAAGGAATAGCGGAGGAATTTGATAGCTGGTTTTGGGCTGCCAGCTGCCATGGGTTAGTTCCACTCAGAATGGCGAATTCTAATATAGATTGCTCTTTGGATAAGAGATAACGGCTGTTGAGCTTTTTACGGGTGTCATCTTTTGGGATGATCAGGTTGACACCTGTATAGAGCTCGGTGGGTGAAGTTAACCGGTTCAAACGCGTTAGCATTTGTTGGGGTACTCGATTCTGTATCGCCAATGAAACAAGCGAAGAACCGAAACCAACGGTTTCAGTTACGAGGTAACCAGTTACACCCTGCAGTCCGGGAATTACTAATTCATCACCCACGGCAAGAAGGTTGGGGTTGGTGATGTTGTTCGCTATGATCAGCTCATCCGCCGTGATGCCGAACTGGCTGGCAATGCTGGTGATATTGTCGCCACTCTGCACGATATATATCGGCCCTGAAGGAGTTGCATCCTGGGCTTTAACGGATGATACCGGAAAAGCCAGGGCAAATAGAACAAGTAAGGGGAGGATTTTACGCATGGGTAATTGTTACCTGATCGCCAAGATTATAATCGTTTATCCGGGTTGGATGGAGTTCAAGGATCATGGATGCTGGTAAGGAGGG
>Ga0172375_10007090_pt1 | contig 15465 bp, 19 predicted proteins | sample LakKiv1m_FD_114537 | JGI IMG/M metagenome (GOLD analysis project Ga0172375, IMG submission 114537) | Freshwater microbial communities from Kabuno Bay, South-Kivu, Congo - kab_092012_11.1m | ecosystem: Environmental > Aquatic > Freshwater > Lake | place: Democratic Republic of the Congo... | reverse complement strand
GATTGGATGACCTCAACAGTCCGGTCTCGAGAGGCGTCATCCACAATGATGAGTTCAAAGTTTTGGTGCGTCTGCCCTAAGATGGAGCGAATTGCTGTCCCGATGGTTTTTTCGGCGTTATAAGCAGCCATAATAACTGAAATTCGTGGTTCAAAGTTCATGTTTTATACAGTCTCTTTTAAAATCAAAATAATAAATCCATTGCAATACTTTTCCAATTATCACTATATAACAGATATCTTCTATTTATTATTTCCTTTGCAATAACATTTATCCTTTTTGATAATTTCCTTGGCATATTTCCTCTTATTGCGTAGTGTTCTTTTTTATTAAGTATATGCTTTAATATATCTTCATTGATATCGAGTCTTTTATTGGCAATATGAGATAATGCATTTTCCCATTTTATAGATTGTTTAGTATAATCGACTCTCTTAGTAGATTTTACTTTATTAAATTTTTCAATAATTTTATATGGAGCCCCGAATTGTTGCCCAAGATGTCGCCTATATTTAATAAGCTTCGTTGGAAAAGCAATTACATCCATAATTAAACTTCCAGCAAATGATATCCAGCCATCATGAGACCAATATTCAGGAAGAGGAAAAAGAGCATCACGCAATTTTGCATTTATAGTTATAATTGCCCCATTAATCTCTCTTCTTAATGTATACTGATAAAATTTACAGGGAAGAAATTGACATTTGGTATTAAATGAGAACCCCAAATAATCCCATAAGGAATAGTTAAGCGGCTTTAATTTTTCATCCACAATGAAGCCATCCGAAAAAACATACCCTGTTGCAGGATATTTTAAAAAGATCTGTTCGATTTCTCTAAGTTTATTTGGCAACCAGATGTCGTCTTGGTCAGATAAAGAAACTAAGTCTCCTTGACATAACGTAATGGCTTTTTCAAAGTTCTTGGCATAGCCAAGATTTCGGGAGTTTCGGAATATTTTCACCGAAAAAGGCGCTTTCCGGCCAAACTTTTCCAGGATTTCCAGGGTCTCATCCCGGGAACCGTCATCACAGACCACCAGCTCATCAGGGAGGCGGGTCTGGTTAATGAAGCTATCGAGCTGCTCCTGTAAAAACCGGTCACCGTTGAAAGTAGTCATGGCGATTGACAGATTTAAATTAGGTGCCATTTTATTCCCATTATTTCGCGAAGTTCAAAAATTAATGCTTTGTCCTTTTGACCATAACAACAATACATCTCTAATAAAACTATAGAATCCACTTGAATAACGATGATAACGGCGGGCAAGTAATTCCGTCATGACCCAATGATAACCTCGACAACATTGATAATGTATCATGGCGCGGTTATTTAAATGAAGCATTTTTTCTTGCACCAATGGGATGGTCTTGGCAAGAACCTGAGAATTACATTGGGAAATAATCCGATCATATAACAGCTTAAATCTTCCATGGACTTCCAGAAATGCGCGATAATTGTTTTTCCTACTGGCGCTCAATTGCCTAACTATTCCATGCCTCATCGCCCCAATTTGATTGCCAGCGTGCTGTCGATATTTGATGAGCGGGGTTTGAATATATGCTATCTCAGAGGCCGCTGCAGATAAGATGGCAATCCAGGCGTCATGGATCCAACTGGCAGGGATGGGCAAGACTAACTCTTTCAAATGTGCCCTAAAGCCTAGCGTGGCTCCAGTTACGACGTTGTGATTTAGCAAGATGGCAAAAGCTTGGCCGGAGTTGAATCTTTTGCGTTGAGCGGGAGGGAAGCGAATAGTATCCCATAGATGCCATCCCGATGGGCGCAGTTCCTCATCAACCAGGAATGCATCTGTAAAGACTGCTCCCAAGCTTGGAGAAGCCTTAAAACAATTTTCCAGGAGTGCAAGTTTTTCTGACAGCCAGACGTCATCCTGATCTGATAAACAAATTATATCCCCCTGACAGAGAGAAATAGCTTTCTCAAAATTTTTTATAAACCCCAAATTTATTGGATTAATTATTATCCGGACAGGAAAAGGTGCCTTAGCAGCAAAGTTACCAAGCAAATGAACGGTGTTATCTGTAGAGCAATCATCACATATAACAAGCTCATTCGGTAAACGTGTCTGATGGAGAAAGCTGTCAAGCTGCTCTTGCAAAAAGCGTTCTCCATTATATGTGCACATAGCGACTGATATTTTAGAAAAAGACAACATTCCCTCTCTACATGATATTTTTATTATGATGATAATCTTAACTATACAAAAAATGATTTAATTATTTTATATCACTACTGTCCGGTAAAAAACCCTGGTAATAGCAAGTAAAATCGACCCATACCAGCTAATAAATTGACCTGCCCTCAGTAGTTTCACCAAGTTTTAAGTTGGGATTGGGGGGTCAAGTCTAACCATTGATCCTGCCAAACCATAGCGGAGCCAGGATCAATAGGAATCACGACGATAGCTTCAGGTGATGGTGGTCGATACCCCACCAAGGCACCGTGCGGTCTTGTCTTATTGTATTCCAGCCGCTATCGCTCTATCAGGATCTGGGCCTCCTTCAGAGTGTAGAATATCTCCCCCTTGAGTAACTCATCACGCAGCGTCCCATTGAAGCTCTCGTTGTAACCGTTCTCCGAAGGGCTGCAAGGTTCAATGTAGAGCGTTTTGAATCATCCCTCGGCTTAGGAACCGCATTGGCTGTAAACTCCAATCCGTTGTCCGACCGAATATAGTCGTCTGGGCACCGTGACACGAACGGTTCCGTCAACCGATACAAATTCACATCGGCATTAAAATGCCGGGACACCTCGATAGCCAGGCATTCCCGCGTATACCCGTCTATGATGATGAGCATTTGGAAAGCTCTGCCATCGTGGGTCTATGCCATGACGAAATAATAGGACCAAACATGATTCGGCCAAAAGGGCCGGAGACGAAGACAAGATCCGTCGGTTAGCCACAATCTGCTCCGTTATGGCTGCTTCTGGGGTACCTTCAGCCCTTCCCGCCGACAAATCCGCTCCACCCGTTTGTGGTTGATTATCCAGCCGTCTCAGTGGAGCAAGGCGGTGATGCGACGATAGCCATAGCGCCCAAACCTTGTAGCATAGCCAATAATGGCATTAGTCGGCCCCACCTAATCATCAGGCTTGGTGGCTTGGTAACGCTGGGTCGCACGCGGTTTGACCAATTACACCGCAGTCACGCCGTTCCGAAACCGGCAGAGCCTTCCGGATATGCTCGATGCATTGCCGGCGACGGGTCGGGATTAGAAGTTTCCCCTTGCCGCCTCATGAAGGATCAGTTTGTCCAGGGTGAGATCAGATACCGCCAGTCTCAACCGGGCATTCTCCTGCTCCAAAGCTTTAAGCCGCATTTGGATAAAAAGCAACTAATTAATGCCCCGAGTAATAATATGTGTAAGTTTGACCCGATAAGCATGGCCATGACTTTACTGAAGAAAATTGAAGTAATTAGCAAAAAGCATTTTCAAAATTAAAGATAAGATTCAAAAATAGATTCAACTCTCTCATTAAAAACATTTAGGCTAAATTCTTTACTTGCAGAGACTGATTCCATACTAAATTTATTGAGTAGACTATCACTATCTATAATATTTAATGTTAATTTCTTCAGCTGATTTATATTATCCCACAAGTAACCGTTAATATTATTTCTAACGATCTCTCTATGGCCCCCTTTATTTATAATCACAGGAACGCATCCAGCTGACATTGCCTCTAAATTAGATATTCCAAAATGTTCAACATTTTCTGGATTTAAACTCTCATTTACATTTAATCCTGTTGCTGACCAAAATATCTTAGATAATCCATACATTTTTTGTAATGCTAAGTAAGGCATATTACAATGAATATATATAGGATAACTTCTCGCTTCTTCAATACATTGCTTCAAATACCTCTTATTTTCTAAATCTTCATCGATACCTCCCACCAAATGATATGACCATTCTTTTATTTTTATATCTTCATCATATAGTTGTTTAAAGGCCCTAATCATATCAAGCTGTCTCTTAGAATGACCTTTAATAAAAAATCTCCCAACACTTAAGATAATATTCTCTTTATTTAACGAATAAAAATGATCCGTGTTAACAAAGGGATATAATGTAACACTCTTGTTATCATATCTTTTTTGCACCCAATGCTTTGTAAAATTAGAATTAGTTATAATAAGAGCGTATCGCCTTAATTCAGAATCAAACAAATATCTTTTAAAATAACGTTTTATTATATTAGTATTGTTCGCAATTTTTATCGGTGGAACTTCGCAAATAATAACATTTTTTTTAGCCATAGGATATATATATGAATTATGTTCTTGATTTATAAATATATCATATTGGCTCGACACTATAGAAACCATGTAATAATTAATAATATTTTCCAATAATGTCTGGCCTTTTAATTTAATATATTTCTTTAATACTCTAATAGAAACATTATCAAAATTAATATTAAGTTTATCATGGATAGCTTCCTTATTAAAATCATTAAACAATATGATCTCAACAAAATTCCTACTGGCCAAGGCTTTAGCGATACTTAAAATATACTTTTCACCACCTCCGCAAGTAGCTAGATATGGTGCGAAAATCCCAATCTTCAATTATAATGTCCTCTTTATGGAATGGGAAAAAAGCCTTCGTCTTTAGGCGAAGACTTAACCTCCCTGCCTTAAAATAAACTTTTGTTATTATTAACTTATTATAACTTTTCAGGCATATAGACAGTGATTCTTAGGAAATCGTAATAATAGATTTTTTCCACAACGTATTAACACTACTGTGTCATAAACTGATCTCATTAGCTGGTAGTCCGATGACAGCAAGGGCACCGAGACAGATTGTTTGCAAAAAATGATCATGAGTTCCCTTTTTATGGTGGCGATGGAATATTGACTATGGCGCTCCGGTCTGATGGGTGGATCTCCTCGGCTTCCAACCCTCGGGTACTCGAGGTAATGGTCTGATATGCGTCATTGGATATGTCCCGAGCCGCTTTTAACAAATTCACCGAAACGTTCTGCAAACTGCGACGCGGCAACTTCGGCGACCGCCCACAGCCCGAATACTCAGGTGGAGGCAACGGTTCCGTGCACGGTTTCAACACCTTGGAGCTCTTTTGAATGCCGAGCACGCAGGAGAGGTTCAAACAGCGTACGCCCCGGCGAAACTCGATATCGTTACCGTAGCCTGCATCGGCGAGTACCACTCCTTTGGACGTATCCGTCCTGATCAAGGCGCTCAGTTGCTCCAAGGCAATCTCGGGTTTGGTTTGGAATGCAACCTCCTCCGGTATTCCCGTCCGAGTCCGGTGTTCGGGATTTGCGACCCTTTCTTGGAGCACATAGAGCCGATACGCCACTGGCAGGCCGGCATGGAGGGTGGCTACGGAGACGAACACGGCGCACTAGCAGTTGTCCTGTTTGCCCAATTGTCCACAATACTGGCGCACCACCCCTACGGAATGTTTACCCTTCTTGGGAAATCCGGTGTCATCAATGATCCACGCCAGAATCGGTCCCTGACTCTGCATCTTCGGCAGGGCATAATCCCGAACCGCCCTCATCACCGCGTCATCACTCCAAGGTCCCTTGGCCACCAAATGATGCAGGGATTGGTGCTTGGCACTCACCTGGCCCGGAGCAAGTTGTGCCGCCATGGGTTCGACTCTTTTGCAGTCAACAGGCAACAACAGATCCGTACAATAAACTTGAAAAGGTTCAACCTTGTCTGCTGACCCAACGCGGTGGACAGCTGATGAGCGACAGTTAAAAACTCCCGGATGGGAATTAATAATTGACGTTGATCAGATAGCTTTTCCGCATACGCATGAAACCTGGCCTCGATATTGGGTAAGATTGCATTTGTCATGCATCCATGCATATCCATAGTTTGTAAGTTTTTGCAAGTTCTTTATGGCACAGTAGCATTAATTGCGATGCGGAAATAATTGTTTTCCTTTTAATATATTTAGCAGATTCCAAAGTATTACCGTAAAGTCCCTTCTTAACGATGGAATCGTCTCACATGGCGTCCAACAAGAACATTTCTTCTTATTGATAAAATTACGCATAGCAATAGCTTCCTTAGAACACCATATATCATCAAATTTATTTTCTTTTAAATTCCCAATTTTATCTACTATCATGATGCAAGGATATATATTTCCATATGGATCCATAAAGCATGAATGGGTTCCCGAATAACATCTATTAATCATTGTATGATATCTTTTAAATTTAACAATATTCGCAATGTAATAAGGTACCATATCGAATAATCTATTTCTAAATGGTAACTTATATTCATAGCATTCTTTGATAATAATATCAATTTCACTATTTATTTTTCTAAGCATTCTGTCATCGAACTCAAATAGAATAGAACTATTTCTATAAAATGATGAACTATTTTGTGCCATTTGAATACCATATCCAATATTCTTTGTTTTAGAAAAATTATAAATATCAACTATCTGATTATAGTTTATCGGTGTAATCGTAAAGCTTATGCCATATTTTAAATAATTATTGTTATAACATTTTTTTAGATATTCTATCATATCTATTAATTTCAAAACATTACTATAATTTGATTTAATTCCTCTAATATAATTATGAGTTTGTGAATTTCCATCCAATGAAATTGATATATATAGACTCCTTAGAGAATATTTCTTCAAAATATTTTCTAATTTATCAATGAATAAATTTATATCAACTGCATTTGTTGGTATTGTTAATGATATATTTTTATAAAAATCCATAAAAAAACTTATAATGTCTACAATATCATTTCTTAAAAATGGTTCCCCTCCAGTTAATGATAGCTTTTCGATATTTCTTAGATATTTAGAGTTCTTGAAAATATATATTATGTCGTCTATCTTAAGTTCATCATCAATAATACTATTATTATTATATATCTTCCATATATTGCAATGCTTGCATCGACTATTACACATATAGGTTATTGCAAAATTAACTTGTGAAATATTTCTATAATTTGGATAGAACATATAATCTTTTGTTCGTTTGTAAATCTTCTTAAAAACGTTATTTGTGCTTATCATATAACTCCCTTCATTACGAATGGAATAAAAAAAGATTATGTTCCTTTAAAAAAATGATTTCGAAAAACTTTTTAAGTGTCAAATATTTTCTAATAATGCATCAGCCTGAGGGATTCTTGTTGCATTACCTTTCCTACGAGATAGAGCAAGGTCAATAATTATTACTCAGTTCAATAAGTAACTCAAACTTTTATTGGACATATGCTAAAGTTATTGCGTGAAAAAAGTTGATGGTCGATCCATTTCCCCCAGCGCTCAGGAATATCTTCGCCAATTAACCGTAAAGGCAGTATTGGATGGAAAAAAGCAAAAAGAAGTTGCTCAGGTCCTTGACATTACACCCGAAACGACCTGTAGATGGATGAAAGCATATCGGTTGCAGGGCCAGAAAGCTCTCAAATCGAGAAAGAAAGGGCGACCGCCAGGGGGTAAGCTTCTCCCGTGGCATGCTGCACAGATTGCCAAGACGGTCGTTGATTATCATCCGGAACAAATCAAGTTGCCTTTTTACCTCCGGACCCGGGAAGCGGTAGCGCTGCTCATTAAACGTCGCTTTGGCATACAGTTGTAAGTCTGGACTGTAGGCCGCTATCTGAAACGCTGGGGCTTTACCCCACAGAAACCAGCTCGCGGGCCTGGGAACAGAATCCAGAGCAGGTCCAGCACTGGCTGGAAAGGGAGTATCCCACCATTCGCCGCCAAGCCCAGAAAGAGAAGGCGCAGATATACTGGGGCGATGAAATGGGGCTGCGTTCAGATCATGCCGTGGGACGGCCATATGGGCTAAAAGGGCAGACGCCCTTGATCCTTGCCACTAGTCAGCGTTTCGGGTGCAATATGATCTCTGCCATTACTAATGGGCGCCTAAACTTCATGGTTTTCAAAGAGCGCTTTACTGCCCCAGTTTTCATAGAGTTTCTCCGCCGACTTCTGCGTCAGAATGATCGCCGGATCTATCTCATTGTTGACCGGCACCCGTTCCATCGCTCCCACAAGGTTAAACGATGGGTCAAAGAACATGAGGACAGACTCAAGTTAGTTTATCTTTCCAGCTATAGCCTCGAGATCAATCCGGATGAGTTGCTCAATTAAGATGTCAAAAGCAACGGCTTGGGCCGTCAACGCCCTGGTAATCAGATGGAGTTGATGGATAAGATCAGGACTTACCTCCGCAGTCGTCAATGCAAACCGGATATTGTTGCCAACTATTTCCAGGGAAAACATATCCAGTATGCGGCTTGAAAAGCTAATTAATTAAACGCACTGCGTAATATATTCAGCGTAATAAATTATTAAGAATACAATCAGCAGTCGACTAACAAATTACTACGGTAACAATAAAATAATTGAGAAAGTGTAATAAATACCTCGCTTAATAAAACGGCAATAGCCATACCATATTGATGATAAATTGGAACAAGAATGAGTGCAATAATTATATTTATAATTCCTCCCAAAAATAATAACATAGTATATATTTTATCTTTATCCAAAGGTAACATAACTTGAATACCTAAAACATTACTAAAGCTAACAATAAAAGGAAGTGCAGCCATAATTTGTATAACTTTTACAGAACTTTTATAGTCTACTCCTAAAATAATTTTTACAATGATTGGAGCCATTATGAAAAGAATGATAGTTAAAAATAATCCAATACTGCCCATAAAATAAAACAATTTTCTTATCCAGAAAACCATTCTTGTTCTTGATTCAATTGCGATTTTACTGAATCTAGGATACACAGCCTGGGATATTGGGTTAAGAAGCCCCACAATGGCTCTTACAATTTTTTCTGCAGCGCTATAGTAGCCTACTATAGAGGTTGTGGTTAGTAATCCTAAAATAAAGGGATTGCCTACAGTATACAAACTCACGGAAGCCTGGGCAAGGAAGAGCGTCCACCCTTCATTTAAAACCTCATATATTCCCTGCCAGGATGGTAGACAAATCAATAAATCAAAATAATAAAATGCACAATAAATCCCTAAAGTGCCTGCGAATATGGCGCCTAAGCTGCTAAGCGCAGCATATAAGAGATAATCCTCAGGCCGCTTGATCAGGGTGAAGATGCCAACCGTTACCAAGAGGCGAATAAGGAGATTAATCACCGAGATATTGACCATTCTCTCCATGCCCTGGAAGAGCCAGGTAGGAAACATCACATTGCCCAAGGCTGCCAAATAGAGAATGATCAAGAGAATTCGGTTTTGTCTGAGGACTGGCACCAAGTTGATCAAGAGAAGAAGCACCAAAAAACCGATTAAGCAAAGCAACAACTTAGCGCCCAAGACACTGAATACGGTCTGGCTAACTGTCATCGGATCATGACGGGTCACCGAGATTTTGCGGGTGGCCGAATAAGAGAAGCCATACTCAATAAAAACAATAAAGTATCCAATAAAACTTTGTCCAAAGGCCACAAGACCATAACCGGTAGGCGTAAGAACTCGTACCACATACGGCACGGTTATCAAGGGCAGAATATAATTAGCAAATTGAATTATATATAGCGCTGTGGCATTATGTGCCACTGAACTACTCAGATGGGATTTAACCCTACAACGACATATATATCTTGACATGAGGTAATTTCAGGCATAATCTGTTCCCAAAATGGAAAAGGAGGACTGATTATGCTGCCGGAATGTCGGATTTCTGGGGGGCATTTTCCTATTCCGAAATTTACCCTGGAAAAACGTGATGTCCAAGAATTTATGGAAGAACTGCGTGGCTTCCATGCAGAGTTTCGAGATTGCTTTTCCCGGACTGAACCCAGGGAACATTTTCTCCGCTATATGGTTGGACAGCTCAGCGAGTTGGAGAGAAAGTCCATTGAGCCCATCGCCCTGCAAGTGGAAGGGGGGCAGGTGCGGGCGCTGCAAAGATTTATAACCGACGTAGTTTGGGATGCCCCCAAGATGCTGAGAAAATACCATACCCTGGTCAATGAGGACTTGGGAGACTCCCAAGGGGTCTTGATCTTTGATGAAACGGGGTTTCCCAAAAAGGGTGAGGACTCGGCGGGAGTGGCGCGCCAATATTGTGGCAATCTGGGCAAGGTGGACAACTGCCAGGTAGGGGTCTTTACGGCTTATGCCTCGAAGCATGGGTACGCCTTGGTGGACAAGCGACTGTTCCTGCCCCCCAAATGGTGCGACGCTTCTTACACCGGGAAGAGGAGCAAATGCGAGGTCCCGGAAGACCTGGAATTTAAGACCAAGCCCCAGTTGGCCGCGGAAATGTTTCAAGAAATTGCCCAAGAAGGTCTCCTGCCTTTCAAGTACGTGACGGCGGACACGATTTATGGGAACAGCGATGATTTTCTCAGTTCCATAGAGCAACATCCGGGAGCCATTTATTTTGTGGCTGTCTTGGCCAGTACCCTTTGTTGGTTACAGCCACCGCGCACCATTACCAAAGAATATAGGTACAAAAACAAAGTCCGACATAAAGAGTCAGTGCCAAAATCAGAAAATAAATCCATTACAGTAGAGAATTTAGCGAAAAGTCTCAACAAATTTTATTGGTATCGGCGCAAGGTATCCGAAGGGACCAAGGGGCCGATTGAATATGAGTTCACCAAAAAACAGGTCATACTTTCAAAAAATGGACTTCCTGGAAGACGCGTCACTCTTATCATAAAAAGGAATCTATCTGAAAGTCCGGTCTATTCATTCTATATAAGCAACGCACCTTCGAGCACACGATTACCCATATTTGTATGGCTTAGTGGAATGCGATGGCCCATTGAACAATGCTTTGAGGAAACTAAAACCGAACTTGGTATGGACCATTATGAAGTAAGAAAATATTCTGCCTGGCATCATCACATATTGACCTGTATGTTAGCCCACTTCTTTCTTTGGCATCTAAAGATAAAAATGGGGGAAAAAAGCACCACATATTACTCTCTCGCAGCTTAGAATACTATTGGAGGTTGTCCTCCCATTACGAGTTTACGACATTGCGGGAGCACTGTCCCTGGTTCAGCGGATTCAACAGAGAAACCATCTCGCTTACCTCTCGCATAAAAAGAAAAAAGGGCTGCAAAATTGATTAACTGTCGTTGTAGGGTTAATCATCAACAAAAAATCATTTTTTAACATGTTGGCCGAGATTATGCGGCAGCCTTGGCCATCGCAGTCAAAAAACGGTTTTTGGACCTCTGTGTAAGGGAAGATCCCCCAAAACTTCTGCTCTTGTAAGCGATTCCTTTCAGCAGAGACATAATAGCGCAAATTTCCATGATCTTATAAACCCACCAGCCGGACAGAGTGATTTTTGCATAAACTTTGGCATGCCTGCCCTTCAGAACTCAGCTACTCCAATACGATAAAGCTTAAGTGCCCAAGGCCAGCACAGCCCGGTAATGGCGCACCAGAGGAAAAACCGAAGCCACATGAATATACCACCTCCGGGGGTGGTAAGAAACCCTGGCACCCACTTTGATCAGGCGCTTGATCAGCCAGTCCATGGACTGCTTAACTTCTTCGCCCCATACATAGAACTGAGGGAGCATTTGTTGGAGGTTGCAGGCCAGAACCCTTATTTTCAGCCTGGCTTGGTTGGCTTCGAAACGCTGACACATAGTCTTGTCCCAGCTCAGAGTGGTTTTGCCTTCCTTGATCCCGTTTTCCACATCCCCCCCGGCCATTATAAACTCTGACCACTTTACCATGCCGGGAGCCTGGAGTTGGTCACCACAAAACCGAGCCGGGTGAGAAGCTCACCCTGGTGCCACTCAATCTTGGCCACTACCCGTCGAGGCCGGCTCCAACTCCCGGCTTGGTACCAAAAAACGCCGATCTTGACCTGGATGCCGCTCTTAGGCGGTCGGCCCACCAGGTTATCCAGGGTTCCGTTTGCCGGTAACCAGATGAAATAGATGACGCGTTGATCCTCGCAATACTCGCAGATTTCAGGTTTGGCAAAGGCAGCATCGCCCCGGTAGCACTCCAACACGGGCTTAACAAATTCCAGAGCACCATCGGCAGAATGGACCTTTCCCGGTCTCAGCCTGGCCTCCAGACAGTCGCCGTCGCTGGTGAAGCCAAAAAGTGGATGGAAGCAGTTCTTGGCAAAATGGCCATTATAAGCCATTCCCTCCTGTTTACCATGCGCCGGGTCCTCGGTGGAATCCAGGCCGATAATTAGGCGCTTTTTGTTCTTTCTTTCAGGAGGGCGTCCGTGGCCCGGGTAAGAGCACCGTCCAAGGCTTCTAAGCCCATGACATTACTCAGGACGTCGTTCTCCAACCGGGAGAGCATGGACTATCTGCCTCTGCGTGATGATATTTACCCAGGGCCAGCCGAAGGGCCGGGTCAATCTGCAGAAAATCGGCGTCGTTGCAATCTTCATAACCGGCAGCTATCTAGTAAACTCTTTGACGAACCATCTGACCAAAGCGTGTTTCGTATGGGCAGGGGACCTCAAGTCTTCCAGGCAATCTTTCATGGGGCCGATGATCTTTAAACGATCATCTATCTCTCTCAATAGGATAAAGCCGGTGTCGGAGGAAATGGGGGCTCCCGGAAAATCGACCATAATGGCTCGATTAAGATCCGGCCGGATAACTCCTTTCTGGCTTTCACCACTATCGAGCACCTTAAAGACCCCCAAATTGGCAAAATTATTCCCCTATTATCAAATAGTTGGGCTGATTACTATCTTTTACTGCAGTATAATTCAGAATAGAGTATCCATCCAACCGCCATCCACTTTCAAATGAATTTGGGACAGGCTCTTTATGAATACATTTACAATGGATCCGTAATTTTTTTAAAGATGACTGGCATCTTGTTTTTATACCTACCTTACCCACTTTAATGCAACCCTCCCGAAGTTCGTAATGTTCGCAATAATGTAACAATTGCATCTTTTGTTACGCCGCCTAATTTTGTGTTGTTCGTAATATTAGCACCCAATGTAACTCCACCGAATAACGTTACTTTGCCATTGAGCTTTATAGAGTTTTAGAGGTGGCTTCCCTTGGGATTGTTTGTGGCATGTAATCTGGGAGAACCTCGCTGAGCTTTGAAATTATCGCAGGGGTGTTGTGGGTACCGGCGATTTGATAGAGGTCCTTTAGAGATGCATGCAGCCACTGAGCCAACTCTGCCGTATTGTTTTTGCCATTCCAGCCGTTGGGGCGGAGCATAAGGATTTTTTCATGAGTTGTGGGAATGATGCCTTCGTCTTGGGTGATAAGTTCCTCGTAGAGTTTTTCGCCCTCGCGCAAGCCGATGAAGATGATTTCCACGTCTTTTCCCGGGATCTTGCCGGAGAGCCGGACAAGTTCTTCGGCCATTTGGGCGATTTTGACGGGCGTGCCCATCTCCAGAATAAAAATTTCCCCCCCTTCGCCCAAACCGCCGGCCTGCAGGATGAGCTGGGCCGCCTCGGGGATGGTCATGAAATAGCGCGTCATCTCCGGATGGGTCACGGTGATGGGGCCACCATGTTCCAGTTGTCTCCGAAACAGGGGCAGCACCGAGCCTGAGGATCCGATAACATTCCCAAAGCGCACCGCCATGCAACGGGTGCCGTTGCCCTGCCGGGTCTGCACGATGAGTTCTGCCAAGCGTTTGCTGGCCCCCATGACGCTGGTGGGACGCACTGCCTTATCCGTGGACACCAAGACAAAGCGCTCCGCCTTGTACTGGAGGGCCAGATCCATAACCACCTGGCTCCCCAAAACGTTGTTGTAGATCGCCTCCCAGGGATTGTGCTCCAAGAGGGGCACGTGCTTATAGGCGGCGGCATGAAAGATAAGCTTTGGATGATGTTCTCGAAACACCGCTTCCAGAGACTGTCGGTTCTGCACCCTGGACAAGAGGCAGCACACTTGAGAAAAATTCAATTCGTGAAGCAGTTCCATCTGGATGGCGTAGAGGCTGGCCTCACTGGCATCCACCAGGATAAGTTTTTGCGGGTCGAACCGGACTATCTGGCGGCAGAGTTCGGACCCGATGGAGCCGCCGGCCCCGGTGATGAGCACCCGCTTGCCCTGTAGATATTTCCTGATCTCCGAGGTATCCAGGCGCACCTGTGGTCGGCGGAGCAGATCTTCGTATTTCACATCACGCAGATTCTTGATGCTTACTTTGCCATCGATGATGGCGCCAATCTCCGGCAGGGTTCGGTAGTGCGCCTCACAATTCTTGCAAATTTCGACAATGCGCCGCATCTGAGCGCCGGTGGCGCAGGGGGTGGCAATCAGCACCTCATCGATTTTTCTGTACTTGACGATCTTAGGAAGTCGTTCTGCACCGCCAAAGACTTGCAGCCCGTGCAGACTCCGTCCCCATTTGGTGCGGTCATCGTCAAGAAAGCCAACCACGTGATAGTCTACGCGCGGATTGTCAAGAATTTCCCGAAGCATTTTTTCCCCGGCTCCGCCGGCACCTATGATAATCACAGATTTTTCTGGAGGCCGAAGATTGCTTCCCTGCGAGAGGATAGAAGGCCATAGTCTCTGGGAATTGGTTGCCCCATAGAAGAGGCGGATACTCATGCGCAGACCGCCACAGAGGAGGACGGTGAGCATGGCGTCAAGTAAAAACACCGACCGAGGAATGCCCTGATAGCTGTGTATAAATAGGGTTGCGGCAATATAAAACAGCATTGACAAAAGGCTGGCCTGTATCAGTCGCCAAAAATCATTCAAGCTGGTGTACCGCCACATGCCCCGGTACATACCGAAGAGGAAAAAGATCAATATCTTGCCGGGTAAAAGAAATGGTAACAGCCTTAATATCTGGGCGCGGTAAACAGGTCCCAGAGTGAAGTCAAAGCGCAGCAGATAGGCCCCGACAAAGGCCATGGCGAAGAGAACGAGATCGGCTCCCAGAATGAGGTAAAATCGGCGGTTATAAAATTGGGCGAACATTATCCGGTTATCAGCTCATAAGCGGTGAAAATGTTAGATGATCTTTTGGTTATCGGTTGTTATGGGAGACAGATTAGCTGATGAATTAACAAACAATGATCCGGTGTTGTTGAACAGTACAATATTTATTGACATCACGACGCCCCGCTTCGAGTTGATAGAAGTAGGGTATTAAATTACTTGCCTTCATAGTATTTTGAATAATATTTGTCATGGTTGTAGTAATAATAATAGCCACCATAAGTTTGTCCATGGGCGCCTACCGAGTTTAAAATGGCCCCAAGCATAGGAGCCTGGTTGAGGAGCTGGTGGGCTAGGCGGCCGGCGCTCTTGTGGGTGAATTGACACTTGGTCACCAGTAAGACTCCGTCAACCCCAGTCGCGACAAAACGGGCGTCAGCGAAACCCAGGACGGGAGGCGTATCAATGATGATGTGCTTAAACTTTTGGCGGAGTTGTTGGAGAAGCTCCTTGAAGGCATCGGAATTCAGGAGATTGCCGGGGTT
>Ga0172375_10007089_pt1 | contig 15467 bp, 17 predicted proteins | sample LakKiv1m_FD_114537 | JGI IMG/M metagenome (GOLD analysis project Ga0172375, IMG submission 114537) | Freshwater microbial communities from Kabuno Bay, South-Kivu, Congo - kab_092012_11.1m | ecosystem: Environmental > Aquatic > Freshwater > Lake | place: Democratic Republic of the Congo... | reverse complement strand
TCAATCTATCTCTGATAAGTTCGAACAAGGTGGTTCTCCCGTAGAAATATTATATCGCTTTAATGACCAAGAAATGTTATCTCTTTGGAATAAAGGGCGGGCAGGGATAGCCTGGACCCTTACTAAATTTGGGATTAGTGGAGTGGAACGTATGGGAGAACTGTCTACGGAAGCAGAGAGATTATACCATAAGTTTAAGGGGGGAGGAAAGTTGGAAGAAAGAGAAGTTCAATACCTCCGTAATTATTATTACTTAATTGCAATCGGTGGAAAATTCAAGGGTATGGACGAGTCGTCCCAACTTCTAATCCATTACCTTACTGGAAAGGGCGTTGACATGGATCTTGATTCGAGTATTTACAAAGATTCTGAAGTGGTGCAAGCAGCCCAGAAGAGTATGCTGGAATACATTCGTAATCAATATCACAATGGGCGGATTTCCAAAAAAGGAACTATAGGTAGCGATGAAGTTTTCAAAGGACAGAAACCCCATCCATTCTCTGGAGGATATGGCAGATCAGGTGGACTAGCTAAAGGAGAGCCGGGAGATTCTAAAATATATCTTATTGCTGAGCAGAACAATCAAGCTTTGAAGAATACCAATAATCGCTTTATTCTTATTGCTGACTATTCTATCAGTGGAGACCAGATTTATGTAAACTGGCGAATAGATGATGATTATTCTTTCGAGGAGAATCGAGGTTACGTTACGGAGATACCGATTCCGGGATCAGGGGGCCAAGTGTTGAAAATATCTGATGCCATGTCTGCAGCTTTGGTGTATATGGGAGCAAAGAAATTTAATCATCATACCCACTGGAGTTCTGTGGATAATTTTAGTTGAGTGTGTCTACATAGAATAACAAAGATCTAGCTAATGGATTGTGGTAAGCATTATTTATATGAGGAGAAATACTGACTAACAATTGCGCTAAATCCTTATTATGTTGGAGTTTAGAATATATTTCTGAATCTTTTTGTAGTTTAGCAGCAGCTAATCCAAAAGCAGAAGCACTGGCTCCGATGTTATATATTATTGGTCCAGAATCACTGTCTTGTCCATGATTTTCTTTAGAGGGCCATTCTCGGAATCCGGAAAACAAGAGTCCTTCTTCCCAGAAATGTTTTTTGTAGTTTAACCATAATTGTTGTGCTTCCTCCGGTGCAAATCTACTTATGTACATCACACTCCAAGAAAGAGCACACCCACGAGGGGTATTTGCGTGAGGTTTTCCAGTAATATTAGAATAAGGTAATTCCAATTCTGGATTTGTCGCTTGAGTATGTATAAAATCTAACCATTCTTTAATTGGTTTTTTGCTAATCTCTGTCCTATAATTTTGGTCGTAAAGAAATAAGGAATATAACACTGCGCTCTGATCCGCGGGCCATTTATGTTTCAGATAGGCATAAGAACGTACATGTTTCTGGGGATCTTGTAATGTCCACTGAACCAATTGTTGTGAAATTATTTTGTTTAAACACTGTAAAGCATCATCTTGCGCCACTTTTTGATAAGAACCAAGAATAATATTAACGTGAGCTAGATACAACCCATCTTCTGGTAAAGAAGAAGTTAATTTTTTCTGGAGAACACGGGATTCATTTACTATTTCTTCTAATAGATTTACACATTTGGTCTTTTCCTCATGTTGACAAACTCCTAAATTAGCTACCCCTTGTGCCAATTGGGAAAGAGTAATAATCTTCCATTCTCTGCTGGGAAGAGCTCCTTTGACTTTAGTAGCGAGAAGAATTTCCTTAGCTTCCATCAATAATTGGTGCTCGGCTTGTTCTTGCACCGTCGTAAGAGAGAAAAGAGGTATTTCTTGAATGGGAGAACCCATCATGGCAGTAATACATCCTAATAAGGCTAATTTTCTCATACCCCCAAATAAATAAGCCTTTTTATAAAACTTATTACTTAAAAGAAGTAACTTATTATTCAATCCAATAAGTTTAGATCACTCTTAAAATAAAATTACTGCTGTCTGAACTTACCCTTTTGTATGGACTTGAATACGCCTTCGATTTCTTTAGGATCCACGTCTCCAAACCTGGTTTGTGCAGTAGTTTCGTTCTTTTCATCAGCACTCTTGAGCATGGAGCCTATAAATCCGTCAGTCTGGGCATCTCTTTTTGGTAAGGGTTTTTGAATCATGGCTTTTAGGTAAACAGAACTGTTATTTAAAGGTAACTTTTGAGGGTATATTCACTAATATTCTTATGTTATAGTGCTTTTCCACCAAAAACATTAAAAAGTTCCTCTTAACTTCACTTAAATATGGAAAGAACTTACATTAAAGACTTATCGGCTAAAGGGGGACAGATCGTCTTCCTCCAAGGTTGGGTCCAGGGATTAAGGGGACAGAGCAAAATAAAATTTTTACAGCTTCGTGATATTACTGGTGTAGTACAATGTGTGGCTTTTGATGCTTCTTTATTTGATTCCTTCAGCAAGCTAATGAATGAATCAGTGGTTTCTGTCACCGGCTTAGTTAAACCAGCTAATATAAAGAGCGATGAAGTGACTCTCAAGACTCTAGAAGTGGAAATAAAGGAGTTGGAGATAATCAACCTGGCGGAAGTCTTACCTTTTAATGTGACGGAAAAAGATCAGAGTATTGTCACAGAACTTAATAAACGATTAGATTATCGTTATTTAGACCTGCATCGGTCAAAAATTCAATCTATCTTCAAGATACAATCGACGATTATGACTGCTTTCCGCGAATTTATGATTAATGAGGAAAAAGCTTTGGAAGCAGCATTTCCTTCCATTATCGGTTCAAGCAGTGAAGGGGGAACAGAATTGTTCTCAGCACAGTACTTTGAAAAAAAGGCTTACTTATCGCAGAGCTGTCAGCTATACAAGCAGATGCTTGCCTGCAGTATGGAGAAAGTGTTTACAATTTTCACCGTTTGGAGGGCAGAGAAACATAATACTCCCCGACATCTCAATGAAGCTCGGCAGTTAGATTTTGAAATGGCTTTCGCTGATGAATTTACTGTGATGCAGGTGTTAGCGAAATCAGTGCAGCACATAGTAAAGAAAGTGATTGAACTCAATTCTGAAGATCTGGCGAGATTGGGAGTAAAACTAAAAGTACCTGAAGTGAAGTATATGACTTTCACAGAAGTTGTCGAGATTATGAAAAAAGAAAAAATTGGAATGCCCGATTATGATTTGTCCGGCGAAGCAGAACATAAGTTAGGGCAGATGTATCCTGACACCATAGTTTTTGTTCATGACTGGCCGGAGGAAGGAAGAGGATTCTATATCATGCCCAAATTGGGTAAGCACGGAGAGAAGCTATCTCACGGTTTCGATGCTATCTACAAAGGGATAGAAATTTCTTCTGGTGGGCAGAGAGTCCATTTGCCAGAGTTATTGATAGAACGATTGAAAAGCAAGGATCTTAACCCTAAGGACTTTGAAGCTTACATCAACAGTTTTCGATATGGTGCTCCCCCACACGGAGGCTTTGGCATCGGTTTGGAAAGACTGACTATGATTATGTTAGAATTAGACAACATCCGCGAAGCAGTCTTATTTCCCAGAGACAGGGACAGGTTAACTCCTTAATGATTCTTTTTTATATTTCCTAACAGCATTTACCCGCTAAATACATCGGTTGAGTAAAAAGAAGTACAAACAAAAATATTTCTGCTACAGATAATATTGCAGTAATTATCAAGTAGGCCGCTATCATTGGCCATTGTGAACGAATAATATTCTTTCTTACCAAATATGAAAGTATTATCCAGAAGATTACATTCGTGCCGATAAAGATTAAGTCCCAAGTGTTTGATTTGATAAAATAAATACTCCTAATTAAATGTCTAAAGTAGTTAAAGAAATAAGAACTAAGTAACAGGAATAAATTTACGGCTAGGGAGGAAAGTAAGCTAGCTTTAAGAGTTCTTTTCCAGGGAAGGGGTTTAAATTTCATCTTTGAATACGAGAAGTGTACTTTTATTTATATCCCTAAGATAACTTCTACCCCTTTTGAAGTATTCCTAATGTTTATATACCTTAGAATTTTACTTCTGTTATTATTATCGGAGGTTTACATTATGGGATTAAAAGAACAATGGGCTAAAATTAAAGACAACTGGTTAATGATTGTGTTAGTGTTATTGGTTTTAGGAATATTTTTAGGATTAAATAATGCTACAGAGAACAGTTCTGTCTCAAACTATGGTGGGGCTTACATGGAAAAAGCAGCCCTTTCTAGTTATGACTCGAGCATTCGTACTCCTATGCCCTCAGAATCGTTCGCTCCGGGGGTTACAGAGAGGAAACTATTAAAGTCAGCTAATCTTAATAGCGAAGTGGAACAAGGCGAGTTTAAAGTCGCTGAAGAAAAATTTAAAGCGGTTATTACTTCCAGCGGAGCCTATCTCTTAAGTGAGAACGTGCAAAAGTCTGATTCTAAAAATCCGTATTATACTGGTTATTATTCTTTGAAAGTGGACAATAAAAAGTATGCAGCGGTAGTTTCTCAACTTAAAGAAATTGGTACTGTTACTTCGTTTAGTGAGAGTACAGAAGACGTTACCGGAAGTTATACTAATTTAGGAGTAGAACTTAAAGCAGAACAGGATCGCTTAGAGCGGTATCAAAAGATGTTTTCTGAAGCTACGGAAGTTAGTGACAAGATTACTTTAAACGATCGCATCTTTGATGAAGAAAGGACCATTAAGTATTTGCAGGAAAGGATAAATAATGTAGATACAGAAGTAGAATACTCTAGCGTTTATGTCTCCTTACAGGAAAAGCAATCGGATTATGCTAACGTGGCCATTATTGGATTATCTACCCTGATTACCAGCTTAGTGGACAGCTTTAATGGGTTGATTGCGTTAATTGTAGTATTACTGCCTTATTTAGTGATAATAGTAGTTGTTTGGCTGGTAGTAAGAAGGATACGTAAGAACAAAAAGAAATAATTTTTATTTTTTCTTTATCTTTTCAATATAATCTCTAATTAGAGTTATAATGAACCAGATTACTAGAATAGTTAATCCTCCCAATAAGAAATATCCGAAAGGACTAAAAGTTTGATAGCAAGAGGGAACTAGGTCGTTACACATTGGACATCTAGAAGGAGCTAATTCTGCAGTTTTACTGGCAACAGAAGTCAATAAGGGAGCAGCTTCTTTTGAAGTCATCTCTATATTGCTGCTCAAGATTTTAACTATTCCCCAAACTGCCGAAACCCCTGCAAAAACTAAAGCTACAGGTAAGATTCCACGCAATTTCTCTCTTAATCCAGCTACTTTCTGAGGAGCAATAATAATATACTTGTTAGCTAGCTTGTAATGATTAACTTCCCGGCCTTTCTGGCTGTAATGGAACTCTTCTACTTTTACCAAACCGGCTTCTTGTAACTTTAATAAATGATAATGAACAGTAGAAATAGGAATACCTAACACTTGCGCGATATTTGCTTCAGTTTCATCTTTTTCAGCTAAATGGTTCAGAATCTTACGGCTGGTTTCAGAAGTGATAGTCTCAGCCAACTTTTTAGTTTTAATATCATTCAAATCTACCAATAAAAAGTTATTCTTGTTCATGAGTTAAGGATACTTTCCTTATTTAAATAGCTGTTGATAGCTTTGAAAAGGGTGGAAGTTAAAACTCTACTTCTCAACTCCCATAAAGCTTATATACCAAAATATGCTTACCTCTACCTATGATCACTCAAGGGATGGTAGGTGAAGTTGAAACGGTTATGCTGCGTTCATTCTCCCGTACTAATGGTAAGGTTGCCCCAATGCAGCAGCGCCAGAATAACTTCTTGAGCTCAGCTAATTATAAGGAAGAGTTCATGAAAGAATTCATGAGTAACGTTCAAGAACGCAAAACTCACTTAGAGCAAGAGATTGAAAAAGGTGGATATCGGGATTCAACTAGATTAACCGTGAGCGTGCATCGTTTGATTGAATCTAAGTTACGTAATGCTATCACTTCTCGGCTGTTAGGAGATAAGGGGTTAGATGAAGCTACTTTTCAGCGAGTAGTAAGAGAAACAAAGACAGAAATGCGTAACCTCTTTTACGAGAATTATTTCTCCCAATGAATAAGGTTGTTTTTATTGTAGCCCAACGTGGATACCAAGAGCAAGAGTACAATGTGCCAAAGAGAGTTCTAGAAGAAGTAGGAATAGAAGTAGTTACTGCTTCTAAAAGTGGAGGAACTTGTGTGGGGATGCATGGGGGGATGATAAAAGAAAGTATTTCTATTGCTGATGTCAAGGTTGAGAACTATTCTGCTGTAATCTTTATTGGCGGATCAGGAGCACAAGCTTATCAAGATGATGAAGTAGTCTTACATCTTTCCCAAGAAGCGTTTCATCAGTATAAACTTCTGGGGGCTATCTGTATAGCTCCTCTTATCTTAGCTAAAGCGGGAGTATTAAGAGGAAGAAAAGCAACTGTTTGGGATGGTGACAGACAACAAAGTAAAGTTCTGATTGCTAATGGGGCCAAATATACTTCTGAGTCGGTTACTGTTGATGGTAAGATTGTTACTGCCAATGGTCCGGGAGCGGCGGAAGAGTTCGCCAAGGCCTTGTTAAAGATACTCCTGGTTTAGGTTAAGATAGTTATTTAAACCCTAATTTTATCCTATCCTTTATATGCGCGGAGTTCATCATCTCTATCAACACATTAAGAAATACGGTTTTAAGCACAAAGCTTTGTACTGTTTATCTTTCTTGGTTCTATTCTGGACCATTTTTGACGGGTTACTAGGATATATTGCACCTTTAATTATTACTGGTGAAGGTCTATCTAAGACTATGATGGGTATAATCTTAGGGACTTCTTCTATCGCTGGAATGTTTTTTGACATTTTCTTATGTAAGTTACTCAAGAATTCACATATCCGAAGGTTATACCTAATTCTGTTTGTGATTTGTGCCATCTATCCTTTGATGTTGTGGCAAGCAAAAACAATCTGGATGTACATCTTAGTGATGGGGGTATGGGGAATATACTACGATCTGTACAATATCGGCCAATATGATTTTGTGGGTAGATACACAAAAAACGATGAACATGCTTCTAGTTTCGGAGTATTACAAGTCTTTTCTTCCGTTGGTTATCTTCTCGCTCCTTTATTTGCCGGTTTCTTGATTGGAGAAGTTATCGGGGTAGAAACGTTCCTGGTCGCATGGATCTTCTTAGGGATTGCTTTTATCTTATTCATTGTCTTACTTCTATTGATCAGAAAGAATAAACAGGTCCGAGATGAAAAAGATATCCTTAAAGGGATCAACAAAAAGAGATATTCTGAACTTTTTGTCTGGGAACGAATCGGGAAAGCGATTTTTCCTATTTTAGTCTTAACCGTGATGTTAAATATTATCGATTCTACTTTTTGGACCGTTGGACCATTGTTAGTAGATAGTTGGAGTACTTTGGGAATAATAGGGAGCTTGTTTACTACCGCTTATCTTCTCCCCCCACTTTTTGTGGGATGGTTTATGGGTCCGATTACTGCTAAATTGGGTGAAAAGAAGACCGCTAATCTCGGTCTTTTGCTAGGTTCTTTAATTTTTGCTTTATTTTATGTAATTTATAACCCCATCATACTGATTGTGTTAACTTTCTTAGCAGCTATCTTTATCAACATTTCCTTACCTGCTAATAACGGTACTTACGCCGATTCAATTTATGATGACGGGTCTATCGGAACGGAAATAGAAGGAGAAGCAGACTTTGCCACGAATATCGGGTGCGTTATCGGTCCGATGCTAGCCGGAGTTATGGCTGATACCGTTGGAAATGTAGCTACTTTCTCTGTGGTGGGGGTAATGGGGGTGATTGTAGCAGTTGTTTTGTTGGTTATTATCCCTTCTAAGATTCGTATCAATCTAAAAGATAAGGAAAAGGAGAATTAAACATCGTTTTCTAACTATGAATTAATCAAAAACCGATTGCAAAGCTGCACATTGTTCCCGATACAAAGAGATTTCTGCTCCAATATGGCTGTTTTGTACTTCATATTGCCAGCGCTTAGCGATTCTACATACATCATCTCCATCTTCTCTAGAGTCATTTATAGCGTCAGTCTCTAAAGTAGGATTAATGTAATCTAACGTTCTTTCAATGAAGTAAGCTACAGTATCTTTCTGATTCTCCGGGCTAGAAGCTTCTTCTTCCGGTTGGTTTTGATAAACCTCATGTGAATATGGGTCTACTGTTCCAGCAGTATTGTAGGTGTCATCTCTTCCCAATTCTTCTAATAAATGGGTCAAGTCGAACCCCGAATAATTAAGGATTCTCTCTAAAGGTGTAGTGGTTATGGTTAGCAACCCTTCATAGAAGCTACTATTATTCTCTCCGACAACATAATCGTCAATACTCAACTTTTCTGTTAAATCTTCTTCAGAAGCTAGCGGTTCTTCCGCTTCATTAACCGAAAACTCTTTTTCTATTGCAAAATTAACCATATACTAATTATTTACACCTCTTTGATGTAATCAGTAATTATTTACATATTTATATAGATTTCTTTTTTAGATCTTTCTCGTCGATATTTTAATAAAAAAAATGAATTTTAAAAAAAATAAAACTAAATATTTTAATTTTTTATCATCATCTCCACTTGAAACTGTTCCAACTAATTATTTCATCTAATTTTTTTCTTAGCGACGGTAATTCTCGTTTTTTTAGTTCTCCCAGAAGTTGTGATCTCTTTCCGAACTTTCCGATAGCAATCATCATCTCAACGGTAAAATTTTCTGAAACTTGCAGAACTTGTTTGATTTTATCATAATCCACTCCTTCCATGCCATGCACGACAAATTCTCTTCGAGCTCCTTCTAGAGCAAGAGACATCCAGGCAGCACCGGTATCGAAACTATGTGTTTTAGAAGGTTGATCGTTATCAAAAGTGTTTGCGGAAAGAACTATCACTAACGCTCCAGCATTTTTACACCATTGTTTATTGAAATCTCCCAAAAAGGCCATAAACTCTTCTTTATCTTTCTCAGTGTTAGTAATAATGAACCGCCAAGGTTGATTATTACGAGAAGATGGTGCCCATCTTGCTGCTTCGAACAAGGGTAAAAGCTCTTCTTGAGTTAAAAGTTTTCCATCCATGACTCGAGGACTCCAACGAGTGTAGAATAATGGCGACACTTCTACCTCTGGAGTACGATACTTCTTCGCTATTGACTTAATTGACATATTTAATTCCTCTTTCGTTATTATTAACTATAGTTAACTACCCCTTTTAAAACATTATGGAGTTGGGCTCTTTTAATGTAGACCGACGCGGTGCTAACCACAACCATTTTAAATGCAAAAGTATTCCTAAACCTAAAAGAGGTAAAAACATGATACTTCGTTCAGATGTGCTCTGCATTGGTTCAGCTACTTTGGACACTTTTTTTGATGTAGAGCAGCCTTTATCTAAGATTAAGTTAGGGGATAAGGTGTTAGTTAAGAGTGTAGAAAAACATTCTGGAGGAGGAGCGAGCAATTCTGCTATTGCTTTATCTAAATTTGGTCTGAAAGTAAGAGTATTAACTAAACTGGGGAACGATCACGATGCTGAATTTATCATAAAAGAACTGGAACAGCATTCCGTTGAAAATATTTGTTTGCATCGTAGCCGTAATAATACCGATTGTGCCAGCGTAATAGATTACCAGAAAGATGGTGATCGAGTGATTTATGTACATAAAGGTGCCTCTGAAGATTTAACTGAAGATGATTTTGATAAGTCTGACTTGAAGACTAATTGGATCTATCTGGCCACTTTGATGAATAGATCGTTTGAAACAGGTAAGAAGATTGTAGCGTATGCTTGGGAGAAACAAATCCCAGTTTTGTTTAACCCCTCTTTATACCTTGCTCAGAAAGGTAAAAGATACCTTAAATCGTTGTTAAATGCAACTACTATTCTGGTCTTGAACTGGGAAGAGGCCTTGGCTTTACTAGGAAAACGGAACGGAATGCCGCAAGAAGTGCTGCTTTCGTTACAGGAACTCGGTCCAGAAGTGGTAATCGTTACCAATGGAAGAAAGAGAATGTATGCCATTAATGAGAATGAAGTTTACTCATTACAACCACCTAAAGTTAAAGTAGTACATGCTGCTGGAGCAGGGGACTCTTTTACTGCCGCATTTTTAGCAGCTTACATCAAAAAATATCCTTTTGAAGATTGTTTGCGAATGGGACAAGCTAATGCCGCTTCAGTTATCCAATCCGTAGGAGTAAAAAATAAGTTACTAACAAAGAAAGAAGCGTGGGATTTAGCTAATAAATATAATATAAGGGTTACTAAATATGGGATTATTCTCTAGAAAGGTAGAACGTTCGTGGTGGAGCTGGGTTCCGAGAGGAATGTCTCTTTTATTGGTGTTTAGCTGGTTACTTATCTTATTTATTTATGGTTTAGGACCTTATTTCGTGGCCGGATTGATGGTAATGGCCGTTTTAGTTTTAACTACTCTAATCTCCTGGATGAATTCTCCAGTAGGGGGAGGCATTTTCATAATTATGGGAGCAGGTTACTTGATTTTTTCTATGGGTTTATTGTTTTCTACGTTATACGTTATCGCGGCATTTCCCTTATTCTTCACCGGATCGGCATTCATTGTGGAATATTTATATGAAGAGAAGAAAGAAGAAGCAGAAGTTGGGGTGGATGATTTTTAATGCTAGCTAATACTAAAACTATTTTGGAAAAGGCCAAAAAAGGCCATTATGCTATCGGACACTTCAATATTAATAACCTTGAAATTGTTCAAGGTATCGTTCAAGCTGCTCAAGATATGAAATCGCCAATTATCTTAGCTACTTCAGAAGGGGCGATCGAGTATGCTGGAATAAATTTCCTTTACGAACTAGCAAAAACAGCTTCAGAATTAGCCAACGTACCCATTGCTTTACATTTAGATCATGGAAAAGACTTGAAGATCATCAAACAATGTATTGAGCTAGGCTATTCTTCAGTTATGATCGATGCTTCTCATGAAGATTTTGAGAAAAATGTTAAAATTACTAAACAAGTAGTGCAATGGGCTCATAAGAAGGGAGTTTCCGTAGAAGCAGAACTGGGAACTATTGGCGGAAAAGAAGATAAGGTTCATTCTCGAGGAATTATTTACACTGATCCTGCTAAAGCGCAAGAATTTGTAGAGAGAACAGGATGCGATTTTCTGGCTATAGCTATCGGGACTTCGCACGGAGCGTACAAGTTTTCTGGAGAAGCAAAGCTAAAAATGGATATTTTGAGGAAGATCAAACAAAAAGTCAAAGTTCCTTTAGTATTACATGGAGCGTCTGGAGTACCTTCCTCTTTAGTAAAGAAGGCTCAGAAGTATGGCGCTAAATTAAAAGGGGTTAAAGGGGTTCCCGATTTCCAAGTTAAATTAGCAGTTAAGAATGGTATCTGTAAGATCAATACGGATACGGATTTAAGGATAGCTTTTGATGCCGGAGTGCGTCAGGCGGTTAAAGAGCATCCAGAAGATTTCGATCCCCGGCATATTTTAGGGCCGGCTCGTGACTTGATCCGACAGGTAGTAGAACAAAGGATTAAGTTGTTTGGAAGTGCTGGGAAGGCTTAACCATATGATTATCTACCTTGTCTTAGCCCTTTTTTCTGCTTTGTTATATGCCGGAGTTAACGTTTACGATAAATACGTAGTAGAAAAGATAGCTAAGCATCCCTTAAGTTATATGGTGGTAGAAGGGATTTGTATTCTTCTTATCGCTGGGATCATAAGTATATTCTTAGATTGGTCTTCTCTGACTCTTACTAAAATTATTTTTCCTCTTCTTGTTGGTCTAACCTATGGGTTAAACATCTGGTGGTATTATTATCTTATCAGTAAAGAAGATGTGTCTAATGTTATTGGTTTAATTTACCTTTTTCCGCTGGTTGTAGCTCTTCTTTCCTTTATTTTTATTGAAGAAAGAATTTCTTTTCTTAGTTACATCGGTATGTTCTTAACTATTATCGGTGCTGTTTGGCTTTCTAGTCGGATTAAAAAGTTTAAACTTAAATTTGTGGCCGGAATTGCTTTTTTAGTGGTCTTTGCAGGATTTAATGAGTTCATCATGAAAATTGTAACTACTCAAGTTCCTCCTTTGAATGGGTGGGCGATTAGTGTTATTTCTTCTACTTTAGTAGCATTAGTAGGGATATTTTTTACTTCTATACGCCAAAACCTAAAAATCGATATTATCCGTTTTCCCGTTGCGTTTATAGGGGCGTTGATTACTTGTCTTTCCGTATGGGCACTTTACTATGCGATGAGTGGTCTGCCTGCGACCATTGTCTCTTCTCTAGCTGCAACTCAACCCCTATTTGTTGTTTTTATAGAAAGAATTGTGGATAGCCGTTTAAGCAGTATTTCTAAAGAAAGGTTTCTAAAACATAAGCTTGGGGCCGTCGCCCTGGTAGTTATAGGAGTAGTTTTGATTTATGTCTCAGAATTGTTCTGATTACCGATAGATTAAAAAACGTTGAAGTATTACTTCTCTTATAAAAAGAGGTTGACTAAAATGGGAATCTTACAATTATTGTTTGGAAAAAAGAAACATGCTGATCCAGAAAAAAGAGTAAAAGTACATCATGGTAAGAAGATTTATATCGCGGCAGATCATGCCGGGTTTGAACTTAAAGAAAAGATTAAAGAATGGCTAAACCATCATAAGATCCAGTATGAAGATCTGGGCAATAAAGTGTTTGATGCTCATGACGATTATCCTGATTTTGCTGAAAAGCTGGCTAAAAGAGTAGTAAAGGAAAAAACTTCAGGAATATTGGTGTGTGGAACTGGCATCGGTATGTGTATTGCTGCTAATAAAGTTAAAGGGGCACGTGCAGCAGACCCCATTTCATTTAAAGAGATTCGCTTAGCTCGTGAACATAACGATGCTAATATTATCTGCATCTCCGGTTGGTTTAATAGTTTTCACTATTCTACTCGTCTCCTGGAAAGGTTCCTGCAGACTAAATTTTCTCATGAGCCTAGACACGTGCGCAGGCTGGAGAAGATTAAGAGAATTGAACATAACAACTAGTAAGGAATGGTCCAGCTAATCTTTCCTTCTTTAATGTCTAAGAATCAGGAAGAGCTAGATCAAGATCTAATACGGTTGAAAGGGGCAGCTAAGGTTCTTCATCTGGATGTGGTGGACGGGCTATTTGCTCCTAATCATGCTTTAGATTTTAAGTTTAAACTTAGTCCGAAATTTAAATATCATTTGCACTTGATGGTTAAAGAACCGGAAATATGGATTAAAAAGCACCTGAAAGAAATAGAGTTGTTCTTCCCTCAGATTGAAGAGGTTAAAGATTTTTCTCGGTACGCTAAATGGATGAAGAAAGAGAAGAAGAAAGTGGGCTTTGCTTTACTTCCGGACACTTCCGTAGCCAAAGTAAGATCTTTTTTGGGGCAGACAGATTTTGTTTTAATCTTAACCGTCCATCCAGGATTTTATGGAAGCAAATATCTTCCTTCTCAACTGAAGAAGATTGCTTTGATTAAGAAAGTTAATCCCCAGATTAAGGTGTTTGTAGATGGAGGGATGAATCCTTTCCGCATAAAGGGGGCAGCAAAAGCAGGAGCGGATTACTTCATTTCCGGCAGTTATACCACTAAGGCTGAGAAGCCTAAAGAGAGGATAGCTTCTTTAACCAAACCCCTGTCTCGTTAATTAGTACCGGGCAGTGATTAAATTTATAAATAGGGTCCACTTCTTAGCGTTTACCATGAATTTGACTCAACTGGCTTTGGCTATGGGCATAACCTTAGGCTCTTCTGGTGCCTATTCTCAGGAGAATAATTCGTTAGCAAGAATTTTAGAAGGAGATTCTTCAGAAGTAAATTCCTTTCAGAGTTCTTCTTCGCTAGATTATATTTTGGCCGCTTCTGATGTCTTTCCAGCTAGAGATTATTTGCCCGAAACGGGAGATATCATTGCTCAGCGTTCCACTAGTCTACAAAGTAAATTTATTGAGGAAGTAACTCACAGTTCTTACACTCACATGGGAATTGTGGTAGTTAAATATGATGGAGCTTATGTGCTGGAAGCTGTCGGACCAGTGAAATACACTAAGTTAAATGATTGGATTAATCGTGGTTATCAAGGAAGATATACGGTGGTTAGAGTAAACCCCGACTTAGGAATAGATTTAAACGGAGTGGTTAAGGATGCAGAACGATCACTTGGAAAGCCTTACGATTTTTTATTTGGGCAAGATGATAAAAAAATATATTGTTCAGAATTAGTCCAGAAGTCTTTTGAAGAAGGAGGAATAGCTCTGGGAGAATGGCAAGAGTTCAGCCAATTTTTAAAGAATAGTTCTCCTCAGGTTAACTCTGAGATTAAGAGAAGATGGGGAAAGGTCCCGGACAAGCAGAAAGTTGTAACCCCTGCTTCTATTATAAATTCTCCTTTTGTGAGTGTAGTCTACACAGATTTCTAGTAAAGAGGATTGTAATTGCTGTTAGTTTCTATTTATTTTTTTGGGAAGAGGCCTTTGGTTTTACTATGGAAATCTTCCCTTGTTCTATACCTGAAAGAATAATCTGAGAAGGAGTAGCAAAAGCTTCTCCTCTTCCGGCAAAAGACCTTATAGCAATTTTAATTGCGGTGGTTGCAGTAGGAGAAGTGATTCCGTAACTCTTGAGATAAGCTTGCAATGCAGAGTCTGGAACATCCTGTATAGGTAAAGACTTAAGGTTCTGAGTTAGATCTACACCCCCATACGAAGCTAAAGTACAGACATGGGAGGCACAGCTTCGGTAAGAAGTGTATTGTTTTCCCATAGCGGTATTTACTATGCCAGAACTTACTCCCTCATCGAGAGGCATAAAGAACCAGCCGATATTTTTACTTGCATCAGTTTGTGATCCACTGATAATCTTACTACTATCGGCATTTTTGAATTCGTAAATCCCAGAAATGGTGTCTTGAACATCACTTAAATGACTCTGGGCAAAAGGTCGGTCGGAGACGCCCCCCCAATCCGATTCGCTTACTCTTAGATTACCATTATTGTCTAGATATAGTACGGCCATGTGGCCTGCTGCGGCAACTTTTTCTCTTAGTTCGGGAGGTAAATTCTGAAGTTCACTAGCGGTTGGAAGTGGAGCGACGGCTTTAGTAAATGCGGTTTGTCCTGCCGCAACAACGTAAGCTTCTCCAACATGTAATTCATATTCATTATTTCCAATTCTAACCGTTTTAGTTGGAGTTTTGGGTTTTGGGCCGTTTTGTTCTAAAGTAAAAGCATCTTTTCCTTCTTGATCTTGTGCAGTTACAGTGATAGGTACTCCTGGGATATCTTCTTGCTGTTGCACGTTCTCTTCTTCATACTGATAAGGTGTACTTCCCCTGAGTAATTCTCTTCTTGCTTTTTCTTCTTGTAATAATTTATCTAATTCGGAGTAATCATCTTCTGTAAGTTGAGGTGCAACTGGCTGTTCTTT
>Ga0172375_10007088_pt1 | contig 15467 bp, 18 predicted proteins | sample LakKiv1m_FD_114537 | JGI IMG/M metagenome (GOLD analysis project Ga0172375, IMG submission 114537) | Freshwater microbial communities from Kabuno Bay, South-Kivu, Congo - kab_092012_11.1m | ecosystem: Environmental > Aquatic > Freshwater > Lake | place: Democratic Republic of the Congo... | reverse complement strand
GCCCTATGGCTTCCTTAGCTTACCCTGGCCTTCCCCGGCCTTAATAGGCCTTCGGGCAAAAATAAGTTGAAAAGGCCCTGTAAAAAACCAAAACCCTTAACATCCGCAAAATCAAAATAGGGGGCAACAACCTCATAGCCGTCCAGTCCATGACCAAGACCCTCACAGCCGACGCGGAAGCGACCATAGAACAGATACAGGAACTTGCCGAGGCGGGATGCAGAATCGTCCGCGTTGCCGTGAAAGATGAACAGGATGCCGCCGCTCTAAGCATCATAAAACGCTCCATTGCTATTCCCCTGGTAGCTGACATCCATTTTGACTATAAACTGGCGCTGACCGCCCTTGAAGCAGGGGTCGATAAGCTCAGGATCAATCCGGGCAACATTGGGAACATTGAACGCATCAAAGCTGTTGTTTCATCCGCCAAAGAAAAGAAGGTGCCGATAAGGGTGGGAGTGAACAGCGGTTCTTTGGATAAAGAAGTTGAGAACAAATACGGTCATACCGCAAGAGCTCTGGTCGAAAGCGCCTTGAAGCATGTCCATATACTTGAGAAGCTCAGGTTCAACGATATCGTGATCTCAATAAAAGCTACCGATGTCCCGATGACGATCGAAGCCTATCAGATACTTTCAAAGAAAGTGAATTGTCCTCTCCATGTCGGCATAACGGAGGCAGGCATCCCGAAGACCGGGATAATAAGGTCCGCCGTCGGAATTGGAGCTCTTTTGTCGCAGGGGATAGGGGACACGGTCAGAGTTTCCCTGACAGGGGACCCAGTTGAAGAGGTCAGGGTGGCTTATGAGATATTAAAGTCCCTCGATCTCTTTTCCAAAGGGGTAACTATAATATCCTGCCCCACCTGCGGTCGCCTTGAATATGATCTGTTAAAGGTCGTCAACGAGCTGGAAGAGAAGACCCGGAATATCGATGCCCCCTTGAAAATCGCTGTGATGGGTTGTGTTGTAAATGGCCCCGGCGAAGCCTCGGAAGCCGACCTCGGACTTGCAGGAGGAAAAGGACAAGGGCTGATCTTTAAGAAAGGGCAGATGATAAAGAAGGTCAGGGAAGAGGAGATGATCTCCGCGCTGATAAAAGAGATTGAGTTGATGACTGGGGATGTCAAATCCTAAGCTCTAAACCCTAAATCCTAAACAAGCTCAAAACACAAAGGAATAAACCCTAAATATCTTTCATTTTAATGTTTTGAGCTTTGAATTTGTTTAGAGTTTAGTGTTTGGGGTTTAGAGTTTAACATCTCTATTATGTTATAATATTCCTGCAAGGAGATAGTGATGATAGATCGTTACACACTCCCCAAAATGGGTTCCCTCTGGAGCGAAGAGTCCAAGTTCCAGAGCTGGCTGGACGTGGAACTGGCAGTTTGCGAGGTCTGGGCCGAGCTTGGAAAGATACCAAAAGCCTCCCTTGAGAACATCAAAAAGAAGGCCTCTTTCTCGGTAGAACGCATTGATGAGATAGAGAAGATCGTCGACCACGACCTTATCGCCTTCACCACCTGCGTTGCCGAGAAAGTAGGGGAGGACTCCCGCTATATCCATATGGGGCTCACTTCATATGATGTGGAAGATACCGCCCTTTCGCTCAGGCTGAAAGCTTCTGCGGATATCATCATAGAGGACCTCGAAAAAGCCATAGAAGTCCTCAAAAAGAGGGCAAAAGAGAACAAGAACACCATTATGATGGGCAGGACGCACGGGGTCCATGCGGAACCTATTACATTTGCCTTTAAGCTCTGCGTATGGATAGCCGAGATGGAGCGCAGCCTTGAAAGGATGAAAAGCGCAAAAGAGGCCGTGAACGCTGGCAAGATCTCGGGGGCGGTCGGCACTTATGCAAACCTGGAGCCGAAGATAGAGGAGATGGTATGTAAGAGGCTTGGCCTGAAACCGTCCCCGGCATCCACCCAGGTCCTCCAAAGGGACAGGCTGGCCGATTATATGACGACCCTTGCCATAATCGCGGGCTCCCTTGAGAAGTTTGCCATCGAGATCAGGAACCTTTCAAGGACAGAGATACTTGAGGTCGAGGAGCCGTTCAAAAAAGGCCAGAAGGGCTCTTCAGCCATGCCTCACAAAAAGAACCCCATAATATCCGAAAGGATAACAAGCCTTGCCAGGGTGATCCGATCCAACAGCCTGGCCGCCATGGAGAACATGCCCCTCTGGCATGAAAGGGACCTTTCCAACTCGGCAGGGGAGAGGGTGATAGTGCCCGACTCCAATATCCTGCTGGATTACATACTCAACAAGTTCATTGCCCTGATGGAAGGGCTTGTCCTTCACCCGGAAAATATGAAGGCAAATATCGAGCGATCCGGAGGCATCGTTTTCTCACAGAGAATTCTACTTACCCTGGTGGACAAAGGCCTTACAAGGGAGGATGCCTATAAGATAGTCCAGACCTGCGCCATGGAAGCCAGGTCCTCCGGCAAGGCTATGAAAGAGGTCTGCCTGGCTTCTTTTGACCTTCAAAAACACCTGCCAAAAGAGAAGATTGCCGAGTTATTTGACCTGGGTTATTTCACCAGGAATCTCGATTCCGTGTATAAGAGATTCAACCTGTAGCCCTATATATGGGGACGCTACATATAGTGCCGGTTATGAAACGATGGCCTGATGTTTAGTTGGTTTAGTTGATCTTGGTTTTTTCGGGTTATGAAAGGGGGCTCAAGTAACTTAAGCGGTGACGAAAAACGGTTAATCATCACCCGATTCAGAACGGCCATTTTTAGCTCTAAATGAATAAAAGGCGGCAAAGGAGAAAACGATGTATCTGGCAAAAGTTTTTGTAAGACATAAGAAAGGCATCCTTGATCCGCAGGGAAAAACGGTCAAGGACGCGCTCCATGCCCTTAAGTATTCTAGTGTCACTGAGGTAAAGATAGGAAAGCTGATAGACGTAAAGATAGACGCTAGGTCCATGGAGGATGCCAGGCACCAATTGAACGAGATGTGCAAGAAGGTATTAACAAATCCCGTAATTGAACAGTATACGTTCGAAATAGAGGAACTATGAAGGTTGGCGTGATCGTTTTCCCCGGAAGCAACTGCGACTGGGACTGTTTCCATGCGGCAAAGAACATCCTTAAGGCAAAGACCTCTTTCATCTGGCATGAAGAAGAAGACCTTAAGGGCCTTGACCTGATAATAGTGCCCGGAGGCTTTTCATACGGCGATTACCTCCGGTCAGGCGCGATCGCCCGCTTCTCCCCGGTGATGAATGCCTTAATAGAATATGTAAAGAAGGACAGGGGGCTGGTGCTGGGGATTTGCAACGGGTTCCAGATACTGACGGAAGCCGGCCTGCTGCCAGGGGCCCTGCAGAAGAACCGTCACCTTAAGTTCCTGTGCAGGACCACCCCGCTAAGGGTGGAGTCCAACAAGACCCCGTTCACAAAGGCCTGCAAAAAAGGCCAGGTGCTCAATATCCCCATAGCCCATTTTGACGGCAATTACACCGCTGACGAGGAGACCCTTAAAAAGATAGAAAAGAAAGGCCAGGTGGTATTTCGGTACTGCGGCAAAACAGGGACAGTGGCCGATAAATATAACCCCAACGGCTCGATGCATAATATAGCCGGCATCTGCAATGAAGCCCGCAATGTCCTCGGCATGATGCCCCATCCGGAAAGGGTGGCGGAACCGGTGCTGGGAGGAGTGGACGGAAGGTTCATCTTTGAGTCGATACTGAAATCTATCTGAAGAAGCTTCTTCCAGCTAGTTTTATATCCCCCAGGTCACTGTCTGCTTCGAAATGAATTTATATACCGGCCCGGCGGCAGGATCGGGGAGGGCGGCATTTACCATGAAGATGGTCATGGGAGATACCAGCCGGAAATGGGCGCTCAGATGTTCAGTGAACGGGTCATTATTTTGCAAATAATCCCTGTCTGCCGCGATCAGGGCGTGCAGGACTTCAAAAGTCCTTCCCTGAGCAGAAACGATCCCATCGCCCACGTCTTCATTAACAACGAACAGCACTCTCAGTTCGGGGTCCGCTGCTCCTTGATCTCCAATCCCCTGGAATCTGTATCTGTACCCGAAGATCCAAACAGGTATTTTCAGCTCCGTTTTCGGATAATAATCGCTGATAAGAATAGGGGACGGCTTTACTAAGCCAAACAGTTTTGGCCTGCCTGTTGTCGGCCTTTTTACACCCACAAGTATTTCGGTGGTTTTATCTTCTTGTATCTGAGGTATTTTGAACATCCCGAAATAATTTTTGAACCTGTCCGCCTTTCCGATCTCCCGCATTATTGCATACCTTGTATCTTCAGTCAGGGGAGGCAGAACCTTGGTTATCGGCCTGTGATTTGTGGTGATTAGTGCATACCCCAGTTTTCTTATCGCAACGTCAACCTGCTTTGCGCTCATCCCTAATTCAACCACTGGTTTTGTTCCCGGCATCTTGGTTCCTTTCCGTTCCGGAATTTTACGCTCATTTACATATCGACGGATTATTTCATAAATTTCACTTTTTCAAAAGATTGATATCTAATAATGTGCCGTATTTTTCGTCCACATATCCCCCTTCTCATTACTTGACATAAGATATATTATGCGACACTGGATAACGGCCGTTTGTGGATATCTTTAAGACATATCCGATATGTTGGGATGTCATTAAATGAGGCTGTTCTTAACCTGTTTTCATCTATGATATGACCGGATGTAAATTATCCGATCAATCCTCAAATGAACAAAAGGAACATAAAAACAGGATTTTGGCCTCCCCTATCAGAGGCAACAGGTGTTTACCCGAAAAGCAGGATATCGATGGAAAACAGGCCGTTTTAAACGCTCTAATAGGCACGTTATTTTTTGTTTTGATGTATATGTATGGGGGCAGATCAGCGTTTTTTCTTCAACCGCCGAAAACAGTATTTTTTGTAAATAGGGGACGTAAAATACTTTTTATCTTGATCCTGCCGTCATTCTATTCCTTATAGCTCTTTATCCTGACGCCCAGGGAATAGTTGGTGTTAGCCCGGCCGTTTATGAAATCGTCCGCCTGCATGAGAAGGCTGACGTAATCGACGAACTTATATTCACCCGTAAGGCGCAGCTTGGGATTGTTCGGCTTGGGGTTATTAAAGTCATAGATGTCGCCGCTAAGTATAAAGCGGTCGTTCATTTTCATGTCAACGCCGCCGCCGAGATAGGTATTGATCATCCCTATCCTCAAGCCCAGATTTTTTGACACAGCGGTCGCAACCTGGAGGTCAAGCAGGGTGAGGTTGCGCGACACCGCGCCCTCCCCTATCGCCATCATAACGTGGGTGTCCCCTCCCGTCGAAAAATCGAGGTTTCCCTTTATCTGGTTGGAGAGGCCGCCGAAAAGCACGTCGCCGCTCGGTTTTATCTGCATGTTGCCGACGCCCTCAAAGAATTTATTGGCGGATGAAAGCGTTTTGTCTGTGGAGTTCGCGATACCTTTTACATTGGCCTGGAACCTGGGATCGGCCACTATCTTGTTGAAAGAATCCGCAAGCACTATAAGCTCCTGAGTGAGCCTGTTGATCTCCACCGTGGCCTTTTCTATGTTCAGGACCGCGTTGACAAAAGCGTTCTGGATGTCGGGCCTTTCGATGATCCTGGCAATAGTTGTCAGTATCTTTTTGGTCTCTATAAGGTTCTGCGCTCCTATGTCCACAAAATCGACTATCCCCGAGGTCTTCTGGCCGTAGAGTATCTGGGAGGCCCTGTATATTTCAGTTGAATGGCCGGGCTTGATCTCAAGGAACTTCATACCGACAAGACCGTCAAAAGATACCCTGAGAGATGAGTCCGCCGGGAAATTTATCCCTTTGTCAATATTGCAGTAGATCATTATCGATTCCGGGCCCGGGTCGATGCGCATCACTTTTCCCACCTTGAAGCCCCTGTAGCGTATCTCTGACCCTGTGGTGAGGCCTTCGATGTTCTCAAAGGAACCGATCATCTCATAACCTGTAAAGCGCAGAAGTATCGCGCTCTTCCATGTGACGACCGATCCCAGAACGAGCAGCGCTATCGTTACCACGATACCCACCTTTATCTGGTTTGACATCCGTTAAAGACCTCCTCTGATAAAATTCCTGACCGCGGGGTCGGACGAGCTCTTTGCCTGCTCAACGCTTCCCGCCTCGATGAACTTCCCGTCACTTACCATAACTATCCTGTCGCTGGTCCTGAATATAGTTGAAAGCTGATGTGTAACAAGCACTCCAGTTGCCTTAAGCTCTTTGGTAAGCTTGTTGATAAGGTCCTCTATTACGGTAGAGGTGACTGGGTCAAGCCCCGTTGTCGGTTCGTCATATAATATTACGGAAGGGTCATTGGCGATCGCACGCGCAAAGCTGACCCTTTTTTGCATTCCTCCGGAAAGTTCTCCCGGCATCAGGCCCTCGATTCCCGGCAGGTCCACCATACTTAGCTTTTCAGCCACTTTTTCCCTGATCCTGTCCTCGGTCAGGACAGCGTTCTGCCGGAGACCGAACGCAATGTTCTCATACACAGAGAGGGAGTCAAAAAGGGCCGAGCTCTGGAAGACCATGCCGATCTTTGACCTCATCTTCATCAGTGCATCCTCGTCAAGCAGGGTCATCTCTTTTCCGTTGATAAAGATGCTGCCCCTGTCAGGGTCTATCAGACGGATCAGAAGCCTGAGCAGAGTGCTTTTTCCGCAGCCGGAAGGCCCTATCACAGCTATTTTCTGGCCGTCGGGTATCTCGAGGCTGACATTGTCAAGCACCTTCTTGCCGCCGAATTTTTTTGAAACGGACAATAATTTTATCATTTAAACAACGCCACCGATAAAAAGTAATTCGCAATGAATATGGTTATCAGGGACATGACAACAGAGGCGGTGGTCGCTTCTCCCACGCCCTTGGCCCCGTTCTTTGAATTGAGGCCCATATAACAGGCAATTACGGAGACCAGGCCGCCGAATATGAGCGCCTTGAAAAGTCCCGCCAAAATATCTCCGGTCTTAAGGAACTGCTCGGTGGCCTCAAAATAGCTGTACGGGTTGATGTTCACGAGAAAAACGGAAACAAGAAAAGAACCGATAAAGCCGATGATGTCGGCAAACAGAGTGAGCACAGGGAACATGAGAGATGAAGCAAGGAACCTGGGGACCACAAGATAGTTGACCGGATCTGTCCCGAGGGACTTCATCGCATCTATCTGCTGGGTAACGGTCATTGTCCCGATCTCGGCGGCGATTGCCGCTCCCACGCGGCCCGCAAGGACTACTGCGGTGAGAACCGGCGCAAGCTCCCTGGCAATAGCGATCGCCATGACGGCGCCCACCATCTTTCCTGCCCCGAACTTTGTGAACTCGGTGGCTATCTGCACCGCGAACACCATTCCGACGAAGAACGCCGTTATAAGAGAGACAGGGATCGATTCGTTGCCTATCCTCACCATCTGGTCGTAGATATTCCTTAAATGGAGCTTTTTGGTGAAGGAGCTTACAAGCGCCTGCCACAGCAGAAGGCAGATATCTCCGAACTCGGCAAAGAATTGAAGGGTCTCCATGCCGACAAAATCGAAATATTTTTCTTCTTTTTTTATATTGAAGCTAAAGCGCATTCATCGCTCCCGGCAATGCCTCAATTATATCAGAAGCGATGATATTTCCACGGACTTTTTTGGCCGAAGAAATATCACCCGCGAGCCCGTGGATAAAAGCCCCGCATACCGCCGCGTCAAAAGCCTCCATCCCCTGCCCTATCAAAGAAATAATTATTCCCGTAAGTACATCGCCCGATCCTGCTGAGGCCATCCCGGGATTTCCGGTCGGATTAATGAAATATTTACCGGTCTGGTCGCAGATGACCGTACCGGCCCCTTTCAATACGACGATAGAGTTAAACAATTTTGCCGCTGACCGCACCGCCCGAAGCCTGTCCGACTGCACCTTTGACGCAGTAGTCCCCAAAAGCCTTGCCATCTCCCCGGGATGGGGAGTAAGAACGGTCGGATAGACCCTGTTCAAAAGGACCGCGGGGTCGTCCGCGATGGAGTTCAGAGCGTCGGCATCAAGCACCATCGGAGTAGGAAGGTCTGCCTTAATGAGCTTTTTAACGAACTCTTTCTTTTTCACCCCTATCCCCGGCCCTACCGCTATCGCGTCAAGGTCCATCTTTTTTATCTGCCGGACAGTCAGATCAAAATACGTGATGACCTCCGGAACAGCCTTATTGATGCTTGCCTGTATTGCTCTGGGTATAGAAACATATACAAGACCGGAACCGGTCCTTAGAGCTGCTTTAGCGGTCAGAATGGCTGCTCCGGCCATGTTCTGCGACCCGGCGATGATCAGCACCCGCCCGTTATCGCCTTTATTGGAATCGAACTTCCTTCCCGGTATCCTCTCTTTTACAAACGCCCTGTCTGTAAGATTTTCTTTGTTTTGATCATTGAATTTTGATATTTGAATTTGTTTAGGATTTAGAGCTTGGGATTTAGGATTTGACATTGGAATAGAAATATCCCCAACCACTATCTTACCTGCGTTCTTAGGGCCCTTGCCTCTTAACAGCCCCTTCTTCGCCAGATGGAACGTCACCGTCATATCCGCTTCAACACAAGCTCCTTTTATTTTCCCCGTATCGGAATCAAGGCCTGAGGGGACATCGACTGAAACGACCTTATACCTATTCCTTTTCTTTATTTCGTTCACCAGAGAGATAACATCTGCAAATACTCCCTTAACTTCGCTGCTGAGCCCGATACCAAAAAGGCCGTCGATCACTATTTCTGCATCAGGGAGCTCATCCTCAAGGACCTTTAACTGCATTTTATCAGTCACCTCGGCAATATTGATCTCCATGTTCCCGGCAATCAGAAAGTTTATCTTTGCGCCTTCTTTTAGGTCTTTCTTCCGTCCGATCAGAAATATCGAAACATCACAGCCGGCATTATAGAGATGCCTTGCAGCGACCGCGGCATCGCCGCCGTTGCTGCCTTTGCCGCATATGACTATCGCGCTTTTGGGAATACCGTAATTCTCTTCAATGGCTTCGACCACACAGAGACCTGCATTCTCCATCAAAACGACCTGCGGGATGCCGAGCTTGTTTATGGCCCGGCTGTCGATCTCTTTCATCTCAGCTGCCGTTATTGACCGCATTATTCGATCACCACGCATGCCACGCCGTAATCCCTGCTGTGGGACAGCGTGATGTGCGCTTTTTTCTTCAACTTCCCTTTTATCTTAAGATACGGTTTTCCCCTCTTGTCATTGGCAACCTCGATCTCTTTCCAGTGAATGCCGGCCATACCGGTGCCGATCGCCTTTGCATAGGCCTCCTTGGCGGCAAAACGGACTGAGAGCTCGGGAAAGCGGAGCTTGTTGAACTTTTTGCAGTATTTAATTTCGGAAGGAGTGAAGACCCTGTTCAGGAATTTATCGCCGTGACGCTTGACCGCGCTTTTTAAGCGCTCTATTTCGACTATGTCAATGCCGATCCCTTTTATCATTTATTATCAGTAAACCGGCGTGATCCAGTCCTTATACGCGTGATCGTCGCCCCGCGCAGCGGCAAAATACGCTTTCTGGAGCTTGGAGGTCATGCCGCCGATGGAACCGCCGGCAACGACCCTTCTGTCAACCTCGATCACGGGCGAGACCTGGGCGCCTGTTCCGACAAAGAAAAGCTCGTCGGCTATATAAAGCTCTGACCGGTCGATCGAGCGCTCTTCGACCGTGATACCGAGCTTATCTTTTGCAAGCTGTATAAGACAGCCCCGTGTAATCCCTTCGAGAATATTGTCGGTGACCGGAGGAGTGATCAGCTTCTCACCCCTGACCATGAACAGATTTTCACCGCTTCCCTCCGCGACATGGCCGTCGTGCGAGAGCATTATCGCCTCTTCAAAGCCGCCCTCTATGGCCTCTGATTTTGCCAGGGAGGAATTGATATATGAGCCCGTTATCTTTGCCCGCGTCGGTATAGTCATGTCATCCAGCCTTCTCCATGTGGACGTGCAGACGCGGATGCCCTTTGAGATATCAAGGTAATCGCCGAACGGCGACATGAAGATACACAGCTCGTCATCGACTCCGACTAGGCCGAGCCCGATCTTTTTGGAGGATTTATACGCAAGGGGTCTGATGTAGACATCTTCCCTGTAATTGTTGCGCTTGACCAGGTCAATGGTGATATCGCACAGCTCTCTAAGAGAATATTTGCACTCCATGCGCAGGACCTTGCAGGAGCGCAGCAGCCTCTCGTAATGCTCGGAAAGCTTAAGGATATACTTTTGCTTTTTGTCGGGGTTCCAGTACCCGCGGATCCCCTCAAAAACAGCCGTGCCGTAATTGAAGGCGTGAGTCATGATCGAAATGTTAGCCTTTTCGAACGGGACAAAATTTCCTTCAAAAAAACATTCTTTCATTTTATTACATCCTTTCGGGGGCCGAAACTTTTAATAATTTTAACACGTTTGAGAGCACAATTCGAGTGGAGCTGATCAGAGCGAGCCGCGCTTTCATCGTTTCCTTATCCTCGCTTATAACACGGCACTTGTGATAATAAGAATGGAATAGGGCCGCAACCTGCCTGGCATACCTTACGATGTGATGCGGCTGCATGGCCTGCCCTGCGGCCTTCACCTCATTTGGATATTCGATAAGCTTTAAAATGAGCTCTTTTTCCGCTTCTTCTTTTAACAGGCTCAGGTCAGCGTCCACTGTGTCAGGGACCGGGACGCAGCAGTTCTTGATGATATTGGATATCCTGGCGCAAGCGTACTGGATATAATAGACCGGATTTTCAAGGGACTTTTTCTTTGCCAGCTCAAGGTCAAAGTCCATATGCGTGTCGGCCCCGGTCATAAGGAGGAAAAAGCGCGCCGCGTCGCAGCCGATCTCGTCAAGGACCTCTTTGAACGTGATCATCTCGCCGGTCCTCTTTGACATGCGGACAGGTTCCTTCCCGCGGTAAAGAGTGACAAGCTGGCCGATGATTATCTCGAGCTTCTGGCTTGGAAGCTTCAAAGCTTCTAGAGCCGACTGGAGGCGTTTCACATAACCGTGATGATCAGTTCCCCATACATTTATCAAAAGGTCGAAGCCTCTTTTGAACTTATCAGCGTGGTATGTTATATCAGCCGCAAAATAGGTCGGCTCCCCGTTCTCCCGCACAAGCACCCTGTCTTTATCATCACCGAATTGTTCCGACTTGAACCAGAGAGCTCCGTCCTTTTCATAAGTGACGTCGTTCTTTTTCAGATGCTCCACGGTCTTTTTAACCGAACCGTTCTCATGCAGAGTATTTTCAAAGAACCAATTATCGAACTCTGTCCTTGCTTCCAGGAGGGTCTGCTTTTGCTCTGCCAGCATTTTGTCCAGAATATATTTTTTGACATCTTCCGGTTTATCTTTTTTTACATCTTCAGCGATGTCTTTTATATAACTTCCGCCGTAACCGCCTTCGGGAGTGTCCAGGCCTTTCCCCGCGCAAAGGACTGACTCAATAAGAAGGTCCACCTGCCTGCCTATGTTATTGACATAAAACTCGGTTTCAACGCTGTAACCGCAGGCTTTCATTATCTCGGCAAGTGAACTTCCGATCGCGGCCCATCTGCCGTGGCCTATATGGAGCGGCCCTGTCGGGTTGGCGCTTACAAACTCTATCAGGACCTTTTTGCCGCCGCCTGAATCATTCCTTCCGTAATCATCGCCAGCTTTGATGATCTCATTTAAACTTTCCTGCGCCGCCGGATCATTTATAAAAAGATTGATGAAGCCGGGGCCTGCGATCTCGATTTTTTTAAAGAGCTTTCCCTTGTCGGCCTTCTCTATTTTTTCCTTGAACTCTTTTGCTGTTTCACGGGGGTTTTTGCCTTGAGATTTTGCGACAGCCATAGCGGTATTTATTGAATAATCGCCGAATTTGCGCTCTTTCGGGACTCCCAGCTCGATATTGTCCCGGCCGAGTGCTGATACTAATATTTCAACGATCTTCTGTCTCATTATCAAATAGATTATATCACTTCTGAAAATCGATATTTTTCAGGAACTTATCCTGGTATGAGGGCTGGAGGGAGAGCTCTATATGCCCGGTCATGCCCGCTATCTCTTTTGCCTCTTCAAGAAGCTCCGGCTCAAGAAGGACCTTTTTAGAGCCGCCCAGGGATGAATTGCCTATCGCCCTGACGGATGTCTTTGGCAGGCGGGGTATCAGGCCCGTATCGATCACATCCTGAATATTTATTTTTTCTCCGAAAAGGCCGGCGAGCAGGATCTTTTTGATGTCGGCAGGTTTTGTGCCGGACCTTTCGAGAAGTATCTCTATTCCCGCACGGATAGCGGCCTTGGCAAGCTGGAAGGTGCGGATATCTTCTTGGGAAACCTCACCCCGCCACGATAAATCGTGGCACCCCTCTCCACTCTGTGGAGAGGGGGCAGGGGGTGAGGATTTTCCTGTTTTGTCAATTCTACCCGCTCTCATCGATCGTGCAACTCTTGAAATCATATCCGACCCCAGAACAATATTCTTTCCCTTAAAAGCAGGGCCGGCAGCCGTGGAAGTACAGACAAGGCCGTCCTTGTTCCCCAGGACCATTTCGGCATTTGTCCCCAGATCTATAAGAAGCTTCTTCCCTGCCGTCTTATGCATACCTGTATATAAGATGCCTGAAACGACATCCGCTCCGACATAAGGAGAAATAACGGGTAAAGTTGTGAGTTTTGTCTTTTTAGAAGCAACGATGCCGATATCTTCCGCGTTTATTTCAACAGGGCCGCTTATTTCGGCCTTAAAAGGATACTTCAAAAAACCCGAGATATCCAGCCCGAGCAGCAGATGGAGCATAACGGTATTGCCGGAAACGACTATCCTGCTGAGCCGTTTCCTGTTTATGCGAAGTTTTTTGGACAGGGCAAAAATGAGATTGTTGAGGTCTGTAACAAGCTGCTTTTGAAGGACCTTGACATTGCCGGATCTTTGAGAGGCAAAGGTCAGCCGGCTGACCACGTCAAATCCGTGGCTGGTCTGGCTGTTCCTTATCGACAGAGAATAAAAATCCTTCCTCTTGTCAAGGTCCGTCATGAAGCCGGCGATATTCGTCGAGCCTATATCAAAGGCAAGGCCGAGATCCGCCATTATTTTTTGCCGTACATTTCCCTGACTTTGTCCACCGTTCTCTGGCCAAGGTCCTTAGCTTTGTCGGCCATCTCTTTCAGCTTGGGGCTCCATTTATCGCTCTCTTCCTGCAGCTTTTTCCTGGTCTCCTCCCCCTTTTGCGGGGCCAGCAGCATCCCGACTACCGCGCCTATTATCCCGCCCGTCAAAAAGCTCTTTATCTTACCCATGTTTCACTCCCCTTTCTTTCCGAATATTATTTGGACCGCTTTCTTTATCCCCGCCCCGACACTCTCGATCTCCACCCTGGGGTCTTTGATGAACCTCTGCACGTAGGAATTGACCCTGTCCATTCCCTGCGCCACCATGTCCACCTTGCCGAACACGAGCCCCGTTATCCTGTCAAAGCGCCCCAAAAAACTGTTGACCGAGCCGGTAATCCCCGACATGTCATTAAGCAGGGGCTGAAACTCATTGCTCAGCTCGTTCAGCATCTTATCTACCGGCTTCATCATGCTCCTTACCTTTGCGAGCAGCATTATGAGGTAGGCTATCAGCACAAGGACGCCTATGGTTACGGCAATGATGCAGACCGGCAGGACCACGTTCATGTTCATTTTTCACCTCCCGTGAGTTCGCTGCGTTTTTCATCCGCGGCCTTCTGGGCCTCTTCAAGCGCCATTGCCAGCCTGTTTATCCCGTCTTCTATCGAGCTTACCGTTTTGGCGATCGTTTCACCGTCCATCGCCTTTTTTTTGACCTCATCCACCTTTTCACCGACCTTTTCCCTTAATTCCTTCCCTGAAAAAGGCGTCAGGAGCGCCGCGAGAGCGCCGGCAAGCGCCGCCCCGAGAAAAAACCCGCCCAGAGAGATGTGTCCTTTTCCTGACATCCTTATTTGCCTCCTTTTGGATATGAACCGAGTATCTTTAAGAAACCTACCTTGTTGGTGATATCGGACAGAGCCTCCGCGATCGTTCTATCCTTTCTGTGGCCTTCCATGTCGACAAAGAAAAAATAATCGCCCAGGGCTTTTTTTGACGGCCTTGATTCGATCTTTGTCAGATTGATGCCGCGGGACGCGAACTCCTTAAGGACGGTAAAAAGGCCTCCCGGCCTGTCGGCGATTATCGAAAAGACGATCGAGGTCTTGTCTTTGCCGGTCGGAGCGCTGTCCTTTTTTGCGACGACGATGAACCTTGTTGCGTTGTCCGAGTAATCCGTAATATCCTTTATCAGCGTCTTGAGCGAGTACAGCTTTGCTCCTCCCGAAGATCCTATCGCAGCGATATTATCGTCAGCGGACAAAGAGACGAGCCTGGCCGCCTCTGCCGTGCTCGGCGCCAGTTTTATCTTTGCATGGGGAAGGTTCTTCCTTATCCATACCCTGCACTGCTCTATAGGCTGAGGGTGAGAGATGACCTCTTTTATGTCTTTGAGGTCTATGTGCTTTTTTGCAAGCAGGCTCTGATGGACAGGAAGGATTATCTCGGCTTTTATCTTAAGATCAACCTCTTTTGCAAGCATGTCCTGAACAACGCCGATGGTCCCTTCGATGGAATTTTCCACAGGAACGACCGCTTCATCTGCCTCTTCCCTGTCCACGGCAAGAAGAGCGTCATGGAAAGTAGGAAAAGGAAGCAGCCCCGCTTTGCCGGCGTGTTTCTTTATATAGACACGGCCTGCATCATGAGAGAACGTCCCTTCAGGCCCCAGATAACCTATCTTTTTTGCCATCTGCCCTATTTTACTCCCGGAACCGGCTTATCTCAAGCCCGGACTCTATCAGCATGTTGGAAGCAAGGTCGTCGGGATAATCGCCCTCAAAAACGACCCTTTTTATGCCCGCGTTTATCATCATCTTGACGCAGATCACGCAGGGCTGGTGTGTGCAATATAATGTAGAGCCCTCGATCTTGACGCCGTCCCAGGCGGCCTGGATTATGGCATTCTGTTCGGCATGCAGGCCGCGGCACAGCTCGTGCCTCTGGCCTGACGGGATGTTCATCTCTTTGCGGATGCAGCCTACCACTTCGCAGTGGGCCAGGCCTTTCGGGGCCCCGTTATACCCCGTTGAGAGGATCCTTTTTTCCTTCACGATCACCGCCCCGACGTTCCTTTTGAGGCAGGTGGAGCGCTTGGCGATCACCCTGGTTATCTCCATGAAATACTGGTCCCAGGAAGGCCGCTTTGCGGCTTTGACCTCTTTATCTTTTTTTTGAGACCGCTGTTTTTGCCGCATCTGCGATGTCCTTTGCGGTGAGACCGTATTTTTTCAAAAGATCGGACGGATTGCCCGACTCGGTGAAAGTGTCTTCCACTCCGACGCGCACAACGGGGACGGGATGGGAGCCGCTGACCGTTT
>Ga0172375_10007086_pt1 | contig 15472 bp, 10 predicted proteins | sample LakKiv1m_FD_114537 | JGI IMG/M metagenome (GOLD analysis project Ga0172375, IMG submission 114537) | Freshwater microbial communities from Kabuno Bay, South-Kivu, Congo - kab_092012_11.1m | ecosystem: Environmental > Aquatic > Freshwater > Lake | place: Democratic Republic of the Congo... | reverse complement strand
TCGTTGCCCACCAAAGCGCAACTTTAAACCGCTCTTTTTCAGGCTGGCGCTTCCTGCGAAGCACCTTTATTTCATAGCCTTTGTCAATAAAGGCTGTTTGCACATTAATAAGCCTGCACTTGGGCAGGCTTGCCTCAATAGCTTCATATCCGCCTAAAGACCCTGCCACATGCGTCCATTTAGAGCTTTTGCCGTATCCTGCCCTTTCCTGGGCCTTTTGGACAGCAAACTTATTGCCGGCCACCAGTATCACATAGCCTATTTTTAGCTTTTCAGGATCTAATATTTTTTGCATTTTTTTCTCTAACACCCCCGAGGTGGGGCGAAGCCACTCCTCGGGGGTGAAAAACGGTTAGTTTATATTATTTGGCCATTTCGCAAGCATCTAAAAATAACTTTTTAATAAATTCTTTGTTTTCTTCAAATACGGGCGTTTGGATAGAAATGGCTAGTGTGTCATCTCTTCTTAAACTAAAAGGTAAGCCAATTTCTTCCAAAGATTTCTTTGTCTTATCTATATTATTCCTGCCTAATCTAACATCAAATTGACAATATCCTTCTCTTACCCTAGGACGGAACCAAGCATAATTTCTCCGCAATGTCCCCAAAGCAACGTGGTGCTTATTGTAAGTAACCTTAGGATTTTCATACATTTCTTTTGATATTGCAATCATTTTGTCCATTAAAGTTATTGATTTTGGATTTGAATGATTTTCCCAATAGCGCCTATCTACTGTTTCGCCGCCCAAATCCACCTCATCCTCTGGTTCTTCAAAAATATCTAGCACTTTAGTAAAAACAAGGCAGATTTTGTTTTCAATTTTTATAGCATTTAATTGAATAGCAATAACTGGGATTGATTTATTCATAATAGATATGACATTAAAAAAACGACTTGTTATATCTTCTGCGATTATAACTGCTTTGTGATCTTTGTTGGGAAACCTGCGCTTCTCAATATCGCAATATTCTATAGTCCTTATAATGTGACTTTCATTGGTAGGTCCTAATTGTATTTCAACTTCATACATGGTTTCTATTTCAGGATCGTGCAGTAAAAAGTCTATTCTTCCTCCGGTAGATTGCCTTCTTTCTCGTTTAACTATCTCAAGATCCCCTAATCCTATCAAACTTGGATCTTCTTCTATTTTATCTTGTATCCATTTTTCATCATAGTAATCAGATAAATTTATTTTTTCTGCTTTAACATACTCTAAGTTCATAATTTGCCTCCTTTAAAATTGAGTTTTATTTTAATTCTTCTAAAGTAAAAACCGGTGCCTGGCACCGTTAAAATTTCAGACATGGGAAATGTCCCCATAATCCTTAAGCGCCTTTAACATACCTGCATATTTGAGATTATAAGAATTCTTGTACGCTTTTTTGAAGCAACTAATTTTTTCAGACTCATCTAGATTCCAATAAAAATAATAGTGCGCTTTGCTTTCTTGCCTAATTACCCTAGTCAAGCTCCCATTATTGGTATTTAACCAAGAAGCTACATCTGACGGAAGATTAGCAATAATAATCCTACATTGCCCAAGCTGTATTGTAGGTTTTTTGTCAGCATTATCTAAATAAGCAGCAAGATAGGCGCTTCCATATATGGGATTCTTCTCGATTCCTAAAAACTCGATTCTTTCTTTATATTTGAAATGCCCATAAGCTACAGATGTTGATAGCATAAAATCTTGATTTAACAACTCCTTGTTAATCTTTTTAATCACAAGTAGAATAGATTCCAATTTCTCTTGGTTTGAATTTCCTCCACGAACAAACATAATTCCACAATCTGAAATAAACAAGCCCTCTACCCTTACCATCCCCGTCCTGGTATTGTCTCTTTTTAAATTGTTATATGCCGCTTGATAGAATTTATCTAAAGCCTTCCACGCTCCATCCTTTTGTTTCATTAATTCTTTAAATCCTGAAATATCTATAAAAGCTACAAAAGTATCTCCATCAAAATCTTTCAATGCCATCTTTATTTACTCTTTTTATTGTTTTGCGTTAACAACGATTCTAATCTTATTCCAAACCTGCCCCGCCGCTTCTCAAGCGCTGGATCCGCCTCTTTGGAAAACGGCCCCTATAACCTACACCCCTTTATCCCCCTTCAACTTCTTTAGATAGAGATCTTTATCGTTTAATTGGATAATCAGGGGCGAATTCGAAGAAGAAGCTCTACCAAAAATTACTGCCTTTCTATCTTCAATTGTTGATAACGCATTGGTATAATCTTCGCCTATATAGTTGCTAAGAAAAGCCATGCCTGTGTCATCAAACACTCGCATGGCAAATATAGTGTTACACTGATTAAGAATACTTTTGGTCACATTTGCCGTTCTTTGAGTAACAACCATACAACCTAGGCCGTATTTTCTACCTTGCAATATAGTTTTCGCAGTACCATTTGCTGCTGTTTTATCTCCGTCACTTGCCGCAGAATTCCATTCCGGAATCAAAGAGTGTGCCTCTTCAAAAACTAAGCATACTCTGGCCTTTTCATCAGTAGCTCCCATAATCTTTACAATTTCAAGCAACTGTTCTGATATAATACGGGTAATTTCTGCAGTGCTTAATTCTGCCATAGATGCTGCTCCTGAAAATGGTTTGCTATCTTGGCGATAAACAGTAAGTTTATCCGGATCATATACCTTTAATTTAACAACACCTTCCATAAATTTTTTTAAATCATCCTTGATTAGCTTTCTAAATTCATTTAAACTACCACCATCAGCCACATTTTGTTGAACCTTACCATGCAAAGGTTGTAACTTTGCCTGAACTTCCTGTTCAAACTTCTCATCATTAGAAACATCATAATCACCGTACTCTTTTAATTTTCCTCTATACTGCCCTGAAATATCTAAGCAAAGCACTTTGATATTTTCTTTCACTAGCTTGCTTATAATCTCAAAAGCAAGATACGACTTACCTATACCTAATATTCCTAAAATCGCCACATTGTGCGTGACTAATCGATCGCAATCGAGGGTTATTGAAAAATCTGTACCGGGAACCCGACCAATAAAATCAAGAAACTTCTCTTCCCCTACATGAGAAGGCACTAAAAATACTGGGGCATGTGGTTGAGGTAACCATCTAACCATCTCAAAACCATGCTTGTCTGAATTCCATTTACCAATTTTCCTAGCCCTTCCTATAATATAACCATACTTGTTACCGCTCTCCAGTGGTTGAGAGCTTGTTTCTCCATCTATAACCTGATACAAAACATCATCTTCTCCTACTTGGACCCTAATCAATTGTCCTTCTTTAATAGGATTGTTGGGATTAATAATTGAAAATCTAATCTCTTTAACATTCGACTGCTCAGAAACAAAACCAATCAAAGAAGCAATGTCTTTATAAATATTATTCTGTTCTAAAACAGTTTTTAATTTACCTAGATTAGACGAATCTTGAAGAACATAGATTTTTGGCTCCTCAATTTTAATTCCCTTGTCATTGATTATAAAAAACTCACTTGGTTGAATATTTAAAAATAATACTCTCGCCCAAATTTTATCGTTCAAAAGCAAAGAATGCATAACGAGAGCTACCTGCTGACTCTGATCAGGATAAGAAATCACCACTAAAGTATTCTTTTTTAATTCAGCATTAAAACACTCAATCACTCCTAAAAACGAAGATTCCATCCTTATAAGCTTTCCAACATGGTCAAGTTTAACATCATGCTTGATGAGGTCGATGACACGTCTAACTAATATCCATAATTTATCAATAATCCGTGAAATCAGAAAAAACCAAAATAATAACAAAAGAATAAATTTACCTGGCTCATTCTGAAAATAGGTTAGTAGTGCTCCCAAAAATAATAGCGAAAATAAAACTACAGACTTCCCTATTTCAGTATCGACTACAAACAGTGCTTCAGAAAACCTCCTAACCTTCTCATTTCTATTGGGCTGAAGAATAACAATGACAATGCTAAGCAGTAAAAAGAAAATGCCAATTGTTATTAAATAATTCCAACAGAAAAACTCTTTGTTATTTACGCCTAATAAAACTGTTATAAAAACCACAGAGCTAGATATAACATCTACGGGCTTCGAATAAAATGGCTCAATAAGATAAGTACTAAAAATGATCATAATACTGGCAACATAAAACCATATATTTGAAGGCAAAGAGATGTCTGGCAGAACATGACCGAATAACGTAAGATTAATAATACAAAGCACACCAAAATATAATAATGCTATAAATAATCTTTCAAATTGAGCATTGATTTTCTGCATGTATTTTATTCTCCTACGTAATATTTTTTTATCTTATACCACTTGGCATCTTGAGATTGCATATATATCCCTATGATCAAAATTAAACCTGTCCCCGCCGCTTCTCAAGCGCTAGATCTACCGAAGCAGATTTTGTTTCCGACCTGTCCCTAGATGCTCACCTTTACTATTTACGTGAATAATATTTGATCTGGTATATCGGTCCACCATTAGAATATTCTTCGTAGCTTGAATAATGACTGAATTTAAATATAACTTCTTTTCCATTAAATGCTAAAGTTATAGGAGGGGCTTCATATCCTCCTTCAAAGAGTTTTACTGATTGAATAATAGGTTCATTTTCAAGAATTAAAATAACACATTTATTATTTTTTCTGTCGGTATAAAATCTCATTTTTTCTTTAGAATTCTCCGGAGTAAAAATTTCTATCTTCTCTTTTGAATAGAAATTTTCTGCAGATTTTTTTTCTTTGTAAATACCAAAAAATATGTTACCTATAGAAAAAAATATAAAAATTGTGAAGAGTAAAATTCTGATACTTCTTCCTAATTGCAAACTATATATTTTTTCAACATATCCTAATGTACCTAGAATAAAAAGTATTAAAGGAACTGTCCAGTATAGATGCTTCATTATTTTACCTCTCTACTAACTCAGATATTTTAGAATTTGTTTTTCTGCGCTCCACCTCTCAAGCGCCAGATTAGGCTGGCACTTTCTGGGCCGTCCCCTAAAATCTACAAGTTATTTTCTACAATCACGGCATAGTGAATCAATTTTACTTATCAAATACTTATTGCACTTGGGGCAATGCTTACTCCCATATAAGTCTATTTTTGTCTTATCCAACCAATAACCTACTGGCATTTGATTCGCCTTGTGAACACTCAAGCCTATATCCCATAGGTATTCTTGAAAAATATTTTCAATAAATTCTTCTGGCTTATCTAGCATTTCCATCACTGAAAAATCTCTTTCAATATTTACTTCAGCATCTAATTCCATAACTCCTAATTCGTCGCTGAATCCGTATGCCTCATGAGGAGAAATCAATTTTACCCCTCGACAATTTTCTAGTCTTAAAATAAATTTTATGATTCCCCAGTATCCGATATTCTTGTAGAAATTTGCAGCAAATTTTATCATTAAATATAAATTTCTTAATTCAAATCCTAAATATACCCCTTCAATAGATTCAAAATTGTGAATTGCATTCTCATAGTATGAAATCTGTCCAAAGATGTTCAACTCTCCATATCTTTCTTTACGAACCGTTAGTTTATCAGCATCCTTTGCTGATATATACGCATAAATGCTATCACTTGCTGTCTTAATCCTATCGGTTTCAAGAGGAAAACCTTGCCCCCCAGCGACTTCAGAACTTCTATACATATCGTAAATCTGCCTTCTTTCTATTAATGGCCACGTAGGATATAAAGGAATTGCAATCAACATAGAAGGCGTCAACATAAAATTACGTTTAACATCAGGAGGGAAAACACGTTTATACGTTCTCTGCAATAACCATTCCCTGTGTTCAATTATTTTTTCTCTCCGATTTAGAATTACCGTTATCTCTTCCGCAGTCATCTCTCTGGGGTCACTGCAGTCTTGGATGCGGATATAAAATCCTGCCCTTTGATTTATTGTGTGTGGAGCTTCTTCGCTCATATCTATTCGCACAACTACAACTACCTTAGTGGTATCGGTTTTTAATTCGCATTCTTGAATTTCGGGAACGACAGGAGGATATATGTGGTCAAGACAAATACTTTGTATCTTATGTCTGGGGTTCAAGCTTTTATCAATACCAACCATGGCATCGGGTTTCCTCGTTTTCTCTGCTTCTTCAGTAACGCCATAAATTAAAACGCCTCCTTGCTGATTAGCAAAAGCTGATACTTCTTTTGCAATCTGCCGATTGGCATCAATAGAAGAAAAACCGCTCTTATATTCTAAACGAATATTTTCTGGGTGCTTTTCAGATATGAATGTTTCGATATCATTTATGCTAATTTCATCAATCTTTTTCCGAAAGATGCTCATTTAATCGACCTTCAATTTTGTCTTTTGTGTCTTTTGGGTCAATTTCTCTAGTAATCACTTCTCAACCGCCAGATCTTGTCTATTTGGGAAACGGCCCCATTATTCTAAAAAATTATGAGTAAAATAATCTATAAGTTTATAAATATCTACTAAGTATGACTTAAAAGCCTGTAGATTGGCGGCTTGAATGTTTTTATCTTTACCTCCTCCTAATGGATGTCCTGTTTCATTTCTGTTTAAACGAATAAAGTTAAATAAAGTATCTATGTGTACATCAAAATTCTGAGGAAAATTCGCCTTTATATTTTTTGGCAATTGTATCAGTGATTCTTTGAATAGTTTATACTTCCTAAAAATAGAATCCTCCCCCTCTAGTTTTTCTTTTATACTTTTGAATTGCTTGGACTTTGATATATAATTTCCAAAGGATTCCATAAGAATTAACATGGCTTGTTCGGAGGCAACTCCTAATATGATAGTTGAGGAAAGTATCAAATCTCGATTAAAAGCGGTTATGCTTTCACTAAGATATTCAAGAACAACAGGGTCAAGTTGAGGTAGGATTCTTTTTATTTCTTCTATATAGCCTGAGGGATCCAGAGGAATAATATCATCTTGTTCAAGGCATTTTTTCCCATATTCTGTTAATTTTAGATGTTGTACAGGTATCATTTCGCCCCATTGTCCCGCCCTCATTAAAATATTATTAAGAAGAAGCATATGAACTTCTTCATGAATGATATCTTCATCAGGAAGCAAAAAATTTTGCCCTAGTTTAGCCTTGGCCTGTGATATTATTGCATTGATACTTGTACACTTATTATTGCCTTCTCTTTTCAAGACTTTAAGTAAAGTTAATATTTCGTTATATATTAATTTTCTATCCATTTCTCCATCACTTATCTGCCTACGGCAAAGCTTAGACTATACTTCGATTTGTTCTTGTTTAGTCACTGCAATTCTCTTTTAATAACCCCACGTCTCATGGCTCAAAATTGTTCGATTCAACTCTTCCTTATGATGTCGCCATCGTGGTATAAATGTATCCATGTACGCTTTGAAGCGATCATTATGTTTTTTCTCTAAAAGATGAGTCATCTCATGAACAATAATAAATTCCAAGCAATGCTCTGGCTTCTTTGCTAATTCAAGATTAAGCCAGATCCTACTGGCTTTCTGATTACACGTGCCCCAACGAGTTTTCATCTTTTTTATTCCCCAAGCGTTGAGCTGGACGCCGATCGCCTTCTGCCAATTTTCGACTAGATCGCTCGCAGTGACGCGTAGTTCTTTACGATACCAATCCATCATCACCTGCTCACGCTTAACACGATTACTATTCGGTCTAACAGATAGAATAATTTTATCTTTCCCTTTTAGGCTAACATTGGCCGGTTTATTTTCATATACGACTTCTAATCTACATCGCTTACCCCATAGATAATGATCCTCTCCTGAGACATATTCTCGTCTTGTCTGTCTCTCTTGACCTTCAAACTTTGCTTGTTGTTTTCTAATCCATGCTAGCCGTGTTGCCAATAATGTCCGGATAGCGTCGTCTTTCATAGCAAGCGGCGCACTCACCCGAACCTTGCCAAGTGGTGGCAAAACTGATAGATGTAAGTTTTTGATCGGCTTACGTATGACCAAAGCCTCAATGCTTCCAACCTGCAACATACAAGAATTAGTACTCATGTTGGTTTTTTATAATTTCAAATATATTTTTCAATTCATCATCGGAAAACTTTGTCAATACTTTCTTGATAGCGATCTTTATTGCCCGCTCCTTCAAAGGATTGCCACGAAAATCTGCCCATCTCGACCTCATTACTGCTTCATGAACCATAAGCGCTTTTGCTTCATCCTGACCTAAGTTGTCATAAAGTGCCTGCTTTGCCTTGGAATCGATAGCTTTCGGATAATATGCTGATTGCTCCGGATTCTTAACCTGCCTGGAAAGAACTATGATCTTCGCGAGATATTCTTTATACTCTACGTCCGCCTGCTTACGTTGTTTCACAAGTTCATCCAAAAGTTCCGACATGCGCTGATAATATTTCGGATTGGTTGGCATTTCGTCTATAATGAGCCGCCGAACGTTATTCTCTATCGTTTCCGCTGTTGCCTCTTGGCTTTGCTTTATAGCTTCAGGCAAATCTTTAATAGCTTCTTCGCCTTTCTTCACAATCAAATCTACTAGAGTCATATCATTAAATGCCGAAAGCTTCTCGCTCTCTTCTGCCGAGATATATCGATCAATAAGTGTCCGCATTGCTGACTCATATTTCTTCAGATCAATATAATCACCACTCGCAAGCTTAATTTCCATGCGTACCTGCTCATAGTGACACACCTCGCGCTCGATAACTTTGGCCTGTTCTTTGCTGAATCCGGCCTTGACCATATCATTTGCAAGATCGGCATACATTCGCAAAAGATGGCTCACAGCCTTGTAAAGCTTGACGCGCTTAAATTCGTTTTCCTTAAGCGCATATGGATTCTCTACATCCCCACAGAAATATCGGATATATGCCACTGAATCTTTTGGCGGGGCAACCGGCTCACAGAGCGCACGTACGATTTCAAGCGCTTCTTCCAAGTCTTTCTTGCCCTCTTCAAGGCGATCCTTAAGAAGACCTAGCACATCTTCTTTATCAAATCCTTCAAATGCACCGGTGGTATAATCAGTGACTGCTTGCTCTAGCTTCTTAAAAAGATCACGATAATCAATGATATAACCATATTTCTTGTCCTCGCCATGAAGCCGATTAACTCTGCAAATCGCCTGAAAAAGACTATGATCCTGCATGTTTTTATCAATATAGAGATATGTCGCCGGTGGAGCGTCAAAACCAGTGAGGAGCTTGTCCACCACAATGAGAAGTTGCATCTGTCCCGGCTTCTCTATGAATTTCTTTTTTACGTCACGTTCAAAATCCTCTGTAGTATCGCCTCCAAGCATTTTCTGATATATCGCGTACTCACGATCTTCTGTATTAATTGCTCCAGGCTCGTAGGATGTTACTACAGCGCACTTTGTAAATCCCTGGGTTTGAAAAATCTCATAATACTGACACGCTTCATAGATACTGCTTGCAACAAGCATTGCGTTGCCGCGTCCGCTTGCGAGGCGATCTTTCTTGTAAAAATCATCTAAAATATCAAAAACTACTTTCTCCAGGCGCGACTTTGAACTAAGCAAACCCTGCATAGTACCCCAACGTCTTTTGAGTGCAGCTTTGGCAACATCGGTTAAGCCCTGTGTACGCTCTTCAAACCATTTATCAATCTTCTCTTGGGAAACAATGTTCTGGTCTACACGCCGTGCCTCATAACGCAGATCCAAAACTACCTTATCTGCAACTGCCTCGTGGTACTTGTATGTATGAATATAGGCCCCAAACATACCCACGCTGTTTCTTTTGTCAATCTTAAGAAGTGGTGTGCCAGTAAAGCCGATAAATGTCGCTTTTGGCAGAATTTCTTTCATAGCTTCATGAAGTTTTCCGCCATGCGAACGATGGCATTCATCTACAAACACAAAAATGTCGCCTTTTGCTTCAAAATCTTTGGGAAGATTACGCTTAATATCGGTAAGATAAGTATCAATATCAGGTTCACCTCTAGCCCCTGCGTATCCAAACTTATGAATGAGTGAACATAAAAGCCATTTATCCTTTATATTAAGTTGATTTACGAGATCGCGACAACTTGTGGTACGATAAATCTTCTCATCAACACCAAGAAATACCCCTTCGATTTGTCCATCAAGCTCATCGCGATCAGTAAGCACTAAAACGCGGGAATCGCTCATGTGCTCACGAATCCATTTGGCAAACCACACCATCGTTAAACTCTTTCCACTACCTTGCGTATGCCAAATAATTCCGCCTTCATGCCGCTTGGCGAATTCCTGCGCTGCTTTCACGGCAAAATACTGGTTGTGCCTACAAAGCTTCTTCTTGCCACTGTCAAAAATAATGAAGTCATGAATAATTTCTAAAAGCCGTCCTTTATCACAAATCTGCAACAAATGTCTATCAAGACGGTTTTCTTTCTCAAGTCCTAATTCTTTCCAGGCGGAATAATACTCTTCGGAGCTTCCGGTAGTGCCAAAACGTAAACCCTCAGTATCGTTACCAGCCATTACTAATTGAACGGTTGCGAAGAAAGTTTTTATAAACTCATCTTTTTGATTTCCGATATTCTGACGGACGCCTTCAGAAACTGAAATAATACTCCTCTTAAGTTCAATCACGCCCAAAGCAATTCCGTTTATATACAGCACTATATCAGGCCTCTTGGTACGATTGCCACGTACAGTCACTTCTTCAGCAATAGCAAAATGATTGTTTTCAGGATGTTCCCAGTCAATAAGATGTACATCTATATTGTGTTTTCCAAGTTCTTCTTTCTTTTTTGCGCTATAACGAAGCAGGCTGTACACATCCCTATTTAGATCATAGAGACTAGCATTAGACCGACCAGCCCTACGCTTGAGTTCCTCAATCGCTTTATTGATCAGGCGCTCGTTATAGCCTGAACGAATAAGAAATGCACGCAAATATTGCTCTTCAATATTACTATTACCCTCGCGCTCTTCCCAGTTGCCAAGATAATCATAGTGAAGCTGGTCTTTAAATAACTTAACTATTCGATCTTGGGTCTTGCGTTCTATTTGTCCTACTGGTTGGGTCATACGAGTCGAACCTTTCCGTTTAATAACACCTGCATCATGCCTTGCTTGAGCATCTCGTATTTATCAAGCTTCTGTTCCAATGTCTCAATCTCCGCATCCATATCGGAAAGAACTTGAGAAATAGCGATTTGTTCAGTCTTTATAGGGAACATCACTTCGATGTTTTTCACAGTGTAAAGGTTTACTCCACCCTGCGCGCTTCCACCACGTCCAGACAATATAACGGCTCTTTTCATCAATAACGAGTAATATAAAAATCTGTAGTCATAGTTGTCGAATGGTTCAATAGCAACAACTGATTGATTTGCGGCTGCTTCAAACTCTAACAATCCTATATTTCCACATGTTGCACCTGTAATTGCAATTAAGATAGCTTTACTTTTTATAAGCTTCGCCGCGCTTTCATCTAAACCTCTTTGTGTTATCGTTATTTCATTTTCTATTTTTCTTATAATGTTATTCTGAACTCTGCCCGAAGGAAGCCAAATGTGTGTTCCATCCCAATAGCTTGAATTGAATGTTGAGGGTGTTCCTCCAGCAAAACATTTTCCAACATCGCCTAATTTTATAGTCTCCCATTTCCCGCTAAATCCCGGCAGGCGGCGCTTGCCGGTGAGGAGCTCCTGCATCGCGCCCTGCTTGATAGCACGTTTTTTGGCTATGAGTTTTTCAAGCTTCTCAATAAGCACATCAATGTCAGAGAGAACAGTTGCAATAGCGGTTTGTTCTTCTAAGGTTGGAGGTGTGGGAATTTTAAAATTGCTGATCTGCTTCTGAGTAATCATTGGAACACCTGTCGACGAAGTGTCTTGTAAAATTTGACTCTGACCTTTTTCCGAACATAGATAATAATAAATATAAGACTCTACTGCTTTTCGAAATCTTAGTATTGCCATACTTGGATTTATCGTTGCATCGCCAATTTCCTTGTCGATTAAAACTAATTTTCCTATGGTACCTCTTTGCACAATCAACAAATCACCTTTATTAACCATTATCTCGGGAGATTCTAAATATTTTTCAATTGATAAATGAGTTGGATCTGATAAATCTAGTTGGTTTGACTTATTAATATGTTTGGCACCAATTGTATAAGGCCCTGAATCCCTTAAATCTTTAACCGTATAACCTTTCCAACCTACTCTTCCTCTAATTTCTCCTAATTTATTAATTTCCTTCACATCCCAATCCTTCGGAATTACACCAACTTCCGTTTGCTTGTATCCTATTGATGCGGTTTGCGCTATTTTATTTGCCATAGCTAAAAATTAAATCCCATCTTCTTTAAATGCTCGCTTGTTTTTGTGGTTACCTTTTCCACTTCTTGCTCAATTTGTGATAAAGTTTCTCTATAGCGTTCGGCGAGCTCCTTTACTCGTCCCGCAAGCCTCTGGGAGAGCCGATTTACTTCGTTCATTACGCGTACCTCAATCTCCTCCATCCACTTACTCTCCACCACAAGTGATTTCACATCTTTTGGAGTAAGCACTGGATACTTAGCAAGCACTTTCTGCTCTAAATCTTGCTCGCTATCTTTGATCTGTTTTTTTGTTTCCGCCTCTTTATCAAAAAAAGCAGCATATTGCTCCAACACTTTAAGTTCGTCAGCATAGTCGACATCTGTCTTGATCTCTTTGATACGGCTTTGCACGTTTCCTTTAGCAATCTTATCATTATCAATAACTTCGGAAAGAAGTCCTTCTTCGCCGCCATGCTCGTCTTTAAGCTCATCCATCTGAGAAGTAATCTGCTCAAGCTTGATATTTAATTTTTTCAACTCGGTTTGCTCTGAAACGAAGTAGCTTTTAATAAGAAGTGTTGTTGCAATTAGCCGACCTTCAAGACCATAGAGCCCTTCAACATCTTTTTTCTTCCCCTTATTCTTCCCACTTTTCGACTCTACTTGCAAACGAATCACTTCATTACCAACGCCCCAGCCATCGGTGGTAATAATGTGCATATCATCCTGCATCGTTTCTTCCCAATATGTCATCAAACACTGATAGATATCATACTTATTAAGAAGATGAACATTCTCGTACGCTGTGAGAATACCATCGCCAATCTTTTGAATGATTGCTTTCGGGTGGTTGGTAGTACCTATATCCTTAAGGTAGGTCGCGGTCGCTTTTCGCCATTCCGCATAAGTCTCGAGTACGCTCGCACGGAACTTGATAAACTCTGCGTGCGAGAAAATCGTCTTTCTTACTTCCTCAGGAACTACAGAGAGTTCGCTGTAACCAGTACGTGAAGATGATTTAAAAAGTGTCTTTTTAAGCGATGGACACACCTGCCAATAAGCAGCGAGCGCATCAATGTCAACATTCGGGATCCCAGCCTTAAGATGCGCCTCAATGTTTTGAATATCTTCCACTTCTTGAGTATCGATATAGCGCGGAATATTGAGGTTATACTCATTCTTTTTTATCTCTTTATTCGAAACAAAGCGGGAATATTTAGGAATATCAAATTGTTCATTCCAGACATCTACGATTTTTCGGATATCTTGTTCGCGTAGGCGATTCTTGTTGCCATCTTTAACATACCCCTTGGATGCATCGATTAAAAAAATTCCTTTTCGCTTGTCGGCGCTTTCTTTATCAATCACAATAATACAGGCAGGGATACCGGTACCATAGAAAAGGTTGGCTGGCAAACCAATTATTCCTTTAATGTATCCACGTTGAATGAGACTAGTGCGGATGTCTCCTTCAGTATTGCCACGAAACAACACCCCGTGAGGTAAAATAACTGCGCCTTTACCAGTACTTTTAAGAGACTTGACTATATGCAAAAGAAAAGCGTAATCACCATTTTTTTGGGGTGGTATTCCGAAACCGTCAAATCGCTCATGGAGATCGTGCTCTGGATCAAAGCCATTACGCCATGCTTTATACGAGAACGGCGGATTAGCAACGACATAGTCAAATGTTTTAAGCGCTCCGTGTCCATCAAGGAAGAGTGGATTAGACAGCGTACTTTGCCCCTTCTTTATTTCTGCAGTCGGCTCGCCGTGTAGCCAAATATTAAGAATGGCAAGCGTAGCAGTGGCATTTTCTTTCTCTTGTCCATAAATAGCTATACCTCGCGGCGTTTCAGCAGCTACTTTTAGAAGAAGTGATCCACTTCCACATGTAGGATCATATACTGTATGTGTTCTGCCTTTAGCATCTTTTGCATCGATCACCTTAGCCATGATCCTCGATACTTCAGCGGGAGTATAGAATTGACCTTTGCTTTTACCTGATTCCACGGCAAAATGTTTCATCAGATACTCATAAGCATCGCCTAAGAGATCATCTCCTTCTGCACGATTCTTGCTGAAATCAAGTTCTGGATTTTCAAAGATTGCAATCAAGTTAGAGAGACGATCCTGCATCTCTTTGCCCTTGCCTAGTTTATCTTCATCATTAAAATCAACTTCGTCTATGACGCCCTTAAGCCCATTGGCTTCAGCAAGAGTGCTTAAAACTGTGTTAATGCCTTCGCCAATATTCGGCTTCCCCTTGAGCTTAACAAGATCAGCAAAGCTTCCGCCATTAGGAACGTCTACAAGCTCATCCTTCTTGCCGGCGTACTTATCCGACACATAACGTACAAAGAGCAGAACAAGAACGTAGTCCTTATACTGTGATGCGTCCATGCCGCCACGTAATTCGTCACAACCTTGCCAGATTGAGCTATACAATTGAGATTTTTTAATGGCCATAATTTATCCTCTTAAAACAAAAAACCTCCACAAGCATGGTGTTTATAAACAATTGGCTTGTGAAGGTATGTTTTCCTTCGTAATTGTGGCAACCTGTATTTATTTGCCACGTGGGCCTTATGGAATAAGTATATATCATAATTTACCTTTTGTCAAATATTATTGGTTCCTTATTTTGCTTAATATCATATCACTAATATATAAATATGGTCAAGGAGATTGCTTAGTCGCTTCGCTCCTCGCAATGACGTAACTATGCTTTCTTTGCCCAGTTGCTTTCGCTTATTTTAATTCTTATCGCAGGCGGCTTGGCGCGCCTTATTCGCCAAACCCAAGCCTTTGGCAGCCAGATTTGCCTGCCGTCAAAAGCGACTAAAATGGCCTTTGGGGCCTCTTTTACAAGCAAAACGTCCACCCATATAAAGGTTTGAGGATATAAGATGCGTTTTAGCATGGTATACATAGGCACTCCTTTACTAGGAGATTGCTTCGTCCCACTTCGTGGGACTCGCAATGACGTACATTCATAGAATACCTTTCTTTTTTAGAAATTCTCTGTCCTCTTCGCTCATTCCCTGAAATATTTCACCTACTTTATTCTTTTCTCTTTCATTACTCTTTATAGGGTCGTCAAAATGACGATACCTTTGATGGTAAATATGGCGAGACGGTGTCGGTTTTTTGATGACTGGCAGTAAAATCGTGCCAAGCATGGTATATTCTGTGGGCCTTGAACCTTTGCCTGTAAGGGC
>Ga0172375_10007085_pt1 | contig 15474 bp, 13 predicted proteins | sample LakKiv1m_FD_114537 | JGI IMG/M metagenome (GOLD analysis project Ga0172375, IMG submission 114537) | Freshwater microbial communities from Kabuno Bay, South-Kivu, Congo - kab_092012_11.1m | ecosystem: Environmental > Aquatic > Freshwater > Lake | place: Democratic Republic of the Congo... | reverse complement strand
CTAAATCTGTCCATGTATATCAATAATATTAATAACCGGTTCAAATGGGTTCCGCGTGCTCTTCACGATATGCTAATTCATAATGATGCTCCATGGAAAAATCTATTTAAACTTCTATCGCCTCAAGTAGATGATTTGGAGAAAGATATAGTTTCCATATTAAATGTCAGAATTGTTATCCCCGATTCTTATAATTATTTGACGGTATTTGCGGATGCGTCGGCCTTATTTAACCATTTAGCTAAAGGGGGATGGGTTGGATGGGGCTTTTTGGCGCCTCCAGTGGTGAGAAAAAGCAAATATATAATGAAAAATGTAACCTTGAACGGTTACCCATGTAATACTATAGAAAATTTAAACACATTGATTCAATATATTATTTTTATTGAGAAGTTGAACAGAGCATGGGACGCCCTGATTAACATAGATGATAAAGAACAAGGTTCTTTCGTAGTGCAATTAGGATATCTTAAAGAGCGGGTAGAAGCACTCCAAAATATCCTGGGCATCGAAAATTATCTAACTAAAGCTCGCATGCAAACCTCAAAATTAGCAGGATTCACAGAACCGCACTGGCATGATAAAGATGAACTATCCGCATTAATTACTGAAATTGATGCAGCAGAAATCGAATATAACTCACATTTACTTCAATTAACAATTGACGATATAACTGAGAAGGTCAAAACCATTGTATCGAGAACTAACTCACACGAATTAAACAATGAAGTACTTGTAGCCATTAACAATAGAGACTCGAAATTACTTGCCGGGTGCTTAGATAAAATATATAAATTAAATGCTGATAAACTTCTTTTAAAAAGACGCAAAGACTTAATGGAAGTATTAAGCAAATATGCACCTGTTTTGGCTAACCAGCTTGACAGCAATTTTTCTGATACCAATTGGGACGTATTCGCCCAATCATTTGAAGCTGCCTGGGCTTGGAAAAGGGCAAATACATGGATTAGGAAATGGAACTCAGAACAAGATACGGCTGCACTTGAATTAAAACTGCACCAATTGGAAACACAAAAAGGAGAGAAAATATCGGACATTGCTGCTATGAAAGCATGGGGACATTGCTTGTCTAATCTAACTGAAGAACAGAGACAGAACCTTATTACCTGGGCGCAGGAGATAAAAAGGATAGGTAAGGGTACGGGTAAACACGCTCCCAAGCATCGTAGACGGGCTCAGGAATATATGGAGAAGTGCAAAGATGCAATCCCCGCCTGGATTATGCCGCTACACCGCGTCTTCGAAACCGTTAATCCACTACCAGAAATATATGATGTAATAATAATTGATGAAGCTAGTCAGACAGGTCCTGAGGGATTGGTAATTAGGTATTTAGGCAAAAGATGTATCATCGTGGGGGATAGCGAACAAATCAGTCCTGAGGAAGTAGGCATTGATGAGGCTGGTGTCGATTCATTAATGAGTAAATATTTAAATGGCATTCCATTTCAATATTCATACGACCCAAAGATGAGTCTCTTTGCCCACGCTGAAAGGTTTCGTAATAGAATCCCGTTGCGAGAACATTTTCGATGCATGCCAGAGATAATTCAATTTTCCAATCAACTATGTTATACGGCGTCCCCTCTCATACCTTTGCGCCAATATTCGTCGGACCGACTCGAACCAATTTTAACGTTCTACGTATCAGACGGATACCGCGAAGGCGACAGCACACGAGCAATAAATGAACCGGAGGCAACTGCTTTAGCAAAAAAACTCGTTGAATTTTGCAGCCTGGACGAACATGAAGACAAGACAATCGGAATTATTTCGTTGCAGGGCGAAGAACAAGCCAGATTGATACAGAGGATACTTCGCGACCAGATTACTGATGCCGAATGGGAAAGAAGGAAAATCATATGTGGAGATGCATATGCTTTTCAAGGTGACGAAAGAGACATTATCTTTTTGAGTATGGTTGCTGCTCCGAACGAGAGACCTGTTGCGTTTACGAGAGAGAGCTATAAACAGCGATTCAATGTAGCCGCAAGCCGAGCAAAAGACCAAATGATATTGTTCCATAGCGTCAAACTGGAAGATTTAAATCCTGAATGTATGCGCTATAAACTACTGAAATATTGCCTGAATCCGGAAAAGGCAGTATTCGACAGTGATATTTCCAAATGTGATGATTTTGAAAAATCGGTATATACACGAATCATCGCAAAGGGTTACAGAGTTGTACCTCAATTCGAGATTGCTGGTTACTTTATAGACCTTATGGTATTTGGCAGTAAAAATAGGCTGGCTGTTGAATGCGATGGAGACCAATGGCACGGTATCGAAAGATGGGAACAGGATGCATATCGCCAAAGGCAATTGGAACGGTGCGGCGTCAGATTTTATCGTATTAGGGGTTCGGATTATTACAGGCAACCAGATGTTGCTCTAAAAAACCTATGGACTGCTTTATCGGATATGGGCATTTATTCATCTTTTATTCATGAAAATTCATTTGTAAAAAAACATGAAATTGATGAACAACGGGGAACTTACATTGAAAAGACAGATAAGGATGATGCTACTAGTTCAGATTCTGAAAAAAACGAAGAACAGGGTGTGCAAAATCAACCCGCTATATTGGATATGAATGATGAACTAAGGGGCTCCAATTTCCCGTGCCAATTTTGTGGAAGAGACTATACTGATGAGAGCCGACTTGGATTGCATTATTGCATCGCACACATGCCGCAGAATAAAAGCAATCTGTTAAGATGCCCCGCATGTGGTGAAAAATATAAAGAAGGGCAGCAGGATCAGCTGGGATGGCATTGGTATAGAATTCATAAACGTGGTATGAAACCGGAAACATCGTCAACGCATATTGACGTTGTTGAGGATGTGCCCACTCAATTAGAATTTTCTGAGACACATATGCCAACTGAGCCCACTGGGCGCAAAGAAGTTGGCCATAAGAAGCTGCTGCAGTTATATGGTGATAGAATTACCGACTACAAACAATGCACCGGCATGACCTTTAAGGACGCGTGGGCGCACTGTGCAACACTCCATATACCTGGGAATCATCGCTATCAGCTTCTTAATCAGATGTATGCCTTATACAAGGCAGAAAAGAAAAACAATGGGATGCGTCCTATCGAGGATAGACTGACAGTCAACGCAACGCCTTTAAATTCACCTGATCTCTATTTCCAGTTAGCACACTGGGCTAAGGAAACTAACAATCTTCTTCCTTGGGAGCGACGCCTAATTTATGATATAGGAACAGGAATCAGCAGAAAATGGCAACTTTCAGACAAACAAATAACACAATGTAAACGAATTATCGCTGAAGCCTTTAAATTGGGCTTCAGATATACTATAGATGAAAAATAAATTTCGATTGCGTCATAGTAGTTAGCTGTAACGGTATCGGGTCCTTGCAGAAGGTATGTTAATACCGGGTGAAGGTCATTGCCAATAAATATTACGTAGATGGCAGCTAGAATTGCCGGCCTGCAGTCACCGCCTGCATAAGGACGATCCAACAGGTGGGAGCGCTCCGGCGAGTCATTGACAGTCATGTGGCGACCGGTTATTATCATGTGATCTGGATCATTCTTTGAGGAGGTGGAGCAATGGGCACGACCGCAAATGAAAAGGTCACGATCCGGCGCATGACCAGGTCAGACATCGAAACCATCATAGAACTTGACAAGAAACTTGGTGGAGGTAAGAGCCAGATAACCTACAAGGACATGGTATCCCTTGACCCCGGTGGCCCACTCGACTTCAGCTTTGTAGCTGAGATTGGCAATAAAGTTATAGGGTTTGTCCTCGCCCGCCTGATGTATATGGGGATGCCTTTCAGCGAGTTCTGTGTTATCAATGCCATAGATATTGATGAAGAGCATCGCGGGCAGGGCGTCGGCAGGAGGCTCGTCAATGAGATCCTTGACAAATGCCATGAGGAGGGCATATATATCGTACGCGCCATATTCCCTGAAAAAAATGAAAAGCTTCGTAAGGCTGTGGAAAATCTAGGCTTCCGGCGCAGCCCGGTGGTTAATTACGATATGACCTCTGATGTTTAAACGGCCTTAAATATCGAGGTTGGTAATTAATCGTTGATATCGCTTCCCCATTGTTGTTGGGAGTAGTGGTTCGAATCCCTCCAGGCGCGCATTAAAACCTGTCGATAACCCGGCATTACGCTATTTACTTCGTACCCGGCGGACTATTTCAGCAGCTTCCTCAGTGCATCTACCAGGGTCTGCTCATCGATGTTGAGCAATGCCGCCAGTTTCTGCACCAGAACATTATCAGTTAAATTGTCCGACGAAGGATTGCCCTGAGGCGGCGGAGGCGGCATGGGACGTGTCATATTGTCAGTCAGATTATCTGAAGGCGTCGGTCCCATGAAGGACGGAGGCATGCGGCCGGTGATATTATCGGTTAGATTATCCGAAGGAGGTCCCATAAAGCCCGGCGGCCTCTGACCTGTGAAGTTGTCGGTTATATTATCGGTGGGTGGTTTGCCAGGGGACACAGGCATCCGTTCGGTAAAATTATCCGAGGGCGGTTTACCAAATTGCATATGACCTGTGAAGTTGTCCGAGGGAGGACTAAAGGAACCCCCAGGACCTCCTTGACCACCCGGTCCACCGGGCCCGCCGGGACCGCCTGAAGGGCCACCCTGACCCGCAGGACCTCTGCCATTATCGGCATGTACAATTAATGCTGTACCTGCCGTCAAAGCTGCGATAGCTAACAAGGCCAGCAGAATAATTGTTGTTTTCTTTAACATCTGTACCTCTCTGTCAACTGTGATACTATTGCCATACAGCTATGGTACAGATAAATTGTTTATAAAATATTTAGCGAAAAATGGCCAAAGGCCCGGCTTTTGTTAACTGTATTGCCGGCTTAGAACTCGAAATGGAAATCGCCGGAGCAGTGGCCCTGTGTATGCATACGGCATAAAGTGGTCGGCGGAGTGGAGGTGAATTTCAGGCCCAGCAGCTCCAGCCAGCACTCGACGCGATACATCACGCCGCATTCATATTTATCGATCACACCGATCCGATCCATGCCTTTATAGGCGAAGCACTCTCCATCCTCCCATTCCCAGTGAATGGTGTTGCCGGGCATAACTGAAAAGTGCAGTTTGCTGAACACAGACACGGGCAGTATCATCTGCATGCCAGCCGGCAGGAACTCCTTAAGTACTTCGATGCCGGTCAGCTGGTTTTCACGCAGTCCCGTCACCTTTTTCAACCTGTTTACTTCAAACGGAGCCATGGCCTTGATGGCAGCCTTGTTCAATTTATTGGCCATGTCTACGCCCAGCTCACGGCTCACGGTGTAGAACCACATGCCGTCGTGGGTCAGCCAGCCCTTGCCCAGCAGCTCCCTGATCTCCTCCCTGGATACATCTTCGAACTTCCGCATCACTTACCTCGTATCAATATTCGGTCTACCCTTCAATAAGACTAACGGTTTCCGACTTATATGTTGTAAACGGGCTTCCTTTTTTCTCCAAAGGCTTTTAAACCCTCTTTTGCGTCCGGGCCGTCCGCGCAGGCGCATAGCATCATCCTCTCCTGCTCGATCTGCGATTCAAAGTTGCTGGCAAAGGAATCATTGAGCAGCTGCTTAACGCAGCCGTAAGAAATCAGCGATTTGTCTGACAGCGTATGCGCCATGGCGGTCGCCTCGGCCAGCGATTTGCCGTCATCGACCACCCTGTTCACCAGTCCCCACGAGAGCGCCTGCCCGGACGATATCGGGGCATCGAAGGCCATGATCTCCAGCGCGCGCGCCAGCCCCACCATCCTGGGGAGCGTGAAGGTGCCCCCGCCGTCGATGCACAGCCCGTTGGAAGTGTAGGCCTGCAGCATGGTTGCCGACTTCTCCATGACGCGAAAATCACAGGCCAGCGCCAGAGAAAAACCGCCGCCGGCCGCGATCCCGTTAATGGCAGCGATGACCGGTTTGTTCATGCGGCGTATCTCCATCACGGCCAGGTGATAGCTGGCCGCCAGCCTGTGGAAACCGGCGGCCGGACCACCGGCGAATCCGCTGACCCACTTGAGATCGCCACCGGCGCAGAAAGCTTTGCCCTCGCCGGTTATGATAATGGCACGCACGCTTTTATCAGCAGCCAGATCGACAAGGGCACAGGCCAGCCCGTCGATCATGTCGAAATTAAAGGCGTTGTAATGTGCCGGCCGGTTCAGTATCAGCCTGGATATCTTGCCGTCTTTTTCAAGTCTGACCGTTTCAACCATATGCCTCACCTCCATTTATTGGCGTTAATTATATGGATGCGTAACCTGTTGTTCAAACATAATAAACTTTTCTACTCCCAAACACGTTTCTTATGGTGATTGCATAATCGTACAGGGGGTAATATGTCTAAATTTTTCACAGCATTACTGGTTATGGTCTGCGCCCTGGCAATGGTCGTCTCAGCCGCTCCGGTCTCGGCCGACAGCGCAGAGATAACAGCCATAGGGGAAGCCACCACGCCTGCAATCCTGCCGGACTCGGGACTAAATTTTCTGAACGGCTGGGGCAGAAACATTCAGCTGGCCTTCGCCGGAAGCGAAGCCGAAAAGGCCAAACTGATGTTGAAATACGCCGGCGAAGACGCGCTGGCATTGAAGGCGATGTATGCGGCGGGCAAGTATGATGCCGGCGCTAAACAAACCGAGCAGTATGCTCTGCAACTGCAGAATACCGTGCAGGCCGTGGAGCAGGTCAGGGCCAGCCAGGGTGAACAGGCCTCGGCGGAACTGACCGCCAAATTGGAGCAGAATTATCTTAAACAGCAGGAGGTGCTGCTATCAGTGCTGGAAAAAGCACCTGAATCCGCCCAGAGCGGTTTGCTCAACGCGATAGAGAATTCCAACAAACATGTCGCCACGGTGATCCTGGCTCATGAGGGCGAGCAAGCTCTATTGCAGTACCAGACGCAGGTAAATCAACAGACTACTAATCTGGGAAGCGAGACCAAGTTAAAGGTACAGCAAAAGCTGCAGGCCGTGCACGGACAGTCCGGCCAGTCCTCCGGCAACAGCGGCGGACAGGGCGTTCAAACACAGACGCAGACGCAGACGCAGATTCAGGTCCAGACTCAGACTGAGACACAGACGCAGACCCAGGGTCAAGTCGAGGTCCAGACACCTTCTCTGCTGCCGGTGCAGATTCAGGTCCAGGCTACCTTGCAGACTCAGGAGCAGACCCAGCAGCAGACCGGCCAGCAGAATCAGGGCAGTGGATCTTCAAACGCCGGCTCCGGGAACAGCGGCCAGGGCGGCGGCAATCAGAAATAGCATCTAATGGAACGGGCTTAGCAATTCCAACAATTAAAGAGGGCGGGTTACAGGACCCGCCCTCTTCTGTTTCTCCTTCTTTCGACCTTGCCGCTATTTCCTGGCGCTCTCCGCCAGCTGGCTGCGCAGCTCACGTTTGAGCACCTTGCCGATGGCCGATGTGGGCAGCTTATCCATGAAGACGATCTTCTTGGGCACCTTGTACGCCGCGACCCTGCCGCGCAGGTACTCCGTGATCTTCTTCTTCTCCTCCTCGCTCTGCTCGATGCCCGGTTTGAGCACGATAGCCGTAGCTACCATCTCGGAGCCGGGACGGTTAGGATCAGGTATACCCACGCTCGCGCCCGTGTCGACATCGGGGAACTCGCAGATGATGTCATCGAGCTGACGCGTGAAGACCTTGTACCCCGACACGTTGACCATGTCCTTGAGGCGGTCCACTATAAAAATGTAGCCCTCCTCATCCATCTGGCCGATATCTCCCGTATGGAACCAGCCGTCCTTCAATACCTTGGCCGTCTCCTCCGGCTTGCCGAAATAGCCTTTGGTAAACACCTGCGGGCCTTTGATGATAATCTCGCCCGGCTCACCGAAGGGTACAGGCTCGCCGGTGGTGGTATCCACTATTTTGATATCGGTATCGGATATGGGCAGACCGACCGACCCCGGCTTCTTTTTACCGAAAAGCGGCCCGGCCGTCACGATAGCGCTGGTCTCGGTCAGGCCGTACACCTCTACCAGCTTGTTTGCGCCCACAATGCTCTCAAACTCTTTGATATACTCCGGCGGGAAGGGCGCGGCGCCGCTGCAGAAATACTGAACTCCCGAGAAATCATAGGAACGGAAGTCGGGCTGCTTCATCAGCTCAAGGAAGATGACGGGCACATTGCCGATGAGATGCGGCCTGGTCTTCTTCATCCACTTAATAATGAACTTCAGGTCGCGCGGGTTGGGCACGGACACCTGTGTGACTGCCTTGGAGAACATGGCCAGAGACATAATCAGGCCGGCGATGTGGAAAAGCGGCATGGCGGTAAGCCCGACCTGCTCCCCTACGGGCGTATCCAGCCAGGTCGTGACCTGTATCATCTGCTGCATCAGGTTGCGATGGGTCAGCTCGGCGCCCTTGGGCAGCCCGGTGGTGCCGCCCGTATACTGCATGGCGCAGGTATCGTCCAGACCGACCTTGACCTCGATACTGTCGGCCGGCATCTTTTTCATCACGTCCGTGAAAAGCCAGACTTCCCTGCCCTCGAGAGTCTCAACCTTGCCTGTGGGCACCTTCTTAGACAGTTTAGCCAGCGTTTTGATCGGCTGCGGTATATAGTCCAGTATGCTTGTGAAAACGCATAGCTTGAGCTCCGTCTCCGAGACTATTCTCTTGATACGCGGAAAGAGGGCGTCCAGCGTCAGCAGAGCCTTTGCGCCCGAGTCTTTGAGCTGGTATTTCAGCTCCTCCTCCGTCAGCAGCGGGCTGACCCCGCTGAGAACGCAGCCGGCCTTCTGGATGCCCAGCGCGGCAACATAGTATGCCGGCAGGTTGGGCAGGTTTACACCGACGATGTCGCCCTTCTTTATGCCTGCTTTTTGCAGGAGCGCGGCAAAGCGATTGGACATAGCATCGAGCTGGCCGAAGGTGAACGGCGTGCCCATATACCACAGGGCTATGCGTTTTGGGAATTTTAGAAAAGACTCCTTGATGGATTCCCAGAAGGTGAGCTCGGGATACTTGATGTTGGCGGGGACATGCGGGTCATACTGCTTGAGCCAGGGCCTCTGATCGTAATGATCAGCCATCGTGCAACAACCTCCTCAATTTTTTATGACAGCCGGAAGATTCCGGCCTGACCACCACAGATTAACCCCGGCACCGGTACCTACAAAACATATCGGATGTGTAGCTACAGATACCCAAAGGCTATTGTATCAGATTTAAAAGAAAGCAGTATAATAGCCATGCCACACCTTCAGACAGATATAGAATGGAACCGAATCAGGGCGCAGATACCTACAGCAAATTCGCTACGTATTATGACGCCTATGTCGGCGAATTTAATCCGGACATACCCGTATACCTGCACTTTGCAGAAGACGCAGCACATATTCTGGAGATCGGGTGCGGGACAGGCCGTGTTTTAAAACCGCTCCTCGAAAAAGGGTATCGTGTAACCGGTGTTGACATCTCACCAGCGATGCTCAACGTTGCCGGACAGAAGCTTTCACCCTACATTATTTCAGGACAACTAGACCTCGTTGAACATAATTTATGCAGATCCGCATTACAGTGCATGTACGACAGGATATTTATTACTTTTTACACGTTTAACTACCTTCTAGACAGTGTGGATTCAGACAATTTCGTCCGTAATGTTTTCCGGATGTTAACGCGTGATGGACTGCTAGTTGCAGATCTTTTTTATCCCTCCGCACTATCAAATCCTGGACAGGCCGGCAGGTGGAAGTCAAGAACATTCACTATGAAAGGAAGAAAGATCACCCTGATGGATAAGAGGAAGCTGTCGGGGGATATTGAGATACGCATACAGCGCTACATCGAAGGGGATACGGTTGATGAAATTGTGTCGGAACGCAGATTCTTCGATAAATCCAGCATAGAGAAATTACTGTCTGAAGCCGGTTTTAACAATATTCGCTTCGCAGACGGATACACGATAAGCGGCCTGCATGAGCTAAATCCCGGCGAAAAAGCTACCGGCAGTTATGTAGTCTCAGCCGAGAAGCGAAAATAATTTTTCCCGGGATCTTTCGGTCAGCTAATCCGACGTGAGCTCATCCAGGAATTCCCCGATGAACTGCCTCACTTCATCCGCCGGTTTGATCACCCCGTAGTGACCTTCACACAGTATGTCCGCTTCGATCCGCATTATCCTTTCCAGCGCTTTAACCGCCAGATGCGGGTCGCCTCCCCACATGGGCATATACGGGCCGTGTATGTCCTGCCCGAAGAGGACCTTCTTCCCTTCCGATTCCATCGTCACCACAATGCTGCCGGGCGTATGGCCAGGAACGTGAATGAAACTGAATTTCGTCGTCCCTATGACCAGATCATTCAACTGCCCCGATAGCTTTTCATCCACCGGGCAGGGCCGATAGCGCACGCCATAGTGCTCGGCGCCCACCTTTTTTCCGGATTCTATGGCTGCGGCATCCTTCTCATGCGCGATGACACGGAGATTAAATCTGTCGCGCAGGTCGGCCGCCGAGCCGATATGGTCGATATGCGCGTGGGTTATGATCAGCGTGGTGAGCTGCTCGGCTATAAATCCCAGCGCCTGAATATTGTCGATCAGCCTGTCCGTGCTCCTGCCAGCCCCGGCGTCGACCATGACCAGCTCGCCGGCATCCACCAGGTAGACGCAGCAGTCCATGCCGCCGGAGATATCGGAGCCGCCCACCATATAGACCCTGTCACAGACTCTGAACGGACCCTGCATTTAAAATATCTCCCATTTTCTGGAAATTGGATTCACCTCTTTGTCAGCTCCGTCAGGCAATACTCGTAGGGCAGACCTTTGGGATTATGATAAAACTTGTCCCTCAGCCTTTGATAAATCTCGTCGATCTCCGCCTTGTCATCTGCCGCAAGCCCTGTTTTGATGGAGGACTCGCTCCATGCCCGCACCACGTGGGCCAGCGTATCGGCCAGCTTGGCCCTGGCCTGATCATCGTCCAGTCGGCCCTTAAACTGCGAATAGTAGGCGCAGGGGACGGTCATCTCTTCAAAGAATCCCAGGTTAAACGTTTGCGCCAGCCCATCTTCTCCTATCAGGGACTTCATCTCCTGCGGCGTGGCAAAATAATCGGGCACAAAAATGGCCTTCCACTCCTCTTCTTTGATCCTGCCCTCCCTGCATAGCTCATGACAGACATCGCGCAGGTTGTTATATCCCGCCGACGCCGGCCAGCGGTCGCCGCCCCGGTTGGTCAGATTGGCCATAAACAGGGCGCCTCCCTCGACCAGCTCGGAGGCGCGTTCCCTCAAAAATACCGTCCAATCCTCTTTCCATTTCTCCACGAATTTGCGGCGGTCCTTTTCAGACAGCTGGTTGGCCTGTATATGAGACGGATGTTGAAAAAAATCCGTGCCCACGTCTTTAGTGTTCAGCCAGTGTAGTGATGTGGAGGAGAATCCCAGATGAAGTTTCCCTTTTATCTCGGGAAACGCTTCATAGAAAGAACGCCGGATATATTCAGCCTCCACGCCGCCCATCTGCTTCAATCTCGATTTTGTCCAGAATTGGTCGAAATAGTCACGCACGGCTATATCGTTATAGACCAGCCTGATTTTAAGCGAGGGATTGATCGAACGTATCTGTCCGATGATATTTTCAAACAGGGCGCTGGAATTCACGCCGTCCGCAGCCCCGTAATCGGCTATAACGAAGGGCGTATCAGCGTCCATGCGTGTTATGCGCGGCGCGACGGACTTAATATAGGCCAGCATAGCGGGCAATATCTTGAAATCAACCGCTTTTGCCGTGTCGGAAATGCGGCTGTAATCCCCGGTCATAGTCGGCATGTAATGCTGTGCTGCTGAGTCTTTGCCTTGTTTTTGGTTGGACACTTTCATTCTCTCCTTGTTTTCACAGTTACCTGCAACCCGTATAATTGAGAATTATATCAAGATTGAGATATACCATCCTGAGACCGGCATTCATGCCGGGATGGGATTATGCGAGGTTTATATGAAAAACAGGCTGTTGAAATCCGCAATCATCACCGGGGCTTCGTCGGGAATCGGCGAAGCCTACGCCCGCCTGTTAGCTTCACTGGGCTATGACCTGATCATCATCGCCAGACGCAAGGACATGCTGGAATCCCTGTCTGAAGATATCAAGAATAAATACGGCGTTTGTGTAACAGTGCTGCAGATCGACCTTTGCAACGATAAAGACATCGGTCTGTTAGAAGAGAAAATTCGAAACACGAAAAACCTGTCGGTGCTTATCAATAACGCCGGCTTCGGTACGCTGGGTACATTCGTTGATGTCGATCTCAGCAAGTCTCTCAACATGATCGACGTGCACGTTACCGCCCCTGCGCGGTTGGTCAAAGCAGCGCTGCCCGGCATGCTGGCCCGCCGGGAGGGCGCCATAGTTAACGTTGCCTCCGCTGCGCCCTTCCTGCCGGTATCCGGAAATGTGATGTATAACGGCACCAAATCTTTCCTGATCGCATTTTCCGAATCCCTTCAGATCGAAGTCAAATATGCCGGAATCAGGGTGCAGGCGCTTTGCCCCGGCTTCACCCGCACCGGATTCCATTCTGTCGAAGAGTATAAAAACGTCGATTTCTCCACAATCCCAGCCTTTCTTTGGACGTCCGCAGACAAAGTGGTGAAACTGTCCTGGCAGGCGCTGGGCAAAAGGAAGGTCGTCTTCATACCGGGAGTCATTACCCGCCTGACCTGCACGGTTTTCAATGGATTATTCAGATACATGGCCGGCAAGAGAACGGCGACCACGGGCACACGGCAACGATAAAATAATCCCGCTGAGTTCTACGGCAACTGAGAGCAGGCGTCCGGCGTTGACAGGTGCCCGTTATTTGGGCATACTCCATTAACGATGAAGAGGCAGAAAAGAGATCGGATAGACCTGTTCAAAATCGATAACCTGGACCAGGCTGCGGCTTTACTGGAGATCAACTGGCAATTCCGCTCGTCGCGCGCGCTGATGGCCGCGCATCAACTGGGGTTCTTCGAGGCGCTGGCAAAGCCACTGCAGGCAGCTCAAGTCGCACTCAAGTGCGGCACGGACCCGCGAATGACGGAAAAGCTTTTAATCGTCTGCTGCGCCCTGGGTGTATTGAAGCGCGACGGCGAGCGTTTCTCACTAACCAAATTGGGATCGGACGTATTGCTGCATGACAGCCCCCGCTACATCGGCGGCACTATTGATCACAACGAGATACTGTGGTGGGCGACTACCGGCCTGCCCGAAGTAGTACGTACGGGAAAACGCGATGCAGCGCCGCAGCCGCCAGACCATTTCAAACAGCACCTGTTCGACAACTGGATCTGGGCCATGCACGGTATCGCGTCCAACGGTCCCGCGCAATGGATGGCCAGACAACTCGATCTGAGCGGCAGAAAGCTTTTGCTCGATGTAGCGGGCGGGCCCGGCACCTACAGCATCGCATTATGCCAGCGTTTCCCACAGCTCAAGGCTGTAGTATGGGACCTGCCGGAGACGCTGGTTATCGCAAGGCAGGTGATCGATCGCTTCGGCATGAGCAAGCGTATTAAAGTCCAGGCAGGTGATTGGAGCAAAGACGAATTCGGCTCAGGCTATGACTGCCTGCTGATGTCCAATATTCTGCACGGCCCGGGCAGCCACGCAGACATAAGGCTGAAACAGGCCGGGAAAGCATTGAAGAGGGGCGGCCTGCTGATAGTCCATGATTTCCTGCTGAACAATGATAAATCAGGCCCCCTGCCCGCATCCCTCTTCAACCTGTGGCTGGGGACATACACGGTCAGCGAGATGATCGCGGTCATACGCAAAGCCGGCTTCAATGATGTTTCCCTCATAGCCAGCAACGGGCAGCGCGGCACCGGTATGATAACCGCAAGGCGCCCTTGAGATCCAACCGGGGCGTCCGCAGGCGGTAACGCAGTTTTTTTGCGAGCTTAAGGGCACGTCAACCCGCGGTATCTTAAAGCCGATTATTAGAAGGGAGTTTTAATATGGAACTGAGAGACAGGGTCATCTTAATCACCGGCGCTTCGTCAGGCATAGGTAAAGCGGTGGCGCTGGCTTTGAGTCGCCAGCATAACCGCATCGTTATATTCGCGCGCCGAAAAGAATTGCTTTCCGATGTTGCTGAAAGCATCCGCAAGAACGGCAGCGAAGCGCTGGCCATCGTCGGTGATGCGCTGGATGAGAAGCAGGCGGCGGACGCTGTTCATGAGGCGGCGCAGAGATTCGGGCACATCGATATCGCGTTGCTGAATATAGGGATAGGACCTTCGCTCGAAATAGCAAAGGCCTCTCCCGATGACATCAAGCAGAACATGCGTATAAATTACGACACGATGATCAATTTCTTCTGTCCCCTCGTCCAGCAAATGAAAACCCGGGACACGGGCGGGGTCATTGCCAATACCAACTCACTGGCCGGGTTCGTGGGGCTCCCCACGCAGGGGCAGTACTCGGCCGCCAAGGCGGCCTGCCGCATGTTCCTGGATACCGCCAGAATCGAACTGAAGCAGTACAACATCAGGGTGCTGACCATATGTCCCGGATTCGTAGTCACGGAAAGAAATAAGCACCAGGGGATTCCCCGCTCTCTCACGATGACCACGGAGGAGGCGGCCAAACATATCCTGGCCGCTTTGAAATCGGAACGTAAGGAATACCTTTTTCCCAACCACCTGAAGACGGCCGTCATGCTGCCTAAATTTCTGCCGCGGTCCGCAACCGAGAGGCTGTTGTCCCGGTTCTCGCATTAGTGACTGCACGATTACGTTTTTCAATTTTTAATGTCATCCGGTAAGTTGAATGTTATAATGGCGTCCAAACGCGGGCCGGCCGTCAGGCTGGGTCAGTAGTTATTCGAAGGAGGTTGATATGCCGGTTTACATCACGTTGACCCGTCTCAATGAGGTTGGGAGAGAGGCCATCAAGACCAGTCCCAGTAAAATCAAGGCCAATAATAAAGCGCTGGAGGCCACGGGAGTAAAGGTGCTGGGACAGTATATAATGCTGGGCCGATACGATTTCGTCAATATTTTCGAGGCGAAAAATGAGGCAACCGTCCTGAAGGCTGCAGTGAACCTCTCGGGCAAAGGCGTCGCTCACACGGAAACACTGTCGGGCCTCACAATTGACGAGTTCCTGAAAATCAGCAAAAAGCGAACTAAATAATAACGCCCCTACTATTTTTTCAGTATCTGTTTGACCGTTTTCTGCGCGCCTGCCATCACATTCGCTACGCCGCCACCGCTCTCGCTCTGGGCGCCGATGAACCACAGCCCCTGGATAGGCGTCTTATGGGCCGGAGGCTTGTTGCCCATGACGGGAGGCACCCCGCCAAACGAATGGTGCTTCAGATGAGTGCGCAGGCGGAAATCCTCCGGGGTTAGTATGAGACGTGTCCTGGTATGCCGGCGCAGGCCGGGTACATGGCGTTCGGACATCGCCACGAGTTT
>Ga0172375_10007084_pt1 | contig 15475 bp, 12 predicted proteins | sample LakKiv1m_FD_114537 | JGI IMG/M metagenome (GOLD analysis project Ga0172375, IMG submission 114537) | Freshwater microbial communities from Kabuno Bay, South-Kivu, Congo - kab_092012_11.1m | ecosystem: Environmental > Aquatic > Freshwater > Lake | place: Democratic Republic of the Congo... | reverse complement strand
GGTATGGTGTGCCTGGTCATATGATGACCTGCCTGAAAGAAATAATTTCAGGCTGAGCACGGTTAGATGCATCGGTTTTGTATTGCCCAAACAAAAACAACCTTAATAAAGGAGTGAATAGATTCGAAAAACCTTGACAGACGCTTTCTTAGATGCAATCGGGGTAATACAGGGTGGTAAGAAAGGACAGAATAGACAAAATGACACTTGTTTTGTGCACTCCTTGGGCTCAATGGACGCTGTATTACTCTGTGGATGATCCTGTACCCAAATCTTAATCCCCCTTAGGGGACATTCTCAGTAGTTTCAGGGTTTCCACTGTGAGGACTTCGTAATTCCGTGGTGGGCCATTTTTTTGTTTAATATAAGGCTTCCTTTTAATCCCCATATACGCCATACGGGCGGGTTGTGCATAGGCGAAGTCAGCGGGTTCAGAATAGGATCTTCACATTCTCCAGTGAAGAATGTGAATTCAGATCGTCACTGAAATAACTTAGAAGTACGTTATTTTTGAATTAAACCCCTGATGTTTACGAATCACGTTATCTTGCCCCTTAAAAACAGTAAGGGTGGATTGGGTTGGCGAATTGAAAACTGAGTTCAATCAAGCCTTTCTGAAAAAGAACATCCATTGATAGTTCTTCTTATGAGTTCATCTGATTTTATTGGATGTGAGGAACGAACTCAACCTCCTAATGCCCGAAAGTTTTTTCGGAGGTACACGGAGAATCGGAGGATGCATGTGATTAAAGGGGTGTCACACGAAAGTTGCCGGCCTTCAAGCAAGATTTAACCATATTTTTTTCTGAACAATCTCACCCAAGAGACAAAATTCAAACCAACTACTCTCATCTTCAGACCTCAATTTTCTTATTGGTAATAAAATTATCCAACCAGTTGTATTTTTACATTGAGGTCCCTTTATGATTATTATTGATTTCATCGTTAACCAATTGTTGCGAGAGCTCTCAATTTTCCTTGGTATTATCACCTTGATTGGTTGCATTTTTCTTAAAAACCCCCCTCGCGACTCAATTGCTTCAACTGTAAAAACAATTGTGGGGGTTCGCATTCTCCAAATTGGCACGAATACATTGGTGGACTATTCCAAGCCGATGATCGATATGCTCATCGCTCGCACTGGTCTGCAAGGTCGCGTGGCAGATGTCTGGGTGGGCGTTGGCGAAGTGCTTCAGCGTATCAATCCATCGCTTGCTGGACAAATCGGGATGATCATGATTGTTGCCTGGATTATGCATTTGCTGATCGCCAGGTTCACGAAGTTTAAGGTCATTTATCTAACTATACAACTTGCATTTGTAGATACTGTATGGGTGTTATGGGGCGTTTCTGTTGTGACCGGTTGGGCGAACACGCCGGCTGTACTGCTAACGATTATTTTGCTTTCCTTTTATTGGACGATTTTTCCTTCTTTAATTCAAAAATATCTCAAACCAGTCGTGGGCGAAGAGGAGATCACTCTTGGGCATAATTCAATGGCAGGTGGATTGCTTGCGGTTTTTCTGGCTGGCATAATGGGTAAATCGAGGAGCACTGAAGATCTTCCTCTGCCGGGTTGGTTGACAATGTTCAAGGATAATACAGTTTCATTTGGGGTTTTAATGGTTGTCATTTATACACTTATCGGTGTAATTGCCGGACCGCAAGTTGGGGCGCAATTCTCAAATGGGAACCATTATTTAGTTTTCTCTTTAATTCAAGGTGTGACTGTTGCTGCGGGATTATTTGTACTGATAACGGGGGTCAAGTTGTTTCTGGCCGAACTAATGCCGGCTTTCAAAGGGTTTGCGGAAAAAATTGTGCCTGGTGCTGTGGCGGCAGTGGATTCCCCCATTTTCATCGCCTACCGACCCCAATCAGCATTGCTTGGTTTTGCTTCCACTCTTGTGGGAATGACTGTTGGTATCCTCATCCAGGTTGGTATTGGACTTGGGCAAATAACTATCCCTAGCGTAATTCCGATTTTCTTCAGTGGCTCTCTTTTCGGAGTCATTGCGGACGCGAGATCAGGTTGGCGGGGTGTTCTTTTTTGCTGCTTCATACTTGGAATCGTTCTGATCATTGGAGCCTCATTTTATGCCCAAATCACGGATATGCGCATCGCTGCTGCTGGAAATATGGATTATGTTTTAATTTGGCTGCCTTTGTTTGCTGCTTATAAATTCTTCTTCGGGAAATAATAGGAGAAGTAATTGATCTGGTTGATTAGCTGGCAATCTTGGATAAACATATTTAAATTGCCAGCTTTTCCGGATTATGATGAAAAATGCTATACTTAATAACACACGTGTGTCAGGGATCCCATGAATGTAACCATTAAAGATATCGCCAAAGCTGCAGGAGTGTCTCATCCAACAGTTTCACGCGCCTTGAACAACCATCCTGCCATTTCAAGGGCAACTCGCGAACGGATTGTGAAATTGGCAAAAGAAATGGGGTATCAGCCCAATGCATCCGCGCGTGGGTTAAAAACCAATCGCACACATGCGTTGGGGGTCATTATGCAACAGATTGATGATCCATTCTGGAGTGAGGTCCTAGACGGTGTGGATAGCGTATTGCATCCTGAGGGATATAGTTTGTTTATCGCCTCCACGCATAATGAGAAACAGCGTGAGGATGGAGTGGTGCAAGCAATGGTGCAGCGCGGAGTTGATGGGGTGATATTATTCGCACCGCAATTCCGAAAAGGTCTATGGCAAATTTTAAATTCCTATGACCTTCCGGTGGTTATGGTAAATAATGAAGGCGCAGGTGAATGCCAGTATTTTATTTATAACGATGATGTTTACGGCTCCAGGTTGGTCACCAAACATTTAATCGATTTAGGCCATAAACGTCTAGCATATCTGGGAAAGCGTCAAAGCGAATCCAGTCGAAACCGCTTGGTGGGTTTTCGCACTGAAATGCTTGCTTCCGGGCTGCCAGTTGACGAAAGATATATTTTCCATGTCCCCACCGGGAATCCCGCTGGAGGCAGGGAGGGGGCTGAATACCTGCTTTCTTTAGATCGAATTCCCAGCGGAATTGTGTGTTACAACGATTTCCTTGCAATCGGGGTCTATAACTACCTGCAGGAAAAAGGATTACAAATCCCACAGGATGTTTCTGTCAGCGGGTTTGACAATATTTCCATCGCTAAATTTCTTTCTCCGCCTTTAACCACCCTTCATCAGCACAAATTTCAATTGGGGGAGGGAGCTGCGCGTATGATGTTGGAAGTGCTTTCGTACCGCCACCGGGAAGATAGGGAAAGTATGCCTTCCAAGAAGGTCAGCCTTAAAGGGGTTCTCAAGATTCGTAAGTCCACTGATTCATACAATTCGCGTTAATCAAACCAGATTCAATACACGAAAGAATTCTTAAGATTGAATGGTTGACATTCTAAAAAAAATCAGATACAATGTTCACGTGTGCATAAATTACGACAAAAGAAGTTGGGTGAAGACAGATAAAACGCTTCTTAATCTTGGTTATGTTGTTTTTGAAAAGAGTGGATAATGCCACACAAGAGACATCGTATGGAGGAGATCAAGAAAATGCAGCAATACGAGATTAGTTCTATAGGTAGCCACATTGAATTTCCCCATACCGCCCGAGCGAATTCCCGTATGATGATAAGGCATCTTTCTCGATAAATGTAAAAGTTTTAAAGGACCTGTAGGTTTATGGTCCTTTTTTATTTCATGGAAAAATCTTTTGTGGAGAAGCAAAAAGCAAAGCCGCGTCACTAAAGACTATTGGAGTAAAAACATGATGAACCAAGAAGTCGTGGTCGAAGTTTACATCTCAGAATTAATTGCCCGGGCGAGAAAAGCACAAAAAACGGCAGAGCGGCTGACACAGAATGAAGTAGATGAACTGGCTGCTGCCATCGCATGGGAGTTCGTCAGCAACGAAAAACTCGTAGAAGAACTTGCTGAATTTTCTTATAACGAATGCCGCATGGGGGATATTCAATCCAAGATTGCCAAGACAATAAGCAAGTGCCGTGGAATTTATTTCGATGTCAAGAACGAGCGGACGGTAGGAATTGTCGAAGAAATTCCTGAAAAAGGCCTCATCCGAATTGCCAAGCCAGTTGGTGTTATAGGATCGCTTGTTCCAGGCACACAAGGTGAAATGCATCCTATTGTTCAGGCAATAAACGTGGTAAAGGCGCGGGATGCGATAATTTTCTCACCACATCCAAGAGCAAAAAAGACAACCGCAAAATTATGTGGAATATTACGCAACATCATGAAGCGTTATGATGTGCCGGAAGACTTGTTTATCTGCATTGAAGATCCATCCGTCGAAAAGACCAAAGAACTAATGAAACAATGTGATCTGGTGATGGCAACTGGGGGCCACCCAATGGTTCTCGCTGCTTATAGTTCCGGTACCCCCTCGTTTGGTGTAGGGGCTGGCAACGCCATCATCATGATTGATAAAAGCGCTGACCTTGCAGATGCTGCAAGGAAAATCAAAATGAGCAAGACTTTTGATTTGGCTGCAGGTTGTTCCTGTGACAACAGCTTGGTGATCGAGGCATCAGTTTATGAAGAAACGCTTACGGAACTAAAAAAAGTTGGGGCTTATCTAGCGACGCCAGAGGAGAAAATCAAGATCAGAAAGGCGATATGGCCCAATTGGCCAAATGATCTGGTGCTTAATAGGGACATAGTCGCAACGCCTGTTGAAAATATTGCAGGGATAGCAGGAATAACGATTCCCCCCGGAACCTGCATGATATTGGTGGAAGAAGAACAGACTGGCTCGGCCACGCCATTTGCCGGTGAAAAAATGTGCCTCGTCACTACTGTCTATAAATATAATGGTTTTGATGACGCAGTGAGAATCATAAACTCCAACCATGAGTATTCCGGGGCGGGTCATTCTTGTGGAATATTTTCCAAAGATCATAATGCAATAGAGCAATTGGCGCTTCGGACTTATACGACACGTGTTGTTGTCAATCAACCTCAATCGTACACAAACACAGGTAACTGGATTAGCGGTATGCCATTCACAAGTTCGCTAGGTTGTGGAACTTGGGGTGGGAATATCGCTTCGGAAAATATTACATTGAAGCATTACATGAACAACACCTGGGTCATTCGCGAAATTCCCAATAGAGAACCAACGGATGAGGAACTTTTTGATGGATTTGTGCCCAAAAAATAGACAATTTTGCTGAAAAGATAAACCAAAATGATCGACAGGATATCTCCATCCCTTAAATACCGAATGACATCAGCGGCCAAAGCTTCTGAGGTAATCTTGGATGGCATGACGATTGCGATGAGCGGTTATGCAATGGCGGGGTATCCCAAGGCAATTCCTGAGGAATTAGTAAGACGAAAGCAAGAAGGACAAAACCTCACAATCAATCTGATCACTGGCGCGAATGTTCCATGGCTTGACGAGTTGTTAGGAGGTTCGGAGGTTATTTCGGAAAGAGTGCCTATGTGTGCCCACAAAGCGCTTTCATCTCAAGTGAATTCGCATAGAGTGAGTTATGTTGAACAACAGATGTGCAAAATGCCGCGTCTATTGCGCAGCCATAGTTTTGGAAATATTGACGTGGTCGTTATTGAAGCGCTTGCTGTCACAGAAGAGGGACTTATTCCGACAACATCAGTAGGTCTGACTAAATTCTTTTTAGAAGCAGCTGACAAGATTATTGTTGAAGTAAATACAGCGCAACCTGAATTGCTGTATGGTTTGCATGATGTATATATCCCAGAACCACCGCCTGCTACAAAACCAATTCCATTAACTAACTGTACAGATCGAATAGGATTGCCATTTATCCCGTTTAATACATCAAAGATTAAATATATTGTCGAGACGGACAAGCCTGAAAATGAGCCGCAATCGGCCACCTACACACCTGAATCTAAAAGAATTGCCGAAAACTTATTCAATTTTTTAGAAAAAGAATACCATACCAAAAGCGGGGGTAAGCTTCCGCCGATTCAGTTGGGGTTTGGAAATATTGCAGAAGCAATAGCGGATTTATTGCTAACATCCGAATTCAATAGCCTCAATTTTTTTTGTGGTGGAATTTCTGAAAATATCCTTAAATTTCTGGAGAGCGGTAAGGCGACAGGAATTTCCACGGCCGGTATCACGATGAACGAAAACTCGGCCAAGCTGCTTGAAAAGATCGCTAATCTACGGGAAAAATTAGTGCTAAGAAATGGCGACATGATCAATAATAGCGAGATCATTGGCAGGTTGGGAGTCATGACACTCAATACAGGCATTGAGATTGATATTTACGGTAATGTCAATTCAAGCCATATCGGGGGAAATAACGTCGTAAATGGTATTGGCGGTGGCGCAAATTTCGCCCAGAATGCAGGGTTGTCGGTTTTACTCATTTCTTCTGAGAGCAAAGGTGGTGCTATTTCGAATATTGTGCCGATGGTTTCTCATCAGGATATTTGTGAACATGATATCGATCTTGTCATCACTGAAAATGGATTTGCAGATCTTCGGGGTTTGGATGACCTTCATCGGGCGGAGGCAATCATAACAAATTGCGCATCGGATAAATATAAACAAAAATTGTTTGATTATTTTTATACCTCAAAGCAACTTGGAGGGCATCATCCGCAAAATCCAGTGATGGCATTTGAGTGGTATTCAAGATTGAAATCAACGAGGTCAATGCTTTGATGAAAAATCGGCGTATTGAAATTTGTGAAGTGGGTCCACGTGATGGTTTTCAAAGCGTATGCGATTACATACCTCTTGAAACCAAGCTGTCCGTAATTGAAAGAATAATTGAAGCAGGTGTGAATAGCATACAAATCACCTCTTTTGTGAGCCCAAAAGCGATCCCGCAGATGAAGGACGCGGTGGAATTGGCAAAGATTTGCCTGGGAAAATATCCGTTGGCTGATTTTTCCGCGCTTGTGCCTAATTTGTTCGGAGCAAATTTGGCTGCGGAAACAGGATTAAAAAAGATATCCTATGTGGTTTCCTTGAGCGAAAGCCATAATCAAGCAAATATTAGAAGATCGCACAAGGAATCCTTCGAGGAACTAGGAAAAATAATCAGCGGATTGCCGAAGATGGAAATTTGCCTGGATTTGGCTACAGCTTTCGGATGCCCTTTTGAAGGTAAAAAGACTCCGGCTGATGGGGTAGATTTTTTACGTCCTTATATTGATTTAGGAATTACAACTGTGAATTTGTGTGACACAATCGGTGTGGCTAACCCAGCTCAAGTGCGGGAAACTATTGCGTCACTAAACGAGACATATCCTGATCTTGTTCTGCATATACATATTCATGATACTCGAAACATGGGTATGGTGAATACGCTAGCAGCAATTGAAAGTGGAATTAATACAGTTCAATCCACATTGGGCGGTTTGGGGGGATGTCCTTTTGCACCTGGCGCATCGGGAAATCTCGCCACTGAGGACTTGGTGCATATGCTGTTTGAAATGGGTTTTGAAACGGGAATTGATGAGCAAAAGATCATCGCGGCAGCGAAGTATGAGAGTGATTTGATCGATGGTCTTTATAGCGGACATCTTCTCAAAATTGATGAACATACTGCGAATTAACAAATTTTTATTAATGAATATATTTTGGCAGATTACTGGTTGAAGATGGAAAAGAAAAGCCTAATCAATGAGATAAAAGACAAAACAGAACTGATGCGACGTGACTGCATAGAAATGGGGTACGCGGCAGGCAGCCAGGGAGCACATTTCGGACCTGCCTTGTCATGTGTGGATATCGTCGCAACAATATTCTTTGGAGTTATGGATCATGATCCAAAAAATCCAAGGATGCCGGAAAGAGATCGATTTGTTTTGAGTAAGGGACATGCATGTCTGGCCTACTATGCAGCCTTGATTGAATCAGGCTATATCCCAAAGGAAATGATTTCGCAGTTCAAGGGTAATGACAGCATTCTTTGCGGACATCCAAGCATGAATATGCAATACGGCATTGAAGTATCAACAGGAAGCCTTGGAAGTGGATTACCGATAGCCTGTGGAATGGCAATGGCAGCTAAGATTAAGAAGGAAACACATAAAATATTCTGTGTGGTCGGTGATGGGGAATGTAATGAGGGGATTATTTGGGAAGCCGCATTTAATGCAGCGAAATATAAATTGAAAAATCTGATCGTAATAGTCGATATCAACGATTTTCAACTGTCGGGGACGACGTCAGAGGTTATGCCATTAAACCTGGATGCTTTGTGGAAAGCAGCAGGGTGGGATGTTTCTTATATTGACGATGGAAACAACGTCAAAGAAGTACTGCGGGTGCTATCGGAAATAAAAAAATCGAACGGTGAAAATCCGAAAGTGATTCTGACAAAGACAGTGAAAGGGAAAGGCATCTCATTTATGGAGAATAATCTTGCCTTTCATGCAGCTCCTATAAATGAAGAACAATATAAACAAGCGGTTGAGGACTTGAAAAGGGCAGAGACAAAAAGAAGAAATCAATGAACAACATATCGTTAGAAACTTTGAAAGAATGGTCAAAGCTAGGACATCGCAGTTCCTTTAGTGAATCCTTGGTTCTTCTTGCAAGGGAAAGAAGTGATGTTGTTGTTGTAAGCCCTGACCTTACTACAACAGCTCGATTGATAAATTTCGAAAAAGAATTTCCCGATCGTTTCTTCAATGTTGGCATTGCAGAGCAGAACATGATAGGTTTTACAGCAGGCCTTGCCAGAGAAGGATTGATGCCTTTCGCGGTTTCCATCGCAGCCTTTGCACCCATGCGCTGTGCTGAGCAGACACGGAATATGCTCGGATACATGAATCTAAATGCAAGGGTTGTTGGGATTGAAGCTGGTTGTAGATTTGGGCCTCTGGGAAATACACATTTCGCTATGGATGACATGGGGGTGATGCGTGGTATTCCAAATTTCACTATCATATGCCCAGCGGACGCTCATGAAGTCTATAAGACTGTCTTTGCTGTTGCAGAACACAATGGACCAGTCCATATTCGCTTGACGGGAGCGCCAGGGTCTCCGCTGCTATATCCAAATGATTTTGATTTCAAGATTGGCAAATCGATTGAGTACCGTTCAGGAAAAGATGTTGCGATCATTGCGACTGGATCAGTTTTAGCGGAAGGGATTCGTGCTGCCGACATACTGGAAAAGAAAGGCATTTCCGCGCGTGTAATCGATATGCATACCGTCAAACCCATTGATGTTGATATGTTGAACAAAGTATTTAGAGAAAACCAACTCATCGCTACAGTTGAAGAGCACAGTGTTATTGGGGGTCTTGGTTCTGCAGTGGCGGAATACAAGGCGGGATTTAAAGATGCGCCTAGTCAAATCATGTGCGGTTTAAGAGATAGTTTCAGAAAAATTGGCAACTATGAATTCCAGATGAAAGAAAATGGACTTGTGGCAGAGAATATCGCCGAAAACATTGTAAATGTCCTTCAATTAAGCAAAGTTTGATAAAAGAGTTCAATTATTTGAAAATAAGAGGACGAAGAAAAAGGAAATAATACAAAAAAATCATCATAAAAAACTGATATGTCCGATAAGGAATACACCGGATCAGAGTCAATATCGATCCTGACTAAAACAAAGAAATTTGACTGAAGGTCTCGCTTGGGAAAACTAAAAAATGTCTCAAGTGAAGTAATAACCAAACAACCTTGCAGTCGGATAGAAGGAGGTGTTTTATAAAATAATGAATTAGCAATTTCGAATGGTAAAAGCACCAAAACTTAGGGAAAAAGTTCCCAAAAAATATAAAAAAGGAGAAAGAAATGAAAAAAACGATTGCGTTGTTTGTGGCGATGTTCTTGATTGCCGCTATGTTGATCGGTTGCGCGCCCGCCGCTGCACCTGCGGAAGCACCAGCTGAGGAAGCACCCGCTGAAGAAGCAGCGCCTGCTGAAAAGCCAGCCGAAGCTGATGAAATGGTGGTGGGTTTTGTCAGCGCCAATTTCAACGATACTGGCCAAGTATTTATCAAGGATGGCGCCAAGGCCAAAGCTGAAGAGCTTGGCATGGTATTCAAAGAAGCGGATGCTCAGGAAGACGTGATCAAGCAGCAGGATCTGGTTCAAGCGTTTATCACTGAAAAAGTTGATGTATTGATTGTCGTTCCCGTTGCCACAGACGCGATGGAGCCAATCATCCAGGCTGGAAAAGATGCTGGAATTCCGATCGTTTTTGTTAACCGAAATCCCTTCGGCGCAGAGAAGCCAGCAGAGGGCACCTATTATGTTGGCTCAGAAGAACTTGTTGCCGGGCAGAAACAAGGTGAGTACCTTGGTGAACTCGTAGGCGACAAAGAAATCAATGCTTTCATTCTCCAGGGCAAATTGGATAATGAAGCCGCCATCAAGAGAACTGAAGGGTTTGTAACCACTGTCGCAGAAAAGTTCCCCAATATCAAGATCGTTGACACTCAGGTTGGCAACTGGCAGCGTGATCAGGGCGTTTCAATAACTGAAAACTGGCTGACAGCCTACGGCGATGATATCGATGCCGTGGTCGCCAATAATGACGAGATGGCGCTTGGAGCTGTTGAAGTGCTTCAAAGAGAAGGCAAGACCGACGTGATCGTGCTTGGTGTTGACTTCACTCCAGATGCCAAAGCCGCGATTCTTGAAGGCAAGATGGTCGGATCGGTTAAACAGGATCTGGCTGGTCAAGGTGCGGGCGGTGTGCAGGTCGCATATGATCTTTTGACCAAAGGCAGTGTGGCGGAAAATCCCTTCTGGATCCCCTTCGTGCTGATCACCGCCGAAGACGCTGCAAACAACTAATCTGAATGGTCTTACCCTCTATAGTTGTAGGGTGAAACTGATAATCTGAAATTTGACAATGGCAGCCATGGAAAAGGATTTTCCCTTTTCCATGGCTCAAAAAATAACCTTGATGGTCAAAAGTCCAAAGACTTTAATAAAGGTGTAACCATATGGCAGAAACAGAATATATTCTCGAGGCAACAAATATCGTCAAGGAATTTCCTGGTGTCCATGCGCTCAAGGGTGTGGACTTGAAGGTTAAAAAAGGTGAGATCCTGGGACTCGTCGGCGAGAATGGCGCTGGAAAATCAACTTTAATGAAGTGCATTATCGGTATTCATCCACCTTCATCCGGGGAAATTGTGTTCGATAGCGTCCAAATGAAGAAGTACTCAACAATTGACGCGTTGAATATGGGAATTTCCATGATTCAACAAGAGTTAAGCCCAATCGAACATAGACCTATCATGGAGAACATTTGGATAGGACGTGAGCCGAGAAACAAAGTTGGCTTAGTTGACCATCAGCAAATGTACAAAATAACGAAAGAGCTTTTAAAAAGCATTGGAATGGATGAAGATCCAAAAATGCTGGTAAAAGATCTAACGGTTGCCAAACAACAGATGGTAGAGATCGCAAAAGCGATATCCTATCAAGCAAAATTAATTATTATGGACGAACCCACTTCCGCTATTAGCGGTAATGAGATCACTGAATTATTCTCGCTAATGAGGAAAGTCAAAGAAGAAGGCCGATCTATCATTTACATTTCTCATAAGTTGGATGAAATCTATACCATCACTGATCGAGTGGTAATCCTTAGAGATGGTGAGTTTATCGCGTCATCGGATATTGACAAAATTGAAGTCACCAAAATGATTGAAATGATGGTCGGCAGAGAAATCAATGATTTTTTCCCAAAGATCAAATGTGATATCGGTGAAGTCAAAATGAGAGTGGAGGGGCTCAGCAGCGGGAAAAAATTTCAAAACATTTCTTTTGATGTCCGAAAAGGAGAAATACTTGGAGTTGCCGGCTTGATTGGCGCAGGCAGAACAGAACTTATTGAAACTATCTTTGGGATAAGAAAGAAGACAGCTGGAAAAGTAATCATCGACGGAAAAGAAGTTGATATTAAATCACCGGCTGATGCGATTGAAAATGGCATGGCTTTCCTAACCGAAGATAGAAGATTAAATGGAATATTCCCCGTTTTATCCGTCAAGATAAATTTGGTGGTTGCCAACCTGAATCATCTTGTCAATAAATCGGGTTTCCTTAGTAACAAATTAATTGTCAAGAAGTGTTTGGAGTACATAAAAGCCATCCAGATCAAAACGCCCAGTCAGGAGCAGATCGTTATGAATTTGTCTGGGGGCAATCAGCAAAAAGTATTGGTTGGGCGATGGCTCATGACCAACCCCGAGATACTTTTCTTGGATGAGCCAACCAGGGGCATTGATGTTGGGACAAAAGCTGAGATTCATAAGCTAATTTCGGAACTTGCGGGGCAGTGTAAGAGTATTGTCATGGTTTCGTCTGAGCTTCCGGAAATTCTTGGAATGAGCGACAGAATTATTGTTTTAAATGAAGGCAGATTAACGGGGGTATTGGAAAATACTAAAGAACTAACTCAAGAAGAAGTAATGAAATATGCCACTAAAAGGGAACTGCAAGGAGAAAACAATGAAGGCTAATAATTCGGAAAAATTGAAAAACTTGAACCTAATTTTTTCAAAATATGGTATCGCGCTTATTTTAGTTGGGATGGTTATCTTGATGACCTTTCTCAAACCAGCATCATTCCCAACGGGAAAGAATATTCTGAATGTCTTAAATCAAAGTGCGATTGTCGGAATTATGGCTCTGGGAATGACATTGGTTATCATTTCCAAAGGCATAGATCTTTCGGTTGGCTCAGTGCTTGCCTTGGCTGGCGTCGTAGCTGCAAGTCTTTCTCAGACTGAAGCCGCGAGTATCAAAGTTTTCGAAAACCTAGGTCCATTACCGATCTTTATTCCGATCTTGGCAGCATTGGCAGTAGGTGCGCTATGCGGTTCGATTAGCGGCGGCTTGATTGCTTATACGGGAATTCCAGCTTTTATTTCTACGTTGGGTATGATGACAGTGGCCAGAGGGGCGGTTTTTCTCTATACACGAGGGCAGCCAGTCAGCAAACTTTCAGAAGGTATTTTGTTTTTTGGCTCGAACATGTTTAAGGTTATTCCTGTACCAGTAATCGTTTATGCCATCATGATCGTTATTACTGCCCTTTTGCTGGGCTATACCAGGTTCGGTAAAAGTGTATACGCAATTGGGGGCAATATCAATGCGGCTGTAGTGTCTGGAATTAAAGTAAAAAGAAACCTTGTCCTGATCTATATTTATGCAGGAATAACAGCAGCCATTGCATCGATATTATTCACTGGTCGCGTGGCCAGCGTGCATCCAGGGGCTGCTTCTGGATATGAACTTACCGTGATTGCTGCTACAACTATCGGTGGGACAAGCCATTCCGGCGGGATTGGAACCATATGGGGTGCAGTTGTTGGAACACTTATGCTCAGTGTACTGACGAATGGATTCACACTATTAGGAATAGACCCTTATTGGCAGCAAATTGTTCAAGGCATGATTATCGTGGGTGCGGTTGTGCTTGACATGAGAAAGAATGCAAAGAAAGCTTGATCGATTTAATAAAGAGGAGGAAGTTCAAATGAGAAAAGTTGGAATTATTGGTTTTGGAAGAATTGGTAGGGTTCATTTCAATGTGGCTAAGAAATTAAGAAATGTAGAGATTACAGCTGTTGCAGATTGCCTTGCCGACAAAATGACAGATGTTTTTAAAGAATATGGCGTAAACAATTACAGCAATGATTTCAATGCAATAATAAACAACCCGGAAATCGATACTGTCTTTGTATGCTCACCAACGGATACGCATGCAGAAGTATCTATTGCAGCTGCAAAAGCTGGCAAAGAAATTTTCTGTGAAAAACCGATTGACTTTGATATAAGACGCGTTAAGGAAGTTTTAGATGTAGTAAAGAAAGCGGGCGTCCGATTTCAGGTTGGATTCAACAGAAGATTTGACCCCAACTTTGCCAAAGCAAAAAAAGCTATTCTTGATGGAGATGTTGGCGAAGTCCATATTATAAAAATCACCTCTCGAGATCCGCAAGCACCACCTTTGAGCTATGTTAAATCATCCGGCGGGATATTTGCCGATATGACTATCCATGATTTTGATATGGCAAGATTCCTGGCTGGCAGCGAACCTGTGCGAATCTTTGCGGTTGGTGATGCACTAATTAATAAGGAAATCATGCAATACGATGATATCGATACTGCCATCATAACAATTAAATTTGAAAATGGCGCAATGGCAGTAATTGATAATTCAAGGCAAGCAGCGTATGGGTATGACCAGCGTTTAGAGGTTTTTGGCAGCAAGGGTATGGTTAAGTGCGAGAATAACACACCGACACAAACTACGTTGTATACAAAAGACGCGGTCATCCAAGATAAACCGTTGTATTTCTTTTTGGAGAGATATCAAGAATCATTTGAAGAGGAGCTTGTTCAATTCTTTAATGCCATTGAAACAGGTAAGGAAACACCAGTCGTTGGAAAAGATGGTCTTGTTCCCTTATTAATGGGAATTGCAGCAAAAAAATCCTTGAAAGAAAATCGTCCAGTTCTTATCTCGGAAATTTATTGAAAAGGTGTTAGTTACTTTTCTTTGCCTATTCATTTTGACAATCGGAGACATCTAATTTGACAATTAAATTCAGCAGTTGCCCAGGCTCATGGGGCATAGAAGATTCAAATAATCCGGATAATACTCCGTGGTCGATAGTTTTGGATCAAATCAGCAGCATTGGATTCAACGCTTTAGAGTTAGGGCCATATGGATATCTGCCTGCTGAAACTGCTCTACTAAATGAAGAACTTAACAAGCGTAATCTTCAAATTGTTGCAGGAACATTGTATGATGACCTGGTTTCTGAAAAGTCTTTTCAGCGAGTTGTTCAAAAAACAAATGAGATTTGTGGAATTCTATCCTCAGTCCCGATCGCTTCTCCGCAAGAAAAACAAAAACAGACACCTCCCTATTATGTGATCATTGATGCAGTTAAACCCGAAAGAGATAAACTGGCGCGATCATCCAAAGCACCTAAACTCTCAACCGATCTGTGGAAGCAAATGATCGCTCATATAAAAGAAATCGCAAGGATTTCTTTTGATAAGTATGGTGTGCGCTCCGTGATTCACCATCACGCTGGTGGTTATTTGGATTACATGGATGAAATAGACATGATTTTGTCTGACATTTCAGAAGATCTAGTAGGACTATGCTTTGATACCGGGCATGCGTACTATGCGGGAATTGAACCCGCAGAAGGTATCAGAAAATATGGTTCTCGCATTGAATACGTGCATTTCAAAGATATAGACAAATTAGTTTTTGATGCGCTTTATGATGAGAATATCGGCTTTTATGAAGCCTGTTTTAGAAAAGTAATGTGCCCAATTGGCGAAGGCACACTGGATTATTCTTCAATTAAGAAAGCTCTCATAGAAATTGGTTATAGCGGCTGGATTACATTGGAACAGGATAGACATCCTAACGATACGACTAATGTAACAGATTGCATAAAAAAAAGTGTGTCACATTTGAAGAAGCTTGGTTACTAATATT
>Ga0172375_10007081_pt1 | contig 15478 bp, 15 predicted proteins | sample LakKiv1m_FD_114537 | JGI IMG/M metagenome (GOLD analysis project Ga0172375, IMG submission 114537) | Freshwater microbial communities from Kabuno Bay, South-Kivu, Congo - kab_092012_11.1m | ecosystem: Environmental > Aquatic > Freshwater > Lake | place: Democratic Republic of the Congo... | reverse complement strand
AGATAAAGGAAATCGTTGGAATTATTGAAAAACATACACAGCTTGCGCGGACAAAGAAGCCGGCGGAGGTATTCCTAACATGCGTGAGGGACAGTGGGTATCTTGCATATCTCACAGGAGCTGAAACGGAAAAGAAACGGGACGCATTGGCTCATTTGGAGCAGTTTTATAAAAAGGTGCGTCAGTTTCAGGCAGATTGTCCAACAGCGCATTTGAAAGATTTTCTTGAATTGATCGCACTCGAACAAGAGGCCGGTGAACGCGGTGGTCTGGCGCCCAATGAAGAGAGCGGCCCGGATGGCGTCAAAATTATGACGGTGCACAGCGCGAAGGGGCTCGAATTTCGCCATGTATTTATTGTCAATCTTGTCGATCGGCGCTTTCCCACCATTGAGCGCGACGAAGCGATAGCACTCCCTTCGCCACTGGTAAAAGAGACCGAGCCGTCGAGCGATGCGCATCTTTTGGAGGAGCGTCGGCTTTTTTATGTTGCGCTTACGAGGGCAAAAGAGAGTATTTTTTTAACATCCGCGCAAGATTATGGCGGTTCTCGCGCAAAGAAACTCTCTCGTTTTCTCTCCGAGCTCAAGGGCACTTCGCCGTGTATTGGGATAGAAGGATTAAACGAAAAAAACACAAAATCTCCGTTAAAAAATATTCTTGACGATTCATCGAGATCGGCCTCCTCACCGGCAACTCCTCCTTCCTTTCCCATACCATCGGTATTTAGCTTTTCCCAGCTCGCTGCATTTCAAAAATGTCCCCTTCAGTACAAGTTTGGATTTATTGTACGCATTCCTATTTTTGGTCGTGCGAGCTTGAGTTTTGGCAAAACAATGCATGCAACATTGCAGCACTTTTTTGAAAAGCTGCAGACGTTACGACAGAATAGTCAGCAATCACTTTTCAATACCGATTCCGAGGCGTATACTGATTCACAGCGAGTACTACCCTCCATTGATGAGCTTTTTTCGCTCTATGAAGAGTGTTGGATCGATGAATGGTATACCAATGTGGGTCAAAAGAAAGAATATCGTGAAAAGGGACGCGAAATGCTGCGAAGGTTCTATAAGGAATGTAGCGAATCACTCCCGCACCCCAAGGCGCTTGAGAGAGATTTTACTATAAAAGTGGGTGGTAAAGGAAAAAACTACACGATCAAAGGGAGAATAGATCGAGTCGATGAATGTGGGGATGGAACGGTAGAAATCATTGATTACAAGACTGGTGAAGCAAAGAACGAACGATTATTGAAACCGGAAGACAAAGAACAGCTGATGTTCTACCAGATTGCGTCTGAAACGGTTTTTGGGGAGACGCCCGTTCGACTGACCTATCACTATCTTGATGATGGGAAAAAGATTTCATTTCTTGGAACACCGGAAGAGAAAAATAAGCTCCTCGAAAAAGCGGCAACAATAATCGAGAAAATTCAATCGAGCGATTTTGCGGCGACTCCGGGGCATCAATGCAAATATTGCGATTTTAAGGACATTTGTGAATATCGAAAGTAGGTATGGCATTTACGGCATTTGGACAACTTGCAAAAAAATCTCTTGCGCGATCAGGAGTAAAAAGCCAGGTCAATACAGCATTGGCACTTGATCGTGCGCGCCAGATTCTTGCTGCGCTTCTTGATGAGGAAACAATGGCTGGTGTCCGACCGGGGTATATTCGGTTTCGTTCACTAACGCTTTTTTGCCGTGATGCTTCGACCGCCGCATGTGTGGGGCCGTTTGAGAAAGAAGTTGTCGAATATGTTAATGCGGCGTTTGGCACGGCAGTGATTGATCGAGTCTCTGCAGCGCTAGAGTCTTCTTACTCATCGTCACACCCCGATGGCACGCATACATATTAAACCATTTCTTCCCCATATTGCACTCGCGCTGGTCGCCATTTTTTTGCTTGGTGGGCTGTTTGTTCTGGTGAAGAGCGAACAGGCAAAGACGCGCGACACTCTCCGTATGCAGGACGTGCTTACGATACGGTCTGCGCTCCGTTTGTACTACATCAACCATGCTTCCTATCCCGCATCTCCCGAACCGATCCAGGTCGGTGATACCGATCATTCTTGTTTGAGCGATAGTGGTTTTGTTGCACAGAGTGCAGATTCATGTGTAAAAAGGTCATACCAACGAACTCTTCCCGCCAGTACCTATATTGCTCTTGCCGACAATGCTACCGATCAGTGTACCTCACATACTGCGTGTCCCAATTTCGCTCTTCAATTTGATTTAGAGACAGATCTTTTCGCAGCAAAAGGAAAACATTTTTTGACGCCGCAGGGATTGCGGTAAATAATATCGTATGACCCTGTCGCGCTATTTATTTCTTATGACGATTGCAACGGCGATTTGCTGGATTGCATGGTGGACGGTCATTCAAGCGGTCAATCCTTTTGAAACTGATCTGGTCGGTTATTTTCTTTTCTATTCCAGTTTTACCCTTGGACTCGCAGGTACGTTCGCGCTCATTGGTTTTTTTATCCGGACACTCTTGCTCAAACAAGAGCTTGTATTCCAAAAAGTCGCCATTTCCTTTCGCCAGGGCATTTTCTTTGCTATTCTTATAGACGGATTCCTTATCCTGCAGAGTCAGCGGTTGCTGACTTGGTATAATATCGCGTTTCTGATTATTGGGCTGACAATCGCGGAATTTTTTGTCATATCACGAAAACCGTTAAGACATAGATAACAAGCCGTACTCCTGTGCCGCAATACAAATATTCAGCAAAAAATAAGCAAACGGAAGATGTTTCCGGTGTAATCGACGCCGAAAATGAAAACGCTGCAGCTGATCAGCTGATGGAGCGTGAGCTGTATATCACTTCCTTACAGGAAATAAGTCCGGAACGGGATATCGGAGCACTGGTATCGGGTTTTTTTCAGAAAGTGACAAAGAAAGACTTGGCGATTTTTTTGCGGCAACTTTCTATTTTGATATCCGCATCAGTGCCGCTCGTCCAGGCATTGCGGCTTCTTTCGGGTCAGGTGGATAATCCGACACTGCGTAAAGCGCTTGTTGAAATCGTCACAGAAGTCGAAGGTGGAACAAAGCTCTCTCTCGCCCTTGAACGGTACGAGGACCTCTTCAGTAGCTATTTTGTCAACATGGTACGCTCCGGTGAGACATCGGGTCGTCTTGAAGAGATCTTGAATTACTTGGCAGATCAGGAAGAAAAGGATTATGAGCTGCAGAGCAAGGTTATTGGCGCACTGGTTTACCCCGGGTTTATTATGACGGTGATGATTGGTGGCGGGGCGTTTATGCTCGTATTTGTTCTGCCAAAAATGCTTGCAATGTTTACCGATCTCGGAGCGACAGCGGTACTCCCACCAATCACAAAGTTTTTGATTCTCTTGACGGTTATTGCCCGTTCCTATTGGTGGGTTGTTATCCTTGCGATTATCGCCCTTATACTGATTGTCCGCCACTATCTCAAAACTGAGACCGGGCGCCTTTTTTTCGATAAAATTCAATTGCGTGTTCCGGTGCTTGGTCTGTTGTTCCAATATCTCTATCTGATTCGTTTTTCACGAAGTTTTAATACGATTCTGGTTGGGGGAATCACCATACCGCAGGGTCTGCGCATTGTCCGTACGGTTATTGGCAATTCTGTCTATGAACAGCTTATTGATGATACGATAAAGGAGGTAGAGGAGGGAAACCCGATGTCGGCGGTATTTGCAAAGAATAAATATGTGCCGACAATGGTGACGCAGATGATAAGCGTGGGGGAACAGACCGGTCGTCTTGATGATGTGCTCAGCAAGATCACCGAATTTTACTCTCGAGAGATCAATGGTCTTATCGAGGTCGCGCTCAAGCTTGTTGAGCCGGCCATTATGGTCATTTTGGGTATTGGGGTAGGATTTCTTGTCGCGGGCGTTATTCTGCCAATGTTTGACCTTGCCTCATCGGTACAATAAACAATCCACACCCTCTTGTGCATTTTTTCCTTTCGTTGTGGTATAATAGCTACAGGTGTGGATAAAGCATACCGCTTCTATTGATTATTAAAATTATTATTACGTAAACTCTATGCAGAATAAAAAAGGATTTACGTTGGTGGAGCTTCTGGTGGTGGTCGGCATCATCGGTATTCTTGCATCCATCGGCGTTGCGTCTTTGAACTCAGCGCGACAAAAAGCGCGTGACGCAAAACGTATCTCTGACGTGAAGCAGATGGCCGTTATTTTGGAAGCTGAAGAAGGATCTACGCCAAGTCAAGACGTTTCAGGATGCGCAGCCGGTGCCGCAACGTCAGCATGTACTGGAACATCAGCAACAGGAGCCGGTGAGGTTAAAGCTAATTATGCGAAATTGCTTGATCCGTCAGCTCCCGCAGGAACTCCGTGTGTTTCGGGCGCAACTGCACCATGCGCGTATTCTATTTCATCAAAAACGTCGGCGAGTACCGCAGCAAAAACATCAGATTACTCAATCTGTTTCTATCTTGAGTCAGGAGCCGCCGGTTTGAAGGCGGGCTCGAATCATGTTGAATCCGGAGGATTGCTTGGAGCAAATTGTGCAGGAGGAAATGCTGGTGGACCAGCAGGCACTGCATGTACTGTTGTTACACAGGCTGCAGATTGTTCTTCCGACCTGTGTGATGGTGCTACGTTGAAATGTAAATAAAAATATTCAGATTTCACTCTGAATAAGCAAAAAAAGGAACGCCGAACAATACCGGCGTTCTTTTTTTATTTTTGCCATGCTACAATACTCATACCTTCATATATTACTTTTCACCGACGCTATGCTTGAGATGTTAGCTTTGTTTATTTTCGGCGCCATTATCGGCAGCTTTCTGAACGCTGTTATTTGGCGTATTTATGTATCTCGCTCAGTTGTGCACGGCAGATCGAAATGTGTCCACTGTGAGCATGAATTGTCAGCGGCAGACCTGATCCCGATTGCGAGCTTTGCATTGTTAAAGGGGAAATGTCGCTACTGTTCGAAAAAAATATCATGGCAGTATCCGCTTGTTGAAATCGCGACAGGACTTCTTTTTGTTGCATCCTATCGTATTTTTTTTGCGCAAGTACCCACAGGGATTGTACAATCGCTTTTTCTTGGCGAGCATACCGGTGACACTCTCGCGCTTATCCGAACGCTCATTTTTCTCTGCATCCTTATCGTCCTTTTTGTCTATGATTTCCGGTGGGCACAGCTACCCGATAGCGTGACACTGCCCGCAATTCCAATCGCATATGTGCTGAATCTGATTATATTTTCTGCTCCTGCGACGTGCACCGGGACGGTCATGTGTCTTTTTTCCACTCCATGGCTCAGCATGATAAGTGCCGCTCTGATTGGAGGGGGATTCTTTGCATTGCAATATGGTATTTCAAGGGGAGCATGGGTTGGTGGAGGGGATATCCGCCTCGGGGTGGTCATGGGTGTAATGTTGGGGTTTCCCTCCATACTGTATGCGCTTTTTATTGCGTATATTGTTGGCGCAGCCGTCGCGGTTGTTTTGCTTTCATTCAAAAGAAAAAAAATGAAAAGTGAGATACCATTTGGTCCCTTTTTGTGCGGCGCAACCGCTATCATGCTTTTGTATGGCAGTCAGGTAGCCGAGTGGTTTTATCGTATTTTTGGGCTATGAAGCGCCATTTTTTTTGTTTCAAATCAGAACAACGGAAACAAACAGGGTTTACATTGATTGAAATACTTGTTACCGTTTCGGTTCTTGTTATGCTTATGTCCGTAACAACGGTGGGGTTTCGCGGAAGTGAGAAAAACGAGCTCCTCCGCCAAAGCGCACGGCGCATCGGGGATGCGCTTCAACAGATAGAGACATACGCGCTGAGCGGGACGCAAAGTGCCTATCCAACAGCGCAAAGCTACGGTGTGCATATAGATGCAGCGGAGTCACCCCAGCGTATCCGTGTTTTTGCCGATATCAATACGGCAAGCGGTATCGGACATTGGGATAGTAACGCGGTTGATGCTCAAGGGAAGAAAGATGCATTGGTTGGTGATGCGCAGCTTATCGATGCAACGCGTCGTGGGGCAGCGATTCTCGATAAAATTACCGTTGCTTATTCTCTCCAAGACCCGACGGCCGTCAGTGCAAGCTGTTCGAAGGACATAGCCGGTAATTGCATCAAAGACGCAAACGGGAACTATATCAAATATGTCTCATCGATAGACGTTGCCGCTCAATCTCCTTCGGTGCATTTCATTTTTTCCGGCGGATCGGATTTTCCAAATGATCCTGGACTCAGTGTCCGTCAGGTGATATTTGATGTAAAACTGAAAGATACAAACAGCCATAAATTTGTTTCGCTGTACCCCTTGAGCGGTCGGATTGATACTGATTATTAGAATATGCAGATAGAGAAAACAGCGATTATTGTTATTACGTATAACGGAGCTGAAGATATCCCCGGGTTTATTGAGACCTACAAGGCAACCACCCCTCCGGAAGTTTTGCTTATTGTCATTGACAATGGTTCGACCGATGAAACAGTGGCGATTATTGAACGAGAATATCCCGCGGCAGCCATTATTAAAAATAGTCAAAATAGCGGATATGCCGGAGGTGCGCGGCAGGGGATGGAGCTGGCGCTTGATCGCGGTGCGGAATATATTGGTGTTCTCAATCAAGATATTCGCCTTACCCCGGGATGGATTGAGCCGCTTCTCAGCACGCTCTCCAAAGATCCGCAATGCGCTGCCGTACAGCCGCGGATCTTATTGTATCCTCAAACCGATCATATAAATTCATACGGGAACACTACGCACTATCTCGGGTTTGGCTATACTCTTGGTTATCTCCAAAAGGTGATCGCCTATTCGTGTGACGAAAAAAAATCGTTGGCATCTTGCAGCGGGGCCGCCGTTCTATTCCGCGCGTCGGCGCTTCGCCACGTCGGGCTTATTGACGAGAAATTTTTCATGTATTACGAAGATAGTGACTTATCATGGCGCTTGCGGCTGAGCGGTTTTTCGCTTGCACTCTGCTGCGCATCGACCGTACACCATCGCTATGAATTTTCTCGAAGTATTCAAAAGTTTTATTACATGGAGCGCAATCGGCTTATTATGATGGTGAAAAATTATTCTCTCCGGTCACTGTTTTTAATCGCGCCGATGTTTCTCATTATGGAGTTTGGCATGGTTGCCTATAGTATCCTGGGTACGGTATTGGGAAAAAGAGACACGCTGACTTTGCGCGAAAAGCTGAGAAGCTATTGGTTTTTTTTCGCACCAAGGAACTGGGGATACCTTTTCGACGAGCGGCGCAAGTCGCAAAGACTTCGGACTGTTTCAGACGGGGAAATTGGAAAAATTTTTTGCGATACAATAGAATTTCAGGATATTGACAATCCCGTCTTGCGGTATATTGTCAATCCGTTAACACATCAGTATTGGGCCGCTCTGCGGCGGATACTATAGAACAAATTTTGTATTCCTTTTGAATGGATTGAACGGAGTTTCATCATTCAGGGCAATTCATAGTATTGGCACAAAAAAATGGATCAACGATTTTTTTTGGCGGAAATAACGCCGGTATTCCCACCCTATCGCGGGGGGACAGGCACTGTTGCGCAGGAAAATGCACGAATGGCGGTAGCTGCCGGAATACCGACGACAGTATTTACCCCGCGGTATAGAGCTATGCAAAAAGAGGTACGACACCTCGATCAGATGTCCGGACTTGCTGTTGTTCGTGTGCGACCGTTCTATGCCGTTGGCAATGCCGCATTTCTTCCGCAACTCTTTTGGAAATTGAGAAATTTTTCCGTCATTCACCTTCACTATCCCTGTATTGGGCTTGAGTTTCCCGCTCTCTTCTGGCGACTCATGGGGAAGCGGCTTTTGGTCACATATCACATGGATTTGGTGGGAAAGTCGCTCGTACGGAAACTACTTTTTAGAATATATACCGTAGTCACAATGCCATTGATTATGCGGGCCGCCGATAGGGTGCTCGTTTCTTCTTTTGATTATGCGAAAAATTCACCTATTTTATCTCCGTTTATCAAAAAATATATTCAGAAGATGGTTGAGCTGCCCAATAGTGTTGACACTGTCCGATTCAGTCCTTCGTCCGGGAACGGGGTTCAGCCATATTCGGGTACAACCTTGAAACAGGAAGAGAATGAGAAAATAATCCTATTCGTCGGAGGACTCGATGTCGCCCATTATTTCAAGGGGGTAACCGTCCTTCTCGACGCGGGCGCTCTCCTTGCAGAGCATGCTGAGTTGCCGTCGTGGCGTATTAGTATTTGTGGCGACGGTGATCTTCGTGCGTCATACGAGGAACATGCACGCGCTCTCGGTATTACCGATCGAGTTTCCTTTCTTGGTTCGGTTAGCCATGAATTATTGCCGGACGTCTATCGGAGCGCAACCTGCGTTGTCCTGCCGTCGTTTGATTCAACCGAAGCGTTTGGTGTTGTCCTTATCGAAGCGGGCGCGTGCGGGAAACCGGTCATTGCCACCAATCTTCCCGGCGTTCGCAGTGTGGTCGTGGATGGGAAAACAGGGTATCTTGTCGAGCCCCATGATGTAACTGCTCTTGCAGATAGAATTGTTGGTCTGCTTCACGATAAAGCAGGAGCGGAGCGAATGGGAGCTGCCGGATTGCAACACGTCCGCGAGCGATATGCCTATAGTGTCGTTGCGCAGAAATTTGTTTCGTATCTCTATCGTTGATAGATAAACATATATGCCTTGCCGCCATCTATTTCCTTCCAGCTATCTGATGATTTTTTTGCATCGCGCACAATAATCGGGAAGCGTGGCTCGTAGTCGCGAATGACAAAATATGCAGTCGTGACATTTGCAACTCTCATCGCTTCGGTCATCGTTGTCCGCAAAGGAGCGCGGAGCATCGAGTAGTAATACGGTGCAAGCGGAGAGCCACTCGGGATGGGATAGTAGAAAAATGTTTGCAGTGCCCCTTCGATGATCGCCGTATAATATTTTTTAAATCCGAATTCGTGAATAGCAGCAGAGGCGACAACTTGATTTGCAATGACGATATAGCGTTTATCGCCACCGTCACGATCTATGGCACGAACGACGCCGATATCCGTCGATGAGAGGGTGTGTCCATGAAAGGGCGTGTAGGCATCGTTATTTGGATAGGAGAGATAGAGTGAGGCGGTAAGCATTCCTGCGAGGAAAAAGATACCAACAAGCCGGTTGCTCTGCTCTTTTTTCTGAAGGATGCGTGTGATCATATCTGACAGCGCATACCCAACAAAAGGCAAAAGAAAAAGATCGGCAATTCGTATCAATCGTTCTGCATAGTCTTGCTGTTCAAAAGATGCAAGCGTTTCAAAATGAATGAAATTGACCGTAAGAAGCGCGTTTATCCGCAGAGCGCCGTATATGATGAGACAGACAATAAGGAAATGCCGCTGCGCGTAGGGCCGCGGGCGTTTATAAAGTAAAAGCGCGCCCAAAACGGCAAGAAAAACAAAGAGAATCCATCCGTTGAATGAAAAAAAATATACAAAATCAAGAAATGGGGAAAAACGAGTATCAAAGACCGGGAACAGAGGCGTGGTATGAAGAAGCGTTGAAAAGTCGGACATGCGAAGGGAGACACGAAAGGAGGGTGATACAAGAGAATTTACAAAAAAAGCCAAAGGAACACTGACGCTTACAAGAATACTCATGCCAACAAGCATGGCATGCCGGACTGAACGATAGCTGAGTAAAAAAATATACTGCAGTGCGAGAAAAAAGCAGAGCGGGATTCCAGCAAGCGGATGGAGTGCGAGGGTAAAAAGAGTGAGCGCGCCAGTGAGAAAATTGAAACGACTATCCTGAGTTGCACTGGCAAGCGCACTCGACAATAGCGTCAAAAGTATGATAGTATATGCAAGTCCCCATGGAGTCGTGGTGACAAGATAGAGGTAGGGAATGGCGAGAAAAAAAAGTACACAAAGCATGCCAGAGATCGTTTGCAATCGAAAGAAAGACTTTACGGCATAAAATGCAAGCGGTGGCACACTGAGGGCGGTGATAATAGAAAGAAGGGGTTGATGGATCCATTCCACCGGGAGCGCAAAGAGTCGGGCGAAAAATGGGACGAGGACATACTGGCCGATATAATAAAATGTTTTTGGCAGGATGACACCCTGATCGACAACGATGCGTTCTGCGGCATGGTGAAGAATGGGATCAAATCCAAATCCAAGCGGAAAACGGATGACGGCAACTGAAAGACTCGCAAAGAAATGAAACGCGATCATGCTGAGCGAAAGAGACGGTGGGGTATTGCGAAGGAGGATAGCGCCAAGAACAAGTGTGGCAAGGAAATATAAAATAAAAGGAACCGGAGAGATATGATCCCACGGGCCGAGAAGCGAGTCAGTTGTTCTGAAGGCAAAAATGGTGAGACAGAAGGCGCTAAGCAAGAAAACAGCGACACCGCAGAGCGCTATAGAGATAAACGGTAATGGGGGAGTGTTTTTTTTGGAGTACGGCGGGATGGAAGACTTGGGAAAGAGGACGGCAAGGATCGTGACACAGAGTGGAATCCAGAGAAGGATGGTCAGTATGGGAACAGAAAGAGTCCCAACGATATACGCAGCACTTCCCACGATCGTAAGCGGCAAGATGTTGATAAGCGGGGCAAGGAACAATGAGCTGAGTTTTGAGAAGCCGAAAAAACGGCGTGTGGTAAGGAATCCTGATCCAATGAAATAGCCAATACCAAGCGCGCGAAGTACGAGGGACTGCGAAAAGCCCCTATAAAACAAAAGCATTATGGCAAGGACACAGACACCAAGTATAAGCAGATATGAAATATCCTTCTTTTCGTGATACGCACTACTTTCCATCGGAAAAAATATTAATCACCGATCGGCTGATTAATCGGCTCTTGTTATGGGCAGTGCCCGAGTGGATTACTCCCAATCATATCACGCTCTTTCGCATTATCGCAACCGCCCCGACACTTTTTTTGCTTATCCGAGGCAAGTATGATATTGCGGTGCCGCTTTTCCTTTTTGTCGCAAGTACCGATGCTATTGACGGCGCTCTTGCGCGTACGCGGAATAAAATCACCGAATGGGGTATGATGTTCGACCCGGTCGCAGACAAACTCTTGATCATTCCGATGCTGCTTATCTTGCTGTTGCGCAATCTTCCAATCCCGCTTGCATTAACAATCATTTCGCTCGAATTTGTTATTATCGCAACAGCGCTTGCATGGCGGAATCGAGGTGGCGTGATCCAGGCAAATATTTGGGGGAAAATTAAAATGGTTTTACAAGTTGTCGGTGTTTTTCTGCTTTTGCTTGATGTTTGGCTTGATGTGCCGTTTGGAATCGGGGCATCCATTATTCTTGGGGCAAGCATTTATTTCTCAATCATGAGCATGGTGAACCACGGTGCATAGATACGCATATGGCAGTGCCTACAAAAAAAATACTCGGAGCAATCATCCTCTGCGTCGCAGGGATCTCTTTTTTTCTTGCTTACAGTTTTTTGTCGTTTACGTCAGTGAATGGCGGTGTTATTCGTTTGAATTCTCCGGATGAGACGGCGAACTACTTTTTTTCACGCACCTTTGCGCAAACCGGACGCATTGGATATGAAGAGCCACTCTTGGAATCAAGCAAGGGCGTTGTCCATCCACGCAGCATGACAACGGCGGGGAGTCGCGTCGTACCGGTTGGTTTTCTGGGACTCACGGTATTATATGGTTCGTTGGGAAAAATAGCGGGAACGCACGCTATCCTTTTTTTTACGCCGCTTCTCGCGGTTATTTCCGCATACATTTTTTACCTTTTGCTCAGGCATATTTTTTCGAGAAAAGTCGCGGCACTCTCCGGTGTATTGCTGCTTATCCATCCGGCGTACTGGTATTACGCTACTCGCGGGATGTTACCAAATGTACTTTTTGTTGATCTATTGCTTGTTGGGGCGCTCTGTACCGCAGCTGCATTCGAGCGGAAACGCACCTGGCTTGCTCTGCTTGGCGGATTCTTTGTGGGGCTCTCGCTCACCGTGCGACTCTCTGAGATTTTGTGGGTTTTGAGCGCCGCAGCGCTCCTCGCGGTTATTTCATTGCGTCGACGCACGCTGATAAAAATAGTAGTGTTTATCATTGGTTGCACTATTCCGCTCGGTATCTTTTTTTCGCTCAATAAAGCAGTCTACGGTCACCCGCTCCTATTCGGTTATCAGATGAATGCGACGTACGAAAGCGTCTCATCACTCGATCATACACTCGATCTTTTGCGTCATTTTAGCTTTTCTGCGCTCCCGGCTTTGAAGCAGAGCGTCCTGGAAACATTTGCAAAAGCAAAAGTATATGCTTTTCCATTTGGCTTTGATCCGGCAACTTTTTCATTGCATTTTAATGAGTACGGGGTGCGGATGTTCTGGTGGTTTTCTCTTCTCATAGGGTTTGGTTTTCTCATTGTACTTCGTCGTGCAATCTTGGATATCTTTTTGCGCCATCGGTTTCGGATGTTGGTATATGTTCTTATGTCCCTTTTTGTCGGATTCTGGCTGACTGCTTTTTATGGGAGTTGGATATTTTTTGACAATAGCGCGGAAGAGGTAACAATCGGAAACTCATATGTACGGTATTGGCTGCCAATGTATATACTCTCCATTCCTTTTGCCGCTGCAACCCTTGCCTTTTGTTTGCGAAAGTCCCGCGGATTTGTTGCCAGAGCAGTACTTGTCTGTGCGACTATCATTGTAATCCTATACTTTTCGGGATACGCAGTTCTGATGGGCTTTCATGACAGTATTCTTTCGGTCAATGATACTATTCAGATGTATCAGCGCGGTGCCAAGTGGATACAGCAAGTGACTCCTGCTAACGCCGTTATTTTTTCTGAGCGGTCTGATAAGAATTTTTTTCCGGAAAGAAAAGTCGCGCAGAGTTTCAAGGATTTAGCAGAGAAGGATCTTGTCCCGCCCCTTGTTGCCCGCGCCCCCGTTTATTATTACGGATTTTGGCAGAAGAAAGATGCTGATTATGTTTCCAGCCACTATTTTTCTGAATATCATTTGCACCTTGAGCCGGTAGGAGAGTTTGAAAACAATGAACGGCTCTTTCAAGTAGTACCCGATGTTCTCGAACAAAAAACGCACTAAACTAATATGAATAATACAGCGTACCGTAGTGCGTGGAGAATACTGCTTGCGCTGGGAATCCTTGCCGGTGGCATTGCGGTGGTAAATTATCATATTCCATTTTCGGGCACGAAGTATGTCGACTATGCATTTCAGGGGCCAAGCGGTACCGTAAGCTTTGTTTATCCCGTTTCTCGCGTAAAAGACCGACAGAGAAGCTCCGATGGTGTGCTCGCGCTGCCAATGATCGAAGACCCGCTCTATTTTGACATAAAAGCGTATGTACCTTTCAAACGCGCGACCTTCCATCTGACGTATAGGAATACAACAGGGACAGAACTGGCGTTGGGGATAAAAAGAGGTGACGGCAGTACCGGCATTGCAATAAAGAAGTTTGAAAAGAGCAGCCAACGCGGAGTGTGGACGGATGCAACGGTCTCATTTGATCTGGCCGGCGCAAGCGACTATAATAATAACTATACGTTTGTTCTTTCCGTTCCGGGCTTGGTAACAGAAAAGCAAAATCAGGGAGCGGTTGATCTTGCACGCATGCGCATACAGCTCCAGCGTGACCCGATTTCTTGGCATGACATTAAGAATTTCATTGCACGGTTTATTACGCTATGAATATATATTATTTCTTCGCCGCTATCGCCTCTGACCTCTTTCTTGTGAGTCTTTTTTTGTATTTGGCGGTTATGCGTCTTGAGCAATCGATACCCGGAATCGTCTCGCGCGCCTTCAACCCCGCAATTCTCCTAGCGATATGCATTGTTTCCGGCATTCTTGCAATTTTTCTCCCGCGCTCACAAGAGAAAAATGATCGACAAAACGCCGCATGGGGCTGGATTGTTGCCGTACTCCTTTGCTTTATGACGGGATCTTTTATCTATACGGCACTCGTTCCGGCAACCGGATGGGCGCCACTCTTTGCGCTGGCAGGGGGATCAATTGTATTTTTAGCCAGTTTTGCTATACTCAACGCGCATATTGATAACGGAAATGATGAGCCTTTATGAACGAATGTATTTTTTGCAAGATTATTGCCGGTGAGCTTCCCAGCTCGATGGTCTATGAGGATGAGCATACCGTCGCCTTTCTTTCTAAGCCGCGGCTTGTGAACGGCCATACGCTTGTTGTTCCCAAAAAGCATTGTGCTGATTTTTCCACCGCCGATCCGGAATGTCTAAAAAGTGTTCTTGCAACAACGCAAATGATTGTAAAGGGAGTATTGAAGGCAACCGGAGCGGACGGGTGTAATGTGTCAACAAACAATGGCGCTGCGGCAGGGCAGACTATTTTCCATCTGCACTGGCATATTGTTCCGCGATTTGAAAACGATGGATTTACCTCGTGGCCGCATAGCGTATATGCCGATGGTGAGGCTGAAAAGACTGCCGAAAAGATTTGTCAATCATTAGAATAAAGGGTATGAAACTTCTTATCACTGGGGGATGCGGATTCATGGGCTCGAATTTTATCCGCTCTATTTTAAAAAAATACCCTGATTACTCAGTGTGCAATCTTGATGCGCTGACCTATGCGGGGAATCCGGAAAATCTTCGCGATATCGAAAGCGACTCCCGCTATCAATTCGTCCATGGGCGCATTGAAGATGAGGTGATCGTTGAAAAAATTTTTTCCGATTTTAAACCTGATGTTGTTATCAACTTTGCGGCCGAGACACATGTCGATCGATCAATTCTTGAGCCTCGAGCGTTTCTTTTAACAGAAATTTTGGGCACCCATACGTTGCTTGAGGCGGTACGGCGCCATGCTACGGCACGGTATATTCAGATTTCAACAGACGAGGTGTATGGAAGTATCGAGGAGGGTGTTTGGACAGAAACGGCACCGTTTGATCCATCAAGTCCGTATTCAGCCGCAAAAGCGGGCGCTGACCATCTTTGTTTGGCGTACTGGAAAACATTCAAGACGCCGGTCATTGTAACTCATTCGTGTAATTTTTTTGGACCCTATCAATATCCGGAGAAAATGATCCCGTTGTTTATCATCAATCTTCTTGAGGGCAAAAAAGTTCCGCTATATGGTGACGGTCTGAACGTTCGCGAGTGGATCTATACCGAAGATTATTGTCGTGCCATAGATATGATTGTACATGCAGGGGTCATTGGCGAGTCCTACAATATCGGAACCGGGGAACGCATGACAAATAGCGATCTTACAAAAAAAATATTATCACTTCTCGGAAAAGGAGAAGATATGATCGAGTATGTAGCGGATCGCGCAGGACACGATCGTCGCTATGCGGTCGATGCATCAAAATTGAGCACAACGCTTGGATGGATGCCGCAGGTGTCATTTGAGCAAGCATTTGCCCAAACAGTCGAATGGTATAAAACACATGAAGCGTGGTGGCGGCCATTGCGGTCAGGTGAATACCTTGATTATT
>Ga0172375_10007079_pt1 | contig 15480 bp, 10 predicted proteins | sample LakKiv1m_FD_114537 | JGI IMG/M metagenome (GOLD analysis project Ga0172375, IMG submission 114537) | Freshwater microbial communities from Kabuno Bay, South-Kivu, Congo - kab_092012_11.1m | ecosystem: Environmental > Aquatic > Freshwater > Lake | place: Democratic Republic of the Congo... | reverse complement strand
TTTAAATACCAGGAAGGAGATGGAGAGATTGGTAAAGCAAGAGTTCTTTTGGATGAAGTGCGGAAAACGACAAGCAAAAAATGGAATACGATGGGATATTTTCTTGAGACTATTGAAGCGCAAGCACAAGGCAGGACTACTTCTGTTAAAAAAATAGATGTTTCAACCAGTACTTACGGCTCGATTGTTACAGAAATGGACCTGATGCCGCGATATTTTGGCGATTGCTGGATATTGGACCCTATCAGGCTGGCAGCTATCAGACAAGGCGTCGCCTTCAGCTATGAAAATACATTGGAACAATATATACGCATTAAAAAGATATGCAGGAGATGGAAAGCAGAAAATGACGGTTACTTTATCTGGAGCGGTGACAAATGGACTTCCCTGGAACAGAAGGGAATATGTCTTCAGCTGTTGTGTCTTTCAGAAAGATTTGACGAAGCGTATAAAAAGAGATTTGCTCAGGAAGCAAAAGAATATCTTGAAGAAAATAAGAGCGATGCAGTCCTGATGTTTACAGGGGATATTAAATATTTTCAAGCCTCCGATGGCTATCAAATTATCGACCTGCCGGGAGGATTTTCTTTGGTGGCAGCAAAAAGGCTTGGGCAAGAAATGATCGCGCAATTGACCGGAGAAGTGTCCGGATATGGCAGATAATGTTAAGAGTTTAAATATTTAGCTATATTTCTATAAAACACAATCCATTCATTTTCCCTGAAATTACCGAAAAATACGTTCGATAAACATTTGTGGACGGAAAATCTTTTTTTGAAGGAGAAAATAATGACCAATAGAGTAGCTTTACCGAAAAGTTTTAATTTGGTCCATGGTACGCCGTCAGCCGGAAAAAACCGTGAACATCTGAAAGCGGTTCATTTAGGGGTTGATGTGGGCAGGAGCGGAGGCAAAGTGTCGGCGGTTCCGGTATATGAAGATGAAAGGAGCGAGCCGGTCATTTCCGGGCCGGTCTGCGAAGCGGTCTTCCCCGTCAAATTTATTAAGGGGAGCGGGGGAAGAAGTTTTGTTGATACTGATGAAACGCTTAAAGGGATCGTGGAAGCTCTTTTTCAAACAAATGCTAAGCTGGGCGAACAAATAGGAAGCGGACGTCTGAAATATGCGAGGAGGCTTGTGACGGTCGATACCTTCGGTTCAGGGGCCGGGATCCAGGATCAAAACCGCACAACAATGTTAAGGGGCATATATGATTATCTTGATCCGGAATGGCAGGCCGGAATGGATAAGGCCGTCAGATTGCTCGGCGGGGACAAACAGGCAGCTTTCAGGCGGATATTTGATGCAACTGCCGGCAACTTCAGCTGCGGGGTCTATCTTTTGTACCACCTGCTTGGCATTATTATTTACGAGCGGGTCGCGACCGGCAAACTTTCAGATCATGAGGGCATCGTAGCATTGCCTGAAGCGATAAATTATTCTTTGATGAATAACCCCCCTGATTTTAAGGGCCATAAGATTGATGAAAGCTGGGCAAGATTGACCTTATTGGCTGATAGAACAGGCCTTGAATGGAGCTCTCATCTGATACAACGGCTTGGTTTTCATTTTTGCCAATTTCCTCATATAGCATCTTCGGGCATTGAACTCGGCGATCTTCAAAAAGATCTTTTGGCGTCAATGGGAGCCGAGGCTGGAAAGGTCGTGCTCGGCGCCATGCATGACAGTGCGGCCGCATTTGCGTTTTTCGGAGAACTGGGAGGCCTTGACGTAATTAACGTATCTTCCGGTTCGTGGAATGTAATAGGCATGCCGGTCATGGCTAAAGAGCTGGGAAGGCAGGACCTGATGGACGCGATGTTTGAGGCGGGTATAGGAGTGGAAGGCGCGACAGGATATCAATATGCCGTCCAGAACGTGATGGGAAGCATGCTGACGGACCCGCTCTTTATACTTTATCCCGAGATCGCAAAAGGTGATTTTGCGGCCCTTTTTAAGGGGATAGAAGGTGAGGACATCGGCTTTGCCTATGTGAACTGCATGAGTGAAATTTTTACCAGGGCCTTTGATCCGGGTAAGCCGGAGACCCTGCGCGCCGCGATAACAGCTTACTGTGGCCAAACCGGACAGGCGGTCCCCGCAACCAGGCAGGAAATCGCCAAGACTATGTTATTAAGCATGCTGATGGGAATGGCGGACAGGGTGAAGGCCTATACAAGGCTTATGAACATGCTGGGAACTAAACCGAACCGCATCCAGGCGGGCGGCGGCCTTTTGATGTCCAATGACCTTCTGTGCCAGGCACTTGCCGGAGCTACCGGACTTAATGTTCAAAGGACCCATATCAGGGCGGCCGGCCTGGGCAATACATTGCTCGCGTTGAATGCTCTAAAAATGTTTCCGAAGGATGATATACACAACGCCCTGGTCATGGCCTCATCGGGAGATATGTTCTGGGCTGATAAAGCAGTTCAGGACATGTGGCAGAGGGCTTTTGAAGAATACCTTGCGGTCAAGGCAAAAGAATAACTGATTATAGACCTGCTATTGAACCTTGAACTCAAACCCGTCCTTTGACGCGTTGTAATCCGCCTTGAGAAATCGATTAAGATCTTGCGTTCTTCAAGCCCGGACTTTTAGTTGTCCAGGTCGTCAAAGGTGTTGGCTATGATCGAAATGGATTCGTCCCGGCCGCCGCAACTATGGCGGAGTTCTTTATCCTGACCCCGTGGTGCACCTCGTGCCTTTCCTTGTTTTTCTTGAGAGGACCTGGGTTATTCTTCTTAGGACTTTTCTGCTATAATCTTGTCAAACAAAGCAAAAGGAGAAAATCATGAAAAGGCTGCTATTTACGGCTCTGGTCCTTGTTTTCACTCTGGCGGCTGTCTGCGCTTCGCACGCTTTGAGCGATAAAGGTATAGACAGTCCCGCCGTCATACAGAGCCTGGGATTGACAGATGTCCAGCAGGCCGGCATTACCTCTGGAGAGCAGGACCTCGAGAAGGAGCTCGCGCCTTTGAAACAGTCCATCCAGCGCTTAAGGTCGGATATCAACAGGGAGCTCTCTTCCGACAGTCCCGACAAGGCAAAGATAGACAGGGCCCTGGACGAAGTGTCCGTTAAGATGGCCGAGATACAGAAAAAGAAGATAGCATATATGCTTTGGATAAGGGGCCAGCTGACGCCGGAGCAGAGACAGAAGCTGACGTCTTTTTTGCAAAAAACAAATGAATGAACGCATCCCATACAGCCTGATCGCGGCAGTACTGCTGACCGCGGTTTTTTGCCGGGGAGCGGCGGCGGAAAGGTCACTTGACCTGATAGGAGGCATCGGCGCCGGCTATTACTATTTGTACCCCAAGGATGTGCAGGTGCAAAGCTATTACCGCGGAGGGACAACCTACAAGGCTTTTCTTGAGCTGATGGCTGAGACGGGACTGGCTGCCGGTGCCGACGTCAGCTACTATTCGGAAGGGAACCGTTCAAACACCGCTCCCTCAGGGACCACGCTGACTATCATCCCGGTAACCGCCTCTATCTCTTATCATCTCTTTAAAGGCAGCGCTTTTTCGCCTTATTTCGGAGGAGGCGTCGGGATCTACAACATCAATGAGAGCGATCCCGACGTCAATTACCTTACGGCGACAAAGTTCGGAAAGCATATTTTTGTCGGGGGCGATATTTATTTTACCAGGGACACGATGCTGCGTGCCGAGCTCCGCCAGACCTTCATTGATCCAGTCAATTCAACCCTTTATTATCAGGCAAGTTTCGGCGGCTTCAGCGCCCTGGTCATGCTTGCGATCGACTGGCCTGTTTTCGGAGGCCGCTCAAAGATGACCTCGGAAGAGGCCGCTTATGAGCGGCAGAAGAGCCTGCTTGAGCTGGAGAACAGGCTCCTTATGGAACGCGTGAGGCAGATGCAGTCGTTCTACAGCCCCGTCACCTGGGACAGGGCGATCTATCAGCCGTGGAACAATCCGACCTATATCATAAATAACGTTATGCCAAGCCCGCAGCAGGCGGAGGAGGCAAAGGCAACGGCGCAGGAAAAAGCCGCTCGGCAAAAGGCGGAGCAGGAGCAGAAGCGGCAGGACTATCTGAAGGAAAAACTTGAAAAGAGGCAGGAGAAGAAGGGGCGGTGATCTGCGCCCGGGATCCAGGAACCATATCCTCATAAGATCGATTCCGGTGAAATTCACTCTCAAATCGCACGATATATATTTAGAAGAAGTCTTGATGAAAAAAACTGATCACTTTATGAGGAATGTGTATGATTAAGATGTTGGAGGGAATGATGCGGAAGATGCCTTTGGATCAGAGGGTTTATTATGATAATTTAGCGAGGGTTTCATTCGATCCCTTAAGAAATCCTCTATTAGATCCTGCGCGATATCATAGAGAACGCGCGGTTTTGGCGGTTAATGTTAAAGAAACTGCTGATAAGCTTTTACCAAACGAACATAATAATATTCCAAAATGGGTCAACCATCATGATATTGCGATAGCGGTTGTTACGCAATATCCTGGCTTAAGACCCGAGATCGAAAGCTGGGTTAATGATCGCAACTGGAAAGAGTTCTGGGTGGTAGATGCTTTAATCTGTCAGAAACAGGACGGATCGAAAAATCTGAATCTGGATGCAGTTCAAAAAAAGTATGATTCCGAAAAACCCGGTGCAAGATCCGCACAGTTTATTGATATTGTGGCAGACGCAAGCAATTTCACAGCCCGGGACATCGTAGAGATAGGCAGCGGAGTGAGTCCTGTGCTCTTTGACTGGGCAAGGCAGGGGGAAGATTATAGTGCCATCGGCATTGATTATCAGGAGCTTGCGGTATGGACGGGGAATGAGATCTATCGGCAATTCAGAAATAAAATCCCAGGTATCGTAAGATTTGAGACTGCTGACATCTTTGCCGACAGACCAGTGGCTGATTCTGCACTGAACAGGAAGTTTGATGTCTGCTATAATTACGGCCTAATAGAGCATTTTACGGAGGATGATCAGAAAAAGATTTTGAAACTAATGATCCGGCTGACAAAACCAGGAGGGATCGTCCTGGTCGCAGTCCCAAATTACTGGTCGCCATCAATAATTCAAAGGCGTTTAATTCATTTAGTGGCGAGACGCCATGATCCTGCGGACAATTTCAACCTTTGGTGGCCATTCGGTTATGAACAGCCGATGACAAGACTTGAATTGAGAGCATTGTTCGGATCTTTTATGGGCAAAGATCCAGGGATTACGGATATCCGGGAAAGCGGTATAACCCCATTTCATGATTTTAAATGGGATGAAATATGGAAATATTCAAAACTGTATGGAAGAACTTCATGGTATATGCCAAACGATTGTTTTGGCAGAAGGTTCAGTGGAATGGCCGCATCGTTGTTCGGCTTGCTTCCGCAAAAATTCTCCTTTGAACGTTATTTAACACCTCATTGCGATGACGGGCCTTTGCTTGAGGGACAGTACAGATGGATAGCGCCTACTTTAACCCCATTTATTTGGGGAATAGGTGGGATTCTTAAGTTGCTTTCTGCTATACCAGATGTATATTCAGGAGGCATGATTTCAAAATATTTCGGCAATCAAATATTAATCTGGGCCCAAAAAACCCCGGAATAATCATTTTTCCTAGACAATAGTATATCCGAAGTTGGTGTAAGGGCATACCTGTAAGCCGGGTTCTGTGTTTGCCTGCCTGCCGGCAGGCAGGTATGATCATCTGTCTGTGATGTCTATTGCTAAACACCTAAACCACTTGCGTGATATGCGACGTATTCGAGGATCATAGCGCCCAAGGCCAGGCTTTCCTCTGTTCGTCTTGCTGCAGGCGGGGTTTGCCTTCTCCTATGTCACCATAGGGGAATGTGAGCTCTTACCTCACAGTTTCATTTTGACCTTCCCAGCTTTAGGCTGGAAGTGGGCCACATACTTTCTGTTGCACTTTCCCTGGGGTTCCCCCCGGCCGGCGTTACCGGCCGCCACTGCCTTGCGCAGCCCGGACTTTCCTCCCCTCGACTTCGCTCACTTTGTTCGCTTCGCTCGGGGTAAACCCCAGGGGCTTGCCCTGAGCGAGACCGAGCTTTGCGAGGTCGAGTCGAAGGGCGACCACCCGGTATGCCCTTATCTATTATTATAACATCAGGAGCGGTCCAGCGCTCTATTGGCCAGGCAGTCAGCCTCTTTATTCTTTTCCCTTTCAATATGGGATATTGAGAAGGCCTTTAACTTCTTTATGAGGGAAAGGGCGTTGATGAACAGGGGCTTAAGCTTTTCGTCCTTTACACGGTAATTTCCCTTTATCTGCTCGACCACCAGCTGGCTGTCGGAAACAAAATGGGCCTCTTTGCGCCCGGCAATAAGGACCTCTTCAAGGCCGCGGATGAGGGCCGAGTATTCGGCGATATTATTCGTCGTTTTTCCGATATATTCACTTATTTCGAAAACGGTCTTGCCCTTTTCACGGGCAATGATCCCGATGGCGGCTTTGCCGGGATTGCCTCTGGAGGCACCATCTATGTTGACTGTCAGCATTTAATTTACATTTCCTTAATGAGAAATATTACTGTTCATTTAGATGTCAAATTCGAAACACCAAATTCGAAATTCGAAACAAATTCAAAATCCAAAGGCTAAAAATTCAAAACAGAATTATAAATAATTTTTAAAGGCTTTCCGGCCTTTTGGGCGGCCTTTTTAAGGTCCTCATATTCAGGCATTACGTTCACTATCTTACCATTAAGTTCGCCGATCTTAAGGCGGACCTTGCCGAACTTTGTCTTTATCGTCTTGAAGCTTCTCTTTGCTTTTATCCTGCTGACCTCGCGCAGGCGAAGGCCCAGTGAAGTCGTTTCGCAAAGAATGATCCCACTTATATCCTTCAGGTCGCCCTTGTTCAAAAGAACGCTCAGCTTTATGCCGGGCCTGTTCTTTTTCATCTGGATATTTTCAAGCCAAACATCAAGAGCGCCCGCCTTGAAAAGAAGGCTCATAACATGGTCATAGAACTGAGGGTTCATGTCGTCGATATTGGTCTCGATAAGATAAACAGTATCTTTCCCGATATTTTCGGCCTTATCCCCGATAAGCACTCTTAGAATATTGGGATGTTCGAATTCGTATTTCCCTGCGCCGCAGCCGCTTGCTTTCAGATCAAGCGCCGGAGCAGTCCCAAAGTCTTTTGCAAGCGTAGTGATTATGGCCGCTCCCGTGGGGGTCACGAGCTCGCCTTTGATATCAGTTCCGTATGTCGGGAATCCTTTGAGAAGCTCAACGGCCGCGGGGGCAGGGAGCGGAAGTTTTCCGTGCGCTGTTTTTACGAAGCCTTTGCTGAGGGGCAGGGGAGAAGAATAAATTTCTTCGATGCCAAGCATCTCAAGCGCGATGCACGCGCCCACGATGTCGATGATGGCGTCTATAGCCCCGACCTCGTGGAAGTGGACCTTTTCAACGCTTACTCCATGCACTTTTGCTTCGGCTTTTGCAAGGCGGGTGAAGATTGCGATGGATCTGCGCTTGACGGATGAGGATAATTTAGATTTTCGGATAATTGAGATGATGGAGCTCAAGTTGCGATGGGGCACAAAATCTTGAGCCCTTACGGAGATCTTTCTGAAAACCGGCTTATCGTTAACATCAAAGTAGGTTGCGGAAAGACCGCGCTTGTTTACCTTTTTCAGCTGTAAGCTATAAGCTGCTTGCCCCGAGCGGAGCCGAGGGGTAAGCTTTAAGCCCGAAAGGCGTTTTTTGAATTCTTTAAAGTTCAGACCGGCGTCAAGCAACGCTCCAAGGATCATATTGCCGGATATGCCGGAGAAACAGTCGAAATATGCTATTCTCATAAATATATTTTTATATCTTGATTTGTCATTTTGATCTTTGATCTTTGATCTTTGATCTTATTATCGTGCTTGCCATCACGGCGGCGCCGAAGCCGTTGTCGATGTTCACGGTAGCAATTCCCGGAGCGCAGCTGTTGAGCATCGTGAGCAGAGCAGAAAGGCCTTTAAAACTTGCTCCATATCCCACGCTTGTCGGGACCGCTATCACGGGGATATCAACAAGCCCGGCTACTACGCTCGCAAGAGCGCCTTCCATGCCTGCCACGACTATTATTACGGAAGCTTTCTTTATTCTTTTCAAATTACTCATGAGGCGGTGTATCCCGGCAACACCCACATCGAATATCCTGTCCACTTTGTGCCCCATCAGCTCTGCTGTAACAGCAGCCTCTTCCGCAACCGGAATGTCAGCAGTACCTGCGGTAATTATTGAAATAAATCCCAGCCCCCAGTCCCCAGTCCCTAGTCCCTTCCCCGCAGAGATTATCCTCGCTTCTTTATAATAGACCGCGTCCGGCAGCAGAGCCTTCACTTTCTTAAAAACCTCCCCGGTTGCCCTCGTCGCCATAACAACACCCGACTTCTTAAAAAGCCTCTCCATTATCCTTGCGGCCTGCTCCGGCGTCTTCCCCTGCGCGAACACCACTTCAGGAAAGCCCTTTCTCTTGGCCCTGTGATGGTCAAGCTTGGCAAAGCCGATGTCTTCGTAATGTTTTTTCTTCATAATAGTTTTTAAATCCTCACCTCGCTTCGTCCGCCTCTGGCGGACTCAGCACCCCTCTCCACTATGTGGAGAGGGGAAAGCGTCCCGATCGGATCGGGACGCAGGGGTGAGGATCACTCAATCCCTTTTCCTCATCTCCTCCATCCTCTGTATTATCTTCTTTTCAAATCCTATCCCTTTAGGCTCATAATAACATTTCTTTTCCGGCATATAGTCCTGCTCAACATATCCGCCCTCGTATGAATGCGCGTATTTGTAGCCTTTGCCTTTTCCCATTTTTCTTTCGCCTTCATAGTTTGCGTTCCTAAGATGGTCAGGAACTTCAAGTGTCTTTTTGTTCTCCACGTCTTTCAGCGCCGCTTCGATGCCGGCATAAGAAGCATTGCTTTTAGGGGCTGTGGCGACATAAACGGCAGCCTGGGCAAGGATAATACGCCCCTCCGGCATTCCGATGGATTCAACCGCGTCATAAGCGGAGTTAGCAATGACAAGCGCGAGAGGGTCGGCATTACCCACATCTTCGCTGGCGCAGATGACTATCCTTCGCGCAATGAAAAGAGGATCTTCCCCGGAATAGATCATCTTGGCCAGCCAGTAAAGAGCGGCATCGGGGTCGCTGCCCCGCATGCTCTTGATGAAGGCGGATATGGTGTCGTAGTGCCCGTCCTCGTCCTTATCGTAGACAAGCGATCTTTTCTGGATGGATTCTTTTGCCGTCTGGAGCGTGAAAGGTATTTTCTTGCTCTTGTCGGGCCTTGTCGTCAGGGTGCCGATCTCAAGCGCGTTCAAAAGCCGCCTTGCGTCGCCGTTGCAGTATTCTATAAGATAATCAACGGCTTCTTTGCTCATATTGACGCTGTATTTTCCAAGGCCTCTTTCTTTGTCGGAAAGGGAGCGCTCTAATATCTCTTTAAGGTCTTTTTCCGTCAGGGCTTTCAATTCAAATACCTGCGACCTTGAAACAAGAGGAGCGATAACAGAAAAGAACGGGTTGTGCGTTGTCGCCCCGATCATTGTTATCGTCCCGTCCTCCACGTCAGGCAGCAGCGCGTCCTGCTGGAGCTTGTTGAAGCGGTGGATCTCGTCGATAAAGAGTATTGTCTTTTTGGAATAAAGGTCCCATCTTTCTTTTGCTTCACTGATGACACGCCTTATATCGGGGATCCCCGCCGTGACAGCGTTGATCTTTTCAAAATGAGAACCCGTCTTGTTTGCGATCACATAGGCAAGCGCCGTTTTTCCGCAGCCGGGAGGGCCAAAAAGTATGAGCGAGAAGATCTTGTCGGCTTTTATCGCGCGGTTAAGCAGGGTGTCCCTGTCGATCAGGTCCGATTGGCCGAAGAACTCCTCAAGGGTGCGGGGCCTCATCCTGACGGAGAGCGGAGCCTCTTTTTCTTTTGCGAAAAGGTTCACCTGGATTTAACTACAAGTTTTTCTTCCGCGACCTTGATATGGAAAGGCGAGGGGTCAGGGATTATCTCGCCGTCATAGAACAGGCTGAAGGAGTCGGCCGAATCTATCGTAAAGCGCGAGCCTTTATACATCTTATAATGCCTGGACGAGGGCAGCGTTCCCGAAACCAGCTTTGGAAAGCGCAGGATCAGGCCCAGTTTTCCGATATCGTTGAGCACGCAGAGGTCAAGCTTTCCGTCCTCAATATCCGCGTTCGGCGCGGTTTTTTCTTTCCCTCCGAGGAACTTGCCGTTGGCGATCTCTGCTATCACCATCTTTGAGCTGAGCTCCAGGTCCCCGATCTTGATGTCGAGCTTTGGAGAGCGGAAGTTCTTCAGGGCCAAAAGGAGCTTCATAAGAGAGGACCTCAGGCCGCCCTGTTTTGACAGCTCGGCATTGAGGCCGATACCTATGCCGTTGACGAAATACTTCCCGTTTATCTTGCCGAGGTCGGCTTTTTTGCTGACACGGCCTATTGCGATCTCGCAGCATTCCCTGATATTGCCGGAGTCAAGCCCGAGGGTCCTTGAAAAATTGTTCCTTTTTCCCGCGGGGATCACGGCCAGGGCTGAAGCAGAGCCCGCCATGCCGTTCACGACCTCATTGACTGTCCCGTCGCCGCCGACCGCTATGATGAGGTTGAAGCCGTCTAAGACGGCTTTTTTTGCCAGCGATGTGGCGCCCTGAGGCCTGTAAGTGGAATCGAGGCTGTACTCGATGCCCCTTTCGCAGAAGAACTTTTCGACCTCAAAGCCGGTTTCCCGGCCTTTGCCTTCCCCCGCGCGGGGGTTCACGATTATCTTGATGTTCATTGACTAAAAAATTATAACATAAAAAAACCCCCGGTTAGCTTGACCGGGAGTTTACATTAGATCAAAATTGTACAATTTATAGCTTACTGCACTACGATTTAGAAGAGGCTGCCCACCACCATATCAGAGCGATGATCACGATCGCTATCACTACCCACCAAATCCAGCTCATGATATCACCTCCCTTGCCTTTGATGGAGGTATTCTAGCCAGACGGAGGCGGTTTGTCAATCTGTTTTTGGGGGGCCGGCAGGACCGGCCTCAAAAGCGTAAAATCTGGCATCCGCTTTACTTTGACTGCCGGTAATAAATGTGTGCACCTGTTCCAGCCAGGCCCTGGCCACATCGATCCTTCCGGCTTCTCTTAATTTTTCTATCTGCGCAAAGACCTTATTGTGTTCATGGGGCTTGCAAACGACGGGGCAGGGCGAATCGGTGCCGCCTTTTACAGCGCACCCGACGTGATCGGCGACCTTTTTTCTTTCAGGCCCGGCCCAGATCTCGGCCAGCGGCCTGTCAAGCAGAGAACCGAACGCGAAATCCGGGTTGAACAGTCTTTCGCAGCACCAGTACAGCGTCCCGTCGGGGCCCACGCCGCCGTACATGCCGGCCGCAAGACAGCGGTCATACGGCCTTTTTTCATATAATCCCCTGAAACGGTGGCGGTAAATGGTCGATTCAACGCCGGCGCCTGTAAGGGCAGGAGTAGCCTCGCTCTGCGTAAGGTCAACGGCCCTTTCGAACATGCCCTGGTCATGCTGCTCAGGCCCGAAGTAATTGACCGACGGAGTATATCTCATGTAATTCAGCGCGCCGGGATATCTTTTGGCAATTGCGGCGATCAGGCGCGCGCTGACCGCGATTTCCGCCACGTTATTTGGATCTACCAGATAAGAAATCCCCAAGACCGTTTTTGCCTGCTGCTCCAGCTTGAACCGGAGCAGGTATTCTATTGCAAGGAGCGTGTTCGCAAAATAATCCACTTTGCCGTCTGTTCTGAGAGGGTTGTGGTGCTTTAAATGTGTTTCCCTGGTCCCCGCGTTAAGGCTCACGCGGATATAGTCGGGGCCGGCTGCGATCAGCTCTCTTGCCTTTGCTTCAGTGATGAGCGCTCCGTCCGTATATAATCCCACTTTCTTGATCCCGATCTCTTTTTTTGCAAAGCGCATTGCTTCGGGAGTGGCCCGGTCAAGGATGGGCTCACCTCCGCCGGTGAACAGGGCCTCTGTCACATCGGCTTCTTTGAGCCTTAAAAGAAGGACGCGAGCCGTTGAGATTCTCATGTGGAATTGAGGTGTGAAGATATTTCTTTCCCAGAGGCCCAGTCTTTCTTTGGGCTGGCGGTAAGCGCACTCATGGCAGCGGTAGATGCAATTCATCGTGGGTACGAATTCAAAGGACATGGGAGCTATTTCGTCATATTTCCCGTCAATGGCCTGCAGGGACCTTTTTATGTCCCTTGTCCAGACGGGATATACCGGTTCATCGGGTTCCTTTCCCGGCTGGACCAGAAAGTAGTTCAGGCCTCCGGGAAAGCTCCTGCCTTCAAAGGCAGCAGTGAACTCGGCGGGAAGATAGCCCGAAGCCGCGGCAAGGTCCAGCGCGACGGGTTTTTCAAGCGCAGCCTGGCTTTCCAAAAATACGCTCAAAGAATCAATATCTGAACAGTCCCTGATCTGCCTCAGGAGTTCTCGGGTCCCCTGAGGGACCTGTCCTTCGGCCCTGACGATCGCCCTCGCCGTAAAAACACCCGGGACCTTCGGGTTTGGGATGACCGAAACATTCATCTTTCCCGTTCCGCTCCATTTTGATCTAAACAATACCGGATTCACTCCCATAAAAAGCCCTCCTTTCAAAAAATCATCAGATATCGAGCTTTGTCCTTAAGTCTTTTACCCTTTTTCTCAATCTATCCTGTTCCTCCATGTAATATTCTTTTACCCTGGGAAGGGTCGCTGCCTGTATTTGCGCGTCAAGGATGCGCGCGGCTTCTTCGGTCTTTGCCTCAAAAGCAAGAACTGCCTCGGGCAGGGTAGCAAGCTTGCCTTTGATAAGGGCAAAGATCTTTTCGCTCAAAGACTCGAACTTTGTGGGCAACTGCATCTGGGCTCTGTCCTTCAGAGCGCGGCCCTTGTCCTGGATAAAGCCGTTGTCATCAATATACCCCTGTCCTTTTTTTTCATAGGTCAGGACTGCCCAAAGCTCCTCGACATCTGGAGTTATCCCTGCAAGTTCAGCTTTTGAAAGTGTCCAGCTCTTTTTAAGTTCATTTTCGGCCTTCAGGAGAAGCGGCCATCTTTTCAGCGTGAGAGCTACATAGCCCGGGTCCTTTTCACGCAGCAGTGCAGAGAACTCCTCCATGCCGATGTTAAAAACATCCTCCGCTCTTGTCAGGACAGAAGGGACGAACGGGCTTGCCGCCTCAAGCATCAGGCGGGCGATGATCCGCTGGAGAGGGACTATGAGATGGTGAGCATCCTCCCTGAGCGGGAACTGGAGCTTTGAAACGGTCAGCACTTTCTTGATCTCGGGATATTGTTCAAGGACCTGCCTTGCCGCATTTCTCATCACTGCGTCCGACCTGTCGATTATGTCCAATTTAGCAAGCGCTTCAGGCATCAGGCTGTCGATCAGGTCCTGAGAAGGGGCGGCGCAGCGGGCCCTGCTTCTTATGAGAAGGTAAAGGTCAGGGTCCTCAGCTCTTATCTCTTCAATGCTGCCGCTTTTTTTGCCTCTTGCCTTTAAATAGCCGCGGTAAATATTTGCCACCAGGTCTTCGGACATTGTGCTGTTAGACCTCAACCTCTTTTGAAGTTCCGCTATATATTGGTCAGTATCTGAAAGCACGTCCAGGTCTTCAAGTGTCAGTTTGTATCTTTCCGACCATTTTTCTATGACCTTCAGGACCCGCGGATGATCAGCAGCCAGCCTGGTGTGTATCGCGGCAGGGTCGCTGCCGTCAAAGGCCGCAAGCAGCCTGTCATCGCTCTTTATGGACTCAAGCAGTGCGTACATTTCTTTTTCCCTGGCCAATGAAAGGTTCAATATCTTTCCTGCAGGGACCCCGGGATTAAGAGGGTCTACGCAGTAATCCAAAGGCAGGCCGGCAGCAGCTTCTTCGCGGAGCACTTTATGGAAAGCCCCGAGGTTGCTTATATATCTTAACTGCTGGAAGGCGAACTCCTCAACGACGGAGTCGAGCCAAAAACCGAAATGCATCCAGGAAAAGATGTTAAGGAATTCTTCGGTCAGACGGTCGACGTTCGAAGCGTCTATCCTGGAAAGGGAATGAGTGAAGTGCGCGAAATCCCTGAAGCCGTCAAGTCTTGCATCGAACAGCCTTTCCATGTCATCTATGGAGAATTCTCTGACTCCCATCAGAAAGCGGTAGATGCTTTTCGGATCATTGTCTTCCACAACATGGACCAGCTGGTGCCTGTTGGTTATGGCCTTGATTTGTCTTGCCTGCGGCACAAGCGTCCACGGGCTCCTGCCGGCGAACATCCTGTTAAGTGTTTCCGTCAGGCGGTCCCATGCCCTGTAGAAATAATCCAGCTGATAATATCGGTAATAGTTGGAGCGCATCCTGCAATGGAATTCAGGGTCTTCAACAAAGATCCTGGGCCTTTTTTTCTTGCTTGTGTCCCAGGGCCTCAGATTTTCGTGCCGGCTTCCTTCATCCACAAAACCCGTTATCTCTGCTTCATCGGTCAGCCAGATGTCAAGGACCCTTTCTTCCTCAATTATCGGCATCCTGCCCAAATATATCTTTCTTCTGACGGCGTCGAAAGTGACCTCCGTCCCGTCAAAAGAGGCCAGGAGATCAAGCGCTCCGACAGACCCGATAACGCATGGGATCCTTTTTTCGTATGCATGCTCTGATGCATGGGAGGTCTGCCCTCCATCCGTTGTTATGACCGCGTGCAGGGAACCGAAGGCCGCATTGTATTCGTTATTGGTGTGATGAGCGACAAGGATCCTTCCGGGCAGACATTTCTTGGGTTCCCGCTTAGGATCGAGCTGCAGGCGTGAGACCACGGCTCCCGGTACTGCTGTTTCGCTGCGGCTGTCCAATTGTATAACGGTGGTCCCGGCAGGGACGCGCGATTCGTCGACCGTCCTGACCCTTATGATAGTCTTTCCCTGCGCGCCCGTTTCTTTCTGAGACGGTTTTGACCTGCACTGGAGAAGGATGAGCCCGCTGCTCATGTCAACGACATACTCGATATCGACGTCCTCGACCCCCAGCTCCCTGTAGCGGGCATGCACCTGTTTTGCGCATCCCGCCAGGGCCAGGACCGTGCGGTCGTCAAGTGAGGGCTCTCTCATGTCGATGCTCTCCCTGGCAACACCGCCCGCTGGCAGGGGAATGACGCGGACCTTTTTATCGCGGACGGACCTTTGCAGGATATAATCGCAGAGCGAGCCGACCAACCATCTGTCCGCAAGGCCTTCGCCTTCGACCACCCCCTCGCCGATGCCGGGCTGCGCGCTGATGCTGTATCCCGGCCTTCCCGTGGCCTGGTCGAAGGAAAAAATGACGCCCGCCGCTTTTGGAGGGAAGAACGGCTGAAGGAGGACCGCGATCCTTGAGCTCCTTTGCAAAAGCCCGAGGTTTTTGCGGTAGGATACAAAGCCGTCGTTGAAAAGGCTGGCCCATACCTCTTTGATGCTTTGAAG
>Ga0172375_10007078_pt1 | contig 15481 bp, 17 predicted proteins | sample LakKiv1m_FD_114537 | JGI IMG/M metagenome (GOLD analysis project Ga0172375, IMG submission 114537) | Freshwater microbial communities from Kabuno Bay, South-Kivu, Congo - kab_092012_11.1m | ecosystem: Environmental > Aquatic > Freshwater > Lake | place: Democratic Republic of the Congo... | reverse complement strand
GCTCGGCAGGAAACGCCTGCGGCTAAAAGAGATTTTTTAAAAATTATCGGCTCGAACTTTTTATTATTTGACCGAACCCTTTTTATTTCTTACAGTTATCCCTATCGATTTATTGCCGAAACCGACGCCGCCGAAAATTGGGGTGGATGACGGGATTTGAACCCGCGGCCACTAGATCCACAATCTAGTGCTCTATCCAGCTGAGCTACACCCACCATAAAAATCAGGACACGCTAAAAATAAGGCTCAATAAATTGGTCTGCAGGTTATCTATTTTTACAGCCTTATCCTTAAAATCATAACCTAAAACAAAACTCGCCATTAAAGGCGCTGGTACCTTGCGAGAAGCGTTCTTGAGCGTTATATCGCTTATCTTACAGAGGCAATCGGCTTTCAGGTCTTCTTTTGAAATTACTATTTTGCTGTCAAGATTGAAACTGCCTCTTGTAACTGTAGCCTGCAGGTATTTCTTATATACCTCTCCAAGCGTCTCCAGGGCAATATCCTGAGCCTCAAGCTTTGCCTTCACAATAGACCCGCCTGTTATCAAGCCAGCTATATGCAAAGGCGATAAGACGTCAGAACCCTGGTTTTTAATAAAACCAGCTATTTCAAAATTGAACGGCTTGCCTCCAGCAAAATATAAATAAGGCCCTATAAGGCTGCCGTTTATTTTTACAACCTCTACCTTATTTTCATTGCCAAGGTCGTATATAAGCGCGCCATTTTCTATATCTATTCTGGAGATATAAAATACAACCTTTGAGTCCTTTTGAGAAGCCGCTTGAGCGTCATCCTTTAAAGCCTTTGGGCTTAAAAAACTATAACTCTCGCCTTTCTTTATATTTACAATAGGCTCTATAAGCGTCAGGTTTGAAAAGATAAAGGCCTTTTTCAAGAAAACAGCTTCAGGGCTTGGGTATATACACGCCTTTGAAACGCTTATCGTGTCATTTATCTTGACGCCTTTTAGCTCCAGGCAAAGCGGAAACCTTACCCTCATATGAGCTATTGTCAACTTCGCGCCAAAACTCTTTTCAAGCGCGCTTATGACAAATGACTTAAGGTTCCTGGCAGCGTATGTATAGCCAAGAAAACATAGGCCTATTACAAGAAACGCGCCTACAAGATATCTGGTTTTTTTAAAGAAATGCTTCATAACAGCCTCTAAACTAGACCATATTATATACATATTAAATATAACTAACAAGTAATTTTTTAAGCTAAAGACGAATATATTGACTTTTAAGAGGCTAATTGATAGAATTAAAAATTACACAGGCATGCAAAAAGCGTGCAATATTGCAAGGGTTTAATACAATTAAGGCTTTGGTACGGGGCGTGGCTCAGTTGGCTAGAGCACCTGCTTTGGGAGCAGGGGGTCGCTGGTTCAAGTCCAGCCGCCCCGACCATTCTGCTTCGCCAAAAAACTTTCGTTTTTGGCTCCGCAATAATTTTAATAGCAGAATGGTTCCTGCGAAGCTCGTCATGAGTTTTGTTTATAATATCAAAGAGCGAAGCAGGACCATGTGTTTAGATGCGAAGTGTCCCTGTAGCTCAGTTGGATAGAGCATCTGCCTTCTAAGCAGAGGGTCGCCTGTTCGAATCAGGCCAGGGACGCCACCCTTAAAATTTAACCTATGCGTAAAAAAAATATACTTTTTAGCCTCCTTATAATACTTTCCTGCCTGGCAGTGCTCTTAGCGTCCATATTTAATATCCTATTATGCACTAAAGGAAAACAGTTCCTGCAGGAAAAACTTACGATTATCCTGAAAAGAAAAACCGAGATAGGCTCATTGTCTTATTTTACTCTAAGAGGGATCACGATAAAAGATATGGTAATATGGAACGTGACAAATGAACACCCTCTATACCACTTCAAGGAGTTAAAGGTAAGGCCTTCTATTAAATCTATCATATTTGACAGGAAATTGCGGTTCCGCAGCGAATTATCTCCTACTAAAAATTTTAAGGCCCAGATCGACGCTATTGGAAGTTATAATTTTAAAACCAGTGACCTTTCTATTAAATTCAGGCTAAGAAATGTGCCTTATATAGAAGACCTTGGCACGCTCTACGGCACCTTGAGGCTATATAAAAAGCCTGGCCTCAAGCAGAGCGAATCGCCCACAGATCTATTGGATATAACTATTACCTCTCCAAAAGCGCTTCTCGTGGCAAATTCCAGCATTATAAACAATAACGGAAAAACAGAAATACGCGGAAAGATTATCGGGCCTTTTATAAAAACCGACAAATATCAATTAACCAATATTAACTCTGAAGTGGCGCTCATAGGCGATAAGCTTTATTTTTACCATTTATCCGCTGATTTCTATAAAGGGACATTGCGCATGGATAGCTACATGGACCTGGATAATCCGATACCGCCTTTTGCCATTAACGCGAATGTCAAAGACATGGATGTATATGATTTTTCCACCAAATCTTCCATTGTAAAAAAAGAAGTAAGCGGCACATGTAACGCCAATATAAAACTTAAAGGCATAATGGGTGTGACTAATTCCATTTATGGAAGCTCAAGGATTGAAATAACTAACGCCAATTTATGGGAAACAAGCTTATTTAAAGGCGTCGCCAAAGTCCTGTTTATCCCAAAATTAGAAAAGGTCATCTTTACCTATACATCAGGTTCATTTCAGATAAAAAACAGCCGTTTTTACGCTGACAACTTCAAGCTGGTAAGCAATGAAATGATACTGGACATAAAGGGGAGCCTGGGTTTTGACAACACAGTGGACGCGTCCATAAAAATGCGATTAAAAAAAGAGCTGATACTAGAATCCACATGGCTTTCAAAGATATCCAGCCTGCTTTTAGAAAGCGCCGGATGGTTTATGGGAAGCGTTAAGATTACAGGCAGTATGGAAGAGCCTGTATTTACTGTAAACCCTTTAGGCGTGGGAAATATTTTTGAAAAAGTCAAAGAGACTATAAATAAAGCGAAAGATATTTTGAAATAATGCTTTTCGCCCCGGACAGGGCCTGGCTTCTGTGGCTGATTTTATTTTTCTGGGAAGCGCTCATCTGGGCAAATGTCTTCTTATATTCATCCGGCACAAATACCGGGTCATACCCGAAACCATTCTCACCTTTTGGCTCAAGGCATATAGTTCCGCTACACACCCCTTCAGCTATCCCTATAACTCTGCCCTTATCAGCCACAGCTATCACACACTTAAAACTGGCTTTTCTTTTTTTAACAGGGGCTTTTGCTAAAAGCCTGAGGAGTTTTTCGTTATTACTTTTATATGTGGCCCCTCTTCCCGAGAACCTGGCAGAATACACTCCTGGCGCCCCATTTAGATACTCAACCTCCAGGCCTGAGTCATCTGCCATTGCAATTTTTTTAAGAAACTTCGAGACCTGAACAGCTTTTTTTACAGCGTTTCCTTTAAAAGTCTTTTTGTCTTCAATAACCTCTGGGACGCACTCAAATGAATCCAGAGAAAAAACCTCCACGGAAAGGCCTTTAAGGAGCGCTTTTATCTCTCTTAGCTTATCCTTATTTCTGGTGGCTACCACTAATTCCATTATAATTTTATGAGTTTTTTCTGGAGGCGCATGAGCCCGTCTATGCCGAGCTTGGCGAGGCTTATGAGATCGCTTAAATCTTTTGTGGAAAAAGGTTTTTTCTCAGCTGTGCCCTGGACCTCCACCATTTTTCCTGAGCCTGTCATAATGATATTCATATCCACTTCAGCGCCTGAATCTTCTTCGTAATTCAGGTCTAAACACTTTTCTCCATCTACAATCCCAACGCTTATGGCAGCCACATAATCTGTAAGAGGTATCGAGTTTATCAGTTTTTCCTCTTTTAACTTCATTAGCGCGTCAGCTAAAGCAATAAAGCTACCTGTAATACTCGCTGTGCGCGTGCCGCCATCCCCCTGTATCACATCGCAGTCAATCCAGATAGTCCTTTCCCCTAATTTCTTCAGCTCAGCCACAGACCTCATGCTCCTCCCTATAAGGCGCTGTATCTCCTGCGTCCTGCCGCTCTGCTTTCCCCTTGAAGCCTCCCTGTCTATCCTGGACTTACATGAACGCGGAAGCATGCCGTATTCCGCAGTTATCCATCCGGAGCCTGTATTTCTTAAAAATGGGGGGACCTTGTCTTCTACAGAAGCGCTGCATATAACCTTTGTGTTCCCCATCTCTATCATGCAGGAGCCTTCTGCGAATTTAAGGACATTTCTTTTTATCTTCACCTTTCTCATCTCGTCATATTTTCTTCCATCATGCCTCATATAATTCCTCCGATTATCATTAACCACCCCAACCTCGCAGGTTGCCGTACGGCAACCTGCGAGGTTTATTTATAAAATATCCGCTATTACTGGAAAATCCTCCACTTCTAATCTGTATATCGCCTCGGGACCCAAATCTTTATAGGCTATTATTTCCGCTGACTTTACCTTTTCCGATAAATAGGCGCCTGCCCCGCCTATTGTAATAAAATAAACCGCTCCATGTCTTTTTATAGCGAGGCTTGTTTCCTTAGACCTCTCGCCCTTGCCTATCATGGCCAAAAGGCCATGACTTAATAATAAGGGCGTAAAAGGATCCATCCTCGCGCTTGTTGTAGGCCCGCACGAGCCTATTACCATGTCAATCCCGGCAGGCGTAGGCCCTGTATAATATATTGTCTCGCCCTCTAATGAGACAGGTATTTTTTTTCCAGCTTTTAGAGCGTCTGTAAGCCTTTTATGCGCCGCGTCACGGGCAGTCAAAAAGGCGCCGCTTAATAAAACCTGCTCGCCCGGCTTAAGGGTCTTGATAATCTCTTTAGTTAGCGGCAATGATATCTTTCTCATATAGTAATTTCCGCGGTGCGAGTAGCATGACAGCTTATATTTACAGCGACAGGCAAGCCTGCTATATGCGTAGGATAAGTTAATATACTTACCCCAAGCGCTGTGGTATTACCGCCAACGCCCACAGGCCCGATCTTAAGCATATTCACCTTTTTAAATATGCTTTTTTCAAGCCTTGCCACATGCCTGTCTTTATTGTGTTTTCCTAGAGGCCTGAATATTGCCTCTTTTGAAAGAGATACTGCCTTATCAATAGTCCCTCCTATGCCTATACCTATATATACTGGCGGACATGGCCTGGAGCCTGCGTCTCTTACAGCATCCACAATAAACGCCTCTATTTCTGAAACCGGCTCGGTCGGCCTGAACATCTTTATCTTACTCACATTTTCACAGCCAAAACCCTTTGCCACAACCCTTATTTCTATCTTTTTCCCTGGGGCTATGTCAGTATAAATAATTGGGGGCAGGTTTGTGTTCGTGTTTTTCCTTATTAGCGGATCATTCACTACTGAATACCTGAAACAACCTTCCTTATAAGCTGACTCTACGCCCTTACTGACCGCCTTTTTTATATCTCCCTTTACTGTCACAGACTGGCCTATCTTTAAATATATAACAGCCATGCCGGTATCCTGGCATATAGCCAACATCTTCTTTTTAGCGATAAACGCGTTTTTAATAATAGCGTCCAGGGCGTATATGGCTTTTTCTTTTGTCTCATTTTTTCTCGCATCTTTAAGGCCCGCGAGTATATCAGGCCTTAAAGATGTATTTGCCTTGATAAATAAGCCTTTTACAGCATTTTGTATTAATTTAGAATTTATTATTTTATTCATTTTACATTTAATATTTTATGAACCTGTGGTATTAACCTTACATTGTCCAATCTGCGGTTTGCCATGCGCAAAAATTCCTGAATCCGCTTTATCTTTTGTATCCTGCCATTGGCCGTCGCAGGCTGAAGTATAAAAAATACTGCCCTGCTTACCTTTTCTACTATTGAAACTGCCTTTTCTATATCAGGCCCTGTGGTTTTATTTGTGATAACGGCTTTTACAAAAACTTTCTTGCTTATAGACGCTTTCAAAAAATCAGAATGCGCCTTCCATAAAGACCTGCCCCCTGTAGAAGACGGAAGTTTTATGTCCATGCTTATTATATCTAAAAAATCAATAATCTCCAAAAGTTTATTTTTTAATGTGCCGTTAGTCTCAAGGTACAGAGTAAACCCCTTTTTCTTTAATCGCGGCAGTACCTCTTTTAAAAAATCCGCGTATAGTAGCGGCTCTCCGCCAGTCAGGGACACCACTTTGTTGCCTTCCCTTGCAATAGCTGCGATAAGCCCTTCGGTTGAATACTCTTTAAATTTATCTTTTTCAGATTCATCACAAAACACGCAATTTAGATTACACCCATAAAATCTGACAAATGTCTGGATCTCGCCCACATAAAGCCCCTCGCCCTGAATAGAACTGAATATCTCTGTAACCTTTGCCTTTTTCATAACCTTTTCCGCCTCTGGGGTGGAATTCATTCCACCCCAGAGGCGGAGGTGGTAAAGCCTTTAGAGCGAAGCCTGCACGCGTCGCATACGCCGCAAGGCCTTTTCCCGCCTTTGTAGCAGGACCACGTTAGATCAAAGTCCACGCCAAGCTGCCTGCCAAGCTTTACAATCTCTTCTTTTGTCTTATAGAGCAGCGGAGCGGCTATCTTTATTCCTTTTAGTTTTGTGGCTTTTTTAAAAAGCCCGTTAAATGCCTTATAGTATTCCGGCCTGCAATCCGGATATCCTGAAAAATCCACCGCGTTCGCTCCTATAAAGACCGCGCTTGCGCCTATTGCCTCAGCGTAAGAAAGCGCGAAGCTTAAAAAAATAGTATTTCTGGCAGGGACATAAGTAGGCGGGATTTCTTTATTTTTCGTGATATCCCTGTTTTCTGGCACATCAATATTCTTATCTAAAAGCGCGCTTTTTTTCCAGGGCAAAGATATCTTTAAAATAACGCATTTTGATTTTGCGGCTTCAGCCAATCTCTTAGCGAATAATACCTCTTTTTTATGGCGCTGTCCATAATCAAAAGTAAGACAGTTTGCCTCATACCCGCCCCTCTTCGCGATAAAAAGAGTGACAGCTGAATCCATCCCGCCAGACAATAACACAACAGCTTTTTTCATGATTTTACGCCCTTGGGTGAACCTTGTCGTAAATAGATTTTAACCTGTCAGTAGTCACGTGAGTGTATATCTGGGTAGTAGAAAGGTTCGCGTGCCCCAGAAGCTCCTGCACGCTTCTTAAATCCGCTCCGCTGTCCAGCATATGAGTCGCAAAAGAATGCCTCAATGAATGAGGGGATATATCCTTGTTAAGACTGGTCTTTCTGATATATTTATCAACTATCCTCCTCACAGCCCTGTCGCTCAAGCGACGCTTACTATTATTAAGGAATACAGGTTTTTTCTCATTTATATCAGTCACCTTGATTTTTTCAAAATAGGCCTTAATAGCTCTCAATGCCTTGTCGCCTACAGGCACAAGCCTTTCTTTCTTGCCCTTTCCCCGCACCTTCAGCACCCCGCTTATAAAATCAATATCTTCCTTATCCAAACCAACCAGCTCGCTGACCCTAATGCCTGTTGAATAAAGCGTTTCTAAAACAGCCATGTCCCTAAGGCCCATATCATCCGCAGGATCAGGGGATTCCAGAAGTTTTACAGTATCATCTGCGCTCAGGAATAAAGGCAGTTTTTTCTCTATCTTAGGGGTCGACAGGCTCGCCGCGGGGTTAAGTTTTATATAACCTTCTCTGTAAAGAAATTTAAAAAAACTTCTAAGGCATGCCATTTTTCTTGCCACTGAGCGCTTTGAAAAATTTTTCTCTTTCATCTTTGCTAGAAAAAGTCTTACATCCAGATGGGTAATCTGCTCAACAGGCTTATCTTTTATTGACTCGCTGAATTCCCTAAGGTCTATCTTGTAGTTGGTTATGGTATGGCCTGAGGCGTTTTTTTCAATCTCGAGATAACTTATAAACTTATGGACAAATCTATCAAGCATCTTCTCCCTCTAATAATGAGCTGTCTTCGCCATTCTGGGAAGGGAGCCTGCGGGATATATGATGGCAATTCGGATAATTAGAGCAGCCATAGAAAAGCCTGCCCCCTTTTGAGCGGCGCTCAACAAGCGTCCCTGTGCAATTAGGCTCCGGGCATTTCACGCCGGTAGATATGGCCTTGGCAAACCTGCAGTTAGGAAAATCAGAACAGCTCAAAAACCTTCCAAGCCTGCCCCATTTTATAACCATGGGCTTGCCGCATTTTTCGCAAATCTCTGAAGTCTTTACAGCCTCTCCCTTTACCTTGCGCATATTGACTTTTGCGTGCTCCACCTCTTGAGAGAAAGGAGTATAAAATCTTCCGAGGACATCTACGCTTTTTTGCCTTCCTTCCTCTATCTCATCCAGCTCCTCTTCCATTTTGGCTGTAAACTCCAGGTCCAGTATCTTTGGAAAACTCTTTACAAGAAGATCTGTCACCACCATTCCAAGTTCAGATGGGCAAAAATACCCTTCCTTTCTTTTTACATAATTGCGGGCAATGATGGTCTGGATGATAGGCGCGTATGTGCTAGGCCTCCCTATCCCGTCTTCTTCAAGGGCCTTTACAAGAGAGGCGTCTGAATACCTCGGAGGAGGCTTTGTAAAATGCTGGTTTGGGTTAAGCTTTAAAAGGTCCAGGACCTCCCCTATTTCCAGAGGCGGCAGAACATTTTCCTCCTCTTTTTCTTCCTCATTTTCCTCATAGACTACGCTGAACCCCTGAAACACCTTCTGGGAGCCATTGGCTTTAAAAACACATTTGGCGGCTTTTATCTCAACGCTCATTATATTAAATATAGCGGGTGTCATCTGGCTGGATATAAAACGATTCCATATCAAGGTATAAAGCTTATATTGATCGATTGTCAGGAATTCTTTTATGCTGTTTGGCTCCCTCAGCGGCAGGGCTGGCCTTACTGCCTCATGGGCCTCTTGAGCGCTTTTCTTTGATTTATACACATTTGGCGCAGCTGGAACAAATTCAGCGCCGTATTTCTCAAGTATATAGCTTTTCGCGGAATCCTGCGATTCCTTTGAGACCCTCACAGCATCTGTGCGCATGTAAGTTATAAGGCCTACATTTCCTTCCTCTCCGATAGGCAAGCCTTCGTATAACTGCTGTGCCACCTTCATTGTTTTAATAGCTTGAAACCTAAGTTTATAAAACGCCTCCTGCTGAAGTTTGGATGTTGTGAAAGGAGGCTGAGGATATTTCTTCTTCTGTTTTTTATCAACGTTTATAACGCTATACTGCTCTTTTTCCAGCTCGCTGACTATCTTGCTGGATTCGGCATGATTTTTAAGATCAGCCTTTTTACCGTCTATCTTGTCAAGCTTGGCTGTAAATTTGGAATCGCCTGCCCTTTTTTTCTGAAGCTCCGCCTCTATGTCCCAATATTCTTCAGGCACAAAAACGCGAATCTCGTTTTCCCTGTCTACTATAAGCCTCACTGCGACTGACTGGACCCTGCCAGCTGAAAGCCCCCTGCCAACCTTTCTCCATAAAAGCGGGCTGATGCTGTAGCCCACCAATCTATCCAGCACCCGCCTTGCCTGTTGGGCATCAACCATGTTCATGTCTATGTTGCCAGGTTTATTAATCGCGGCTTCTATGGCAGCCTTTGTAATTTCATGAAAAGCGATCCTGTAAACCTTTTTCTTCTTGCCTAAAAAATTTGCAAGATGCCAGCTTATAGCCTCTCCTTCCCTGTCAGGGTCTGTCGCCAGGAATATGGTGTCTGAACCATCCGCCTCTTTTTTTAACTCATCCAGTATCTTTTTCTTGCCTGGTATCATTATGTATTCAGGGGTGAAGCTCTTTTCTATCTCTATACCCATCTTGGACTTAGGAAGGTCCATTATATGCCCCATAGAAGAAGAAACGACAAATTTTTTACCCAGTATCTTATTTATAGTGCTAGCCTTTGCGGGCGACTCAACAATTACAAGTGATTTGGCCATTTTAATTCTCCATTTTAAATCTTAACGAAATTTTTGCCTGGAAGCTGTTTCGCAAATTTCTTTATTTCCAAGTTTAATAATATCCCTGTGACCTTATCCGGCCTAATGCCGCTTTCCAGGCATATATCATCTAAATGCCTGGGGTCACTGGATAATAAAGTATATACTAAATTTTCATCTTTGTCCAATATATTGCTTTTTACCACCTGTCCCGCTGCGTCGGCGGCCGCTGTCCCGCCGACGCAGCGGGACAGGTTCAGTTCTTCAAGTATATCATCTATACCCTGGGCTAATTTAGCGCCTTGCTTTATAAGCTTATTGGCGCCTCTTGATGTAATAGAGTCTACCTTGCCAGGTACAGCGAAGACCTCTCTCGCCTGTTCCAAGGCACAATCGCATGTAATAAGCGCTCCGCTTTTCTCAGCCGCCTCCACGCATACTACCCCAAGTGAAAGCCCGCTTATTATCCTGTTTCTCTTTGGAAAATTGCCCCTGTCAGGCCTCGTAAGCATGGGAAATTCGCTTATTACAGCGCCTGATTCAGAAATCCTTTCTGCTAACTTTATATTTTCCTCGGGATATATATTAGCCAGGCCCGAGCCCAGGACAGCAATTGTCCTCTTATTAGCTTTTAATGCGCCTTTATGAGAGCTAGCGTCAATCCCTCTCGCCAGGCCTGAAACTATTGTTATCCCATGAGAGGCTAATTCAAATCCAAGCCTTTCAGATGTCTGGAGGCCATAAAAAGACGCCAAACGAGAGCCAACTATTGCTATAGCCAGGCTATCCTCCGGCAAAATCCTGCCTTTTACATATAAAACAACAGGCGGATCATATATATTCCTAAGATTTTCAGGATAATCCCTGTCCAAGAAGGTAATTATGTTTACATTATGCCTTTTTATCAAGTCCTGCTCTTTTTTCAACTTTATTTCTTTTATCGCCTGCGGTATCCTTGCAGCCAATACAGGCCCGATATTTTCTACTTTTTTGATCTCATCTTCGCTGGCCTTAAAGACCTCTTCCAGCGACCCAAAATATTTCAGGAGCGCCCGTGTCCTCACGCTCCCCACATCTTCTATCATATTCAGTATAAGTAATCTCTCTGTGTTATTCATAGTAATATAAAATATAACAAATGCTCATTTAATAGCCAAATTTAACCCATCTAATTCCATTAACTTTACAATTCGTGCATGGCACCATTTGTAAAGTTACGCAAATTATCTATCGGGCTTAAAACCTATTTAAGGTTTTGGTTTTATAGGCTCTGGCGTTAATAATTTTTTAATAGCTTCAAAAACTATATTAAACTACCCGTCGTATTTATTCTCCATTTGTTTAATCTTTCGTTTTAATAAGCTATAAGTTAATTGTTCCCTCTTTAAGTTAACAAAAGCTCTCATAATTTGAATATTTGCCATAATAGCTCTTTCGCTATTTAAAATACTGAACAGCATTGCCACGCCTTGTTCACTAAACGCATAAGGATAATATCTTCTGCCGCCTCTTTTTGAGGTGCCAAATTGGCACCTCAAAAATTCTGATTTTGCTAGCTGAAACATAAAATCTTCTGGAAACCTTTTTATATTTCTTCTAACCTGACGTGTCAATTGTTTAGTTTGAACCCCATAAAGCATAGCCAAATCTTCATCAAGCATTATCCTTCTTTCTCTTATCTGAAAAATTCTGCTTTCTATTTTTCCAATAGTTATTAATTCTCCCATGACAGCCTCCCTTCCTTACCATATAAGACACATTTCGAGGCGGTTTTCTTTCAAGCAAAATCGCTTTTTTAGCGATTTTGCGCAGTCTCGCCCCAGCTCGTCATATAACTTTTAAGATTACATCTAAGAGCGACGGCGGACAAAAAATTCGAAGAATTTTTGATCCTGAAGATGCCACTGGATAAAGAGTATCTAAAGGATCTTATTAATTCTGATTAACCCGCTTGGGATTTATTAATAAACATTTTACATAACATATTTATTTATAGTTAATTATGACAGGATAAATCTATATGTAAGCTATAAAAAATGACCAGGAAAATAAACTAATTTTAGACAAACTCCACCCTAAGCCTCTTGTCTAATGCCTTGGCTAATTTAATCAATGTCTTTAGAGAATAACTTTTATTATGGACATCCTCCAGTCTTGACACAGTCTGTTGCGTCGTATGGAGTTTTTTTGCAAGCTCTATCTGGGTCATGCCTTTCTTTTCTCTTATCTTGGCAGCCTGCACAGCTAAAGAGGCATATATCTCCTCTTCGTCAAAAGCTTTTTTGAATTCTTTATTTTTCAATGCGCTCTTCAGATAATTTCTGAATTTTATTGTGTTAGCCATATCTAAATTCTCCTTTCTTGATTCAATCTCATAAAATCTTCCATTATTTTATTTGCTCTTTCTATATCTCCAATCGGGATATCATCTCTTTTCTTAATAAACCCATGCGTTATTATTATTCTTTTTTCACAGAAAAAATATAAAAATCTATATTCATTCGTCCCGAAACCAACTCTTAATTCCCTTATTTTGCCTTTTACAATATCTGCGTACGGCCTTGGCAGACACGGGCCTTGTCTCTCCAGCATTTCTATCCACTTTGCAACCTTTGCCCTTTCTTTAATGTTCAACCTTCCCAAAAACTCTAAAACCTGGCATTTTTCCCTATAATCCTTGTAAAATTCTACCTCATACATCCTATCCTCCTTTCAATAATACACTATTTTTAGTGTATTGTCAACGCCTATTAAAAATACTCCTCTTATATTATAATAGACACATTTGGAGGCGGTTTTCTTTCAAGCAAAATCGCTTTTTTAGCGATTTTGCGCAGTCTCGCCGAAGTTCATCATATAACTTTTAAGATTACATCTAAGAAAGATCTTTCTAATTCTGATTAACCCGCTTGGGATTAATTAGTAACTATTTTACATAACCTATTTAATGATAATTAATTATGGCAGGATAGATCTATATGGGAGCTACAAGTACTAACCAGATTGGAATAAGCGTTATCTGTTTTATATCCTAACTTTACAATTCGTGCTATGCACCATTTGTAAAGTTAGCCAGGCTATTATTTGCGAAGCTACTTCATCAGGGCTTGAATTATCAGTGTCTAAGCTGAAATCCGCTTTACTATAATAAGGTTTTCTCTTTTGCAGCAGTTCCTCTATCCGTTCCATGGGGCTGGAAACATTAAGAAGCGGCCGGGTTTTTAGGCCTTTGGTCCTTTTTAGAATAGTTTTGGGAGACGCTTTAAGGCAGATTATAGCGCCGCTATTTTTTAGATTCTTAAAATTCTCCTTGTCCACAATAGCCCCTCCGCCAGCAGAAATAACCGCGTCTCTAAGCAAACTTGCTTCTTTGACCACATCTCTTTCAGCCTGCCTGAAATAAGGCTCACCTTTTTTTTCAAATATATCTTTAATCGGCATTTTTTTCTTTGCCTCTATCCTGTCGTCCAGTTCCACAAAATCCCTGTTAAGCTTTTTAGCAAGCAGTTTACCGACAACAGATTTGCCTGTCCCCATAAAACCTACCAGAATTATATTGTTCATAAAATTTAATATAACAGATAATCTCATAATAGTCAAACCTCTTGCATTTGCAGGGATATATGCTATACTTTTCATTCAAATGAAGCTATTATCCGGCATAATATTTTTATCCCTTCAATTAATTCTCTTAAACCCTGTTTACAGCCTTGATATAGAAGATAGAAATGAGTTTCTTAAAGATATAAGAAGCGATGACGGCAATATCTATTTAAACCGCTTATCCGCCTATAAAAATATGGATTCCCTTGATATAACTGTGTCTGGCTTCTGGGAGGCGCAGAGAAATCTAAAAACTAACGTATGGGAAAAAATAACCGCAGGGATAGGGGCTGAAAAACGCTTTTTTAAATACCTGCGCATAGGGCAGTCTGTCCAGTATATATCCGGCGAAATACTGGACTTTATGGACTTTAATCCAGGCAATATATCCGCAGAAACAACTACTAAGCTTAACGCTATATTTCCTGTGTTTAAAAAAACCTTAGAAGAAAGGCTTTCTTTGCGATTCTGGAATGAATATTCATATAATATTGAAAAGGGAGCAGCTGGGCTGAATGAGGTAGGGATTGAATTTAATTATAATTTAAAGAAAAGGATATTTATGGGGTTTGGCTGGCGGCACACTGACAGGATACATAATTTCGACACTGATTACTGTTCTACTTCGCTTACATTAAAGTTTTAAACCTGCTGTATAGCCTTTATAATTCCTGCTTATCTCCGCAACGCTATCCCCTCCGAATTTCTCCAGAAAAACCCTGGCAACAACAAAGGCTGTTACTGCCTCGCCTACAACTCCTGCGGCATGAACAGCGCACACATCAGACCTCTCCGTAGAAGCCTTTACTTGTTTTTTTGTGTCAATATCTATTGATTTCAAACCATCCATCAGTGTGCTTATAGGCTTCATATAGCCGCGCAGTATTATATCTTCGCCATTTGACATACCGCCTTCTATCCCGCCTGCGTTATTAGTTTTTCTGTAAATGCCTTTTCCTTTGGAATAAAAAATTTCATCGTGCACCTTTGAGCCTGGTTTTCCAGCGCATTCAATGGCATTCCCTATCTCAACTGCCTTAATAGCAGGTATAGACATGATGGCTTCTGCGAGGCCTGCGTCTAAACGCCTATCGTAATGCGCGCAGCTTCCTAAGCCAGGAGGCACGCCTTTGACTATCACCTCAAATACGCCTCCCAGGGTATCTTTTGATTCCCTGGCTTCATCTATTTTTTCTTTCATATTTTTTGCAAGCGTTATCCCGCCTATCATTAAAACGCGGCTTATTATATCTATATTAAACCCAGCTAACAACATTTTGCATATCGCTCCAATTCCCACCCTCGCAGCTGTCTCTCTCGCAGAAGCCCTCTCAAGCACGCATCTGGCATCATTGAACCCATACTTGAGGACCCCTGACATGTCTGCGTGGCCAGGCCTTGGATTTTTAACAGCAGGCAATTTATCTATGCTAAAATCTTTATTTTCAATAAGAATAGCTATCGGGCTTCCTATTGTAACGCCTCTCATAAGGCCTGAAAGTATCTTAGCGCGATCATGCTCTATCTGCATCCTCTGGCCCCTTCCATAGCCTTCCTGCCTCCTTTTAAGGTCCTTATCTATAAGGCCTTTGTCTATCCTAAGGCCTGCTGGCATGCCTTCTAATATACCTACAAGAGCCTCTCCGTGTGACTCGCCTGCAGTTAAAAATCTCAACATCATCCACCTCCCGAATCCGCCTAAGGCGGATTTGATCCTGAAGCGGCGTAAACAATCCGACGAACAGGAGGATTGTAGCCGTTGAAGGATATAAATATATCTTAATCTCTACTCCAACAACTTTACAGAGTGACAAAGTCATTTTGTCAAGTTGTTTATGGCAAAAATATGCCCAAGGTGGATTGTAACTCATATTGCGAAAATTTTCAATTAAAAACCCCTGACTTCAAAACCCCTGATCTGTTATTATTTGTAATGTCAAAAACCAACTCGTTTGGTGTCCTGTAACCCAGTATTTT
>Ga0172375_10007074_pt1 | contig 15486 bp, 13 predicted proteins | sample LakKiv1m_FD_114537 | JGI IMG/M metagenome (GOLD analysis project Ga0172375, IMG submission 114537) | Freshwater microbial communities from Kabuno Bay, South-Kivu, Congo - kab_092012_11.1m | ecosystem: Environmental > Aquatic > Freshwater > Lake | place: Democratic Republic of the Congo... | reverse complement strand
GGAAGATTCATGAGGCGAAGTTTCGCGATTTAAAAGAGGTTGTGATTTGGGGAACAGGTAAGCCCAGGCGTGAATTCATATATGTTGATGATTTAGCTGATGCATGCATATTCGTCATGCGCAATTACAATGATATTGAGCCGGTTAATCTTGGCTGTGGTGATGATATCTCTATCTATGAATTATCGCTTTTGATTAAAAAGGTCGTTGATTTTAAGGGAAAAATTATTTTTGATCCTTCTAAACCTGATGGCATGCCTGTTAAACTGCTCGATTTATATAAATTGAAAAAAATGGGCTGGAAACCTGCTTGGCCATTTGAAAATGCCCTGGTCGAAACCTATAAAGGTTTTTTACAGAAGAAGAGATAATATGAAATTAAACTGGCCTTTAATGAAAAACAATATTACTAAAGAAGATTTAAATGTCCTGATCAAATTCCTGAAAGGCATGCCGCGCCTTACCCAGTCGGACAATGTTCAGGCTTTTGAAATGGAATGGTCTAATTGGCTTGGCGTGAATTATAGCGTATTCATAAATTCTGGAGCATCTGCTAATCTTCTAACAATGGCAGCGTTGAAACATTTTTATGGAGAAGGAGAGGTTATCGTACCTACTCTTGCATGGGTATCGGATATTGCTTCTGTGCTTCAGAATGGCTTTACGCCTGTTTTCGTAGATATTAACCCGCGCAACCTCGGTATGGATGATAGGCAGGTTATCTCAAAGCTTTCAAATAAAACCAAGGCTGTTTTTCTTACTCATGTACAGGGTTTTAATGGTTTGACAGATAGACTGATTGCTGCTCTTAAAGAAAGAAATATACCTTTGATAGAAGATGCGTGCGAGTCCCATGGTGCAACTTTCAGAGGCAGAAAGGTAGGGTCATTTGGCTTGATATCCAATTTTTCCTTTTATTTTGCGCACCATATGAGCACTATTGAAGGAGGCATGGTTTGTACCAATGATGAGAATATCTATGAAGTCATCCGCATGCTGCGGTCTCACGGCATGGTGCGCGAGGCGTCAAAAGATCCAATAAAAAAGAAGTATATTAAAGAATACCCTGATTTAAATCCGGATTTTATATTTGCATTTCCTGCTTATAATGTACGTAGTACTGAAATAGGAGCAGTTCTAGGCAGAAATCAGATAAAACATCTGGATGAGAATAATATTAAGCGTAAGAGAAATTTTGAGATTTTTTTAGCCAATATAGATTCTCAGAAATACAGGACTGATTTTGATTTGGAAGGAAGCTGCAATTATGCATTTAATCTGATAATCAAAAAGCCTGATCAGAAATTCAGGGATAGGGTTGAGACGGCTTTGCGTGATGCGGGCGTAGAGTTCAGGCGGGGAAGTTCCGGAGGGGGTAACCAACTCAGGCAACCGTATCTTAAATCTTTTATTCAAGACAAGGAATGGGAAAAATATCCGGAGATAGAACATGTGCATTTCTATGGATATTATATTGGGAATTATCCGGATCTTGAAGAGCGGAAGATTTTTTCCCTCTGCGATTTGTTAAATAAGGTTTAATAATAAAGTCATATAAAGAAAGGAATGTCATGAAAGTTACTTTATTAGCTTTGACGCTTAATGAAATCGATGGCATGAAGGTAATCATGCCCCAGATTGATAAGAATTGGTGCGACCAGATACTTATCATAGACGGCGGTTCTAGTGACGGGACTATTGAATGGGCGCGCGAAAATGGTTACGAGGTATATGTTCAAAAGCAAAAAGGTATCAGAAACGCGTACCTCGAAACCCTTTCCATGCTCAAAGGCGATATTATTATTACTTTTAGCCCGGATGGAAACTCTCCTCCTCAGTCAATCCCGGCGCTTATTAAGAAAATGGAGGAAGGCTATGACCTTGTTATTGGCTCGCGTTATCTTGGCCCGGCAAAGAGTTATGACGATGATATTGTGACAGGATTTGGCAATTGGCTTTTTACCAGGACCGTAAACTTATTGCATGGCGCTCATTATACAGACGCGATGGTTATACTAAGGGCTTTTAAGAGATCGTTAATTTATGACCTTGATCTGGATAAGGAAGAGTCATATACTCCTGAAAAGATATTTAAGACAAATGTAAGCTGGGAGCCGCTTATGTCGGTAAGGGCAGCCAAACGCAAGCTTAAGATAGGCGAAATTCCTGTTGATGAGCCTGTTCGCATAGGCGGAGAACGGAAATTACAAGTATTGCGCTGGGGGGCAACATTCCTTTTACAGTTTATTAGAGAGGTATTTTATTGGCGATGAAAACAGGTATTCGTTCTAAATTAGCCGCTTTCCAGACGTTACTGTGCGCTGTTTTTGTAACGTCGATTTTTTCATTAAGATGGCGTAATTGCCTGCCTTTTTCCGGCTATATGCCTGTTCTAACCGGAGGAGATCATGTCGAAACCTGGGGCAGATATCTAATCTATGCAAAAGAGCCTTTTGGATTTCCAATAGGGCTTATCAAGGGATTCGGATTTCCTTTTCATATTTTTAATATATCCAGAGGTCCCGTAGAATTGTTTGCCATATTATTTAAATTTCTTTCCAAGATATATGCGCCTTTTTCCGAATTTTATTATTTTGTTTTATTTGAACTCGTATGCGTATTTTTAGTCGGTTATTTTACTTGCCTTATATTGGAATCTTTCAGGATTAGATCTTTCTGGATAAAATTACTGGGAACAACAGTAGTTTCATTGTCATTTCCCTTGCTCCACAGGAGTTCATATTTTTATGGTATGTCATATCAGATGGCATATTTTCCTATATATACGGCTTTTTTCTATTTCTTAATCCGTATTTACAATTTCCATGATATGAAATCATTTTTTTTGCTTACCTTGTTTTTTCTAATCCTGTCTTTTTTTAATGAATATGCTTTATTTGGAGTATATTTTATTTTTTTAATCTCTATAAGTTTAATCTTTTTAAAATTTATATTGAATAGAAATAAAGCTGATTATGACCGATTATTTTTCGCTGTGCCTGCTTTTATTCTAGGTATTATTATGACCTTTCTTGTTTTATTTATTTTGGGAAACCAGGAAAATCTGACTGTATTGCCGGATCAGTCTCCTTTAACCACTAGATACGATACTGGCTGGGGATATGGAGGTGGATATGGAGGTGGTTTTCATGTTGCAGATGTGTTTAGCGTGGTTATTCCGCCAAAAGATAAAGAAGGCATTCCTTTAAATAGGAAATGCGGCCCTACTTCTTATTTATCCAGGATGGGATTTCCCATTACAACGAATGATCTGCAGGATGGGCAATACGAAGGATTTGCGTATTTGGGCACTGTAACTATTTTTATATTATTGTTTTTGATATTTAGCAAGGTGTTGTCTTTCATAAGGAACCGCAGAATAGAGTTCTTAAAATTAAAGTTGGGAATTGCATCTAAATTATTTATGGTCAATGAGATTTTTTCATTGCCTGTGATTATAGGTATTTCTGTTATTATACTGTATATTTTTAGCCTAGGATATATTATACACATAGGCGGCGTGAGGTTAAACAATATACCTACGCCAAGCTTAATCGTAGCCGGAATTTGGCCCAGGTTTATGTTGGTGAGGGCGCTTGGAAGATTAGCAATACCTTTTATGTTGTATGTAACTATAGCAGCCATTGTATGGTTAGGCAAATATTTGTACCCTTATTTATATAGCAAGGTTATGCATAAGATAATACCAGTTGTTTCGGTCATCATATTTTTGATGATAGCGCATGTTACTGAGATATGGGGGTATCTGAAGCCGCCTCAAGTAACTTATGGCAATGAAATCGCTAATGTAGTTGGTAAGGAGGACCAGGCATTAATTAAAAGGTTATTGAAGGGCAAAAGGGCTTTAATGGTTGTTCCTGCGATACGGGACAATTTTGAGTGGGAAAGGATATGTTATTCGCTAGCCTTCCATTCAAATGTAGCTTTAAGCGGAGCAATTATTTATATTGGGCTGCCTCCAAAATATATAAAACAATATGATTCGGATATAAAATGCATACTAAATGGAAATGTTAGTGATGTTTTTAACAGATATGGCGATGTGGCGATAGCGGCATCTTCGACTATTGCAAATGATATTCTTGTCAAAAGCGATACCTCTTTGAAGCCTTATGCCTTAAAAGACCGGGATGTTATAATCTTAGTTTCAGACAAACAAAAGGAGGATTAAAGCATGAGCAAACAAAAAGATCTGGCTTATTATAAAAAACTAAACTATGACATAATCCTTAAAAAGATAAACGATGATTACTATCTCTTTATACCGGAATTATCGCTTATTGTCGAAGAAAAAAGCCTGAATGAGGCATACGAGAAATTAGAAAAAGAAAAAGAAAAATTTTTTAAAAAAGTAATTGAGCTAAATGCAATAGATACCGTAAAAGAACCTGCTCCTGTTATGTTCAGGAAGAAGTTGTTTACTGATCTGGCAATGTTTTTCACTAAGGCATTAATTATTATTTCCATTTGTTCTGTAGCTTTTATAGGCACCCTGCCTTTTGTTAATGCATTTGTGGCTAATAGGATTAGCGGAATCCCAGGTGATGCAATCAAGGGACTTGTAACAAATCTCTCATACAGGCTCAACTATAAGTTAAATAATATGACTGGAGAAGATAAAGAAAAGATGAAATTGGAATTAAGGAAGACAATAAAGGAAATAAAGCCATTTGTCGATGAAATTAAGGTTTTATTTAAAGATGAAGCCACTTGAAGCCAAGAACTGTTAAAGGCATATGAATATCTTTTACGATAATACAATCTTTTCGATACAACGATATGGTGGCGTATCCAGGTATTTTTCTGAGATTATAAAGCGCATAACAGAATATAATGATGTAAGCGTTGATGTATTTAAAGGTTTGAGTATTCCGCCGCATAGGTTTTCGAAACTCAACAGTATATTGTTAGATTATAAGTTGCTCCGGAATAAATACGACATATATCACCCTACTTATTATTCTGCTTTGGTCAAAAAAAGAAAAGGTATTAAGACAATAGTTACGGTTTATGACATGATTCATGAATTATATTCGTCTAAATTTAAAATACTCGATAACGGCATTAACACTAAAAAGAAAGCTATCTTAAATGCAGACCATATAATATGCATTTCCATGACAACCAAGAAAGACTTAATGAAGATTTATAACATAAAAGATGAGCATATATCTGTGACTTACTTAGGGATGTCTTTAAATAACCCTGATTTTCTGTCAGCAAGGTTTGATAAATCCGAAAAGCCTTACCTGTTGTATGTCGGAAGAAGGCCTGATTATAAAAATTTTAAAATTCTCCTGGAGGCCTTTAGTGCTTTGAATCTGAAAAAAGATTTTGACCTGGTATGCTTTGGCGGAGGGATGTTTTCGAAAAACGAACTGGCAGAATTCAAAAAATTACAAATCGAAGATTCTATGAAATATACCGAAGGTTCTGATGAAGTATTGCGCTCTTATTATAAAAATGCTCGTATCTTTATATATCCTTCTTTTTATGAGGGTTTTGGGTTTCCTGTATTGGAAGCCATGGCCAATGACTGCATGGTCATTGCCTCTAATGGCGGGTCTATCCCTGAGATTGCAGGTGATGCTGCAATGCTGTTTTTTCCGGACAATGTGGATGAATTGAGCTTTTCTATAAAACAGGCCATAAATGACAGCCATTTGAGAGAGCAATACATAAAAAGAGGCAGAGAAAGAGTTAAAATATTCTCATGGGATAAGACAGCTCAGGAAACTTACCAGGTGTATAAAAGGGCGTTGAAGGCGGAATAGATGATAGAAAAGAATAATAAGCCGTTAGTAAGTATTATTACTGTTTGTTTGAATACAGCAAATACAATTGAGCAGACAATACAGAGTGTCATAAGCCAGAGTTATCCCTGCATAGAATACATTATTATAGACGGAGGATCTACCGACAGTACTATAGATATTATTCGCAAATATGATAATAAGATAAGCTATTGGTTAAGCGAAAAAGACGCAGGGATTTCGGACGCATTTAATAAGGGGTTTTTAGCATCTAAAGGAGGCTGGATAGCATTTTTAAATGCAGGCGATGTTTATTGCAATAGCGAAGCTATTAATAACTTAATACAGTATTCAGGCCAGTACGATATCATATACGGTAACCTGAAAGGCATAAGAAAAAAAGACAACAAGCCTAAATATTATCATGCAGAAGATATATCCGGAGATGTGTATTGGCTCAAGAATGCCATACCTCATCAGTCCTGCATTACATCGAGAAAAGTTTTTGAAAAGATAGGGTTGTTTGACAAGGATATAAAATTTGCAATGGATTATGAGTTTTTTTTACGCGCATATCAGCATAATTTTAAATTTAAAGCAATAGATAAGGTTATCACAAATATAGGCAGCGGAGGGGTCAGCGCTAAATTCTGGGAAAAACAGCTGGCAGAATTTATGCTGGCCCAGAAAAGACATAATATACTGCCTCTATTAAGGCCTTTTTATTATTGTGAGAGGTTTTTGAGGACATATATGTATTACAAGTTAGGTTATTTTTAGAATGAACCGTCAATTATGAGCGTCATAAACGTTTTACATATCATAGAAACACTGGAACCAGGAGGAGCGGAAGGATTACTTGTACATATCCTGAAGAATCTTGACAGGAATAGATTTTCTCCAAAAGTTGTATGCCTTTTTAATCAGATGGCTTTAAAGACAGAATTGGACAAAGCCGGCATACCTGTATTTTGTATCCATATGAAGAGTCCTTATGGATGGTGGAATGCTGTAATCAGCCTATATAAATTGATAAAACGTGAGAAAGCAAACATTATTCATACGCATCTTTTTTTCGCTAATATTTACGGCAGAATAGCTGCCAGGATGGCCGGGGTGAAAACCATATTTACAACCCTGCATAATCCGGATTACACATATGAAGATAGCGGCAGGCTTACTTATAAGATACGAAAGTTTATAGATAAATGTTCCGGCAGTATATGTAATACGGATTTCATTGCCGTATCTAATTTTGTAAAAAAGGATTTTGAGAAACAACTGGGTTTTAAAAATATCAAAGTTCTTTATAATTGCATAGAGCTTTCAATGTTCAGGCCTATTGGTAAGGATAAGGTTAATTGCAAAAGGCTTGAACTTGGATTAAAAAAAGACGATCTCGTACTTATAAATATTGGCAGGCTTCATCCTCAAAAAGGGCAGTTACGCCTTATAGAAGCGTTTAAACTGCTTAATAAAAGCGCAGAGAATTGTAAACTTATTATACTCGGTAAAGGCCATATGGAATCTGAATTGAGAAGAAAGGCAGAAGAATATAATCTTGGTGACCGGGTTATCTTTCTAAAAGACAGAGCAGATGTTCCTGGCATACTGGCTGCATGCAATATATTCATTTTCCCGTCTATTTATGAAGGTTTTGGCATTGCATTAATAGAGGCCATGGCCAGCGGTTTGGCTATCGTAGCTTCGGATATAGAGTCATTAAGAGAGATTATAGATGATGCTGGAAACGGGATTCTGATAGAAAAAGAAAATCATATGAAACTGGCAGAGGCTATTTCTATGTTGATAAAAGATGAAAAAATGAGGCTTTCTTTAGGCGAGATGGCAAGAAAAAAAGCGTTTGAAATGTTCGGAATAAAAGAATATGTTAAAAAATTAGAAGCCTTGTATATGAAAGAAGCGTTTGTATGAACTGTATCATATGCAGCAGCCTGCGCTTAAGCGAAACTATATGGGGTGGATATAGTTTTAAAGGCCAGAAATACACAATAATTAGATGCGCAAATTGCGGATTTATGTTTTTAAATCCTTTTCCGGAGAAATATATTTTAAATGAAATATACGAAAAAGACTCATATTTTGATAATTATTACGCCGCATCTACAGGTATAAAAAATTATATAGATGGCATGACGGATTGCAATGTTCAGCATGCCAGGGTTATAGATTTTATAAAAAACTATAAAAAAAAAGGAAGCCTGCTTGATATAGGGTGCGCGGCAGGCGGATTTCTGTTAAATGCTAAAAACTCAGGATATGATATTTATGGCATAGAGCCGAATAAAAGAATGGCTGATTATGCAAAGGATAAGCTTGGGTTGAATGTAATCTGCGGGACCATGGATGATATAAATTCGCTAGGAAAATCTTTTGATGTCATTCACGCAGGCGATGTCCTGGAGCATTTAGCCGACCTTAAAAAAGATATGGAAATTATTAAAAATTTGCTTTCATATGATGGGATATTGGTTATAAACCAGCCATTGTCATACAATAGATCCCTTTATAATTTATTTCTTAAAATAAATATGTTGTTTAAAAAGAACAGGTACAGCCAGAATCCTCCGGCGCATCTCTGGGAGTTTAATTCTTCTACTATTATTAAGTTTCTGGAAAATGCCGGGTTTACTGTTATCTACTGTAATATCTTTGAAACTCCTTCAAGGCCTATAACAATATACAAAAATCCCGGGGTAAAAAATAGGGTATCTTGTAAAATTAAAAATTTTTCAAGGGTTGTTTCCAATATGCCTGTATTGAAAAGATTTTGTCTGGGCGATAGGGCGCTTATAGTTTGCAGGAAAAGGTAAATATGTGCGGAATAGCCGGTATTTTATATAAAGGCAATAAAAGCGTAAGCATCGATTTGCTTAAAAAAATGACTGATACCCTGGTTCACAGAGGGCCGGATGACGAGGGTTTTTATATCAATAAAGACAGGAGTTTTGGCCTGGGATTCAGGAGATTGAGCATTATCGACCTTAATACAGGCCATCAGCCTATTTCAAATGAAGATGGTACTATCTGGGTCATCTTAAATGGCGAGATATATAATTTTTTAGAATTAAGGGAAGGGCTTGAGAAAAAAGGCCATAAATTTTCCACAAAGACAGATACAGAAGTTCTGGTTCATTTATATGAAGAAAAAGGCGTGGACTTTTTGCAGTATTTACGCGGCATGTTTGCATTTTGTATCTGGGATGAAAGAAAAAAGATACTATTTTTGGCAAGGGACAGGGCCGGAAAAAAACCATTAGTATATACTGAAAATAATGGAGATATTATTTTTGCTTCTGAGGTCAAGGCCATACTTCAACATCCTGGCATGGCATCAGGCATAGATTATAAATCTATGGACCACTACCTGACATACGGATATTCATTTCCAGGCAGGACTATGTTTTCAAATATTAAAAAACTTCCACCTGCCAATTATCTTGTTTGCGATAGAAATGGAATAAAAATTGAAAGGTACTGGAGCCTTGATTATAGTGATAAGCTCAAGCTTCATGAATCCGAATACGGAAATTTAATATTTAATAGCCTCAAAGAAGCAACTAAACTCAGGATGATCAGTGATGTTCCTCTGGGGGCGCTTTTAAGCGGAGGCGTGGATTCAAGCGCTGTTGTTGCATTGATGAGTGAATTATCTAATAGGCCAGTGAAAACTTTTTCTATAGGATTTGATGAGAAGAACTACAGTGAATTAGATTATGCAAGACTGATAGCGAAAAGATTTAATGCAGAGCATCATGAATTTATTGTAAAACCTGATGTCTTGGCCATTTTGCCAAAATTAATATGGCATTACAACGAACCATTCGGAGATTCCTCCTGCATACCTACGTATTACGTTGCTAATATGGCAAGAAAGCATGTAACTGTTGTGCTTAATGGCGACGGAGGAGATGAATCATTCGCCGGGTATGAAAGATATATTGCTTTCAAGTTTTCCGAGCAGTTAAAGCTTGTTCCAAAACCAGTCTTAAAAGCGGCATATCTTAGCCTGAATAAGATAAACCGGGTATTTAATAATAGAGAGACGACGCAGGCTTCTAAGATATGTACGTTTATTAATATTCTGTCAAGCTATGATAAGAAATATATTTATCCCAGGCTTATATCTTATTTTACTCCGGAAGAAAAAGAGAAGTTGTATAATCAAGATTTCAGGCGAAATATTGAAAATGGTTATTCTTTTGATTTTTTAGCAGATATATTGGAAGGTTTTAAAAAATATAACGCTGTTGACAGGGTTATGGCTGCAGATATACTTACTTATCTTCCGGAAGACCTGCTGGTTAAAATGGATATTGCTACAATGGCAAATTCACTGGAAGGCAGGTCTCCGTTTTTAGACCATAAGGTTATGGAATTGGCCGCCAGAATACCGGATGGTTTAAAGCTGAAAGGCGTTATAACAAAATATATATTAAAAAAGTCTATGAAAGGCATCATCCCTGATGAGATACTTACAAGAAATAAAATGGGATTCGGAGTGCCTCTGGCAAAATGGTTCAGGAGTGATTTAAGAAGTTTTGTCCATGGAGTATTGCTTTCCGATGAGTGTACAAAGAGGGGGTTTTTTAATAAAGAATTCGTGGAGAAACTTCTAGCTGATCATATGACAGAAAAGCGGAACAATTCGCATAAAATATGGGCATTATTGAATTTTGAACTCTGGTATAGGATGTTTATAGGAAAAACATGGACATACTCTTAGTTCAGCCGGTAAAAGATAAAAAGCATACATTAAACCTTATGCCGCCGTTAGGTCTTGGTTATCTGGCTTCATCAGTAAAGCGCGGCCATAATGTCAGGATACTGGACTGTGTTAAGGAAGGTCTGGATATGACAGGTTTTGAAGATTATGTGGCAAAAAATATTCCAGATGTAATAGGGTTTACTGTTTTTTCCTGCGACCTGGAAAATGTGAAAAAAAGCATAAAACTCGTCAAAGAGATAAATCCGGAGATAATAACAGTAGCTGGCGGGCCTCATCCATCAGGCGATCCGCAAAAGACAATGGCATATCTGGATTTTCTTGATTTTGTTTTCGCAGGAGAAGCTGAAAAAGGTTTCCCGATTTTTATAGAGCAGTTGTCCAAAAAACCTGATGAAAGGAATTTTAAAGACATACCAGGCCTTGTCTGGAAGGAAAACGGGAACATAAACTCTAACCCAAGGATTTTTATAGAAAATCTAGATACCATAGAATTTCCCAGCTGGGACCTGCTTGAATTAGATACATATAAAGGCGTACCAAACGGCGTATTTACTAAACAGTATCCTTTTGCGCCTATTATTGTAACAAGAGGCTGTCCTTATCTGTGCACATTTTGTTCAGCGCATAATATCGTAGGAAGAAAATTGCGGCAGCGTTCAATAGATAATGTTATAGAAGAAATAAAACTTTTATATCAAGAATATGGGGTGAAAGAGATACATGTAGAAGATGATAATTTTACCTTTGACCTTGGATTTGCCAAAGAGTTTTGTAACAGGCTGATAAAACTGGGATTGCCGCTTACATATTCTTGTCCCAACGGCGTAAGGCTTGACAGGATCGATATAGAGTTGCTTTCTTTGATGAAACGAGCCGGATTTTACAATATATATGTCGGGATAGAATCAGGTTCTCCCAGAATCCTTAAACATATGAAGAAAAATCTTAGCCTGGAAGAAATATCCGAAAAGGTAGATTTAATAAAAGAGGCGGGATTGGAGGCTTCGGGTTATTTTATATTAGGATATCCTGAAGAGACTATAAAAGATATGGAAATGACTATATCTTTTGCCAGGTTGCTTAAGTTAGACTGGGCGCAGTTTGCCACATTTATTCCTATCCCCGGCAGTGATATTATGAAGGATGAATATGTAAAGAAGGTATCTGAAGCCATAAGCTGGTCTGATTTTTTTAATACAGATGTGCCTTTTGCGCCGGCCGGTATATCAAGAAAGCAGTTAAAAAAGATGCAGAAACGGGCATTTTTAAGGTTTTATCTGAGGCCGGGAAAAATATTAAATTTAATTAAAAAAATAAAATTTAATAATTTTATTTTTATTACAAGAAGGATTGTATCATATTTATTCAAATGAAACTTTCTATTATAATACCTGTTTTTAACGAGAGAAATACGATACTTCAGGTTATTGAAAAAGTAGAAAATGCCTATTCTCAGGAAAAAGAGATAATCATTATTGATGATTATTCAACAGATGGAAGCCGTGAATTATTAACTGAATACTGCAGTAAGCGTAAACATATACGCATTAGTTTGAATGATAAAAATTATGGGAAAGGAAGATGTATACGCAATGGATTGTCGTATGCTACAGGAGATTTTGTTATTATACAGGATGCGGATTTGGAATTAGATCCGCTGGAATACACAGGGTTAATAAAGGTATGCTTGACCGAAAAAAATGCAGATGCGGTTTTTGGTTCGCGTATTTTTCCCAAAGACGGTAAGCATCTTGGTATGCAGAGGATTATAGCAAATAAGCTTCTTACATATTCCATTAATCTGTTATATGGCGCCAGGCTTAGCGATATAATGACTTGCTATAAGTTAATTAAAAGAGAAGTTTTTTTATCCCTTAATTTAAAATCCGACAGGTTTGATATAGAAGCGGAAATAACATGCAAGTTGTTAAAAAAAGGAGTGAAGATTTTTGAAGTACCCATTACATATAATCAGCGCGGCTGGGATGAAGGGAAAAAGATCCGTACAAAGGATTTCTTTAAAGTCTTAAAGGCAATTGTGAGGTATAGATTCTATGAATAAGAAAACTATAATAATATGCCTTGCTGCAATTTTGGTAATCGCGTCTTTACTGCGGTTTGCAGGCCTCAAAGAACGCGGGATAATACTAGTTGACGAGGGCGATTTCTTATGCGGAGGCAGGACTGTAGTGGCAGCTTTAAATTTTCTTTTCAATAAAACATTCTTTCCGGAAACAATAAAAAGCTCTTTTACTGATTATATATCTGTAAACGGAGGCGGGTATGCTTCAGCTGTTAAACCGGGATATTATCTACTCGTAGCTATATCTTTTCTGATCGGGGGAGTTCACGATTATTCTATGTTGTATTTTTCAGCTATATTGGGCCTTATGATAGTTATCCTGAGTTTTCTTATAGCGCGGCTTTTGTATAATCTGAAAGTGGCTTTTTACTCTGCGATACTTGTGTCTTTTTCGCCGTATCTTGTTAATTATTCGCGCTCAGCTCTTTCTGTATGCGCTACAACATTTTTCCTGTATTTAGGCGTTTATCTTCTTTTCAAGTATTTTAAAAATATAGAGTATAAAAAGAGTAATAAATTACAACTTATATTTAGCGGTATGGCTTTCGGTTATGCATATACTTGCCATTATAATTTAATAGCAACCATGGCTATTATATTTGTAGTTTTTACATTTTTTACATTTAATCCCTCGTCCGCCACAGAACTTCGGCGGGCTCGGGAGGGAGCCCTGGTCTTTAAGCCGAGGGGCTCCACAAAATCAGGATTAAAAGATATAGCTTTTCTTATTATAGGTTTTCTTGTCCCTGTTATTTTCTTTGAAATACCTTATATAATAGTAAAACATTTAACAAAAGGCATGCTGGGCGCTACGACAGGCCAGCCTTATATGATAAAAACATATTTTGAACAACTTGCTTTTATTTACACGAAGACTTTCTTCTATGAGAGGCCGCAGGCATCTGTCTTTTCATATATAGATTTAATGCTTAAAACAGAGGGTTTTTTGGTATTGATTTTATTTTTCTTTGGATGTATTTTTATGCTCTGCGAAAAGTTTAAAAAAGACAGATTATGCAATTTTCTGTTATTTTGCCTGGGGCCCTGCATGCTGCTGTTTTTTTCTTTGCTCGGAGAGAAAGCGCCAAGAGCAATACTTTCTGTTATGCCGGCGTTTTATATAATAACAGCATTATTCTTATCAAAGCTAGACGTTTGGATAGAAGCTATTGTAAAAAATAAGTACATATCTTATGCTTTTTTAATCCTGCCTGTATGGTTAGGTATAATCATTTTTCAATCAATGGTTTCTTTTGAATATATAAAGTTTAAATCTCCATATCCTCATGCAATAAATTACATAAAGAAACAAGGGGATTATAAACACTTTTCTTCCAATCCGCCTGTCTCAATATTTTACGCCGGGTTAAAAAACACAAATCCTTACTGGGATATAAAACTTGAGGATGCCAGGAATTTGTATAAAACTCAAAATTACAGATTTTTAATATTAGATATGGGAGAAGAAGGCTCGAGTTACAGGAATGGTCTGGTTGATCTTGCATTGAAGTCAAACGCAAAGCCTGTGTTCAAAGAAACGTATAATCCGCTTCCTTTTGTCCTGGAAGATCTTTATTTCTACAAATATAAAGAAGGGGAGTTTAGTATAATTTACTATAAATATAAAAATATCAAAAAAGAAGATTATCCTGCCATAAGGGTGTTTGACCTGAAGGATATATTAGGATAGAGACATATATTATGCATGACTATGATTTATCGTGGGATCAGTGGGTAGATTGCGAAATGTACGGTCCCACACTGCGCCATCAAAGAAGAAATGTGCAGGCTCTTTTACGTGGCCTTCACTATGAATCTATTTTAGATACGGGCGGTGGCAGCGGAGATAATCTGTGTCATATGTTAAGGGCTAATAAAGTCAAGGATGTGTGTTTGATAGACATATCCTTGAAGGCATTAGAGAGAGCCAAGGCATTGATACCCGAGGCCAAGCTTGTCCATATGGATGTACAGAAAGATAGTATTGGTCATAAATTTGACATGGTGCTCTGTTGCGATGTCCTGGAGCATATACCTGATGATAGGGCAGCCTTAAGGAACATTAAAAAGATGACAGGTAAATATCTTATTGTGTCTACGCTTTCAGGAAGAATGCGCAAATCAGAAAAACATGTCGGCCATGTAAGAAACTATACGCTGGACGGCCTTTTGGATAAATTAAAAGAAGCGGGTTTTAAGCCATTAAAGGTTATAAGATGGGGGTTTCCTTTTTACTCGCCGTTATACCGCAATCTCTGGGATAAATTGCCCCAGAGGATTAACCATGGGAAATTCGGATGGTTCAGGAAATTTTGCGCAAAGATGCTTTATTTTGTATTTATGTTAAATTTTAAATCCAAAGGCGATTACCTTTTTATTCTTTCTGAATCAGCATAGGAGAAAAACATGAAACATAGATGGCAGAGGTTTACGGATAAGCTTATCGGAAAAAAGGACTATTTTTTCATAGATACCGTTAGCTATAGTTTTTTTATTATAATAAAAAAATATATAAAGAAATATGTAAAAGGCAAAGTGTTAGATGCAGGCGCTGGCAGGCTTGCTTTAAAGTTTTTATTAGCTCCAAAAGCCACTGCATATTATAGTATAGATAAATATATAGCCAGGAAAGAGTTGAGCATTGTCGGAGACTTAAATATTCTGCCTATAAAAGAAAAAACATTTGATACTATAATATGCTTTCAGGTTATAGAACATACTTCTACGCCAGAAGATGTTATTAAAGATTTGGCAGTTTCTTTAAAGGATAAAGGGATTCTTATATTATCAGCGCCTCATATATCATATCTACACGGAGAACCGGAAGATTATTACAGGTATACTAAATATGGATTAGTTTACATGCTCGAAAAACATGG
>Ga0172375_10007071_pt1 | contig 15493 bp, 9 predicted proteins | sample LakKiv1m_FD_114537 | JGI IMG/M metagenome (GOLD analysis project Ga0172375, IMG submission 114537) | Freshwater microbial communities from Kabuno Bay, South-Kivu, Congo - kab_092012_11.1m | ecosystem: Environmental > Aquatic > Freshwater > Lake | place: Democratic Republic of the Congo... | reverse complement strand
CGCGCCATATGCCGAAGAAGACGGCTTCGAATGAAACTCATGGCCGAGAACCCCTTGAAAATCGAAGAACTCGCTCGACCACTACATATGGGGGCTACCCACACAAAACCCGGAAGCGGCTTTATATTGTCCGGTGCGGAAAACATGAGTTCCACAAGGCGATAATCGAGAAACGGAAGACGAGATTCAATCGAGTGCGCCATGGAGTTGCGATCTTCGTACCGAAGCAGCACCGGGAGCCCTTTCCGAAAGAGGTCGTATTCGTAGGAGCGAAAGCCTGCCGATGACAGCGGGCTGGGCGGCTCGTAGAGAGCTGACGCCTCGGAGCCTTTGTCCACAAAATCCGGAACCAGATAACGCGCCTTGTAGTGACCGACCGACTGCTTAATGGCGCGCGCCATCCCGCCGGGCATCATGTAACTGGCGATCCAGAGCAACTGGCGGGGTAACGGCACGCGCCCCGTCCGCTGGTACGCTGCCAGTTCCCTGCCCGCCTTGCCCCAGGAGAGAGAGAGAACAAGGTCGGCGATGTACGCCGCCACATCCGGGTGGTAGCCTCCCAGTTGTTCATCGGCCCCCTGTCCGTCCAACACCACCGTGACGCCCGTTTCCCGGGCCAATTTGAAGACTTCCCACTGGGCGTAGATGCTCGTGGAGGTAAAGGGTTCATCCTGATGATAGACAAGGCCGTTGAGCGCCCGGAAAATCCCCTCCGCTGAAGGATGGGTGTTGTGGGCTTCTGCGCCGGTTTGATCCACCACCGTTTGAATGTACATGCCTTCGTCATGGCGCGGGTCATCGTATCGGGCCGAGAACACTCGTTGGCCTGCACTGCAACCGGGAATCCGGATACCGCGTTCCTGCCTGAGTCGATGAATGGCACAGACAATGGACGAGGAGTCGAGTCCCCCGCTCAGGCAGCTGCCAACCGGAACGTCGCTAAGCAGGCGCCGTCCGACAGAATCGAAGAACAGTTCACGGAAGGCATCGATGTACTGACGGTCGTTCTGGAAAGAAAAGGCGGAACGCGGGTCGATGTCCCAGTACTTCCCGATCTTCAACTCTCCGCGGTCGGGCGAGGCCTCCAACCAATGTCCGCCCGGAAGCTGTCGAACGGCTTTGAAGCACGTTCTTTCGTTGAAGTTCAAAGCGCCGCTTCTGATGAACTCCAGAATCACCGGGGCGTCACACTCGCGGGGAATATCCGCCTGACACAATGCCTTGATTTCCGAGGCAAACAGGAAACGATCGGCATCCTGACAGTAGTAGAATGGCTTGATGCCGAACCGATCCCTGGCGCAAAACAGCCGTCGTTCCCGGGTGTCCCAGATGGCGAATGCCCACATGCCGTTGAAGCGGTTCAGGCAAGCCTTGCCCCACTTCTGGTAGGCATAGAGAATGGTTTCCGTGTCGCTCGTCGACCGAAACTGAATGCCGTCAGCCTGGAGCTCCTTCCGTAGCTCCAGATGGTTATAGATCTCCCCGTTGTGCACGATCCAGAGCGTCCTGTCATGATTGCACATGGGCATGTGGCCGGCGGGCGAGAGATCGAGAATCGCGAGGCGGCGGCTACCCAAGCCCACATCGCAAGCACCGTCCCGCTTCAAGTCCTCCTCGAACCGGGTGCGCGGGCAATACGGCAAGTCAGTCCTCAGGACCCCGTCGGGGGTGTCACGCCCCCCATACAGCTGGGGCCTTCCCGTCGCGGAATCAAGAAACACATAGCCCTCATCGTCCGGTCCCCTGTGACGAAGGGATCGGGTCATCGTGATCAAACCCGGACCGGGAACGACGTGCCGTCCCCGGCATAGGATACCTGCTATTCCGCACATGATTGATGGCCTGCGTCTTGGCTCATGGTTCGTGAGTTGGCATTGAGGGTCGGGCCTTGGAGGTCGCAAGAGTCTTCCATCGGCCTGAACAGGATATGGAACACCCCTTCACGCGGCATCGTGAGCAGGACGACCATCAGCAGACCGAGGCCGCCGCTCAATAACGTCGTGAAAAGAGAGGCATTGGTGAAAGTCACTGCCGCAACGGTAGCTGCTATCGCAACAAAACGCGGATCGAAGGGGCGGGAGAGGCTGTCGAATAGCCAGAAAAGCGCGGCACAGATGATCGACATCAGCACAATACCGATCGGCCCGAAGCCGAGCAGCCCATCGCCGGCCCAGAAACCAGCATTACATCCCACTGGTACTCCGTAGAACCAGGTGCCGATCAGCATCGATACGTCGCCGACATACGGAGGCGAAGAGAAAAGGCCGAACAGGCTGACATGCGACAAATGCGTAACGGGGTGATATTTGAGGAATTCGTAGTATTGCGCGATCAGCAGGGACGGCAGGCTTATGCTTCGGAAATGGATAACGCCAACGTACCATTTGTCGATGGAACCAGGCAGCATCACGCTGAGACACACTCCGCCAAAAAGCAACAGGGCGAGCCCGACGGCAAGAGACGCGGGCGCATACCGGCGAGTGAATCGCAACCATCCATAGACCAATAGGAGGTAGATTGGCGCAAAAAGCGTTGTCTTGTTGCCGCCAATGCCAAAGAGGACAAGATAACCAAGGCCGACAGGCAGAATAAGCCACCATCTCCTTGTGAGCGCGGCGATGGCAAAAGCGAGTGGAAGAATGAAACCCGCCAGCCACATCTGGGCATACAACCCAAACCGCGATCCCGTCTCTCGCACCAGGTCGCTCATCGCCGCACGCACCCTGTAAATGCCAACAAGGTCCGCCACTTGAAAATTCGTGCCGAGAAAAGCCACCACATATACCCCCAGCAACAGGGCAAGGAAAAGGACGACCAGAGTGAACACGCGTCGGGGAACGCGAACTCCGGGAATTCGGAGAAGAGGGATGCAGTAGACTCCCTGGATGATCGTCAAACCGACGAACATCAGGAGGAGGAGCGAGAGGGCCTCATGGCTGTGAAGAGCCGGGCGGACAGATGAGTAGAGAACAAAAGCACTGGGGATGAAGATCATTAGATACTGCAGCAGGAAGAGAATCTGAGATGGGCGACTGAACTGCAGGGGCATCCATAAGGCAGGCAACAGGCAAAGCACCCACGAAACGGTCAATTGACTCAGAGACATGGTGTTCGGTCCCAATCCCCATGATGCGTATCGCGGAACAACGAGGAAGCCGTAGGTCCAGTTGAAGACCCACACATAGCCGGCGATGCAGAGTACCGTCGTCAGACGTCTTCCGACCGGCGACTCAAACAGAAAATGAAGAAGCGATACTTTCATGTGGTCTCCGCGCGGGTGGCCCGCCAGATCAGCCCCAGATAGAGGAGATAGCTAAAGACAGCAAGGCCACTGTAAACGGCGACACAAGACAGGAAGCCGTACGCCATGCGGTGCATGCCGTAGAAGGCCAGAAGCGGCGCGGCAACACTGATGACATCGAAGATCAGCTTAAGCTCCACGCGATTCGTCACCAGGAGTAACCGGCTCACCGGGCTCGCCACCAGTCCTGCCAAGTAAACAGGAGCCAGAATGGCCATCAGCGTTCCAGCCGCCGCCCAACGCTCGCCAAAAAGGGGGCCAAAGAGAAAAGGCGACACCAAAGCAATCGGCACGTATATGAGGCCCGCACTGATGGCCAGTTTCTTCACCGTATTCAACAGGATCGCGCGGACCTCCGAAGGAGTATCCCGCTGCGCGTCGGATATCCTGGCATGAAACACATCGGCGACCGCCCCGCTGATCAAGCCTGCCGGCAGGGCACCCAGGCGCTGGACAAGCAGAAACTCGCCGGCCGACGCCGAGCCGAAGAGCGAGGAGATGATCGGAAGCGGCAGCATGGCGGCCAAGGCATCCAGCAGGGAAGAAGGAAGCAGTAACGCCGGGAATTTCCAGTGTTGCTTCAACAGGGACGTCCCGTTTGATCCCTTTAAGAAAAGCATGCCTCTCCGCAGCGCCGGCCCGGTATTTCGCAACAGGCGGCCGATGCCCAGGAGGCGTCCCGCAATCTCCCCGGCGAGCAGCCCCACCCACCCCACAGACAGCCACCCGAGTGTAATCGGGACGAACGCCCGGCCGATTCCCTGCGCCACCAGTGCCCGGCCGATATCCGTGAAGTCCGATTGCCTCACAAACCAGTATCTCAACGCCGTGAACACGCCCGTCGCTAGTAGTACGGGGATCGCCAGGAGAGCGCTCCAAGAAGGGAGCATATCGTAAGACATGACCTGAAGGTGGATCAGGCCAAGCATCAGGAGTCCGGCCAGCAGAGAGACAGGAAGCGCCATCCTTATGGAGGCGGCCAGGAGTCCCTCGGCCTCCTGATCGTTCTTCGCCGACACGATGGCCATTTCATAGCGCAATCCGGTTGCCACACTCAGGGTTCCGACAAATGCCACAAACAAGCCCAAGAGCCCCATATCCTCCGGGCTGTAGAGCCGGGTCAGGAGCGGCGTAGCGAGAACGACGACCGCCTGTCCCAAGGCCGTGCCGCCGCCCAGCTTCAACACGTTGGCGAGGAAATCGCTTTTGCCGAACATGGGTCTCAAACGACCAGGGAGATCGCTCACGGTGTCATCTCTCTGGATTCTTCAAGTGCTCACTGATGCTCGCAGCCAGATCCCTGCTGAAATGTCGCGCAGAGTCCTCGTCAAGGTGACTGCCATCATAGCTGTGATACGCGGCAACATCGAAATCCAACCACTGCCCGCCCGCCTCTGCCAGGTGGAGGACAAACTCCTTTTCATCGAAACCACCCGACGAGTTCTCGAGTTCTACCATGGCCGCCGTGGCCGGCGGCCGGAACGCGAACACCCGGATTCCTTTCTGGGTCCATTGACGGATCGTCTGAAAGAGGGCATTTTCTATGCCGTGATCCACGGGATTGTTGGCGAAGTTGACCTGATAGAGAGCGAGCGCAGACTCCGGCGCTTCCGGATAGAGCCTGGATGCCACCCAGCCATCGGCGTGATGGTTCTGGTGGTACAGCGGCTGGGAAACCGAATCCTGTTCTTTCCGAGCGGCCGCCAGAAACTCCGGTACGCTCACGGGCCGGAAGAATGATAACATGGGTTTGAGGTAGAGCCGCTCGGCCACTTCAGCGGCGGGCCTTCGCTTCTCCTGCAGAAAACCATTATCGGCTGAAGCCCGACGAGTGAGCGACCAGGGAGAGACGCCGAGCACAATAGTTCGTTTTGAGCTGCGGGAATTGACGAGTTGCTCCGCGTCGACGAGATAGGTCTGGTCGTAGCCCACCGAGTCAAAACCGAAATTCCCGATACGATACCCCGGCAAGGCCTCCTGCATGGCGTCCGACGACACACAGCGATAGATTCGTGAGTCGCCCGTGACAACGACATCGAATTGCTGGTGCCTCCAATGGGCTTTCTGCGTCCAAAAACGATCCGGGTGGCAACCCGAGTTGATCACATATTCCCTCGGTCGTGGAATCGCCACGCCGGTGAACCACACGAGCGGCAACGTGAGCAAGCCCACCCACAAACATCGCTCCCTGCAAATCGACAGAACCCTAGAATTGGAAGTAGATGAAGGCACTGCCCGGTCCCCGGAAGTAGATGCTGGCCACGATCAATATCGTCATAAAGACGGGCGATGCCGCCCGCCATAGGCGCCACGTGATAACGCTGGAGCTGTCCAGATGAAACATGAAATAGATCTCACGGACAATCGGTATGGCAAGGAAGACCAGGAGCACAGCATCGCAGGGCAAACTGGATCCCTTGAGCGAGAATAGAGTTCCAACAATCTGACAGGCCTGGGGGAGGCTGGTCGCCCGGAAGAAGACCCACCCCACCCACACACTAATCAGAATGAGGAACGTCGAGAGGAACCGGCCACCTGGCAGGCGCATCAGCCGTTCCGGCCACCGCGTAAGTCTTTCGCCCGACAGACAGGCGGCATGGAGGACACCCCATGCAACGAAATGCCAGGCGGCGCCATGCCAAAGCGATGACGCTACCATCGTAATCCACATATTCACGTGGGACCGGAAGCGACCCGACTTTCCCCCGCCCAGCGGGATATAGACGTAATCCCGGAACCAGGTGGAAAGGGAAATGTGCCATCGGGTCCAGAACTCCCGCATACTGGCCGAGATGTATGGATGATCGAAATTCAGCCGAAATTCATACCCCATCCACTTGGCCAATCCCCTTGCGATGTCGCTGTAACCGCTGAAGTCGCAGTAGATTTGGAAAGCGAACATGGAGATCACAACCCACCAATAAAGGCAGGACCCGGAGGGAGCAGACGCGGCAAATGCCACGTTCACGATGGGTGCCAGGTTATCGGCAATGACCACCTTCTTGAAGAAACCGTACACCACGAGCCGGAGCCCGGCCCATCGTTCCTCCTCCGTTGTCTTTCGATAGGATAGCAGACTGGGAAGAAGGTCGGTGGCCCGCACAATCGGCCCGGCAACGAGCTGCGGGAAGAGAGAGATGTAAGAGAAGAAATGGAATACATTTCGGGTAGGCTGCAGCTGACCTCGATAGACGTCTATCGAATAACTCATGGATTGAAAGGTATAGAAACTGATTCCTACCGGAAGAATCAGCAGGAAATCCGGCACAAGGCGCTGGACATGGGAATTCACTCCGATCAACGCCAGGCCCGCGTCAATATTGTGGGCGATGAATCCACTGTACTTGAACAGAGCCAGCGAGCCCAGGTTGCCGCACAGCGAACTGATGAGGAGGAGCCGCCGGTGGCGCGGAAAACGAACCATGCCGAGTCCGGCCCAATAGTCAATGAGCCCCGTGCCGATGAGAAGGAAAAGAAAGCGCCAATCCCACCAGCCATAGAAGAAGAAAGACGCGCTGGTGATGTACAGCCAGCGGACGTTGTTCCAGCGGCGGAAGAAGGGCCACCCAATGAAGAACAAGGCCGCAAAAACGAGGAAGTCAACGGAGTTGAACAGCATATCGAGAAGAGGTCTGGCAAGCGCCCGCCGTCATGCACGGCGGAATGGCAGCCCCTATCCTTTGAAGAAACGCTCCGTAGCGCCAACAACAGTCTCCGCCTGTTCGTCGGTCAACTCCGGATAGATCGGAACGGCCAGAGTCTCGCTGGCAGCTTTTTCGCTCTCCGGGAAGTCGCCGGCCTTGTGGCCGAGATAGGCGAAGCACTCCTGCAGATGCAGGGGAACCGGATAATAAACCTCACAGCCGATTTCATTCTTCTTCAGAAAGGCAAGCAACTCGTCGCGACGCGCCACCCGGATGACGTATTGGTTGAATATGTGCCGCGTCGTCTTCACTGGCGGCAGTTTGACCAGCTTCTTCTCAACTAGCCCGGATTCTGCAAACAGCCGGTCGTAGCGTGCCGCATTCGCCTGACGGCCCGCCGACCAAGAGTCCAAGTGCGGCAGCTTGGCGAGGACAACGGCCGCCTGCAAGGTATCGAAGCGGAAGTTGCCGCCGACGATCTTGTGGTAGTACTTAACCTTGGACCCGTGTGCACGAAGAACAACCAGTCGCTCGGCGCGAGCGGCGTCATTCGTCACCACCATCCCGCCGTCGCCGAAACAGCCCAGGTTCTTCGACGGAAAGAAAGAGAAACACCCGTAGTGGCCGATCGAACCCGCTCGCTTGCCCTTGTACTCGGATCCAATCGCCTGCGCAGCATCCTCGATCACAACCAGGTTGCGCTTGCGGGCCATCTCCATGATGGGATCCATGTCGGCCATCTGTCCATACAAGTGGACCGGGATGATGGCCTTTGTCTTCTTCGAGATCTTCCGCTCGATTCCCGAGGGATTGATGTTGTAGGTCACGGGATCGATGTCGACGAACACCGGCTTGGCGCCGAGTCGCGCAATGCTGCCCGCCGTGGCGAAGAAGGTGTACGGCGTGGTGATGACTTCGTCTCCGGGGCCAACACCCTCTGCCATCATGGCGATAAGCAGAGCATCGGTTCCAGACGACACCCCAACGCCATGGGAACAGTGGCTGTACTTGGCGACTGCCTCTTCACAGGCTCTAACCTGAGGCCCCATGATGAAATACTGCGATTCGATGACCTCGGCTATCGCCTTTTCAATCTCGGCCTTGATCGGCGCGTACTGTGCTTTCAGATCCAACAACGGAACACTCATCAGGGCGAACTCCTTTCAGAATACTGCGGATTTGCCGAACGACCCCAAGGGAACCAGAACATGACTCGTTAGACCCCGCCGCGGCCGTCGGGGCTCGTACCAGCTTTCCGCCGGGTTCCATCAACAATCAGGACCGTTCCTGCCGAGAACGCTAACGCCAACAGAAACACAACCGCGATCTTTACTTTCGTCGTATCTCGTCGCTGAACAGGCTGGGGCGCATCAAAAAGGCGTTCCCTGTCGTTTTGAACCAGACACAAGGCGTACTGCCAGGCAACACCGGTGGAATTAGTGGAAGACTCCGCCTCTGTGCCACGACAACCACTCTCACACAGAGGGGACAAGCCTCGAATGAGCTCCCGAGAAAAAACAGCATCGTAACGGAGCGCCGTCAGATCAGTGGGTATCTCATCCGTCTTGTTGGTGCCGACGTAGGAGCGAACGAAATCCACCGGCCGCTCTGTCGCCACCGACAACGCAGGTCGCCCGGTCTTCTCCCATACGTCCTCGCCCAGGGCCAGGGCAGCAAGTTCGGTCTTCAGTCGTATTTGCAGATCGTGGAGAAGCCTCTTGGCCCGGTAGCGCGGGGCAGTCTTCTTGTACTCTTCGGCCCAGGATGAGAGCACGCGTAAGGCCGCCTTCGACGCAGGCAATTGCGCTGTGATCAAGAGTACGTCCTCCTTTCCCTTTTTCTCCTTTTCCATCCGGGATATACTGATCACCGAGTCTGCCGTGACTTGTTTCCCATCAATCAATCCCTCTTGCACCAACCGTTTATTAACCTGTGTCAGGAACTCAGACGATTGCGCGAGATCGAGGTGCTGTCCGCCGGCAAACGGGTACTCGGCGTCAAAGAGAATCGGGTATACAGACTCATTGAGTCGCATTGCCGCCTCGTAAAGGCGCGGTTGGCGGAGAAAGTAAACTGCTGAAAGGAAGGTCACGACACCTGTGAAGAGAACCATGATCTTCCAGCGCCGGAGAAGGCTCTGAATCAGTTCTGTTACGGAGATTTCGTCCTCGTTCCAGTCTCGTTGATGATCAGTCATATGCATCTCCCGCTCAGTTGTACCATTGGACCAGTGGAAGTTACACTCCGTGCTTGTCAATTATGCTGATCGCTCGCATAATTGCCTAGTCCACAAAATGTTATGAACAACAGCAGAGCGTCAGCCTGTTGTGACAAGCGTTCAGCTCTTAAAGGAGCATGTTATGGGAATACACACAGGGGCCGCAAGCAAAGAATGGGACATTTCAGGCGGACAACCGACACACACACAAGGACTTATCGCATAGAAAGGGGGTTCGCTCAAAACAGCCCGGGAATGAAACGCCACTTCACACGCTGCCGATAGGCAAAATAGGCCGGATCACTGCCGAGGAGCCGTTCCTCAGTCAGGGCGCGCAAAACATAGATCGTGTTCAGCAAAAGCAACCGGACACAGTCACCCACACCGGACAGGAACGGCAGGGCCAGCAACCACCACGCGAGATTCTTCGATACATAGGCCGGGTGACGTACCCAGGCGTAGGGGCCGCGACAGAGAATGCCGCGATGAGTCAGATTGGAGAAGCGCAGTCCGAATGCCATCGTGGCGTAGACGTAGATGGCCAGGAGAACCACAATCACAACGCCGACCAGACCATACAGCCACGGAATACCTGCCAACAGCTGGCTCCAAGACTGTCCATCCGGTTCCGTGGGAAGATAGAGGCCGGTGATTCTGAGATTGAAGGGCGGATAGCAGGCCAAAGCCACTGCCCAGCCCAATAGAGTCGATTCCGCCCGACGGATATGCGTATCCAGCAAGCGGAAACAGCAGATATAGCCCAGCAAGGCCAGACTGACGTCCATCAGGAATAACCCCTCAAACAACGCCCGAAACAGCCTTTCCGCCACGACCGCGCCGGATTGCCCGGGACCGGCCAGAAAGGCGATCAAGCGACTTTCGAACGACGCCGCGTTGTTCACGAAGAAGACCGTCATCACCGGAATGAAGAAGAACTTGACCAACAATGATCGCCATGCGGCCAGGAACTCCGGCGCCGGCCTTCGAAATCGCACCAGCGCGGCATATCCATTCCAGAGCCGCAGCATCTCGTCCTCTTCCCGGGGCCAGCGCCTGAACGCCGCACACAGGTACAGGTAGGGAATGGCCAGGATCGGCAACACCATCGTGGCCACCTCGAACAGACGGAAGAACGGCCGATACCAGCTCTTCTCGAATTGGGGATACAGAAAGCCGTTGAGATTGAGGGCGTATTCCCCGAACACGGCGTAGGCCGCCCACGCCAGGATCAGCGTGATGAGTACGGCAGCAAACTGGCGCGCCACGTCCACGTGATCCGGCCGCCCGAGGTGGCGGCGCGCGCGGAAATCGAACTGGTGCCGATAGGCTCGGAACACCGCCAGCTCGAGCAGTATCATCAGGAGGCCCGCCGCAACGAGCAGGCCCACATATTCCACCGTGTTGGGAATCTTGGGATGGTTAAGACACCGGAACAGAACCAGGAGGATCGCGCCCACGCCGACGGTCAGTACTCCCGCCCAGCCCGTCCAGATCCGCTGCACGCAGGACGGGTCGGGCGTCAGGAGCGTCTCGCTGGAAACCTGCGGTTCAGGCATGCCCGACCCGTCCTCTCTTCACGACACGTCACCGTCCGTCTACCACGTCTCGCCACTGCTCGACCCGCCGGAAGAGCTGCTGGAGGAACTACTGGACGAGCCGCCCGAGGAACTGCTCGACGAACTGCTGCTGGATCCTCCCGATGACCCGCCCCCGCCGCCACCACCGCCAGACCCTCCGGAGGAGCCGCCAGCCGTCTCGCCGACGGACCCGTCGCCCGAAGGATTGTCACTCGATCCGCCGCCACCGCCATTGGCAATCATCGCGCCCAGGGCAATCCCGGCAATGCCGCTCACAACCCATTTCCAGTTCCGCCCCCACCAGGTCCCCTTCTTCTGCAGAATGTAGTCGGTTCCCGTCCCGTCCGTGTAACACTTCTTCTCCATGTCGTACTTGAGGGCAAGGCCGGCCGTCACCTCGTCCCCCGTCGCCTGGACCACAGGTTCCACGCCGTCCGGCGCCCATTGCGTACAGGAGGTGACAGAAGACAGCATCATGCACGCCAGAAGCGACGCCACGATCTTGTGGAACTTCCGAACCCTGCAGTGCAATCGATAGGTTGTCTTGTGCACGGTATTGTCTCCGATCAGTTTTCGCTGGTTGACCACGATTCGCCGTTTTCGATCGCGGCCACGACGGTGTTCTCATCGTATTCCAACGCGGCCAGGGCGTTTGATATCTCCATTTGCAGAGAAGGGGTTGACGCATCCGAAGAAAGGTTCCGCAGGACGGTCCGGACTCGGGGACTGTTCTGGTGCGCCAACGCCGCAACGGCGGCGGACCGGGTTTCCGCGGGGAGCGAGCGATCCACCGCCGCGGCGATCAAGGTCTCCTGTCCGTAGCTGGACTGAACACCGGCGATGGCCTCGCGGCACAACTCAGCGTTGCGTGCCGAAGACGAGGCGCGGAGCAGAATCGAGCAGGCTTCCGCGTTGCCTACGTTCGCCAGCCCGTTCGCCGCCTGAAGGCGGACATTGTCTTCCGCATCGGAGGATTCAAGAAGCTCCTTTAACGCCGGGATACAGGATGGAGATGCGGAGCCGGCCAACGCCATCGCACAGTCTTCCGCGTGAGTCGCGTCCGCGGGTGCACGAAGGCCGGCCGCCAGGCTCCCGACCACGGCCTGGCCTTTCAAGGCCGCCAGGATGGCCAGAACCCGTTCGCGGGTGTCCGCACTTTGTGTTCGGCCGAGAAGATCGGTCAGCCACGTGGCCACCACCGGACTTCGACAGTCGGCAAAGACAGCGAGGCAAGCCTTGAAGCAGGGATCGTCGGACGGCCAGGTGATCAGCTTCTCCAACGCCGCCGCGAGCGAGGCATCGTCCCCTCGTTGAACGAGCGACCGAAAGGCCTCCACCTCGGCGGCCAGGTTCGCGGCCCCCTCTTCGCACGCGGGATCCACCTTGTCCCCTGTCGTGCCGCCGGGAGGCGGCATCTCCGCACCCGTCGGCGTATCGCCTGCAGGCGGGCAGGCGACACGGGCCCGCGTTTCGGTTCCCGACGATCGTACGGCGATCAGAGGCGTCCGGATGGATCGGCAAGACCGCGTTGTCGTCGTCGCCTGAACGCGCCGCAAGCCGGGCGGGGGTGATGTGTTCCGCGGCGCCGGCGAACGCGCAACGACGACGGTGACAACAACGACCAGCGAAGCCACGCCCGCCGCGCCCAGGAGCGATATCCAGATTCGGCTGAAAGAGGGAGTTGTCACGGAACGATCGTCCTTTCAATGAACCGCCCGTACATGCCGTTGTAGGTTGCCGGCCGGTTCAATGAATCGGCCCGAATGGAAATATTCCCGAACATCCAGGATGAACTCGAATCCCCCTGCTTTCTATTGCGGAAACACAATCCCACGGTACCCGTGGGTGCTGTCGCCGCAAAGGTGGTGCGGTAAGTGTACTCGGTGGCGCCGTAGACTTGCCCGCTGACGCGATCCTTGAACGTGTACGTGGTGGCCGCCGACCCCGTCAAAGGCGCTGAGTTGGTCGAATAGATCTTCGCCGGGCTGATGTTCACCAGCAGCACCTGTGAATCCACCGGCAAGTAGGACAGCACCTTCCATTCGCATGTCATCAACGCGCCGGAACTGATGTTGTCGGGACAAGTAATGGCCGTGATGGTGGCCGCGGACCGTTCCTGGTGCTGATAGGCCGTCTCGAAAATCCGGCCGCTGTCCCAGATGTCGGTGTCCGATACCGGAGCCGTGCCGTCGCCGCCCGGCAGAAGCTTGCGCTGGATGACCTTGCTGGCCATGGGATGCGGCCGGGAATCCACTCCGTCGGGGATCATGGGCATCATGTACTGATCGCCATCCATCTGGGCCACGTTGAACCAGATGTCGATCATGCCGTTGGTGTCGCCGGACTTCTGCGGAACGGGCCAACTGCACTCGAACGAGTAGATCCCCGCATGCCGCCCGTAAAGGTTGAACGAACTTTCCTCATATCCGGCATAGGTGCCGTTCCTGAAGAAGAACCAGGTCTTGGCCGGGTCGCGGGCATCGACGCGGCAGCGGACCGGAACATAGGAGAGAATCTTCCACTGAACGGTCACGATGTCGCCCGGCGTCAGGTTATCGTCGAACACGATTTCCTGGACGAGCGCGCCGGAACGCAGCACGTCATCGTAGACCGTATCGGCCGCGTAGACCACCACCAGGGTGTCCGTGCTCTGAAGCCCCGCATTATCGGTCGCGATGACGGACACGTAGTTGGTCCCCTGGTACAAGGGCAGCCCGTCATAGTGCCAACTCGTGGTGCCGGAACAGACAAAGTTGCTGATGGCACGGCTGTTGCCCACGACCACCTCGGCGACGGCGCCGTCGTCCGAAGCGATTCCCGCCACGGTAATCGTACTGCTGGTGGCGGCATAGGTGGCCGCTGCCGTTGGAGTGGTGATCTGGATCATGGGAGGCTGCGGGATGACGGTCCCCCATATCGCCACATCGTCGATATTCCAGCCGCAGTAAGTCCAGCTGCCGTCCGTACGGCCCATACCCCAGCGCAACGAGACCGCGTTCTTTTGGTCCGCTACGGACGAGATGTCCAGGACAACTCGCGTCCAAGAGGCATCGGTGACTTCAGCGGAATTGGCCCAGATCCGCGTCCACGTGGTGCCGTTGTTGGACACGTCGACATAGGCGTGATCGTAGGCCGACTGTTCCACGCCCAGCCAGCGGTAAAACACCAGTTTGCAGTTCATCGACGTACTGAGGTTCAGAGGCGTTGTGGTCAGCCAATAGGTGGTGCTCAGGCTGTTTGCGTAATCGCCCGACAGATTGTAGCCATAGACGTTGATGCCGGTGAAGCCGTTGGTAGGATCGGGGGAACCATGTGCCCCACCGCCGCCCAACGGCACTCCAAACGCCCACTGCCCGCCCGAGATCGTCCATCCCGGCGACGTGTCCATGGGGAAGAAGTGCAAGAGACTGCCGAGAAACGAATACCGGGCCGTCGCGATCGCACTGGGGATCATGCCGCTCTTGTACGCCTTGGCCTTAACCGTGGTGTTCGAGGAAATCGTCACCGCATTCGTGTACAGCGCGGACGACTCGCTGGGATCCGTTCCATTCAAGGTATAGTAGATGAGAGCGTCCGCCGTCACAGTGCTGATGGTCACGGTCACGGCCGATACATAGCTGTCTTCCGGCGGAGAGAACTGGGGCGCGGCCACCGTGTTGGGCGCGGGCCCCACCCCCACCGCCGCCCACGCCGCTTCCACATTGGTGCTCCATGCCGGATTCAGGTTCGTCGCCGCCGACACCCAGGCATCGCGCGCCCCCTCGTAATCCGTATACTGCGACATGTACGCCGTCAGCGCGAGGTACGCCACCTGTTCCGCATTCGTGATCCCGATCCCCGCCACGCTGTACGTAATGCCATCGTTGTTGCCGCTGCCCCCTTCACAGAGCAGGTAGAAGAAGAAGTTCTGCACTCCGGAATTGACGTGGACCCCGCCGTTGTCCCCCGATCCGGAGTACCAGTACGTTCCCAAGTACTTGGTGGGCTGTTCATTGCCGGCGCCCACCGTGGCCGTGTTGCTGGGACACCGGAGATCACGCAGCGCCTTCTGGGAGATCCAGGCGTCTTCGCCGCAGAGCCAGTCTGCCTGGCCGGCCTGAACATTGGGATACCAACTCCTGCCATCGGGCTGGGTATGGAATTCCACGCACGTCCCGAAGATGTCGGATATCGATTCGTTCAGCGCGCCGGACTCGCCGTAATAATACAGCCCGGCGCTGTAATCCGTGATCGCATGAGTGAACTCGTGACCGCAGATATCCAGGACCCCCAGCGGATTGGCTTCGGAACCATTGCCGTCGCCGATATGAAAGTCCAATCCGTCCCAGTACGCATTGACGTAGTTGACACCTTGATGCACGTTGGCGCGCGCGACGCCATTGGCGTCATCGAAACTACTTCTCGCGTGAACCGTCGAGAAGTAGTCCTGTACGTCGTCAAAACCCGCCGCGGCCGACATTTCCGCGCGGTCCGAGGTTCCCCAGTTGGCGGTGCCGTTACGATACGCGTAGGTGCCCAGGTCGACATAGCTTCCCGATGTCGCCACGTTGTAGACAAGCCAGTGCCGGTTTGTGTTATAGAGATAGTAGTAACCGCTCGAATTCTCGCGCCAGCCCGTCACACTCGTGACGGCGCCGCCTTCCCCCGTCAACAGGCTGCCCGTTATCGCCGTGTGGCTGCCGTCGGTTGAGGGCGCGGCCACTCGCTTGATGTCGTTGAAGGCCAGAAGGATCGTTCCGTCCACAGCGTCAAT